>WNGA01005740.1_pt1 | contig 40892 bp, 33 predicted proteins | sample 5400061 | NCBI WGS metagenome assembly WNGA01 (sample SAMN13153366, study PRJNA577476) | soil metagenome | isolation source: 100 cm soil or saprolite under grassland replicate 2 | place: USA:California | collected 2016-06-15 | reverse complement strand
ATTCATCTGGAGTTCATCGGGAAAGACTGGCCGCTTTAACGACATGGTAGGGGTGCCACGACGTGTGCACCCGGTTGTGGTATGAAAGCGCGGAGTGCCCACGGCGTGGCACCCCTACAAACCTCTCTGATGGCGATCACAATTAAACGCGATGTCTTGCTCGTTGAAATCGATCGGCACTGTTTCTTTCCGGCTTGTAACGCGAGAATCTCTATTGGCCTGACAAAGCTCGAGGTTCCGCAGTACCGGGGCTTCGAGTGCACGCACTGCAAGCGTTGGAACGACGATCGACTGACACCGCGGGACATTCCCGAGTGGTGGGACGAGTTTAATTCGAGCGACACTTTTTCTTAGGTTTTTATCTTCCAATCACTTGAGCGACACAGAGACATTTGCCCGCGAGCGGGCCGCGGAAAGACCGCTTACGGAACCGGGTGTAATTCCGCAGTGGGCGTTGGACACGGCGCGGCCAGCTATTCGTCTTTTAAGTCGTGTCTGCTGGAAGTTAAAACATCACGGAACCGAGAACATCCCTTTGAGCGGCGGTTTGATTATCGCCTCAAATCATCAAACCTATCTCGACCCATTTTGGATTTCAATTCCAGTTCATCGGCCCGTGCGTTACCTCGCCTGGAATGTTGCTTTTGATTGGCCTCTGGTAGGAAAAATAATTACGTTCCTCGGCGCCTGGCCCCTGCAAGTCGAAGGCAGTGATCCGGCAGCTATCCGGCGCTCGTTGCAATGGCTGCGCAGTGGTGGCGTACTGGTAATTTTTCCCGAGGGGGCGCGGAGTACGCCTAACGGAGCAATGACCCGCTTCAAGGCTGGAGCGGTCAGACTCGCACTCGAAGCTAACGTTCCGATCCTTCCGGTGACTATCCGAGGTGCAAATCGTGTTTGGCCGAAGAATCAGCGACTACCACGGACTGGTAACGTGGAAATCATTTACCACCAACTGCGCCGCATTCAACCGGTTCCCGCTGAAGAGACGCGACATTGCGCCCGCCGCGAAACGGCCACCCTTGCCAAAACTATCGAGTCAGCGCTCGTTGCGGAACCTCGAATCTGAAACATTATTTTATGTTGCGGTCGGCCTGGATCGTCAGCACCCTCATCATCGCTTCATGAATCAGACCATTGCTGACGAGTACCTGTGGCGCATAAATATCCAGCGAGTCTCCACTGAATTCACTCACGCGTCCTCCGGCCTCTTCGATCAAAAGTACTCCCGCCGCAATGTCCCAGGAATTCAATCCGTCCTCCCAAAAACCATCAAAACGTCCACAGGCTACGTAAGCAAGATCGAGTGCCGCTGAGCCATCGCGACGGACGGCTTGCGCCTCCATCGTGAAATTTGTGAAGTGACGAGCGAAATATGGCCGTTCGCGCACGTCGTAAGGGAAACCGGTGCAGACCATTGCTCGATTCAATTCTTCAATCGAGGACACGCAGATGCGTCGTCCATTCAAAGTTGCTCCTCGCCCGCGTTCAGCGGCAAACATTTCGTCGCGTAGAGGATCATAAACTACCCCCAACTCAATTTTCCCCGCTCGCTCGACTCCTATGGACACGCAAAAGCACGGATATCCATGGGAATAGTTTATGGTTCCATCCAGCGGATCAATGATCCATTTCCATTCGTTGTCTAGTGTTTCTGCGACAGCGGCGCCGGCTTCCTCGGCGAGGATCGCATGGCGCGGATAATGCGTTTTGATCCGGTCAATGATCAGCTTTTCTGAAGCGAGATCCGACTCTGTAACGAGGTCGATATCACCTTTGTTTGAGACCTGCAGCACCCGACCAACGCGGTCCGCGAGAATGCGGCCGGCATCTCGGGCAGTTTGAATGGCAAAGTTGAGCAAATGGGCTCCTCGATGAATTAGTAACTGTTAGATCTACGTGGAGGATATAAGAAAGCTAAGCTACGGGCGAGACGAGACGTACGTTGTAGGGGTGCCACTCCGTGGGCACCCCGCTTCGATGGGAACTCGCGTGACTCGTGGAACTGCGGTGCCCACGGAGTGGCACCCCTACAAAATTGCGTTAACGTTGAGCCGGCGTCATCGTTGCGACTGCAACGCGTAGAACTTCGCGCAGGTGATGATCCCAGTATGCCCAGTCGTGAGCTCCGCTTAATTCCTGGTAGTCATGTTTAATTCCACGACTAACAAACACAGACGCCAACTCGCGATTTGCCAGCAGCCAGGGATCGTCCTTGCCGCAATCAAGATGCATGTAGGGAAGCGCAGAAATTCTTTCCTGAGCAACTCCAACCGCCAGTCTTGTCAGATTGTTTGCTTCCCGCGTTGGGTCGGAGGGGGGTCCAAATGCTTGCAGGATGGAAGGATCATTAGTGCGCAGCGGGGCGTCAAAGGCTCCGCTCATCGAGCCAGCGAAGGTAAACATATCCGGATACTTCAAACCAAATTTCAAAGCTCCATAGCCCCCCATTGAATTTCCCGCAATGGCTCGAGCACTTCGGCCCGGGATAATTCGAAAGCGGCTTTCGACATCGGGAAGCAATTCCTTCATGATGAATGTCTCATACTTATTAGATTCGATGGTCGCACTGTCGGTATACCAGCCCTCGTCTCCTTCTGGCGTTACCACAATCATTTTCAATTCAGAAACATATTTTGCGAGACCCGTTTGCGAAACCCATGAAGAATAAGCACCACCATGTCCATGCAGCAGATAAAGCACGGGGTAGCGCATTCTCCAGAGCGAAAGAGACCCGTATCCTCGCGGCAGAACAACGTTGTATGGCAACTGTTTGCCGGTAACTTTGCTTTGCAACCAAATCGTCTCGACTCGGACGGTATTTACACGTTGGTAGTAGAAGGCTAAAACGACCGCGATAAGTGCTAATACCAGGAAGAGTAATCGCAGCCGCTTCATAGTCTAGGTATCTTGTAAACCCAATTAAGAGACACTACAACAGTAAGCTGAATCGGGAGCGAGGAAGTGGATGTAATTGGTGTGAGAGTGATCCCTTCACGCACGCATCTGGTGTTACTCTGTTGACGAAAGCATCGGGATATTGATTTGTTTTTCGAACGCCGTCCGTTCCGCTTCTTCATAGCCGGCATCCACGTGTCGCGCGACGCCGATACCTGGATCGTTAGTCAAGACCCGATTCAGTCTCCGAGCTGCTTCGTTTGTGCCATCGGCCACCGACACCTGGCCAGCGTGAAGTGAATAACCGATTCCCACGCCGCCGCCGTGATGAAACGAAACCCAACTGGCGCCGCTGGCTGTGTTCAAGAGCGCATTTAAGATGGGCCAGTCGGCGATCGCATCCGAGCCGTCTTTCATCCCTTCGGTTTCCCTAAAAGGCGAAGCCACCGAACCAGTGTCGAGATGATCGCGACCAATCGCGATTGGCGCTTTCAAGTCACCTCGTTTTACCAGCTCGTTGATTGCTTCGCCCATCTCTGCGCGCTCGCCATAGCCGAGCCAGCAAATGCGTGCGGGCAGCCCCTGGAAGTGAATACGCTCGCGAGCTAAACGGAGCCAGCGGTTCAGCGTCTGGTCCTCAGGAAACAGTTCCAAAGCGAGATCATCCGTCTTCTGAATATCGCTCGGGTCTCCGGAGAGGGCTACCCAGCGGAAAGGCCCCTTGCCTTCGCAAAAAAGAGGCCTGATGTATTCTGGAACAAAACCTGGGATCTCAAAGGCCCTTTCGCAGCCCGCGTCAAACGCCTGCTTACGAATGTTGTTGCCATAGTCGAAGGCAACGGCACCTGATTTTTTCAGCGCCAGTATCGCTTCGACGTGTCGGGCCATGGATTGCATCGACTCGGCAATGTAAGCGTCCGGACTTGAACGTCGCAGCTCCGCGGCTTCAGCGAGCGTGAAACCCGCGGGCACATAGCCGTTAAGTGGATCATGGGCGCTGGTCTGATCGGTAACCGCATCGACCTGAATGCCGCGCGTTACGAGCTCGGGAAGAACTTCTGCGCAGTTTCCTACCAAACCAACTGAGACTGCGCGCTTCAGTTCGCGAGCGTCCTCGCAGATATCAAGCGCTTCAACCAGACTCATCGCCATTCGATCACAATAACCCGTGCGCACGCGACGTTCGATTCGAGCCGGATCAACATCGATTCCCAAAAACACAGCGCCGTTCAGGGTGGCGGCCAACGGTTGCGCCCCTCCCATTCCACCCATTCCGCCCGAAACAACTAGCTTGCCACTTAGATCGCCGCCGAAATGCTTGTCGGCCATAGCCGCAAAGGTTTCAAATGTCCCCTGCACAATCCCCTGCGTGCCGATATAGATCCAACTGCCGGCAGTCATCTGGCCGTACATCATCAGACCGCGGCGTTCCAATTCGTGAAAGTGCTCCCAGTTGGCCCAGGCGCCAACAAGATTCGAGTTTGCAATTAGTACTCGCGGAGCGTATTCGTGAGTTCGAAAGATCCCGACTGGCTTTCCTGACTGGACCAGCAATGTCTCGTCGTTTTCCAATGCCTGCAACTCGCGGACGATGGCGTCAAATGAGGCCCAATTGCGGGCAGCCTTTCCCGCGCCTCCGTATACAATCAATTCGTCCGGCTTTTCTGCCACGTCCGGGTCGAGATTATTCATCAAGCAGCGCAAGGCCGCTTCCTGATGCCAGCTCTTACAATTTAATTGCGCGCCTCGTGGCGCGCGAATCGTTCTCTCGGCCATCACAACAAATTAAGCTGGGGAAGGCGTCCGCAAAAACTCTAATCCCCCTGAGTCCACAGCCGGCTGAACCAGCCACTACTCCCCTTTTCGCGGTTAATTAAAGTTTCCAACTCTCCAGAATCCAGCCATACTCCACCACACTTTTCGCAAGTATTAATCGATACCTTCTCAACCATACTCTCCTGCAGGGCGCCATCACATCTCGGGCACTGCATGGAAGACGTGCCTGCCGCCTTTGCCTCTTCGGCGATCTTCATTTTTTCTCGTAGCTTCTCGATCGCCTCCTTATTCTTGCGATGAAAATATTCTTCTTCCATTCCCTTTCTTCTGTCATCAAAAATGTCCGCCATACGTGTTCTCCCCTTTTGTCAAAAGATATGTTCCGCTCCTCCGAACGGCGCACGGTATTGTGTGATGTTCCTGTTTATAAACATCTCACTCCTACGGAGTCGGGAGCCTGAACAAGGTGTCATTACTGGAGGAGTAAATCAAATTCTCCGGCGCGAAGCACTGTGACGATCTCTTCAATATCGCGAGACATCGACCGGTCCTGGTTGAGACGAGGCACATGTTCCCGAACGATCTCGTAAGCGTGCTTCACACCGCGGCCGGGAACAAGTGGGGCGCGATACTCGAGCGCCTCCGCGGCGGTAATCAATTCAATGGCTGACACATGCTCGGCCAATTCCACGATGGAACGAAACTTGGTGGCTGCAGTAACGCCCATCGAAACATGATCTTCTTTCCCACCGTCAGTAGGCACGTTATCGATACTTGCCGGATGGGCCAACACTTTTGCTTCATTCAAGAGCGAAACGGCAGTCACCTGGAGCATCATGAAGCCTGAAGATGTTCCCGGCTGTTGTGTGAGGAAGGGAGGCAGATCTTCGTTAGCATCAGGATTTACAAGTCGGTCAATCCGTCGCTCGCTGATGCTCATAAGATCTGTAACTGCGATGGCCGCGTAGTCCAACGCCAACGCGAGGGGGGCGCCATGAAAATTGCCGCCGGAAATGACCTCACCTGTCTCAGGAAAAACAAGCGGATTGTCCGTTGCGCTTCCGGTTTCGATCTCTACGATCTCGACCGCATGGGCCAGCGAAGTGCGCACTGCGCCGTGGACCTGGGGAATGCAGCGCAAGCTGTACGCATCCTGGACTCGCGGGTCGTTTTCCAGATGTGAGCGCCGGATTTCGCTGTCGCGCAACAACTCGCGCATGTGAGCAGCGACGGCAGCCTGACCGGGATGCGGCCGCACCGCCTGAAGGCGCTCATCAAAGGCTACCGGGGTGCCGCGCAAAGCTTCGAGACTCATTGCTCCGGCCACGTCGGCAACTCGCGCCACCCGCTCAGCACGGTGAAGCGCAAGCGCTCCCACACCCGCCATTGCTTGTGTTCCATTTAATAGTGCCAAGCCTTCTTTAACTTCGAGTTGAACTGGATCGATTCCCGCACGCTCGAGCGCCACCGCGGCGGGTAAACGTTCGCCTTCATAAAATGCTTCTCCCTCCCCGATCACAGTGAGAGCGAGATGGGAAAGTGGCGCGAGGTCGCCGCTTGCTCCGACTGACCCTCGTTCAGGGATAACCGGCGTCACACCTTTCTCGAGCATCGCCACCAAGGTATCGATCAGAATGGGGCGGGCGCCACTGTAACCACACGCAAGTACATTTGCGCGCAGCAGCAACATCGCCCGAGCCTCAGCCTCTGAAAGCGGTGGACCAAGACCACAGGCATGACTGCGAACAAGATTTAGTTGGAGCTCACGTAGGTGAGATGGCTCGATACGGACGTCGGACAACCTGCCAAATCCGGTGTTTACACCATAAACCGTCCGGCCTTCGGCGAGGATTTTTTCTACTACACGCCGGGCCTGCGCAGCGCGGCCTCGCGCTTCGTCGGTAAGAGCTACATGCTCCCGACCGGCGGCAACGTCTGCTACTTGTTTGAGAATAAGCCGTTGACCGTTGAGAGGCAGCATAAACTCGGAGATTTAAACTTCGGTCAGATTGCTACCGCATTCGGAAACTCAGCCACGCGTCACAATCTCCTCAGGGACATAGCGGTCCGGCGTCTCTGAAGTATCAACGTCTCGGGACCTTCTATCTGGTGTTTCAGAGAGATCCAACTTCTTAAACTCGCCGGTTGTCGTTGCTGAGCTGCGAACTCGTTGCCGGGCGCGTTTGGCTCGAACCGTTGTTCGTCGCGTTGCGGACGTCGCGGCGCGACTTGTCCAACTCGTCATTCGGCGCAGCGGTCGCAACGAGAATTCGTGTTTCGGCAAGACTTCCCCGGTCGCTTCGCGAAGCCGTACTGTACCAATGGCGAAGATCGCGATCGCGGCGTTAAATACCACCCCGACTACGAATACGAACCAACCGGGAACGATCCCAACCGTGGCCCGATCGATAAAGATGTTGAAGTCACGCGCCGGAAGTGGATGCAGATAGACCTTTAAGTTCCAGCTTAAAGCCAGTAAAGCAAAGATCCAGAGATAATTTCGGCGCAGCCGTCTGCCGACTGCCTCCCATTCGGTAATCGTGAAGTGGGGCGTGATTAAGTCCGAGGCGAGATGTTCGGCCCAGGCTTCATCCGCAGGAGTAGTATCGGGAGCGAGCAGTTGCGAAAAATATCCCGTTTCCAAAACGCGCACGCGGCTCGACCAAATCTCGTAGTAACGATACCGACGCGCTTCCATCAAGAGAAAAATCGCCACCAGGATCGAGTTAATAGGAATAACGAAATGCGGATTACTCGGCGAACTGAAGACAAAGGAAAGCGTGGCTCCCGCAGTTAAAACAGCCCAGTTGGTCGTTGTGTCGAGACGGTTCCGCCACGTGTTTGAGCGTTGCACTTCACCGCGATAGAAGTGAATCATCGCCGCGTTGAATTCCGCCGGCGACGTCCGGCGCATCAGTCCAGACGGTGTTGACGATCCCTTATCAGTAGTATTGAGGGGCTCGGCGCTTTGCCCGGGTCGCAAACGCCCTGCTCCGCGATCCGCAGTGGGGCCGCTGCCTCTTTGATGTATTTCGGTGGTCATGGACCTGAATCGCCTGGGAGAGCCGGCAGGTAGTAGGAGTCCTCCGGGCAGTCATCATAGCACGCACGAGGCAGGAATTCCGATTGAAAATGCCTTGAGCAACTGTCGGATCTCGCGAAAATAGAGTGGCTTGACAGTGTTTCAGGCGCCACCTATAGTTGGCTTTTCGGCTATTTGACGAAAAGATTTCCTTCTATGAGTGCCGCTGAGATAGAGCTTGACACTCGCTGGATGCGCCGGGCGTTGACGGCAGCACGTGAGGCTCAGCAACGCGCTGAAGTGCCGGTCGGCACGTGCATTGTTAGCGCCGAAGCGGTACTGGCGATTTCAGGGAATCGAACGCGGACGGATTGCGACCCGACAGCTCACGCGGAAATGGTGGCATTGCGTGAGGCGGCACAGAAGGTAGGCAATTATCGTCTGCCAGACGCTATTGTCTATTCGACGATTGAGCCATGCGCTATGTGCGCCGGGGCATTGATTCAAGCAAGAGTAAGGCGTTTGGTTTACGGTGTGGCGGACGAGCGGGCGGGCGCAGTCGAGTCACGTTTTCGGATCTGCGATACAGATTTTTTGAATCATCGCATCGAAGTGACTGCCGGCGTTCTGGAACAGGAATGCCGGGAGCTGATGCAGGAGTTTTTTCGAGCTAGACGGGCTTGAAAGGATGAAGGCGGAAGGGTGAGGGCGGAGGGTTCGTGGGATGGGGATTTAATCCCTCATCTTTCGCCTTCATTCTTGATTTCGGAGAGGTCGCATAGTGGATTAGTGCACCGGTCTCGAAAACCGGAGTGGGTTAACGCCCACCGTGGGTTCGAATCCCACCCTCTCCGCCATTAGCATTTTTTGACTTTAGATTTGCGATTTTTGATTGGCTTGTACCAGCAGTCATTCAGTTTGCCCCTTGCACAAATCAACAATCTAAAATCAAAAATCAAAAATTCTGGAGAGGTGCAAGAGTGGTTGAATTGGCAGCACTGGAAATGCTGTGTACGGGGAACCGTACCGTGGGTTCGAATCCCACCCTCTCCGCCAAAGAATTTCGGATGTCGGATTGCGGATTGCGGATTGCGGATTTAAGGACGATACGCGGAGGTTTTCCAATAGCCAGTCAGCAGGCGGCAATCGGAAAGGGCAATCGAAAAGAAGGACTAGATTATGTCCAAGGATGACAAACTGGCGATGGACGAAGCTCGGCGTGCGGCTCAACACGAGTCCGTAAAGGCCGATGTCGAGGGCGAAGTGCATGGCGAGATTGCTGCTCAGGCAGCTGCGGCTCCGCCCGGTCAGTCACAACAAATCAAACAGGTTGCAGGAGAGTTTCGCTCGAAAGCAGTCAATGAAGTAGTCGATACCGAACGCGAGGTAGAGCGCGGCCGTGGTTTGGCTCGCATTTCTCAAGTCGTGGATTACATCTTCTATGTGATCTACGCGCTGCTGGGGATGCGTTTTCTGTTGGCGTTACTTGCCGCTCGCAGTACTGCCGGCTTCGTGCAATTCATTGTGACCGTCACAAATCCCTTCTACGCTCCTTTCAAGGGAATTGTCGCCAGCCCAAGCACGGCTGATGGGCACACTTTGCTGCTACCAATTGTGGTCGCCATCATTGCATACATCTTGCTTCACCTTGCCATCAATGGCCTGTTGAGGATAGGGGCGCATCGTAAGACAGAGGTTTAGTATTGCCAATTGCCGATTGTCAATTGCCGATTTGAGCCTAGTCATGTTGGAATGCTTGTTCTGAACCGTTGGAATGCTATTCTGAACTGCGAAAGAATCGACTAGCGGCTAATCGACAATTGGCGATCGGAAATGTTTTATCAGATCCCGGGCTCCGCACAACGCTTGCTTTGTGAACCCCGCCAGGCCGGGAACGGAGCAACGGTAGCAACGGCGGCGTGTGTTGCGGGTAAGTCCGGGGTCTGGCCAACATCTCGTGCATATTGGGTAACGCAAGCTGTTAGCTTGCGTGGGTGAGGTTAGAGGCCACCTGACCAAGTTGCGGTACCTGCATTCGCTAGCGTGTTGGTCCGTGACGCAACCTGACAGGTTGCGTAACTCAGCCACAGGAGTAGTTCTATGAAACACCTCGCCGTCGCAACCCTCTTTATCATCTCTCTGTCGTCCTTCTCATTCACTGCGTTTGCGCAGTCTCAATCACGCGAAGAGATCCTCAAGGAGATTCAAGCGAAGCGCACTGAACTGCAGGCCCTTGAAAGACAGTTCCTTTCCGTCTCAGATAGCGACCGCGCTGCTTACGCCGATTTCCTGCGCCAGCCGGATACGGGTTTGATTCGTCTGTTACCCCGTGAGGTATATGACAGTGAGACTTACAGAAAGAACTCAAAGACCCTGACCATGCGAGGTGCGGGAGCCTACTACTCGTTTACCCGATTGACGCACGAGTACGGATATGGTTCAGATATTCAGCTGGAGTCAGGTTATCTCTCCGTAGGTTTTGCCGGTTTCGATTATGGAATCCTGCTGAAGCTTGGCGACGTGCCTTTACAGGACGTATCCCTTGAGAGTCCGGCTACTCGCTTTGTTTCGTTGTACAGCCCTCCTGTCTCTGAGCCTGAAGTCCGTATGGAGCAGCAACGCTTTGGCATCGGATCCACCGTCGACGAAATTGTCGAAAGAACCGATGTGCTGGTGGCGCTTAGAGTGATTAGGAAGGACACGGACGGCAGCGTCATCATTCTATGGAAACTCTTAAAAAAATACCCCGCCCCCGCAGTGGCTCGGGAAACCGCGCGTTGAATTCCGACATTGCTACGGGGCAATTATTTGAACTGACCTCAAGAGACTCATGTCCTATCAAGTTATTGCACGCAAATGGCGCCCACAGACTTTTGCAGAAGTCACCGGTCAAGAACCTATTACGCGTACCTTACGGAACGCAATTGAGCACGAGCGATTGCATCACGCGTATCTCTTTTCCGGCGCGCGCGGTGTAGGTAAAACAACCACCGCGCGGCTGCTCGCAAAAGCTTTTAATTGCCACAAATCGCCAAGCCCCACAGCAACTCCGTGTCGCACCGATGACCCGCAGGCCTGTCCATCGTGTCGCGAGATAACCGAAAGTCGTTCGATCGATGTGCAGGAGATCGACGCGGCGTCCCACACGGGCGTGGACAACGTGCGAGAGACAATTATCGCCTCTATAGGTTTTGCTCCGGCGCGTGACCGCTTCAAGATCTTTATCATCGACGAAGTACACATGCTCTCGTCCAATTCGTTCAACGCTTTGTTGAAGACGATCGAAGAGCCTCCTGACCGTGTCGTGTTTATTATGGCGACTACGGAAAAGCACAAGGTACCCGACACGATTCTTTCACGGAGCCAGCAGTTTGAATTTCGCACGATTGCCGCTGCAAAGATCTTTGAGCGCTTGAAAGAGATCGCAACCGCTGAGGAAATCAAAGTCGACGAACAGGCCTTGCGCGAAATAGCCAGGGCCGGCGAAGGCTCGATGCGCGACGCACAATCGGCCTTTGACCTGATCATCAGTTTCGCCGGCGCAAAGATTAAGAAAGAAGATGTCGAACTGGCGCTGGGTGTGGCCGGCGCGGACATTCTTACGCGAATTGTGAAGGGAATCGCGGAGAACAATGCGGCCGAAGCGATTTCAGTGATCGACGAAGTGGTTATGAGGGGTCACGACTTGCGCAACTTTTGTCGTGACGTGCTGGCACATCTCCGCGACCTGCTGGTGACCAAAGTGACAGGAAGCGAAGAGTTGCTCGAGTCCGCCGTTTGCGACGCGGCGGAGTTAAAACGGCAGGCAGCGCTTTTCTCAGAATCCGATCTGGTCAGGTTTTTTCATTCTTTAGCGGACACTGAAACTAAGCTCAGCAAAGCCGCGCACCCGCGTTATCAGTTGGAAATTGGACTGGTGAAGCTGATGGAAATGCGCCGCCTCGAACCATTGACGCAACTCCTCGAGCGCCTCACAGCGCTGGAGAAGCTCGTCGGTGCCGCCACCGAGTTACGGCAATCGAAATCCCCGTCTCCGACCAGCAGCAACCCGCAATCACCGCCGGTCAAGCGTGCCCCGACGGAAACACCTCGCGGACCAAGAGCAACCGGCAATTCATTTATGGGCGCTGCAGCTAAGCCGGCACTCGAAAACTCTTTGAGGACGGAAGTCCAGGCCCACTCCACGCCAGCTTTCGCTGACTCGGAACCGATTCCAGAAGTTCCAACGGCCGGCTTTGGCACTGAGATTGAACGCATTAAGTCTGCGTTGGAAGCGAAGCGGAAGATGTTTCTCGTCACTGTTCTTGAAGCAGCAAGCTCGATAACGCTCGCGGAGAACGAACTCTGTATCGAGTTTGCACCTGAAGCCCGACACTTCCGCGATACACTGGCCAAGGGCGACAACGCGAAGGTTCTGCGAGATGCTTGTCAGGAGGTCACAAACCGTCAGGTGGGAGTGCGCATTGTCATACAGGATCGAGACGTCAACGCGGCGCCTCCCTCGAAGGAAGACAACGAGCGTCGAGAGAAACAGCTTTTAAGAGAGTCCGCCGAAAAGAATCCGGTCGTACGGCAGTTGCTCCGCACCTTTCGCGGAGAGATCGTCGACGTGAGTCGCGTTGAACCGGAGCACTAATACCTGAGGCGGATGGTAACAGCCTTCAGCCGGTGCTTTAAGTCAGCGTCGCACCAAGCCACGAGAGGATCTGATATTCCATCGAACAAACCCAGTATCGCAGTCGTATAGGATTGCCGCAACGGAGGGTTAACTGATGCGTGATCCATTTCTGGCAGGTATCTTGAGTCTGATCGTTCCCGGCGTCGGGCAAATTTACAACGGTCGCATTCTGGCAGGTATTATCTGGCTTATCATAACGCCCGGCTTCTGGATTGGAAGTGGTGGCACACTCGGCTGGATTTGCCACCTCATCGCCGCCTGGACCGCTTATTCTTACGCTAAGGATCATCCCGTCCGCGTGTAGGTGTCCTACGTTGAGTCAAGAGAAGACTCATTTTCCATTCATCACCGGGTTGTCTTATGGAGTCTCACGTTCGCTACTAATAAAGCGCATGCAAGCTTTTGAAGATGCCGCGGCCTTGTGCGGGGAGCCTCACGCTCGCTACCAATAAAGCGCCGGCACTCGAACCTTCTGAAGATGGAAATCTGTTTTCTCGCTCCTTCTGTCTTGAAACTTACGCCCTAATAACAGTCAATATCCTTCCCATGCGTCCCGGAGTCGACGCAGGCGCCCTTGCTTTGATAATCTTTGGCTTTTCTGTCAAAGAACCATGTCCACGAATCAGGATGAAAACCCTCTCCGCGCAGGTATGCGGATCGAGCGCACGTCCGAACCTTGCGCCCTGGTGATTTTCGGCGCCACAGGCGACCTGACTAAGCGCAAGCTTATCCCCGCCTTATTCCGACTCGGGCAGCAGCGAATGATACCGGCCGAGTTTGCCATTATCGGCGTGGGTCGCCAGCCAATCAGCGATGAAGAGTTTCGGACAAAAATGCGCCAGGGTCTTTTCGAGTTTGGCGACAAAGAGGAATTTGACGAATCAGCGTGGCAAAGTTTTTCGCAAGGTCTGTTTTATATCAGCGGCGATTTCGGCGGTGACGAGACCTATGAAGCGCTTAAAAAGCGGCTCGTTGAGGTCGAGAAGAGTCGCGCCACTCAGGGCAACCGCATCTTTTATTTGGCAACAGCCCCAGACTTCTTCGGTTTGATCGCACAGAAGCTCGGCGCTTTCGACTTGGCTCAGTCGCCCTCCGGCTGGACACGCATCATTGTCGAAAAACCGTTTGGCCACGATTTAGAGAGTGCTCGCGCACTCAACGACGAACTTAGCGCCATCTTCAAAGAGAATCAGATCTACCGAATCGATCACTACCTCGGCAAAGAGACCGTTCAAAATCTGCTGGTCTTTCGTTTCGCCAACAGTATTTTCGAGCCGCTCTGGAACCGTCAGTATATCGATCACATTCAGGTCACTAACGCGGAGACGGTCGGAGTTGAAGGTCGCGGCAGCTACTACGACAAGGCTGGAGTCGTGCGCGACATGATTCAAAACCATGTCTTTCAGGTGATCTCTCTGATTGCGATGGAACCGCCGGTGTCTCTACACGCAAACAGCATTCGCGACGAGAAGATCAAAGCAATGCAATCTGTCCGACCGATTCCCGAGGATTGTGTGGACGAGATTGCCGTCAGAGGACAGTACGGACCAGGCTTTGTGCTGGGAGAGACAGTCGTCGGCTATCGTGAAGAGCCAGGTGTAGATCCGCACTCCAACACTGAGACCTTTGCCGCACTCAAGCTGTACCTTGACGACTGGCGCTGGTCCGGCGTGCCGTTCTACATTCGCTCCGGCAAACGGTTGCAGAAGCGAGTCACCGAAATTGCAATCCAGTTTAAGGAGGTGCCACATCGTCTATTTACCGATGCTGACAGTCCCCTCGAGCCGAACGTGTTGGTGATTCGCATTCAGCCAAATGAGGGGATTACTCTGCGGTTTGGTGTAAAGCTGCCGGGACCGTCAATGCGTATCCGTTGGGTAACCATGGACTTTCGTTATGGCTCCTCGTTTGGCGCCAAACCTCCCGAGGCGTACGAGCGATTATTGCTCGATTGCATGTTGGGCGATTCTACCTTGTATGCTCGCAGAGACATGGTGGAGCGTGGTTGGGAAATCGTCATGCCGATCTTGAACGCCTGGAAGAAACCCGCGGAAGACTTTCCCAACTACGAGGCCGGCACGTGGGGTCCGAAAGGCGCATATGAACTGATTGAAAAAGATGGGCGGGAATGGCGGAGATTGTAAAAAACGGGCTTTGGCATTGGGTCTTTAGAATTAGGTAAACTTTATGCAGGTCAATTCTCAACAGATTGCTATAGGGAATACGCTGGATATTGAAGCGGTCGAACGCGAGCTGGCACTCCTCTGGAAACAGACGGCTGAAGAGCAGGCAGACGAAGAAGTCGCTGTCATGCGCGCGCGCGTGGCCAATCTCATAGTCTTTACATCGGGCCAGGAAGGTCTGGATGACATTAACGCAACCCTGAATGATTTGAGCGCAGCACATCCTTCGCGAGCACTGGTCATCGTCGCGGAGAGATATGCCGACGATCGCGACATCGAGTTGTATGCTTCCTGCTACTCTCAGGCTGAGAGTCGCGGAGGCAAACGACTTAGCTGTGAAGAGGTAATGCTGATCGCGCGGGGCAAGTTTGTTCCCGAGTTGCCCAGCGCTGCTTTGCCTTTGCTAATATCGGACCTGCCAACCTTTCTTTGGTGGCGAGATCGTTTGAAACTGGATGACAGAACATTCTTAGACTTTAGCCGAGCTGCCGATCGACTGGTCATCGATACGGCGGAGGTCGAAGAGACGCATGCCACGTTGTTAGCTTTGGCCCGGCTTTTCGAGGAAGGAGCTCAGGAGCAATTGGGAATCAGCGATATCAACTGGGCCCGGCTAACATCCTGGCGGGCGCTGCTGGCCAGCTTCTACGACCCTCCCCACTGCAAGGCGGCTTTAACACAAATTGCTAACGTCATTATCGAATACTCGGCGCCGAAAGATGACACATCTGCCGTTGCTCCTCAGGCGCTACTACTCGCCGGTTGGTTGGCCAGCCGATTGGATTGGGAACTCTCAACGGAACAGCCGCAGTCAGATCACGCGAGTTTACAGTTTGTCGTTGTTAAAGAGAGTCGCCGAATTCGTCTGGAACTTAATCGTGTGGATCGGCCGGATATCAGACCCGGGAGGCTGGCTCGTGCTCAGCTGAAAACTGAAGGCGATAAGGCAAGTTTTGTTGTCTCGCGCCATGAGAATGGCCTTCATCTGGAAACCAAGGCCACCATCGAACGTATTGCTCAACCAGGGCGGGTCTTACCGGTGAGGAATCGCAGCACTGCTCAACTGCTGGGCCGCGAGATGGAAATACTCTGCAACGACAATGTCTATACGGAGGCCGTCAAAGTGGCCGCGAGACTGGTCCAGCATATTCCGAAGATTAACATCTAGCCAGCTTCACAATTGACACTAGACCAGAGCGCTCCGTATAGTCTGGTCTGACAGTACCGCGCCGCTCCCCACGCGCTCCGACTTCTACTTAGCTTCGGTTCTCAACCGTACAGCCATGGTCGTCATCCTGGGAGCGTATCGGACTACACGAGTCATTCAGTACCTCATCCGCGTCTGCCTCGTTCTGCTTATCGCGCATTGCACACCGGGGTTTGCCGAGGCAAAAGACACCTGGACCAAAGTACGCTCCAATAACTTTCTCCTGGTCGGCAACGCCAACGAAAAAGACATACGCGAAGTAGCTGTTCGCCTCGAGCAGTTTCGCGATGGATTTGCGCTCCTTCTAACCGGATTTCGTTTCAACTCGGCGGCGGCCACGACCGTTGTTGTATTTAAGAGTAATCAAGCCTTCGATCCATTTAAGCCCTTTCGCATTATTTTTCACGAGTATGTGCACCTGCTCCTGCACAATACAGTACGAGACTTGCCGCTGTGGTTCGACGAGGGACTCGCTGAGTATTACAGCACTTTCGATTTAGCAGATGACGGACGCAAGGTTTGGCTCGGCAAGGTTATACCTGCCCATCTGCAATTGTTGCGCGACGAACCTCTCCTGCCATTGCAAACACTTCTAGCTGTCGACCGCAAATCATCGTATTACAACGAGCGCGACAAGAACGGGATCTTCTATGCGCAATCGTGGGCACTGGTTCACTATTTGATACTTGGCAACGAGCGAAAGCGCCAGCGCCAGATTGGAACCTATCTGCAACTGTTGCATGCCGGCGCAAACCCTGAGAAAGCATTTCAAGACGCCTTTCACACCCATTACCAATCCCTGGGAAACGAACTGAGGGCCTATGTGCAACGCAGCATATTCCCGGAGCAAGTAGTTAGCTTGCCGCAGCAGCTCAAGTCTCGAGTGGATATCGATAGCGCCCCGATAAGCGAAGCCGAGGCACGCGCCTATCTGGGCGACCTGCTACTTCACATCGACCGGCTGCGTGAGGCGGGCGTGTTTCTTGAGCAGGCGCTTGCGCTCGACGCAAAACTGCCTCTGGCTCATGCCTCGCTCGGAGTTGTACGAGTAAAGCAAAGGCGTTTTGGCGAGGCGATTACACATCTGAAAAAGGCTGAAGCTGCTAATCCATCAAACTACTTGATTCACTATTACCTGGCCTTCGCGCTAAGCCGCAGTGTGATGGGTGAGGGGTTGACCGTGACGAATTACGCGCCTGAGGTGCTTGAGACTATGCGAGTGGAATTGCGCGAGGCGATCCGGCTGAATCCGGAATTCCCGGAGTCGTACGCACTGCTGGCGTTCGTCAATCTCGTCCGAGAGGAAAAGTTGGATGAATCCATTGGCCTGGTGCGGCATGCGCTATCGCTCGCACGCGAGCGCGATGACTATCTTTTTGTGATGGCCCAGCTTTTTATGCGCAAGGAGGATTTCAACACTGCCCGGCGAGTGCTGCAGCCGCTGTTGCGCAAAAACGCTGACGCAACAATTCGCCAGAGCGCTTTCACGTTGCTCAACTCGATGGACAAGATCGAGGAACAACTCAACCGTTTGAGAGCGGCGAGAGAAGCGGCAGAGGCGGCCGGCCAGGAGGACCGTTCGGGTGAGATGAAAGAGCCTTCACTCGAACTGTTTTTGCGAAAACCACAAAATGGGGAGCACCGCGTCCAGGGTTTTCTCAACCGTGTTGAATGCGGCGCGGGTTCCACTCTCTTTTCGATAGATGCCGGGGGACAAAGCTTGACGCTACATGCAAGCCATCTCGAGCGAGTGAGGTTTGTCACCTACACAGCGGGAATGAGAGGCGAAATGACTTGCGGGACCCGCCGACCGCCGAATGCTGTGGTGGTGACTTATCGTCCTGAAAGTGAAATTCGCATCGGTAGTGTCGGCGAGGTGATCGCGATCGAATTTGTGCCGACAGACTTTCATCTGAATTTAGAAATTAGAAATTAGGATTAGAATTTTGTCGTGGAGCGGGTGCTTCAGAATTTTTTACCCTCCGCCCGCCACAAAATTCTAACTTCTAACTTCTAAATTCTAACTTCTAATTTCGGATAGGTTTCTTGAGCGGCGGTACGGCTCGGGGGATATCACCATCGTCGAGGACCGAGTTCTCCCGATTTTGCAACTGGGCTTTCGGGTTACCGCGTAACATCGGCGGCAGGTGTGGAGTGGGAATTCGGACTCTGGCAATCGGCTCAGTGCGCCTGAGGATAGCGCCGCCACGACCGGCAACCCAAATATTTGTACCACCACGATAGGCAACTGAGAACAATGGCGAACTTGTGATTGTGGGCTGAATCTGCCACGACGCGCCGGCATCCTTACTGTTCAGGATCCGTCCCTGATCTCCCGTCACGAGAACGTCGTCTCGCCCCGCGACGGCCACGGCAAAAAGATTAGTTGTCAGTCCGCTCTCGAGGTCTTTCCAGGTTGCTCCCCCATCATCGGTGCGCAGAATGATCCCTCGGGCTCCCACCGCGTAACCGCGCTTAGCATCGGCAAACGCAACTGAGTAAAGCCACTCTTTCAAATTACGATCGACTCGCTTCCAGGTTTTACCGCCATCCTCGGTGCGCAGAATTGTGCCGTTCGAACCGACCGCCACTCCATGCATCGTGTCAGCAAACTGGACGTCCTCGAGCCAATTGAAGGTACCTACTTGCTGAAAGTGCCAGGTCTGTCCGCCGTCATCAGTGTGAACGATTGATCCTCTTGCACCAACGATCCAGCCCAATTCCGGGGAAACGAAATCAAGACCAAATAGATCTTCTCTCCCTTCAATCGGAACAGTTGTCCAGGTGATACCGCCATTCGTCGTCTGCAGGATGGTTCCTCGATCGCCAACCGCCCAGCCCTGCTTATCATTTAGGAAAGTGATTCCATTTAACCGAACGCTGGTGCCTGACGGACGCACGGTCCAATTCTTGCCGCCGGAACTCGTATAAAGAATCTTGCCGCGCGAACCAACGGCCCAGCCATGCGAATTATCGATGAAACATACGCTGGTGAGGTCTTCACGGCCGCCTTCGGTCAGCCGTCGCCATGACATGCCGCCATCATCTGTGCGAACTACCAGACCATCAGCACCAGCCGCCCAACCCAACCACTCATCCGCAAAATAGACCGTAACCAGGCGCGGACTTGTTCTCACATTTACGGGCAGCCAGATGTTACCGCCGTCGCCGGTGGTGAGCACAACGCCGCCGTCGCCTGCCGACCATCCGTGCAATTCGTCAGTAAAAAAAACAGAAAAAAGATCAGTGGTGGTTAAGGTATCCTGCGTACGCCACGTCGCGCCGGCATCATTCGTCTCCAGCACCGTTCCGTGATAGCCGACGACCATCGCACGTTTAGCGGATGCAAACGCCACACTGGTGAGCACTGCGCTGCTGATTCCGCTTTGCTGCTTCCATTCTCCACCTCCGTTACTCGTGACCAGGAGAGTGCCGCGCGCGCCTACTGCAACGCCGGTCCGGCTATTGGCAAACGCAACTCCGAATAGATGAGCCGTCGTATTGCTGTTCTGCGTTTTCCAGGTGAGTCCGCCGTCGCTGGTGACGATTATCGCGCCGAAAGAACCTACCGCCCAACCATGCAGTAAATCATCCGGTGCAAAAGTAACCCCAAAGAGATGGTCTCTGACACCAGTATTCCTGGGAACCCATTTATTACCACCATTGATGGTCGTGAGGATGACACCGCGCGCTCCCGAAATCACTACGCGCGCTCTGTCTTTCACATAGATTCCGTAGAGCGTACTGTTGGCCGGCGACTCTTGCACCGCCCAATCAAAGCCACCATCCTCCGTGCGCAATATCACGCCGTCTGAGCCGACTGCCCATCCGCGCAACTGATCGCCAGCGAAGCGGACTGAGTTAATCGAATTACCCTGAGGTTTGGGGTTCTGCCATTCCCAACCGCGCATCGGGTCCTGCCCCAAGGCGATCACCGGCGCCATGGTCAGAATGAACATAGCCATCACGAGGCTTAACAGGGAAAACGGCTGCGATTCGGGCAACGAAGTTGGCGGACTTAGGTTTCTCTGAATGACAGACATCGGCTATAGCTGGTTCCAAAGTCAGGGGAGAAACTTCGATTTTCCTTGGGAGGCGGAATTATAGACAGCAATTGAGGCGAAAGCGAAATGGTCGCCGAGGACGGCAGCGGTCATCTCGGTTGCGGTAACCATTAATACCACAAGATGTTCGCGCACATTCGGAAAGGAGCCAAGAGGGTTTCACCCCCTTAAGGGTGAAAACCTCTCATTGGAAAGGTCCACCGTCCCAATCCGATCAATGGCTTCTCGGAGGATCTCCTCATCAACATGTCCCACCGTTGCAATCCGGCGGGCCGCCCGATCGGCGGCCTCCTGAAGCAGGTGTCCGACGTGGCCAGGCGTCCATTCCCATGTCACCCTATGCCGCCGGGCCGCGTTGTCCAGACGTTCCCACCATTCATGATTCGTCTTTCTTTTAAACCGTCCGCCCATTGTTTCCACAACGTAGCGCGAGTCGGTGAAGAGCTTGACCTGACACGGCTCGCGTAAAGTTTCCAATCCGATTGCGGCAGCAGCAATCTCTGCCTGCTGGTTTGTCGCATTGCCTAGATACTCACCGACAGCGCGCCATATGCCGCGATAGCCGAGCAAGGCAACGGCGGCAGCGCGCGTTTGTCCTCTACCGTTTCCTAGGCTGGAACCATCACAGAAAATCGTGACCTCTTTTTTTAGTCGCTTTTCTGGTGTAGTTGTTTTTAAATCAGGTTCTTGCTGGTCCAAGATTATCCTTAAGTTGGGTCTTTGGTCTTGGGTTTTTGGTCTTTGGCAAACGTCTCGCTGATCCGTCGTCTTTACTCATTGACTTTAAGGACTGCAAGAAACGCCTCTTGCGGGATCTCGACGCGGCCGACTTTCTTCATCCGCTTTTTCCCCTCCTTCTGCTTCTCGAGGAGCTTGCGTTTGCGCGTGATGTCGCCGCCATAGCATTTGGCAATTACATTCTTGCCCAGTGCCTTCACCGTTTCGCGCGCAATTACTTTGTTACCAATAGCGGCCTGAATTGGCACTTCGAAAAGTTGCCGTGGAATCAACTGTTTCATCTTCTCAGCAAGCGCTCGGCCTTTTGACTGGGCCGTGCTTCGATGGAGTATTAACGACAACGCATCTACTGGTTCACCCGCAACGAGAACGTCGAGCTTAACCAGATCACTCTCCCAGTAGGCCGCAAGGTTGTAGTCGAGTGACGCGTATCCGCGTGACACTGATTTCAACCGATCGTAAAAGTCCAACACTATCTCGTTAAGCGGCAGCTCGTACGTGAGCATCACTCGATTCGTGGCGATGTACTCAAACCCTTTCTGCACACCACGCTTCTCCTCTAGTAGTGGCAAGACGCCTCCTAGATGCTCGTCAGGAGTTAGGATCGTGGCGCGGATGACCGGCTCTTCAATCTTAAGGATGCGGCCGGGGTCAGGCATCTTGGCCGGCGAATCTATTTCCGTAACCTCGCCATCGGTCGTCGTCACGACATAGCGAACGCTGGGAGCGGTTGTAATCAGGTCGAGATTAAACTCCCGCTCTAAACGCTCCTGCACGATCTCCATGTGCAGCAAACCGAGAAAGCCGCAGCGAAAACCAAACCCTAGAGCCGTAGAAGATTCAGGCTCATAAAAAAAAGAAGCATCGTTTAGTCGCAATCGATCTAGAGCGTCACGCAACTCTTCATACTGATTTGTATCGATCGGATAAAGACCGGCGAAGACCATGGGCTTGATTTTCTGAAAACCCGGAAACGGCTCTGTGGTTGGCCGCGCCGCCTCCGTAATGGTGTCGCCAATCTCGACGTCTGCAACTTCTTTGATTGAGGCTGTGAGAAAGCCCACCTCACCTATTCCCAATTCGTTAATCGGCGTGGGACGGGGGCGATTCACGCCCAGCGTCTCGACCGGATAATCGCGGCCGGTGTTGAAAAAGCGAATCTTCATACCCGGCCGGATCCGGCCATCGATCACCCGAAAGAGGACGATCACGCCCCTGTACGAGTCGTACCACGAATCAAAGATCAATGCTTTTAACGGCGCATTGGGATCTCCCTTCGGAGGGGGCACGTCGCGCACGATCGCTTCGAGCACTTCGGCAATGCCCTCGCCGGTCTTGGCACTCGTCAAGATGGCATTGTGAGTCTCCAAACCGATCAGGTGCTCTATTTGTTCAATGGCCTTTTCGGGTTCGGCACCAGGCAGGTCGATCTTGTTAATGACCGGAATCAGCTCGAGGTTGTTGTCAAGCGCGAGGTAGGTGTTCGCTAGCGTCTGCGCTTCGACGCCCTGGGAAGCATCGACAATCAGCAGAGCCCCTTCACACGCAGACAACGAACGCGATACTTCGTAGGAGAAGTCGACATGTCCAGGCGTATCAATAAGGTTCAAGACATAGTCGTTGCCGTCCTGCGCCCGGTAATCGAGCCGGACTGCGTGCGCTTTGATGGTGATGCCGCGTTCGCGCTCGAGGTCCATGTTGTCCAGGACCTGCTCGGACATGTCGCGCCCGGTAACCGCTCCTGTGAGTTCGAGCAGTCGATCGGCGATAGTCGACTTGCCATGGTCGATGTGCGCGATGATTGAGAAGTTTCGGATGCGATCTGAATTCATTAACTCTTAGTCGCTCATGTGCGCGTCAACATACGCGCGGGCCTTTTCAGGGGTGTCGACCGTTTTAGCAAAATCCGAGTTCTTGAAAAACCAATCGACATGGTCTTTCGCAAACTGGGTGTAGTCATCGTTTAGCGCACCGTCTGCGTCTGTCAGACCGAGCTTCTTCCAAACCCGCAGAATAATTTGAGAATCCTGAGTCCCGGTACCAGCCTGAAACAACTTGTGTCGATCATCGTTAGACATCGACGATGAACTGCTGTCGTCGCTCTTTGTCGTGTTCGTGTTTGAGTCTGAGTTTTCCGACGAACTGCGGTTGGCGTTGAAATTGCTGCTTCTGTTTGAGTTCATTGGCGCGGATCGCAATAGGAAAAAGGCCACTGCGCCCACGATACAAAGAACAATCAGTCCCAGGCACCCACCAACACCGCAGCCAATGGCGATCTTCTGATTCTTATTCATTGTTTACCTTCTTAGCTCAAGGTTGGAAATCGTAGGCTCTGTTACTTAATCGCGCTCTTTCATCCACGCGACGCAACGCTGCAGATAAGAACGCATATTCTCACAACTATCATGATGTATGCGACCGTGTCCGGGTAAGACCCACTCAAAATCGTAATTCAACAGCTTTTCCATCGAGCGAGTTTGTTCAGGCCAGGAATACCAATTGACGCTGCGAAACGCGGTCAGACTTTGACGGGCGGGCGACCAGGCCAAATGATCACCGGTGAAAAGAAACCTGTTCTTGTAGAGTAGGACCATGTGACCGCGAGTGTGGCCAGGTGTGGGAATAACGAGCAGGTCGTCGTCGATTCGAGAGTCTGTATCACTTTCCACGATTTGTTCGATCCCAAGACGTCGAGCACCATCAGCCGCATGCATGATTCTCTTGCAACCAAATCTGCCAGCGAACTGATGATGATAAGCAACGTCGTCCCGATGGGTGAGAAACATCGTTGTCGCGCCGCCCAAGGCCGTCAGTTTCTTCACAAGCTGTGTCGCAAATCGCGGCGAATCTACCAGAACATTTCCACCTTCTGAGTCGGGGCGGACGATCAGATAGCTCCAGGCGCCAAAGCTCGATTCGGCCGTAAAGCCGCAAAAATAGATGTTCTCGCTGATGTGAGAGGGAAAGGCGTCGATACCGAGCCGGTAATCGTGGTGCTCGCGCGAGCCAATCGACCCGGTGGGACAGGCGACGAGAGACATCAAAGCGAGCTTCGACTGATCTTCAGTTTCAGGCTGCTGATAGACGACTGAGTATTCGCCGTGTTCGCGAAACGTGGCCGGCGCAATTTGGCGGCAGGTGTCGCAGTCGATACATGTGGCGTCGACAAAGAAATCCCCTGACACATTTTCCGGTAGTCGCTTTTGAATGCTCGCCATAAAAACCTGTCATCGCATATTCTCGCACTGCCTAGCACTATTTCAAGTCCGTGGCCTGCGTAGCAAGAGAAACTCAGCGAAATTAGAATTTAGAATTTCGTGTTTTGGAACCTTAAGCTCTAGCAGAATCAAGCTAAGATGGGACAATGTCGCAATTCTAAATTCTAATTTCTAATTTCTAAATTCTAAATTCTAATTTCGCTGAACTTGCCTCACGGATTACACCCGACTAAGATGCTTCAACAATCTGCCCGTGATTCTTGTTTACCTTCAGGAGATCAAAGATGCACTCAATTCGTAAATTCATCACCGTAATATCTCTGCTCATCTTCATGCTAGTGGCTGTTACAGCCGGGAATGCTCAAAACGGCACCTCTGCCTCGGTGGTCAAGTCGGCGGAGATCCAGCCGGCCAAACCGGAAATCGAGGTCGGTCAGAAGATCCAGTTTTCCGTGATTGCGAAAGACGAGCAAGGCCGCACCTTAAACGAAAAACCGACTACCTGGTTTGCAGTGCCGTTTGATTTGGCCAAAGCAGACGACAAGGGCTCCATTAGTTTCTACCAGCCCGGTGAAGTAATGGTTGGCGCTATCGTGGCTGGCAAGCCCGTCTTTACAAAGGTCTTAGTCAAACCCGCTCCGGTGAAAACAATTGAGATCGACCCACTGGCTTCGCCTTTGATCGTGGGCGGAACGATGAAGCTGCATGCCACGGCTCGCGTCTCCAATGGCGACCCACGAAACGACGTTCCCATCTCGTGGACTTCACAACACCCTGACGTCGCAACGGTGGATGCGGCGGGCGTTGTGGTCGGCGTTTCTTCTGGTCGAGCTACATTGCAGGCTGCGTCGGGTGCGGCCAGCGGGACAGTGACTGTCAATGTGGTCAAGGCCTCGATTAGCGGACTCTCAATCCAACCCCGAACCGCCACCGCGAGAACCGGAGATGTAGTTCGCTTCAACGCCGTCTCGCAAGGATCGAGTGCCAGCTATGCTCCGCGATGGGCAGTGAGCGGTGAAGGCGCGACAGTGGACAGCGACGGTGGATTCGTGGCTGAACTTCCAGGCACCTATGTGATCACAGCGGCAATTGGCGACAAGATGACGAGCGCATCAGTTTTCGTTACACCGCGAAACGCGGAGCGCGAAGTTGAGGTCGTCGGACGCGCCCTCTTGAAAGATGTTGAAGGCGCGGAACAATGGATCATCGGAAACTACGCGTACTATTCGACGATCGCCGATCGCTTCCTGGTCTATGACATCTCGAATCCTGCGAAACCCCAACTCACTGACACGATCAAGGTAGATGCGCGAATAGTTAACGACATCAGCACGACTGCTGACGGAAAGATATTGGTGATTTCGCGGGAAGGAGCTTCAAACCGCAAGAACGGGATCGCATTCTACGACACATCAGATCCTGCGCATCCGAAGCCAATCTCTGAATACACCACTACGGTGACCGGTGGCGTACACAGTGCTTTCGTCGACGGACACTACGTTTATCTGACTGATGATGCAACGGGTTCGATGCGCGTGATCGACTTTGCCGATGTGAAGAATCCTAAGGAAGTGGCTCGTTGGCAGGTCGAGAATCCAGTCGTCACCACGGTGAAGACTGCGGAAGGCGAAGAAGTCGGCGGTCGTTATCTGCACGACCTTCAGGTGAAAGACGGCCTGGCATATCTGGCTTACTGGCGAGATGGTCTAATCATTCTCGACGTTGGCAATGGAATTAAAGGTGGCAGTCCGGAAAAGCCACAACTCGTCAGCCAATTTCGCTTCAATCACAACGAACTTTATGGAAACGGCTGGCTGGCTGGAACACACTCAGTTTTTCGTTACAAGAACTATGTCTTTATCGGCGATGAAGTGTTTCCCCCAATCTTCGATATCCACGGGCCAAAGAGAATCCCCGTGCGAGGCATTGTTCACGTTGTCGACGTGTCCGACATCAACAAGCCCCGGAAGGTTGCGGAATATCCCGTACCCGAAGCCGGCGCCCATAACATGTGGGTGGAAAACGATGTCATGTACATGGGTTACTACAACGGTGGCGCTCGCATCGTCGACGTTTCGGGAGAACTTCGTGGTGACCTCTACCGGCAGGGACGTGAGATTGGAAGATTGTGGATGGGCGATCCTGCGGGCGTGCACCCGAATCTGCCATTCACCTGGGGCGCACAACCTTACAAAGACTATGTATTTTTCAATGACGTCAATTCAGGTCTATGGATTGTTAAAGTGGGTGGTCCGATTCAGAAAGGATCGACCACCGCCCCGGGAAGATAGGAGCAGGAGCAGCCGGCAGGAGCAGTAGGAACCAAAAACATTTTCCATTTTCCGTTCATCATTTCTCATTTATCAATGGGTGATTCTACTGGTACTTCAAGTTGAGAACTGCAGTTAATTAACAAGGATCGGGAACGTCTAATGGAAAACTATGGAAAATGAAAAATGGAAAATGTTTTTGGTTTCTTGTTCGCTCCTGTCTGCCTACTGCTCCTGCCTCCTGCTCCTCCCTACTGCCTTCCGCCGAGGCCAAAGTCGCTTATCAATCGATGAAGATACGACCGACTAATTCCTAACCGCCTCGCCGTTGCTACTTTGTTCCCCTTTTCGCTCTGTAGCGCGCTGACGATCATTCGCGATTTAAGCGCAGCTACCGCACCTTCGAGCGTTGTTTCATCTGCAACGTTAACATCGGGAAGCAGCCGCAACATTTTCTCAGGGAGAAACTCGAGCCCCAGGTTTGGCCCATTGCTCAACACCACCAGTCGCTCCATCAGGTTCTCGAGCTCACGCACATTTCCTGGCCACGCATACTCCTGCAAACCATCAATCAGGTGCGGATCGAGCTCGGGAGTGGGTCGACCATGCTTCGTTGCCGCCTTCGCCGCAAAGTGCGCTGCCAGGAGTGGGATATCCTCTTTGCGCTGGCGTAATGAGGGGAGCACAAGGGGCACGACGTTCAACCGATAGAAGAGGTCCCGACGAAATCTTCCCGCCTCGACCTCCTTCTCGAGGTCTCGGTTGCTTGCGGCAATCAGACGAATGTCGACGTTTAGTGTTTTTGAGCCGCCGACGCGCTCAAAGGAACGTTCCTGCAAGACGCGCAACAGTTTGACCTGCACCGTGGCGCTAAGGTCCGCAATTTCATCCAGGAACAGAGTGCCTCTGTCTGCCAGTTCGAAGCGACCTTTCCGAGCTTGTATTGCCGTAGTAAAGGCGCCCTTTTCGTGTCCAAACAACTCTGACTCAATTAGTGTCTCGGGCAAGGCAGCGCAGCTGACCCCTACAAATGGACCATCAGCGCGCGGGCTCTCCGCATGAATTGCGCGGGCCAGCATCTCCTTACCCGTGCCGTTTTCTCCAATCAGCAACACGGTTGCGGTCGTCGCGGATACCGAGCGGGCCTGCTTGACTATTTTTTCCAGCGACTGGCTGGCGCCCAGTAGATCGTTGAATCCCTGCGAGCGAGTCAGCTCGTCTCGTAAGCGTCGATTCTCGATCTCCAAATGACGCATCCGCGCAGCCTGATTGACGATATGCAATACCTCGGGACCGTTGAGCGGTTTTTCAAAGAAGCCGTAAGCCCCTCTCTTCACCGCCTCACGCGCGGCGTTCGGAGCCCGGCTGCCGGTGATCACAACAACCTGGAGAGGCGGATCCTCCGCTCGAGCAGCGTCAATGATCGCCAGACCTTCCGAAATGTCGTCAGCGCGTGGTGGTAAGTGCAGATCACTCACAACCACATCAATGCCTTCTCGCTTTAGCAAGGGAAGCGCTTCTGCACGACACGCCGCCTGAAGCACTCGATACTCGGAGGCCAGAGCCCAGTAGAGTCCACTTCGAACCGCATCGTCGTCGTCTATAACTAGAACGGTTCCTTTGACTTCGGTTGGATTTGTCATTTTGCACACTCGTCCGCGCGTGACTGAGGTCCGCTCGTTTTCACGTTCGGTAAACTCCGGGTAGATTTTTGAGAGGACTTCCGCAACTGCCTGACCACGGCCCCAATCTACCGCCGTCTAGTTGCGCACTTCGATTGTGCTCGATGGTAGCACGACGCGAAAGGTTGTTCCAATCCCTTCTTTCGACTGCACCTCAATCACTCCGGCGTTGGCTCGCACCACCTCGCGGCAAGTGTAAAGACCTAAACCCACGCCATTCTTCTTCGTAGTTGCGAAGGGGCGAAACAATCGGTGTTCGACGAATTCCGAACGAATCCCGGGCCCCGTGTCACCGACGCTGAAAAAGACTTTGCCGGGACCTGCGGCGCCTGCTTCGACTGTGAGTTTGCCGCCCGCGCCCATGGCCTCAAGGGCGTTTATGACCAGGTTCTCAACCACCTTCTCGATTCGTTCCGGGTCAGCAAGCGCATAAACCGGCCCTGATAGCTTGAATTCAATCTGATATTTTGATTGCTCGGGGTCGCAAATCATCGCAACCACGCGTCGCAATAACGCCGCCAGGTCTGTTGGCACCGGTCTCTTATGTTCGCCGCTGAGAGTTGTGACCGGATTGCTAATTCGCGCCACCATGGCTTTCAGTTTCTCGGTCGCAAGCGAAAGAGACTTCATTGTGTCGGCGCGAAACTGCTCGTTGTCAAAGTGCAGTTCCATGTTACTCACGGTCAGAGATAACGCTTCGATCGCATTCTTCAAATCATGCGTGAGCATTGCCGAAAGTCTGACAAAGGATTCAAATTGTCGCGCCTCAGCTTCACGAGCCAGTTGATCGCGTAGCCTCTCTGTCATGATGTTGATGTTGTCGGCGATCACGCGAGCCTCGTCTCCGGATTTTACTTCGATGCGCCTATCCAGCTCGCCTTTGGCAATAGCCGTCACACCTTCTGTTACGCGATCTAAGCCGCGGTTTTGTCTTTGTAAGTGACGCGCCAGGATGAATGCAGCCACAAGCCCGATTCCGCCGGACAACAGAATTTCCACCCAGCCCGCGCGTCTTGCGGCGAGCAGCGCCTGCGATTCGGTGTGGGCAACGGCAATCTCGGCATCAATGCGCGGAAAAGGCATGAACGCGGTGTGATACTTCTCGCCGTTCGATAAACTAAATCGGCTGGTCCCACTTTGATTAGCAAGCATCATTCTGGCCACCGGCATGAAAGGTGGTAATGCACTCTCGACTGGTTGGTGTTTGAGGACATCGTTTCGGTGGTAAAGCACTCGACCTGAGCGATCAAGAACAATCACGATCGATTTCATATCGTGGGTTTCGATGAGTTTAGCAGCCTCCGCTAAGACAGAGTCGATATTCAATTGGCCGACCAAAGCTCCCCACGCGCTCCCTGCCACGCGCTCAGCGTACACAGGGACGGTGTATACCTGACTGACGCCAAATGAGGGGCCAGTTACGAGGGAGTTCAAAACTGTCATTCCCCGTGTTGCCCACGCCTTCTCATCGGGCTGCGGCAGACTGGGTAAGAAGTCTTTCCTCTGAATCGTCACCGCCCCGATCGCTCGCCGCCCTTGATTGCGTTCGGCAACAAAGAGTGGCCTCTTGTCACTCCGATCAAAACAGATGACCCGTTCAAAGTAGCTATGATTGTTCAGTGCGGAAGCTAAGATGGCTTCAAGCTGAATGGGCAGATTGTGAGGCTGAACTTCGGCAGTTGCGGTTACCGAAGACGGCGGCAAAGCCAGTGTTGAGGATCTTTCCCGAGCAACAAATTGCCGAAGGGCCTCGGACTCAGCGAGAGCCATCAACTCACTTCCCTGTTCATCAAGGATTCCGTTAACGGTCGCGGTGAATATTGTTAGGTCTGACTGAAGGTCCTTTCTTTCGGCAGACTCCGCAACCGATACGGTGGTCCAGTAATTGATTAAAGCAAGCAGAAGTAGTGGGGCGAGGCAAATAATTAAGCAGGTGAGAAAAAGTCTTGGCCGAATAAGCAACGCGACCTCCCGATCGGTCGAGCTGATATTAACCTAACCGGTAGTTTCGAAACGAAGATATTCGCTATAACTATCAGGTTGGCAGTCGACCAAACTCGGCGAGCAAAGGCGCCAGTTTGCTTACGATGATGTCATGGGCTAATCCATTGCTGGCGACGATGCCGTTCCGGTTCTGAACTTCCGGTGAATTGTAACGCAATGGTTTGCCAAAGAGGTCTGTCAACCGGCCGCCGGCCTCCGCCAGAACGACTTCCGGAGCACAGGTGTCCCATTGCTTAGTTCGCGGGGAAAGATGAACGTACAAATCGCATTGTTGTTCGATAATCAGTCCGACCTTGATCCCGACTGAACCGCGTTGCACCTCGTCTCTTACATGTAAACTTTTGACGACTCGGTCCATTCGCGGGCTGCGATGCGATCGGCTGGCTGCCAGCCGCATTGAGGACAGATCAGTCTCGTTGGAAACATGGGCCTGTGTGGGCTTTTGATCCGGCCGTTCAACCCACGTCCCGCCCCCACGTGTGGCCCGATAAAGCACCCCTGTCAACGGTTGATAAACAACTCCCAGCATTGCAACTCCAGCCTCGGCGAGTCCGATCTGCACGGCAAAGTCGCCATTACCATCGATGAAGCCATTGGTGCCATCAAGCGGATCCACCATCCAAACGCGTCGCTTATCCAGGCGGTGCGAAGTGTCTTCCGATTCTTCGGCCAGAATTCCGTCACCTGGAAAATCCTGCCGCAAACGTTCAACGATCAGACGGTTCGCGACCAGGTCTGCCTGAGTCACAGGCTCGCGAACATCCCTGCTGTATTTCTGCTCAATTTGGAGTGGGCCCCGGTAGAATTCCAGGATGGCGGCGCCCGCCTCGCCGGCAACCTCGAGCGCCACGCGAAGCTCCTCACTGTAGTCATGTCGGGTTTCCATTTCATTCATCGGCTATCCACAGATTACCTGGATTCAAGAATGGTCTTTGGACTTAGGTCTTCGGCCTTTGATCTTTCGTTTAATCTAAACCTGGCATTGAGGCAAAGTCCAAAGGCCAAAGACCATATCTTGAATCTGCGTAATCTGCGTAATCGGTGGATTCATCCGCCCACGACAGACCTCGCCGCCTCGCGAATGACTGCTAGCGTTTGGTCAATATCCGGACGCGTTGTACGGAAGTTAATAATGCACACTCTCAATGCGAACCTGCCGCCTATCGTCGCGTTTGAGAGATAGGCGCTGCCGCCGCGCTGCACAGACAGCATGATGCGAGTGTTGAGTTCATCAAGCGTGGCATCAAGCCCAACCTTTTCGTCTGCAGAAGCGGCAGCGAGTTTGTCACGCATGCTGGGTGGAACGTATCGGAAACAGCAAATACTCAATTCCACTGGCGCCAACAACTCGAAATCTTCTGAAGCCTTAATACTCTCCGCCAGGTACTGCGCCAACGCATTGTCGTCGCTGATTGATTCGGCCAGCCGCCGCGCACCGTAGTACTTGAGCGTGAACCAGACTTTAAGAGCACGAAACCGTCGCGAGAGTTCGAGGCCATAGTCCCAGAAAGCAAACGACTCTTCGTCAGCCTGCTCATGAATTTTGATGTAGTCAACGTCACTTGCCGCGAACGCTGCACGCACAGCAGCAGAGTCGCGAAACAATAGACAGCCACAATCAACTGGTGTGTAAAGCCATTTATGTGGGTCCAACGAAATGGAATCGGCTCGGTCGAGGCCAATAAAGAGCGACCGCTTTGTAGCATCGAGAACGCCCGGTGCACCGTAGGCACCATCGATGTGAAACCAAAGTCCAAACTCCTGCGCTACTTCCGCCACCTCTGTCAAACGATCAACGGCTCCAGTGTTGGTTGTGCCGGCGCTGGCCACAACACAAAATGGTTTCACGCCGTTCTGAATGTCGCGCTCAATAGCGTGACGCAAAGCCGTCACATTCATGCGAAAACGATCGTCAGTTTCAATTGTGCACACCTGATTGCGGCCAATCCCGAGGATGTCGGCCGCTTTTGGTATAGACATGTGAACTTGATCAGAGGCGTAAATGAGCATCGGCGTCTGCCTGTTCCAGAGTCCCTCTCGCGACGGATTGCCTTCTGATCTCGAACGCTGAGCGATCAGAATGGCAAGCAGATTCGCCATCGACCCGCCGCTTGTAAGCAGGCCCTGAATATTCTCACCGTAGTGGATTAGCGAGCCGAGCCAGCGCACAACCAGCTGCTCGACTTCCGTGGCCGCAGGCCCTGAGCGCCATGACGTGACACTAGAATTCAAAGCTGAGGCAATGAGATCTGCAAAGGCTCCGGCGGGAGTCGAAGGAGATGCAACGTACGCAAAAAAACGCGGGTGGCCATTGTGACGACTACCATTAATGATTGTCCGACAATCCTCGATCAAGCGTTCCAGCGGTTCGGGTTCAAAAGGAAGGTCAGAACCTAACCGGCTGGTCGTATCGCCGCCCGCGATTGCCGGAAAAACCGGCATCTCTGAGACCCTGGCGAAATAATCGCTTACCAACGCAACCGCTTGCGACGAGAGGTCGGTAAGGTCTTCAGCAGAAATATCCAGAGAAGAGGTTCTCGCTAACAAGTGCGTATCCTCAGTCTTTCCTTCTTCCCTCATTTGGGCGGCGGAGAGATAGCGACGAGAAGTGAAAGCCTTTCTTTGCCAGAGTTACTGACGCCGTGAGGGACCCCTGCCGGGGCCACGACTATGGAGCCTTCGCTCGCATCTCTCGTTTCTTCGCCCACAGTAAAGCTGCCGCGGCCAGCCACCACGAAATAGAACTTATCAGCGCCCTCATGAGCATGCACCGCCTGAGACTGTCCCGTTTCGAGGCAGTTAAGACCAACCATCACATGATCGCCCTCCCACAGTGTGGTCTTGAAGAACTTCTCGGTTCGGACGCCTTCAAAGTCGCGCCAGTTAAGAAAGTGATCCATCACGATTTCCTTGATAGTACGAACATCGACAGACTCAACGGGGCTGCCCATGGGGACCTTGCACGCAGTCTCAGTAAACGCTGACCTCGTTCAAACAGAAGTTTTCACTTGGTCTTACCGCGTTGCTCAAGCTAACACAGCGTCGTTGTACGACGAAGCCGCTTGCGGCGCCGTGGTTCGCTTGCGTATAGTTTCGCGCGTCAGCCGCGAGAATGCGCAAAAGCACAAAAGAATGTTGAGTTAGATACGAATGATTTTCTCGTTCGTTTGATTCCCTTTGCATTTTGTTCTGTTTGCAGCTAATCCCGAAAACCAGAAACATAATGTCACTAATCGGACCGGCAACGCCCGAAGGAACCTCACGTTATCGGGAACGCTTTCAGGCCACAGCGGCAGATCGCCACTTTCGTAAAGCCCAGAGTCTCTTCTTATCTTCGTTGGGTATCGGTACCTATCTTGGCAATCCGGACGAAGCGACCGATAAGCGTTATGCTAATGCAGTTGTTCGCACGGTTCAGCTCGGGATGAATGTTATTGATAGCGCGGCAAACTATCGTTTCCAACGAAGCGAACGTTCTATTGGCCAGGCTCTACGCACGCTCACCGAAGAAACCGACTTTGCCCGAGAAGAGCTGCTGATCTGTACAAAGGGAGGATACTTGCCCTTTGACGGCGGGCCTCCACGAGACGTCCGCAGCTACATTGAGAATACATTTGTGCGTCCCGGCATCGCTGCTTTCGAAGACATTGTGGGCGGCAGTCACTGCATGACCCCAGCATATCTGCAGAATCAATTGGAGCAGTCGCTGCAAAATCTCGGAATAGACTGCGTGGACGTTTATTACATTCACAATCCTGAGTCGCAGCTGGGCTTCGTTACTTCCGATGAGTTTTACCGAAGACTCGGTAGGGCTTTTAAATCCCTCGAGCAGAGTATTACGACTGGCAAAATCAAAAGCTATGGCATTGCTACCTGGAACGGCTTTCGGGTTGCTGAGGATTCTAACGAGCATCACTCACTTTCACGAATAGTGGAGGAGGCCCGCAAAGTGGGAGGCGAGTCGCATGGATTTCGTTTCATCCAACTACCGTACAATCTGGCAATGCCGGAGGCTTTCAATCTCAGAAATCAGACTGTGGGTGATAAACGATTAACTATCTTGGAGGCAGCAGCAGCTTTAGTGAACATGTCGAAGAGAATGCGCAACTCATGCAAGTCGAACCACTTCCGCCGGAGGAATTTCTCAACGCCTTTGCGGCGTGACTTCTTCGTAATTTGTTTTCGTTGGTTTGTTTTGTCTTTGGTGGTTTGGTTTCGTTGCTTTTGTTCTCGGTGCTTTCATTTCGGTGCTTTGCTTTCAGTAGTGTTGTTCAGATGGTTTTTTCGCCACGCTGAGGACTAATAAATCTGAGATCTCAGATCTGAGATAGATCTGGGATCTCAAATCTGAAATCTCAAATCTGAAATTTTATTTGAAATCAATATGAGTCAACATCGTTTCAATTCCTTTGAAGAATTCTGGCCCTATTACATTGCCGAACATAGCCAGTCCGCTACTCGCGCACTGCATGCTCTCGGCACCACGGCGAGTGTCGCCTGCGCTCTCACACTTATTGCTAAGCGAAAATGGAGACTTTTACCGCTCGCATTACTACCCGGCTACGGAACCGCATGGCTGGCTCACTTCCTGATTGAAAAGAACAAGCCGGCAACGTTTGACTATCCGCTGTGGTCATTTATCGCCGATTACAAGATGATCGGACTGATGGTTTCCGGAAAGATGGACGCCGAGGTCGAACGAGTTCTCGTTGATGTTGAGTTGATCTGAAGATGCGAGGCAACATCCCCATTCCCGAAATCCCTCACGCCGAAGATCTCTGGTTAATCGTAGTAGTCACTGCCGTCCGTCAGCGACGAACTCAGCAGGGAAAGATTTTTTTCGACGCCACCGCCCGCAACGCCAGCGGCTCTATTCCTCTGAAGATCTGGGGCGAAACGCTTGAGGTAGGGAAAGAGCTGAAACCAGGTCTGTGGGGTATCACTGGCCGTATAGATACCTTTCAAGACCGGCCGCAATTCGTGGTGGCAGAGTACCGACCGATTACCCTCGCTCAATACCGCGAACATCAGGGCGTTGATCCAATATTACCGCGCGCTTTTACCATGGACATCGAAACCTTGGCCTTGCCCGAGTTTCGCGAACGTGTCGGCCCGCAGCTGGAACGCGTCTTCCGACTTGGGAACATGCGGCTCGAACAACAACAGAGGTACCTCGAGGACATCGCAGCCGAAGAAGAGCGCTCATATCAGCTCGGCTCGCTCAATGCCACGTCAGGACGCGTGCTTTCTATTGCTGTTCACGTGGGCCCGATTCCCGGCATGGATTTCGATGAGATCTTAGGGAGTAAGCGAGAATACGTATTTGGCATCGACTCGGAAGCTAACGAACAAGCGGAGCACGAAACTCTGAAGGGATTTCTCAAGTTGCTTCAGGATTTCGACTGTGAAATAGATGAGATTGTCGGTCACAACATCCTGGGGTTCGACCTTCCGTTTATCTTCCAAAGATGCTTGATTAATAGCATTTCGGTGCGACCGTTTGTGAATCTTGGCGAATACAATATACGAGGAGTCTTTGACACCATGCGGCAGTGGTGGTTGGGTGACAGACGAAGCAGGGTTAGCCTCGACGATCTTGCCTGGGCCCTGGGAATCGAATCGAGCAAGACCGCGACGGCTGAAGGCAGCAAAGTTTTTGACCTCTATCAGAAGGGTCGCCTGGCTGAGATTCGCGAATATAATCTCAATGACGTGCGAGTCACGCGCAAGGTTTATGAACGAATGATTCAATGCTTCGGTAGGTAGTTTTATCCACAGATTTCGCAGAAATTAGAATTTAGAATTTAGAACTTAGAATTTCGTGTTTTGGGACCCGTGAGGTCTAACCGAATCAAGCTAACCTGGTACAATGTCGCAAATTCTAAGTTCTAAATTCTAATTTCTGCGAAATCTGTGGATAAAACTCATCTGGGCCTAGGACTGCTATCCCGTTAACGCCACACTGTTTCATTTTCGCAACAGCCTCTGATAACATTCGAAACGGATGGACAACAACCTGATTTCAATCGTGCTGCTGCTGATTGGCATTGCCGTAGGAGCGTTGGCGGTGTGGGGCGCGCTGCGAACGAAAGGCAACCAGAGTTATGAAAACGGCAAGGCCCACAGCGCGGCCCAACTTGCTGCTTTTCAGGAACGTGTCGCAGCTCGTGAGCAAGAGCTCGTTGGCATCAAGGATTTGCTGGCAAAAGAAACCAGCGAACGCGAGCGCCTGCGCGAGCAAAATACCGATCTGAAAGCGGAGCTCGAAGGTGAACGCCGAGCGGCTGAGGAGCGAAAGGAGTCTTTCAAACAAGCCGCTGACGAGTTAACAGTAAAGTTCAAAGCCCTCTCGCGTGACGCCCTCAAAGATAACAATCAGTCTTTCCTGCAACTCGCCCACGCCACCTTGGGGAAATTTCAAGAGACTGCCAGAGGCGACCTCGAGCTCAGGCAGAAAGCAATCGATCAACTGGTCAAGCCGTTGAAAGAATCTCTAGAGAAGGTTGACGGCAAGATTGGCGAAATCGAAAAGACCCGGGCCGGAGCTTATTCGGAGTTGCGTGAGCAAGTAAAAGCGCTGGCAACCTCTCAATTGCAACTTCAGGCGGAAACGGGAAATCTGGTTAAGGCTCTGCGCACGCCACATGTGCGAGGTCGATGGGGCGAGATCCAGTTGCGGCGCGTCGTAGAACTGGCAGGAATGCTTCAGTACTGCGATTTCGTCGAACAGGAGTCGATCGCTACGGAGGATAGTCGCATCAGACCTGACCTCATCGTTCGACTACCGGGCAATCGCACGATCGTCGTGGATTCCAAGGTCCCTTTCGACGCATTTTATGAATCGATCTCTGCAACAGACGAATCACTCCGGCTAATCAAGGTGAAGGAGCACGCTCGGCTTGTGCGCTCGCACGTCATAGCTCTTAGCCGAAAATCTTATTGGGAGACCGTTCAGCCCACTCCGGAGTTTGTGCTGCTCTTTCTTCCCGGCGAAACATTTTATAGCGCTGCGCTGGAGAACGATCCGAAGCTGATTGAGGACGGCGTGGGGCAGGGAGTGATTATTGCCACGCCCAGCACACTGATCGCTCTGTTGAAGGCTGTTTCATACGGCTGGCGCCAGGAGCAGATGGCGAAGAACGCCCACGAAGTAAGCAAACTTGGCAAAGACCTTTACGATCGGTTGCGAGTGTTTACGAGCTATTTTGCCGACATCGGCAAAGGATTGGATCGGGCACTCGAATCCTATAACAAAGGAGTCGGCTCGCTTGAAGCGCGGGTGCTTGTCACCGCTAGAAAGTTCAAAGAACGCGGTGCGCTTGCGGGCGAAGAAATCGAGACACTAGAGCCGGTTGATAAAACGGCTCGGGCCTTGAGCCTGGACGAGGGTGGACTATTTCCTGACCTGGTCGCAGCAGAAATCGAAGCGGAGGACGAGTCCCTGCCGTTGCTCAGTTCGAAGAGCGCTTATGGGAGCGACAGGTAAGAAGAGTTTTAGACTGCATTGGAAAATGGTTCGAAACAAATCTGGTTAGGGCCTGTCCTCGGGAATAACCGTTCGCGTCTAATCGAGCGCTGCGCTGAGTTTGTCTCTAAAGACCAAGCCGACACCTTTCTTTACCTCACGGCCTCTCATCCGCTGTTGGAGATCGTTACCCAGGGCATTCTCGACGGTGGTAAGAACCCGGGCCTTGAACGAGCAGCTAAGTCGCCCCTCGAATTGACTGCAATCATCGACGCGCACCTGCAGGATCTCGCTCAACAAGAAGATATCAATGAGCACGGCATGCCTCGGCAAGTTGATTTTGATAGAGACATTGCGCTGATCTACTCGACCTATTTCGACGTCTTAAATGGCCACGGATTTACCGAAGATGATGCCGATCAGTTGCGCGCGCTCGGGGTCCTTAACGGCAAGTTCGATAATCCGGGATTTAGTGTTCCCTGGCTTTCAAACGTACAGTTGCTGGTACTTGATGGATTCTTTGATTTCACACCGGTGCAGGGCGAGATTTTGCGACGATTGATACCCCAGGTTTCGGAGGTGATCGTCAATCTGAATCATGACCATCGCAATCCGGAAATCTTCCTTCCGTTTCAGCACACCATTGAGCATCTTTCCGGGATCTCCGCGTTTGAAGTAGAGCTCAGTGACGAACAACTTGTTACGCGTGGTGCTCTAGCCACTTTGCGCGAACGTTTGTTCAATCCCGCTCTCTCAGACGCACAACAGACCGCTGACGACAAAACTGGCGGCAACGAGGCACCGCTAACCCAATCGGAAATCAGGTACTTCGCGTGTGGCGATCGCGACACTGAGATACGAGCTATCGCCAAGGAAATCAAACGGCTTGTACTGGGCGAAGGGTTCAACCTCGCGGAGATAGCGCTTGTCGTCCGCCAGCGTGCGTCGTATTCGGAAACAATTTCTCGTGTAATGCGCGAGGAATCACTTCCATGCAATCTGGAATCCCGTATTGAAGCGACCGACATCCCCGGGAATCGTGCGGTGCTCAAACTGCTCGCTATTCTCGAGCAACTTTCTGCTGACGAAAGGTCCGCGCCGCGGATTTCCGAACTTGCTGACCTGGTCAAATCCGAATATTTTCGGCTCGGCGACGAAGATCTCAATACTCTTTACTCGCGTTTTAAGGACGATTATCACGAGCTATTAATTGAGTACGAGTCCGCCAACATACGAGACGACGGACTAAGGAATCGATTTCGCGCAGGGTTATGGGACGCTGACGCACTCGAAAACACCTTCGCCTATGTCGGCAGCGAATTGCGAGTTAGCGATTGGCTGGCCAGAGCTCAAAAACTGATCAAAGAGCTTCCCAGTGCGCCGGCAACCAAGCAGTTGTTGAATATCGACAGTGGTGAGCACGACCGAGATACAGATGTTTCCGATCAGATAGAAAACGCAGAAACCGCAAAGGTGGAAGAGAAGGATGTTGAACGAAAAAGGCGTCCCTCACGCGACGTTCATCCTGCCAACATCGCCTGGACCGCGCTTGTAGTTCAGTGTTTTGCCGAGCGAATACTGGCCGTACCTCGCGACGGCAAGCCTGTAGATTTACGACTGGCGCTGATGAGACTGTTGGATCAGTTCAGTTTTCGCGAGCAGATTACGCGACCAATTAGAAGCTCGGCTGAAGACAAAGAACTGCCGCAAATGATGCTCAACTTGAATAGCCTCGAGGCGTTGCGGCGAGCTTTTGTGGCAGCCATTAAGAGCGTTGAGATTGCCGCTGGTGTTTTGTCAGTACCACCCATCGTAACGAGAGGAGTTGACGATCCGGTAATAGCAGGCACCACCACGAGTCTCGCAACATTTGTCGGGGAGGTGCGTCGCTCTTTGAGTTCGCAGTCGCAGCTTTTTGGCGCCACCGATCGCGGAGGACTGCGTGTGCTGGAAGCAACAGATGTGCGGGGCCTCCGCTTTCGTGCCGTATTTATAGCTGGATTGGTTGAGGGCGGCTTCCCCCTGCGCGCTTCCCGCGATTGGATCTATCCGCACGAAGAGCGAGAGCGACTCAAACGCTACGGGCTGACGCTGGAAGATATCTCTCCGGCTACACTGCTAAAAGAGGAACATTATTTTTACCAGGTCGCCTGTCGCGCCACTGACCGGCTCTACCTCACTCGACCGCAGTTATTAGAAGACGATTCTGAAACCGTGCCTTCCTACTACATCGATGAACTGACCCGAGCGATCGCACCATTCAAGATCGAAGCTGAGACGATCCGGCGGGATTACGAAGGGAAAGATGTTGCAAAGATTTCAAGTGCGAATGAGCTTACTGTGGCATTGGTGCGCCAGCAGGAGCGGCATTCTCATAAGGCAGAGAAATGCGAACTTCTGCCGCAACCGCGAATTAAGCGGCTACTAACACTGGCACGAAACGACGGTTTCGTGAGCAACTCAGCTCTGCGGCGAATTGAGATTGAGCGTGAGCGCGCCGGCTATCTCTTTGGTCCGTACGACGGACAGATCACTGAACCACAACTGATCGCATTGCTCAACAAGCGGTTTGGTCCTGACTTCGTGCATAGCGCAAGCGGGCTCAGCATGTACGGAAACTGCGCTTACCGCTTCTTCGCACAGCGCGTGTTGAAGTTAGAACCGCGCGGGGAAGCTGCGCTGGATCTGCAAGCAATCGATGCAGGTAAGCTGCTCCATGACATCCTGCGTCGCTTCTTTGAACAGCATAGACGTCAGCGTCTAAATGACCTGGATCGGCAAGAACTCCAACAGGAATTGCGGGATCTGGCCGATCGAGTCTTCGATGAACACGAGCGCGTGGTCCCACCGCTCAACAAACAGATTTGGAAAATTGATCGCGAAATTCGCAAGATTCTTCTGGATCAAGTGCTGTTGTATGAATTGACTATCCAGGAGGAGACGGCGGCAGCAGGCGTTGTGCCAGCGTATTTTGAAGTCGGTTTCGGCGCAATGAAGTCGTCGGCCCGCGACCCACACTCCAAAGACGAACCACTGGAGTTAACTCGCTCAACCCTTGCAGGCGAAGAAACGATGCGGATTAGCGGCCAGATCGATCGCGTCGATGTCGCGCGCGACAATACGCTGATCGCGTACGACTACAAACTGTCGACGGGCTCGACCAAAGAAGACATTAAGTCGGGGCGCAGTCTGCAAATACCGATCTATCTGGAAGCCCTGGAAAAACTGATCCTTCCTGATCATGCAATTGCCGGCGGCGGCTACTACGTGATCCGCGGTGGCAAGGATCGACGCAACAAGGGATTACATCGTGCCGGTAAGCTAAATTACTCGGGGATCGGATCGAGAGCGGGCGGCGTAATCGCCGATGAAGAGTGGCAGCAGATTCGAGCCGACGTTATTAAGAAAATTTGGGACTTTCTGGATGACATGCGCGCGGGACACTTTGAGGTGAGCCCTTCCGAGAAGGACAAGACGTGCAGGTTTTGTGACTTTGCCGCGGTCTGCCGCTATGACCGATATCGGATTGAACGAAAGAAACAATAATCCACCGATTACGCAGATTACACAGATTAAGAAGCAGGAGGCAGGAGCAGTAGGCAGGAGTAGCACGCAGGGGCAGTAGGCAGGGGCAGGATTCCGTGCGTTACTCATATTTCTCTCGCTAATGCTGAACTCAACGCATTT
>WNGA01001742.1_pt1 | contig 40894 bp, 43 predicted proteins | sample 5400061 | NCBI WGS metagenome assembly WNGA01 (sample SAMN13153366, study PRJNA577476) | soil metagenome | isolation source: 100 cm soil or saprolite under grassland replicate 2 | place: USA:California | collected 2016-06-15 | reverse complement strand
TGAGCGCCTCGTCGACGTAGGCCCGCGGGCTAGCCATCGAGTGGGACGAGGCGTAGGCCGGGACCCGCTCGCGGCAGGTGCCGATGAGGCGGTGGATCGGGAGGCCGGCCACCTTGCCGGCGATGTCCCACAGCGCCACGTCGACCGCGCAAATGGCGAGCGCGCTCACTCGCCGGTTGCGGCTCCACAGGTCCAGCCAGATCGCCCCGATGTCGAGCGGGTTACGGCCGATGACCAGCGGCTTGAGCCGCTGGAGGACATGCCCGGCGAACTCGTCGGCGCCCTGGAAGGCCGACCCGAGGAACGAGTGGCCCTCAACCCCCTCGTCCGTCTTGATCGTCACGACCCCGACCTGCTTTGTGCCGCCCGCCTCGTCGGAGTAGGTCGTCTTCGGCACGTCCCAGCGGTGGAGGGTAATCGTCAAATCGGTGATCTTCATCGCGGGCCTCCGTCTAGCCTCCCATGAGGTCGCAGAGCTTGGTGACCACTCGCCAGTTCCGTGTCGTGGCGGCCACCCCGAGTCGCCTTTCGAAGTAGGTGTTGTTCAGCTTGGTCCTGCCGTAGCCATTTGGACAGTAGAGATAGATCTCCTTTCCGACGAGCGAGAGCTCGTCCGGCTCACCGGCGGGCCGGTCAAGTCGCGCCACCCGTTCACGATCCGGTGCGTTGGCCAAGAAGGTCACGTGCAGCCTCGCAGGGTCGATCTCTCGACCGGCGAACGGATTGTTGGCGACGATCTGGGCGAGGTCGTCCGCCGTCCGCAACAAGACGGTGGCCGTCACGCCCAGATCCTGGGCGATGCGCTTCTCGATGTCACCGGCCAATCGTGCCGGCTCGTCGACGGGAGACCTGAAGATCACGTTGCCACTCTGGATGTAGCTCTTCACGTTGGCGTGGCCCAGGGCAACAAACAATCTTCGCAGATCATCCATCCCGACCTTGGTGTGGCCGCCGACGTTGATGCCGCGAACGAGTGCCACGTAGGTCGTCATGGTCCGTGCCTCTCTGCTACCTGCGCCGGCAGTGCTCCCCCAGCGCCGCCAGCCCTGTTGTGGAATTTGATAAGGCTCCGGTCGGGGCGCATAGTGACGGACAACAGCCGCCAATCGCGGGGAGAAGGGTAGCATGGGCATCGTTCGCCAGGGTATGGAGTTCTGGGCGATGGAAGACCGCGGTTGCATCACATGCTAGGGCCAGGTGATCCAGGACCATTTGGACGCTCGCTCGTGGTGAAGGCGAGCGCGGAAGACACGAGAGGCGCCTACTCGCTTCTGGAGATCACCGCGCCAGCGGGAAGCCCCTGGAGCACGCACCACGTCCACGACCCCGACGAGGCCTGGTACGTCGTGGAGGGCGGGCTGGAGCGCTTCTTCGCGGCCTTCGCCCGCCTGGTCGAAGCAGCGCGCCCGGGCGAGGTCAGCCGGGAAGCGCTTGATGCGCTGGCAGAGCAGCACGGGATCGTGTCGGTAGAAAGGACCGCGCCCGCCTGAGGCTCGGGTCGCAGCTGGCGGCAGGAGGAGCACGATGGTTCTCACCAGCAATGGGCTGAGGCTCGCGCTCCTGGCGCCGACGATGATGGCCATGCTCCTGATCGGGCCAGCTAGCAAGCCATCCCAGGCGCTGGCCCTGGGCCCCACCGCCAGCGGGCTCGCCGATGAGGCGAAGGAGGAGTTGACCGCCGCCGTCGACGCGCGGATCCGCCGGCACGACATCCCGGGCGCAGTCGCCGGCGTGTGGTTCGACTCGGGCGAAAGCTGGGTGGTGGCGCGCGGTTGGACCGGGCCCAACCACCGCACGCCTATGGGCGTAGACAGCAAGACCCGGATCGCCAGCATCACCAAGAGCTTCACCTGCACGCTCCTGTTGATGCTCGTCGACGAGGGGCGGTTGCGACTCGAGGACCCGATCGCCCGCTACGTGGCCAGCGTCCCGAACGGCGAGCGGATCAAGCTGCGGATGCTGTGCGCGAACCGCTCCGGCCTGCCCGACTACCAGGGCGCCCTGCTCGAGCCCTAGCTGACCAGGCCGCTCGAGCCCTGTTCGGCTGAGGACCTGATGCGGGTGAGCTTCTCGCAGGGGATCGAGTTCGAGCCGGACCAGGGCTGGGACTACTCGAACATCAACTTCGTGCTGGTCGGGCTGGCGATCGAGCGGGCCACGGGCCAGCCGTTCGCGGAGCTCCTCGAGCAGCGCATCCTGCGACCGCTGGGCCTCGCTGACACCAGTTATCCGACCACGCCGGACATGCCACCGGGATCGAGCCAGGGGGTCTGCGACGACGGGGTCGACATCACTCGCTTCAATCCGCTGGCCGCGCGGGAAGCCGGGGGGATGGTGTCGAACCTGCGCGATTTGCGGCCGGATGGAGGCGTTGGTGGACGGGAAGCTGGTGAGCCCCGGGCTGTACCAGCAGCAGATGACGTTCACGCCTTTGGGGCCGTTCGCCGGCTACGGCCTGGGGACGGAGCGGCTCGGGGATTTCATCGGGCACAACGGCTGGATCCCCGGCTTCACCGGGATCGCGACGCGGGACCCGACCCGCGGCGTGACGATCGCGGTGCAGTTCAACAAGTCGGTCGACGAGCAGTACCAGGTGAACAACGTGATCCTCCTGGAGCTAACAAACGTGCTGTTCCCGGGCGAGATGCCGTGGTGGGGCGCCGAATTCCCATGACGCGTTCGCTCACGAGCGGGGGAGGCGGCGAGCGAAGACGTAGCGCCGGTAAGCGAGTTGGAACGTGCCCACTCGGGACCGCCCGGCCGCTCCTTCAGGAATCGCCTCGATCGGGTCTAATCCCGGGGCCCGATGCCTTCCCAGGCCCTGGTTCCAACGCGGCGCCGCTGGGTCAGTCCAGCTTGAGCGTGTCGAACAGGTCCTGAACGACTAGCTCGAAGCCGGGTAGGACCGGGCTCAGCTCGAGGCGGTCCTGGCCACGCAAGGCCCTGGTCGAGGCGCCGGGGCCGAAGCGGATGATCGACTCGTCTTGCGGGTCGACCAGCATGGCCAGGGTGACCCCTTCCTGAATGAACCTCAGACAGCGACGCACAAGGGCTGTGACGCTCTGCCTGGGAGACACGATCTCGATGGCGATGTCGGGTGGGATTGTCGCATCGAGCGCCATCCGGCCATTGGGATCGCGGGGGATTCGCTCCCAGAGGTAGACGGCGACGTCGGGGACTCGGGACGAGCCGGCGAACGTCGTGCGTAGCTCCGGGAAGGCCCGGGCACGCTTGCTCGGCTCTACGGAGCGATTGATCAACTCGACGAGCTTTGCCTGAAGCCAGCCATGGGGAAGCTTTGGAGACACCTTCTGGGTCACCACCCCATCTTCGAATTCGAGGGCTGGCTTCCGCTCGGGTAACCTCAGGAACTCTTCGAGCGTCAGTCCTCGCTGCGCGATCGCCATGCTGGATCTCCTGGACTCCCGTAACGGCATGATAGAAGGCCGGCAGCCCGCCTACCCACGTCATCCGGAGCTGGCCTCCAGCCCACGAAGCGCCTCGACGACCCTGCCCAAGCGCTCGACGGCACGCACGTCCCAGGGGTCGAGGATGACCGTCATGTGCTCGGCGCCGGCGGCGTGAAAGGCGTCAAGTTGCGCCGCGATCTGCTCCGGCGTCCCCTTGAGCGCCTCCGGGCGAGGGCTAGCTGACTCGTCGCCAGGCCCGGGCAGCCAGAGGAAGGCGCCGGCCGTGCGGCCGATCGTCAAGGGGTCGCGGCCAACCTCGTGGCAGGCCGCCTCTAGCCTGGCGAAAGGCTCGGCCAGCTCGGCCGGGCTGGAGTGCCAGACGGTGTTATAGGCGTCGGCATAGCGCGCAGTGAGTCGCAGCATGCGGGGCTTGTTTGCCCCGATCCAGATTGGCGGGCCGTTTGGACGTGGGCCGCGCGGTCGCAGCTCACAGTCGCGGGCCTGGTAATACTGCCCCTCGAAGTCGACACGTCCTTCGCGCAGCAGGGGCACGATGACCTGGAGCGCCTCCTCGAAACGACTCGCGAGGTGGTCGAAGGGGAAGCCGAAGGCGTCGTATTCTGGCTGGTGCCAGCCGGCGCCGAGGCCGAGGACTAGCCGACCGCCGCTCACCTCCTCGAGCGTGTCAGCCATCTTGGCCAGCATGGCCGGGTTGCGGAAGCTGGTGCAGGCGACGAAGGGCCCGAGACCAACGGCGCTGGTCGCCTCGGCCAGCGCGCTCAGGAGCGTCCATGCCTCGTGGACTCCGCGCGTCTTCCCCTCGGGCACGCCACTTCCAGGGCCGCTGCGAACAAGCACGTGGTCTGCGACCCACAGCGTGTCGATCCCCACTGCCTCTGCCACTTTAGCCATCTCGCGCAGTTCGGCCCAGCGCACCACCCGCCAGTCAGGTTGCTCGCCGTTCCGCAGCAACAGCCCCAGCTCGAGCTTTCTCGTCGCCCCCGCCATTCTCGGTCTCCCTCCGCTCGCGACACGCGTTCCCCGCGTCGGCCCAGAATGGTAACCGCTGCCTATAATCCCGCGGCAGTTGACAAAGTGGCGCCCGGGCCCTAGGTTTCGGGTCACCTGGCGCGAGGCGGGCGGCTTGAGCGAAGCACGCACAGTTCAGAGCCTCTTCGACCTGAGCGGCCGGGTGGCTTTGGTGACCGGTGGCTCGCGGGGGCTGGGGCTGGAGATCGCCCACGGGCTGGGGGAGGCTGGAGCTCAGCTCGTCGTCACGGCCCGCCGGGCCGAATGGCTCGAGCCAGCCGAACGGGAGCTGCGCCAGGCCGGCGTCGGCGCGTGGGCAGCCGCCTGCGACGTGTCCGAAGCCGGCCAAGTCGAGCGACTGGTCTCCAGCGCTCTCGAGCGGCACGGTAAAATCGACATCCTGGTCAACGCGGCCGGGGTGACCTGGGGAGCGGTGTCAGAGGAGATGCCGCTGGACCGTTGGCGCTCGGTCATGGATGTGAACGCCACTGGGACGTTCATTTGCTGCCAGGCCGTTGGTCGGCTGATGCTCGCGCGTGAGAGTGGCCGGATCATCAACGTCGCGTCGATAGCCGGACTCGTCGGTCAGTCGCCCGAGGTGATGAACGCGGTCGGCTACACCGCAAGCAAAGGAGCGATCATCGCGCTCACGCGGGACCTGGGCGTGAAATGGGCGCGGCGGGGCGTTACCGTCAACGCCATCGCGCCGGGCTTCTTTCCGACCCGCATGAGCCGGCCGCTGCTGGAACAGAACGAGAGCCGCCTGGCGTCCCTTAGCCCGATGGGTCGGCTGGGTCGGCCCAGCGAGCTGAAAGGCGTGGCAGTCCTCCTGGCATCGGACGCGAGCAGCTACATCACCGGCCAGGTCATAGCGGTGGACGGCGGAGCGACGGCCTGGTGACAGACAGTCGTTCAACGGTTGAACGTTGAACGTTGAACGGGGAGGCAGGGTCATGAACGTTGGCGAGATCGTTGAGGAGTCCGCGAAGACGTCGCCGGACAGAATCGCAGTCATCTTTGGCGACGAGTCGATCACGTACGCCGAGCTGGACCAGACCGTCAACCGCGTCGCCAACGGGCTCATCGAGCTGGGCGTCAAGCCGGGCGACCGAGTGGCGATCCAGATAACGAATCGGCCTCAGTTCATCCAGGCCTTTTACGGCGTGCTGCGGGCCGGCGGGACCGTCGTTCCCGTCAACGTCATGTACAAGGTCGACGAGATCGCCTACCTTCTGGAAGACTCGGGCGCGAGCCTCTACATCGTGTTGGAGCCCTTCTACCCGCTGGTGGCGGCCGCGCGGGAGAGGGCGCCAGGCCTCGAGCACATCGTGGTCGTCGGCCAGACCCCGCCGGCCGGAACCGTGAGCTGGGCCCGACTGGCCGGCCATCCGAACGCCGCCTTGCCTGGGGTTGGGGTCGAGGAGAGCGCCCCGGCCGTGATCTGCTACACGAGCGGAACAACCGGGCGCGCGAAGGGTGCGGTCCTCACCCACCACAACCTGGTCTACAACTGCCAACAGTGCGATCAGCTTCAAGCCCTCCAGATCGGACCGGATGATCGGGCGCTGCTCGTGCTGCCGCTCTTTCACATCTATGCCCTGAACGTCGGCTTGAACCTATCGCTCTACAAAGGCGCCGGCGTCGTGCTGATGGAGCGGTTCGAGCCGCTGGCATCGCTGCAGGCGATCGAGAAGCACGGCGTCTCGGTGCTGTACGCCGTTCCGCCGATGTATATCGCCTGGCTCAACACGCCAGGGCTGGACGAGTCTCATTTCCCGAAACTTCGCATAGCCGTCTCTGGCGCGGCGGCACTGCCAGTCAGCATCCTGGAGCGGTTCCAGGAGATTACTGGGGTCACGATCTGGGAGGGATACGGCTTGACCGAGGTCTCGCCCGTCGCCACGAGCAACTCCGCCGGGCCTCGCCCGAAACCGGGTACGATCGGCCTGGCGGTACCCGGCATGGAGGCCCGAGTCGTCGACGACAACGACGAGGACGTCCCGCGCGGCCAGCCCGGCGAGCTGATCCTGCGCGGCGAGAACGTCATGCTCGGCTACTGGCACCGTCCTGAGGACACCGCGGAGGCCATGCACGGCGGATGGTTCCACACCGGCGATATCGTCACTCAGGACGAGGACGGTTACTTCACCATCGTCGATCGCAAGAAGGACATGATCAACGTCGGCGGCATGAACGTCTATCCGCGCGAGGTGGAGGAGCTGCTGTATCGCCACCCGAAGGTCGCCGAAGCGGCGGTCCTGGACTATCCGGACCCGTACCAGGGTGAGTGCGTCATGGCGGTGATCGTCCCGAAGCCTGACGCGGGCGAGATCGATCCCCAGGAGATCATCGACTACTGCCGCGAGCGGATCGCCGTCTTCAATCGCTGCCGCGCAACCTGTCTGGCAAGGTCGTCAAACGCGAGTTGCGTGAACAGCTCCAGCAGACGACAGCCGGCTCTTGAGGCCCGCCCACGGCGCCGTCTGGGTCAACCTAGCCTCGCCCGCAGCTCGGCGTTCTGTCGCTCGATCCGCTCCAGCCGTTCAAGGATCTCGTTGAGCTTTGGGGTCTCCTGGTCGGCCTCGCCAGCCTCGACGAAGAACGCTGCCACGCGAGCCGTGAGCAATCCGAAGAGGCTTATTCCGACGAGCATCAAAAGAGTGGCGACGCCCCGTCCCGCGTTGGTCTTGGGATAAACGTCCCCGTAGCCGACGGTCGTGATGGTGGAAACCGCCCACCACAGCGCATCCGCAAACGTCTGGATCGGGCCGTCGCCACCGTGTTCCGCTTCGTACACCAGTGCCGCCGAAAGACACACGGCGGTGAGACTGGTCATCCCGATCACGCTAAAGGTTTGGTCCCGAAGCACCACCCGGGCCTGTTTCCACAAGCGGGCGCCAACCACGACTACGCGCAGGAGGCGAAGTGGCCTCAAGAAGGGCACAGCCACAGTGAGCACGTCCGGCCAGTGGGACACGAGGTAGCGGGTTCGATTCGGCGCCAGATAAGTCTTCACAACGAGCTCGAAGGCAAAAACAGCCCAGATGAACCACTCGATGCCCTCCAGCATGGTTTCCAAATCAGCGGGAAGATCGATGACGACGGGAAGCCCTCGCGACAACGAATCCGGTCGCGAGCACCAGCATGGGAAGCTCAGTTGCGCGCTCGACCTGCTCAAGCAGCCGCCGGCGGCGCTCGGGAGTCATACGCGCCGAGATGCTGACGGCAAGCGGGGCCACGTTTCCGTTACAGACGTCAACCTCTGGTAGAATATCGCAGGACCTAAGGAGGTCTCATGTGACCGACCGATCAAGAACTGTTGTTTTGCTTATTGACTGGGACAATCTCCAGATTTGCCATAGTCGCGACGCGCCCGGGACAGAACTGGACCTGAACGCCGTGACAGCCCTTGCCCAGAGCTACGGGACGCTGGTCTCGGCACGCGCCTACGCGGAGTGGAACCTCCCCGCCGAGCGGCTGGCCGTCTACAAGGCTGGCATCGAGCCCGTCTTCGCCCCGGTGATGCGGCCCGAGAGCGGAAACCGGGAAGGAAAGAGTCTGGCCGACACCGTCATGGTGGCGGATGGCGTGGACCTGATGTGGAGCGTCGCCCCGGACGTCTTCGTGCTCGTTACCAGCGACAAGGACATGATCCCGCTGGCTCGCCTCGCCAAACAGCGCGGCGCCGCCGTCGTGATTCTGGGCAGCGACTTGACGGCGATCCCGCTGGTGGAGATGTCGAACGTCTTCATCACCTATCGGCAGCTGCTGCGCGAGCTCGACAAGACCACTGAGCTGGATGCCCCATCTGGCCGGGCCCCGGCTCGTGAGCGGCGCCCAACCCGCACAGCTCGACAGGCGATAGCCGGGCCCATTCGTCCCGAAGCGAGCGCTGCGCCAGCCCCGACCCCGGCGCTGCCGCCAGCCGTGTCGGCCCCGGCGGCTGCTTCGGCCACCTCCGTCGCTGCGCCCGCGCCCATGATCGCTGGCGACGGCCTGGAGGTGACTGGTCCGGCCACGGCCGAAGGGATCGCTCGTCGGAGACGGCGCCGCGGCGGCCGCTCGCGCGGACGAGGCAGCAGCGCGGCGAGCTCGGCCGAGACGCCCGAGGCGCAGGCCGAGGGCGCGACACCGGGCGAGCCTCGCGCTAAGAAGCAACCCACCGACGCGGAGGGGGAACCCACCACCAGCGCCCAGGATGGGCCGGCCGGCCCGCGACAGCTGCGTCCTCGCCGGCCAGCGCGACCGCCAGAGCCGCGGCCCATCATGTTCAGCGAGTTCGGACCGCCGACTCTGACCCCCGGCGAGACGGGCAAGGTGGTGAGTGGTTCTGCCGAGCAGCGCGCGGGTGATGCGGCCGCCGAGCCAGCCAAAGATGATCGGCCGCTCGTCGTGGACGCCAGCACGCTCTCGACCGGCAACGGGGCCGAGAGCGGCTCGGCTAAGCCAGCCGAGCCGGACTCCGGGGCGGCGGTTGATCCCCCGCCGACAGCGAAGAAGCCTACTCGGAGGCGAGCTCGCGCCGCGCGCTAGAAAAGCGGGCTTGCCAGACCGGCGGCGCGGCTCGTCTCATCGAGGCCACGTCGCCCCGCGGTGAGCGTCCAGGCGGCCGACCCGTCTGAGGTCAGTCCGTCGAAGCGGCTCGACGGGCGGCCGACCGCCTGGCTGCCCCCCGTACTCGCGGCCCTAGTGGCGTTTGCCGCCTACCTGGCGACCCTGTCTCGCGGCGTGTTAGGCGGCGACGCGGGCGAGCTTCAGTTCGTCCCGCCGATCCTCGGGCTGCCCCACCCAACCGGCTACCCGCTCCAGGTCCTGCTCCACAAAGCGTGGAGTCTGGCGCCAATCGGATCGGTTGCCTATCGACTCAACCTGCTCGACGCCGGCTTCGCGGCCGTGGCGATCGGCCTGATCGCGGGCTGTGGCCGAATCCTGGTAGGAGGCTGGATACCGGCATTGCTCGGAGCGAGCGCTTTCGCGTTTGGCGAGCTCTGGTGGGACCAGGCCGTCAGCGGCGACAAGTACACCCTCAACGCGCTCTTCCTGGCGCTGGTCCTGTTGCTCTTCTTCCGCTGGCGGTCCGGGCGTGATCACGCCAGCCTGGGGGCGCTGGCTTTCACCTACGGACTCAGCCTGACCCACCACCGCAGCATGCTGCTCGTCGGGCCGGCCCTGCTCGTCGGGTTATTGCTAGAAGGCTGGCGGCCGCGGCCCTGGCGGAAGTCGCTCGTGCTAGTCGGGCTGGCGGTGGCGCCGCTCGTCCTCTATCTCTACGTGCCATGGGCTGCCAGCCGTGGCCTGCCGCCGGGCGCCTGGCGCGTCGACACGCCGGGCGCCTTTCTGGACTTCCTACTCGACCGCGGCTATACCAGCCAGATACGCCCCGATATCGGCCTGGGTGGCCGCGTGGCCGAGGAGTCGGCAGTCCTGTTCCGATCGTTCGGGCCGCTCGGCGTCATACTCGGCCTGATGGGGCTGGGAGGGACGGCCTGGCGCGACTGGAAAGCGGCCGCCGTGCTGGTCCTGGTCTTCGTGCCGCAGGCCCTCCTTGGCGCCAGCTATCTGCTCGAGTCGCACTACGCCCTGCCGCGCCATTGGGTCTTCTACCTGCCGGCCTTCCTTGTCTGGAGCCTGTGGCTGGCGGCGGGGGTCGACTTCGCTCGGCGATCGATTGAACAGCTCTGGCCAAAGCGCGGTACTCAGGCCGCGCTGCTGGCCGGTGCCACGTTTCTGGCGCTGCAGGCGGCGACAGTTTGGACAAAAAGCGCCGAGAGTATGGTTCGTGCCCAGCTCGGCGCCGAGACACTGGACGGCTATCGCCAGGACCTTCAACGATCACCGTTGGCCGAGCGATTCGGGCGGCTCGCGCTCGACTCGGCTGCACCCGGTGCCGTGATCGTGTGCGACTGGGAACAGGCAACCGCCCTCTGGTACTTCCAGCAGGCCGAGGGAGAACGGCCGGACATCACTGTCCGCTACCCGATCGAGAGGGTGGATGAAAGCCTGGCCGCCGCTCGGCGCGACGGGCGGCCATTGTACGTCTCGCGCAGCGTGCCTGAGCTAGCCTCGCGCGGCGTGCCGTCGTCGGCCGGACCGTTGATCCAGCTTCTGCCGCCACCGGGGGCAGGACTCCTGGCCGAGGCCGTGCCCATCGATGGCCGCCTGGAGGGCGGCATCGCGCTTGTCGGCTTCGCCGACGCAACATCCGAGCATCGCCCAGGCAGCGTGCTCCCGCTGACCCTGTTCTGGCGAGCTGAGCGGCCGGTGGAGCACGACTACGCCGTCTCAGTCCGGCTCGCCGCCGCCGACCAGCAGGCGATCTTGGCCCAGCACGACGAGCGCCACCCGGCGCTTGGCACCTCGCCGACGTCTCGCTGGCGCCCCGGCGACGTGATCGGGGACTACCACGAGCTGCCGTTGGGCAACCGCCTGGCGCCCGGCAGGTATCGTGTCCTGGTGGTGATGTATCAGCCTGAGCCGGTTCAGAACCTGCCCCCCGTCGATCGACCGCAAGACGATTTCCTCGCCCTACCCCCGTTCGAAGTCAAGCCGCGTGAGCTATCGCCGTTCGACCTCCTGGTTCGCCTGAGTGGCGGCTAGCGGCGGGGCCGTCAGCCGAGAAATTCGAGCAGATAGCTGGTCTAGCCACCCTCGCGCCTTTCGGAGCGGCGCGCCAGTAGAATGCGCGATACAAGCCGACGCCATACCTCCCTGCCAGGCGACCTCGGCTGGTCGAAATGGCGTCGGGAGGGGCGGGGTACACCGGCTACGCCCAGCGGTATGCTATACCCCGATGAGCCAGGGAGGGAGCATGGGCAGATGAAGTACGAATTCACGGTAATCCTAGAACGGGATGAGGCTGGGAACGTGATAGCGATCTGCCCTGCGCTTCAAGGCTGCCACACCGCGGCGGACACAGAAGAAGAGGCGTTGGACCTGATTCAGGACGCTATCCGGCTGCACCTCGAGGCGCGCCTGGCGCTAGGCGAACCCATTAACGAGGAAATCGGGGCCCAAAGAGTCAGCGTTGCGGTGTGAGGCTCACGGTTCCGGCGCTCAGAGCAAGTCAGGTGCTGGCGATACTCCGCCGGCACGGCTTGAGCAGATACGGCAAAGTGGCAGCCACGTCGTGTTGAGGCATGCCGATGGCAGGTGGACCACCGTCCGATGCACAAGGGGCGCGATCTCCCGAAGGGTACACTACGCCAGATCATGCGCGATACCGGCCTGACCGTGGACGATCTTGCCTGATGCCAGCAGCCTCGCTGCCGGGCCTTCCACGATCTCCTGACAGCACCTGCGCGCCATCTCGACGACCGAGTGAGTGAGCGCTCGGCTCCGGCGGGATCACAGTTTCTCCCATCTTGGTCTTGGCGAACTGGACTCGGCTGAACACCGCCGCGCACAGGCCCTCGCGGCGACCTGGAGGACGCGCACCAGGACCGACGTTGCGGCCGCCGCAGGAGGGCCAGGGTCCGCTTCTACGGGGGAAGTTCGCCCGGTTCTGCTAGGATCCATAGAGCGGGACAAGGAGGGCACCAGAGCCGGCTGGGTGGGGACAGTTCAAGGTCCCCACTTGTGGCCCCGTCGCCCGCGCTGGAGGCTCCCATGGGCTTACTGGACAAGCTCTTCGGCAGGAGGCGCGGTGAGGCTCGCTCGGAGGGGCTCGACGTCGAGAGCGCGGTGAGCACGCTGGCCGCCGAGTACGACGATCCGGAGCTGAAGTCGGAGGGCGGCCTGTCGATCACTAGCCGCCGGGCCGACGAAGTGCGCGCGCTCGGCCGGCGCCTGCACAAGGCAGGCGGCAAAGAGCGCATGGTGGCCGTCCGCGACGGACTGCGGCAGCGCCACGGGTGGGCCGTCGCGAACCTGGAAGCGATTTGGGCCAGCCTGCCCGAGTGGCGGGGCGAGCGGTAATCCACACTCTGCCGATACCAAGTAGGCCAGTGTGAGTCGCGCAGCCGGGTCAGATTAGGAAGTCGAGCAGGTAGCTGGTCGAGGCGCCCTCGTGTGCGCGGGAATATCGCGCCAACGCCTGTGCGATCCGAGCAAACCGGTCGGTGGGCCATGAGCTTGGTACGATCAACACGCCGGCGTGCGCGCGCTCTGCGGCTAGGAAGTCGACAGTGAGTTGAATGAAATGATCGCGGTTGGCGGTAACGAGGCAGCGATCGTCCAGGGCGGCCAATACGAGTTGGTCCTCATCCGTAAGGCTTCTGTGGCCAGCCTCGTGGGCGCTGATTACGTCGAGCCCCAGCCCCCGGGGGATCTCGGCGATCTGTGGCGACAAACCCTCGTCCAGATAAACCCGCACTAGCGCCAGGGCGGCTTCAGGAACGGATAGGTGCTCCAGACCCTCTCCGGCGTCCAGTACTCGTCGGCCTGGATCCGCGCTTCGATCTCCGCGGGATACGCGTCCGAGTATGCCAGCGCCGCTCGCAGCTGTCGTTCGGACAACCAGTCGTACGCTTTACGCAGCCGCTCCCAGTTCTCGTGCATCGTGCGGTACGCCCGTACCAGCAAAAAGACCTTGATGCCCGTGCCAGCTACACATGCGACCCGACCCGAGGGCGAGTCCGTGAACGTGGTCCCGGGAATGCGCCGGATTTTGACGGCCTCGGTCAGCATCTCGTTGGCGACGCTGGAAAACCCGCGGCCACTTCGCTTGGCGGTCTCCTGAATGGCGGCTCGCACTTCCTGCGGAATCCGCAGACTAACTGGCCCAGGGTTCGCTCGGCGAACCCGGGCATCGCTCAAACGGCCAACTGGTCGGCTGCTCACACTCGGCCCTCCGGTCCGGGCACACGTAGTGATTGTAATACGCCTCGGCGATCGGGGCCCGTCGCGTGCGGCCGGCTAGACGCGGCTGAACACGGCCGCGCATAGGCCTTCGGCGGCCACCTGGAGGACGCGCACCAGGACCGAGGCTACGGCCGCCGCGGGCAGCGGCATCAGCTGCGAGAGCAAGAGCGCCATCAGGCCCTCACGGACGCCCAGGCCGGCTGGGGCCAGGGGCATGATCAACCCCGACAGGTAGGAGAGCGCATAGATGGCGCCGAGGGTCGGGAACGTGACCGCCGCGAGCGGGTACACGGCCTGTATGGCTTCGTACAGCGCGAGGGCGTAGACGCACCACTGGACCACATACAGAGCAAAGATCTTCAGGATCGTGCTGTAGCTCGCCTCGATTGGCGGGAAGGTCCGAGCGGGCATCACCCGGTGAGCGACTCGAAACGCAAGGTTGAGCGAGGCCGGATGCAGCAGCGCCAGGCCGGCCACCACCGCGGCCAGTGCGATACCAACCGCGATCCGGCCGCTGACCATCCCCACGGAGCTGATGACCGTCGGCAGCGCCAGCACCGTCACGAGTGAGCCGGCCGCGACGTAGAGCACGATGTCGGTCACCACGACCGTCGTGGCGAGCGACAGCGGCATGCCCTGCTGCTGCGCCAGGTACACGCGCGCGAAGGCGTGCCAGACCTTGCCCGGCAAGTACTTGCCGAGGTTCGAGGTCGAGTACACGCGCAGCGCGGGCCGAGCCGACACGGTCGAGCCGAACGCGCGGGCGATCACCCACCAGGCCAGGGCCCCCCAAACCGTGGCGACGATCATCGCGCTCAGTGATGCGCCGACCGCCCACGGCTCGAGTTGCCACTGGTATTCGCGCAGCTTCTCCCAGCCACCCTCGAGCGCGACGACCAGCCCGCCAAATAGCAGCAGCACCACGAGCGCCCGCGTGAGCGTGGTGATGGACCACCCAGAGCCCCTGGAGGGTTCGCCGCCCAGGGACGGATCGGCTGGGGGAACGACACGCTGGCTCGTTGTCACAGGGAGTGTGCGGTCCAATCTGGCGAAGTGCGCCGCATTCTATCAGGAGGGACGCACGGCGTGCGCGCTGGGCACGGCATGCCGTGCCCTTACTGAACCTGTATGTATCCCACGATCAGCTCCTCCCGCCCGTCGGCCAGCCGGACTATCCGGCGAGCGCGCGAGTCATACACGCTGACGCCAACGCTGAGCTGGCCGGTCGGAGCGCGGCTGTCGGCGCGGACGAACGTGTTCTGAAAGAGCCAGTGGCCGGGTTCCCACTCGTTCGTGCCCACGCTCCCGCCGGCCAACGATTCCTCCTGCTGGTCCCAGGCCTGGCCATCCGGGCCTCGAAGCACTGCCAACACGTGATAGTCGGCCGCCAGCGGGCGCAGCGACTCCCAGTGGAGGGCCAGTCCGGTCCCGTCGCCGCGGCGGACTTGGAGCCGATCGATCGCCGAGCCCACGAGCCTCAACTCGCCGCCAAAGTCGGCATTGGTGGGCATCATGGTCCCACCGTCGAGCAGGGACCTAACGCTGGCAAGGTCCGCGCTTCGACCGACGTAGATGCCGCGGTCGAGATCCTGGCGGCGGTTGTACACCTTGACCAGACGGTAGTTCTCCTCTACCCAGGCCTTGAAGTCGCGCAGCCCGCGCAGCCGGTCGGTCCACAGCACCACGAGGCTTGGAGCGTATGTCGTCGCTATCGCGACCGCTTCGCTGGCGCGCAGCGAGCGCGAGCGGATCCTCGCTCGCGAGGTATCGACCAGGGCAGGTGGCACCAGGCGTCGGGCGAGGAAGGTTAGGTACGGGTGATCGGTGACCACGAAGTCAGTCGGGCGGCTCAGCACGCCGATCACCGCCACGGCATCGGCGTACTGCTCGAACGCGGGATCCACGTCTGAGTCGGCGGTCACACGCATCAACTGGCCGCTCTGGGCCAGGCTGGGCGGCGCCGTCGCGGCGTACCAGGCCAAGAGCCCCAGGAACGAAGCGCTCACGCCGGCCCGCCAGACCAGCCGGCTCGGGGCCCGGAATTCGAGCCAGGCGAGACCCACCCCGGCGCCAGCCATCGCCGCGACCGGCGCGATCATGATCACCACGTGCTTGCCGTGGAGGGGCGAGTAGGCCAGCAGTAAGACGACGCTCGCGCAAGCCCAGGCCACCAGGCATACGCCGTCCCAGCCGCGGCGGGCCACGAGCAGCAATCCGCCGCCGAGGGCCAGACCGAGCAGCGCCGTCTGCTCGAACGACAGCGCGCGTGCTAGGGCCAGACGATTCTTGGCGAGACTCCAGCCCTCACTGGCCCGGCTTTCCAGGCGGTAGTCGACGATCTGCTCGAGGACCGCGGCCAGCCCGACCGCGAACACGGCCACGAGGACAAATATGGCGACGACTCCTCCCACTACGAGCAAGTCTCGCCGCGCGGCACGGCCGCGGCTCAGAATAGCGAGACCGATCGGCACGCACGCCGCCAGCGTGATGGGCTTCATCGAGACGCTCACTGCCAGCAAAATGCCGGCCGCGAGTAGCCAGCCTCGACGCTGGGGCTGGCCGGCGACAGCGCAACGTCGCATATACATGAGACCAGCGCCGATGGCCAGGATGGCGGGCGCCAGAGCCGGCACCTCGGCGAGCGCCAGCCGCGAGCCTTCTAGATATAAAGGGCTCAGCGCAAGGAAGAGTGCCGCGGCCGCGCCCCCGAGCCGGCCTCCCGCCAGGCGCCCAACCCAGTATGTGCCCGCTAACCCCACCAGGGAATACAGCGCGACCGAGAGCCGCGCCGCCACGAGGTCCTGGCCAAACAGCACGTACCACGGGTGCAGCAAATCCAACAGCAGTGGGCCCTGGGCCGCGAAGATGTCGCGAAAGGGCCGATAGCCGGCCGACATCAGAAAGAGCTGCTCGGTTCGGATCCCCTCGTCAAATAGTCCGCTGTACGCGCCCAGGTTGACCGATCGCATGGCCAGACCAAGCCCAAGAATGGGTGCCAGCAGCCCGATGTCAATCCAGGCCTGAGGGATGAAGGATGAGGGACGAATCGCCCACTCATGCCTCATGCCTCAGGCCTCATTCCTCGTTCTTTGTCGCCCGCTCTAGCTCGTCGCGAATGGATCGGTTGCCGGGCGCCAGCTCGACGGCCGCGCGATATTCCCGCAGCGCGTCGTCCCTTCGCCCCACGAGCAAGTACGCTCGCGCCAGGTTCACGTGCAGCTCCGGACGCTCCGGGCGGGCTTGGACACCCTGCTCGTAGAACCGGACCGCCTCATCCGGGCGGGCGAGTTTGAGGTAGGTGTCGCCGAGCTGGTTGTAAGTGGAAGGATTGCGCGGGTCGCGCCGCGCCGCCTCGGCGAAGTGGCTGGCGGCCTCCTCGTAGAGCCCGCGGTAGTACAAGATCGAGCCCAGCTCGACCTCGGGCCGATCGTAGCTGGGATCGACTCGACTGGCCAAACCAAACCAGAACGCCGCGCAGTCAAAGCGTCCGCCGCCTCGCCGCTCGTCGTTGCGACACGGCTCGCCGCGCAGCACGAGCTGCCTGGCCAGATTACGCGCCGCACCAGGATTCCTGACCACCGCCTGGCGCAGCAAGCCCATCGCCTCCTGCACGTCTCCGCCCCCGTTCAACACCGCGATAGCAGTGTTCGAGACGTACTCGGCCTCATCCGGGTTTAGCTCGGTGAGCGCCGCGTAGGTGACCGCAGCGTCGTGCCAGCGGCGTGCGGTCCACAACTGGCCGGCCAGCTCGCGCAAGCCAGCCTCGTCGCCGCCCTCTCTGAGCAGCGTCACCGCCAGCTCGGTCAGCCCGCTCTCGCGCGCCAGCCGGGCGAGCTGGGCACGCTCGAAGGCGGTCAGATCCGGGCGATAGGCGGCCTCGATTGCAGCGTGCGCCTCGACGACTTCGTGCTGGAGGAGGCGGGCCCAGCCAAGGTTGCGAAATGCCGCCACGTTAGTCGGATTCCAGCGAGCGGCCTGGGCCAGCTCCCACTCTGCCCGCGCCAGCCGAGCACGCCGAGCCTCGACGTCACGTGAGCGATCCAGGGCCGCCGCGACAAGGTCTGCCGAGCCGATGTTCAAGAGAGCGCCGCTCACCCAGCGCGGCGCCAGCGCGACCGCGCCAAGCACCAGCACGAGGGCTAAGAACACACCAACCCCCCCGACGCCCGCTAGCAGTGACCTAACCCCCTGACCCCCTTCCCTAAAGGGAAGGGGGCGCTTGTTGAGCCGTTCCCCCCTTCCCTTTAGGGAAGGGGGCTGGGGGTTTAGGTCGGTGCCGGCGGCGGCTGGCGGGGTAGATTTAGAGCCACCGACCACGAGCGCGAGCAGCCCAAAGACAAGTCCGAGGCTCAGGTTCGTGGATGGCACCTGGTCGGTCAGACCGTAGACCGCTGAGGCGAGGACGCCGCCGGTCGCCCCGCCGATGATCCAGCGGGTCGATCCGACGCAGCGCCGGACGCAGCCCAGGCCCAGGCCGACGCCCGCTACAAAAATGGCGAACAGGCCGACCAGCCCAAACAGGCCCTGCTCGGCGTAGGCCTGCAGAAAGATATTGTGGGTGTGCGAGACCGCGTATGGGTCCGGCAGGCCGTGGTACCACGCGAACACCTCGGCGAATGTCCGGATCCCGAGTCCAGAGCCGCTCAGCGGGAAGTCGCCCAGCAGACCCAATGTTCGGCTCCAATATGAGAGCCGCTGGCTGAGCCACTCGGCCTCGATGCTCCGCGAGATCGTGCCGCGAGCCAGGAGGCCATAGAACGCCGCCCCCGCGAGCGGGAGAATGGCCCAGGCCCAGCGGGTCCGCAAGCCCGCCACCACGCTCGCCGCGACCGCCAGCGCGACGACGGCCCCACGCGCCTGGGTTGCAAGCAGCAGCGGCGTTAGTAGGGCGAGGCTGAGCAGCCCGCCTACCCGCAAGCGGCGCCCGGTTCCGAGCGCGAGCGCCGAAGTCGCGAAGGCCAGGCCGATCAGCAGCAAGTGTGCCAGGCCGTACTGGTGGACGGCGAAGCGCGCATTCACGTCGAGCGTGTCGCCACTGACTCCCGCGAAGCCGCCGAACACTCGCAGAGCCGGGCCTATCAAGCGGGCGACCGTGCTGTCCGGAAGCTGTCCCCGCAGCAGGGAGAGCACGACCAGCGACGCGACGACGACGCTCGCCAGGAGGAGCAGCGCCCCTCGGCGCAGCGCGCGCTCGCTCCTCAGCCAGTCGAGGCTCAGGTAGAACAGGGCCGTGGCGGCCAGCATGCCGGTGAAGCGCAGGAGCGCGGCCTCGAGGTTTTCGGCCACGCCCAGGCCGAGCAGCGCACCCAGCAAGAACAGCGAGAAGCCGGCGTCGAGCGGCGTCGCGGAGGCCAGCCTCTGGCCGCGAGCGAGGCGAGCGCCGAGGCTCAGCGTCAGCGCACCCAGCGCGACTGGCACGAGCGGATTGGGATAGGCAAACAGGACCGCGATAGCGGCGGGCCCATACCAGCACTCGGCGCGAGAGAGCGAGACGAAGGCCCGCTCGGCCACGGGCGCGGCGAGAGACCCATCCCGTCGCCCGTAGGACGTCCACATGGGCTCAGTTGAGAGCCTGCTAGGCGGCGCGCCTCGCGGGGCATCGCCAGGGCAGGCGGCGGCAGTCTAACATGGGCTCCGACCAGCTCACAAGATCGGATCCCCGCTGAACGCCGCCCATCCTGCGGCAATTTTCGCGCCTATCGCGCTGGCCAAGCTACACTGCGCGGAGATTACTCGGCGGGAGGACCGATGGGCGAGCGCGATGAGATCAAGGTCTACAACTACGCCGAGTTCGTCGGTGGGGAGAACTTCCTGGATTTTCGGACCGTCCTGCCGGTCGGCTCCAAGGCGCCCGACTTCGACGCCACGCTGCTGGAGACCGGCGGCCCTGTGCGCCTGAGCGACTACTGGCGTGAACGGGATGTCCTGATCGAGTTCGGCTCGCTGACCTGACCGTACTGCTCGCTGGCGGCGCCAGCGCTCGAGCCGATGGCCGCGGCGTACCAGGCGAAAGGGTTCGAATCGGTCTTCGTCTACACCCGCGAGGCGCATCCCGGCGAGAACTATCCGGCCCACCGCAGCATGGACCAGAAGCTCGCCCACGCCCAGGCCTTCAAAGCGCACTTTGGTGTCAAGCGTCCGATCCTCGTCGACGATCTGGTTGGCACGGGACACACGTTGTACGGCACGTTGCCCAATATGACCTACCTCATCGCGCGAGGCGGTCGGCTGCTATTCCGAGCCGACTGGACCGATCCGCCAACGATCCAGGCCGTGCTGGACTACGTCCTGGGCTCGCGAGCGCGACGCCGCGAGGGGCTCCGGATGGCTCCCTTCTACGCTGAGCTGGTCGGCTATCGCTGGAACGACTTTTCCAGGTTCCAGGAGGGCCTACAGCGGGCGGGCCAGCAGGCGGTGGACGACTTCGCGCGAGCGTCTCAGCGCTGGACAAAGGAGGGTCCGCGCCCAGGTCGAATCACGCTCGACGACTAGCCGAAAATCCAGCGGTCCGCGTCGCGCGGGTAGCTGACCAGCTCGTCGTCGCGGAACCACAGCGCCACTTCCTGCCGAGCCGTATCCGGGCCGTCAGACGCGTGGACCAGATTCTGGCCCACGTCGAGCGCCAGGTCGCCGCGGATCGTACCAGCCTCCGCCTCGAACGACTTCGTGGCCCCGACCGTCTTGCGAACGGCCGCGACGGCATCGGTGCCCTCCAGCACCATGGCCACAATCGGACTCGACGTGATGAAACGGACCAGACCGTCATAGAACGGTTTCCCGTGATGGATGGCGTAGTGCCGCTCGGCCAGCTCTGTGGGCACTGCCATCAGCTTCAGCCCGACGATCTTCAGGCCGCGCGCCTCGAATCGGGCGAGAATCTGGCCGACCAGGCCGCGCTGGAGGCCATCCGGCTTGATCAGGATGAGCGTTCTTTCCATGTCGGCACGATATCGGAGCCCACAGTTCGCTAGCAACCCGGACCTCCGAGTATGATTGGCCGCGGTGACTCCCCCAATCCTTCGGCGCGCCTCGGGCGGGCCGCCGGCGCCGCGCCATGCTTGGCCCGTGGCCGTGCCGCATGGCGGCCCGGATTACGCCGAGCTGGCAGGCCTGGGCCTCCAAGCCGAGAGCCTGATCGACTTCAGCGTCAACTGTAATCCGCTGGGCGCCTCTCCCAGGGCGATGCGGGCGCTGAGCTCAGTCGACCCCAGTCGCTACCCGGACCGCCAGGCGCTGCGACTCCGCGCGGGCCTGGCTGCCGCTCACGACGTCAGCCCGGACGACGTGCTCGCGGGTAACGGCTCGACCGAGCTGATCTGGCTGCTGGCGAGTGTCTACCTGGACCCCGGCGACGTGGCCGTCGTCGTCGGGCCGACGTTCGGCGAATACGAGGCAGCCATCCGCCGCCGGCGCGCCGAGCCGGTGATCGTCCGAGCCAGCGCGGCGGACGGCTTCCGGCCGCGGCTCGAGGAGCTGGTCGGTGTCATTCAGGAGACCCGGCCGCGGCTCGTGTTCGTGTGTAACCCCAATAACCCCACCGGCCAGGCCCTCACATCGGACGAGCTGGCAGTGCTCCTGGCCGCCTGCGACGAGACGCTGCTCATCGTCGACGAGGCGTACCGAGATTTCGCGGACGGGCTGGCTTCGGCGTTGGAGCTGCGGAGCGATCCACGAGTTGTGGTGCTTCGGTCGCTTACCAAGAGCTTTGGCCTGGGCGGCCTTCGGCTTGGCTACACGATCGCACAACCGTCGGTGATCGAAGCCGTGCAGCGGGCTCAGCCGCCCTGGAGTGTCAATGCGGCGGCGCAGACGGCCGGCCTGGCCGCCCTCGGCGACACGGCCCACGTGGCGGCGGGTCGCCAGCTCGCTCGACGAGCCAAGGCCTATCTGGTCGATGGACTGGGGCGGCTCGGCTTGAGGTGCCTGCCCTCATGCACCAGCTTCTGGCTGGTCGAGGTGGGAGACGCGGCCGAGCTGCGCCGCCAGCTTCTGGTCCGCGGCATCCTCGTGCGCGACTGTTCATCGTTCGGCTTGCCGAAACACATCCGGCTGGCCGCGCGACCGCTGGCCCAGTGCGAGAAACTGCTGAGCGTACTTGAGTACCTGTACCGCGACCGTGAGGGGGCGGGTGCGAGGATCTGAGGCGCTCCCTCACGGTCGCGGTACAGACTTTCATCCTTCATTCTTCATTCGCTTCAGCCTATGCTCGTACGCGGGGCTAGCGCGTGAGCGGACATGCGCGCGTTGCTTGCGGATGTAGTACAGGCCTCGCCTCAAGCCATATTCGCTGGTGTCGTGCAGTCCGATGAACTCGACTCCGTTGTCGACCCCTACGCCGACCAGATTGCCGTCAGGATCGAGGTGGCAGACGACACCCAGCTCGAGATAGCGGTGATCGTCGGGGGCGGCCGAGCCAACGTAGCGATACGCCCGCCAGCTCGCATCGTCGAGGTCCTTCACCAGCCGCCATGGCGGCCGAAGCAGGCCCCGCCCCCAGGCTCGCGCGGCTGCTTCGCGCAGCGTCCGATCTACGATCGCGTCCAGCCGCCCGGCCGCCCGACGTTTCGCCGCCCGCCATTCCGCCGCCCGTCGCGGTTCGTCCATCACAAGTTTCGAGTTTCGCGGCTCAGTCTTTAAGGGTAAACTCGACACCCGAAACTCGAAACTTGCCGAGGAGGCCAGCTATGCCAGTCGAGCCCATCCCGGGCCTGGCGCCGAACGTAGGCCACATGCCGCTAGAGGCGATCAAGGCGGCCAGGGGCGAGCCGCCCTGGTCGGTGCGCCTGATCGAGACGGAACGGATGTGGGCGAACCTGCACTGCCAGGCTCCGGGCCAAGGCAACCGAGAACATTACCACGAGACCGACGAGTGGTGGGTCGTACTCGAAGGCGAGTTGGAGTGGTCTCTTGGCGGACAGGACTATTTTCGGGCCCGCCAGGGCGACATAGTCTTCGCGGCTAAAAACGTCTCACACCACATTCGGGTGGTGGGTGACAAGCCAGCCTTGCGCCTGGCGGTCGGCATGCCAGGCCACCCCCACATCTACGAGGGGCCAAACATACCCAGCCGCTAGCCACGAGTTTCGAGTTCCGGGTTTCGGGCGCACTCGAAACTCGGAACGCGAAACTCGAAACTTCGGCTCGTCAGCCGACCAAGGGCTGGCCTGTCGCGGCCGGCTCGGGAACGGGCACACGCGGCAGCGACAAGTAGAAGGTGCTGCCGCGGCCCATCTCGCTCTCCACCCAGATCCGGCCTCCGTGACGCGTGACGATCTCCTTGCTGATATACAGCCCGAGCCCCATGCCCCCACCCTTGCGCCGGCTGGGCTCTGGCGACTGGTAGAAGAGGCCGAAGACCGCGTCCAGCTCGCTCCTCGGAATCCCAACCCCCTGGTCCCGCACGCTGATGATCACCGAGTCGCCTTCGGGCTTGAGCCCGAGCGTGATCTGGCCTCCCTCCGGCGAGTATTTGATCGCGTTGCTCAGTAAGTTGTTGAGCACCTGCTCGAGATGGTCCTGATCCGCCATGAGAGTCAGCTGTTCGGGCGGCTCGGCGGCCAGGCTGATCTGGTGCTGACTGGTCGTGAGCTGCATCTTGGCGACGATGTCCGCGGCGAATTGTTGCAGGTCAAGTGGCGCGAAGCGGAACTCGACCTTGCCCGACTCGATGCGGGACACGTCGAGCAGCTCGTCCACCAATCGGACGAGTTTCGTGGTCTGCTCCTTGAGCATGTCGACCTGCTCGATACTGGTCCGCTGCTCCCGTTCCCACTCCGCTTCGCTCGGTATGCCCCGCTCCAGCCGGGTCTGTAGGCGCCGCAAGACGATCTGGGCGAAGCCGGACATGGCCGTGAGCGGCGTCTTGAGCTCGTGTGAGGCCATCGACAGGAAGCGCGACTTCAGCTCGTCGAGCTCCTCGAGCTGCTCGACGTGCTGTTGGGAGTTACGATAGAGTTCGGCGATCTCCTCATTGGCGCGAGCCAGCTCGTCCATTCGCCGTTTTAGCTCGCCCGTCGCCTCATCGACGCGGCGCTGGAGCTCCTCGTTCAACGCGCGGATCGTCCGGTTCGCCTTCTCCAGCTCCTCCACCCGCGCAGCCAGCTGGAGGCCAAGCCGCCGACGCTCCAGGCCGCGCGCAACAGTTGCGCGCAGATCCTCCACATCGCACGGCTTGATCAGGTAGTCATAGGCGCCCTCCCGAAGGGCCTGAACGGCCGACTCCATCGAAGCGTAGCCAGTGAGCATGATCGCGACCGTATCCGGCGAGCGCCGGCGGACCTCAGCCAGGATCGATAGGCCGTCCAGGTCGTCGAGGCGCAGGTCGGTCAAGACCAGGTCGAACGCGTCCCGCTCGACCAGATCGAGCGCCGCGCCCCCCTTCGATGCAGTCACCACCTCGTAGCCGTCACGCTCGAGGATCGCCTGCATCGTGAGCAGGACGCTCTCTTCGTCGTCGACGATCAGGATCTTATCGGTCGCCATCAGTGGCGGGCCCTCCAATGGGAAGCGCGATGCTGAACGTCGTTCCGCGTCCCGCACGGCTGCGCACTTTGATCGTCCCACCGTGATTCTGAACGATCCCGTAGGAGACCCACAGCCCGAGCCCGGTGCCCTTCAGCTCGTATTTGGTCGAGAAGAACGGCTCGAAGATGTGGGGTAAATTCTCGTCGGAGATGCCAATGCCGCTGTCTCGAATCTGGATGTGGACCGACTCGGCGCGCAAGAACTCGGGCGCCGCTTCGTGTGAGACGCTAGTCGAGACGTGGATCACGCCGCCTTCCGGCATCGCCTCCTGCGAGTTCAGCAGCAGGTTCAGAATGACCTGTTTGAGCTGGTCTGCCGAGGACACCACCAGCGGCAGGTCCGGGCCCAGGTCGTTCTCGACCCTGATGCGATGCTGTCGGAGGTGCTTGTTCACCAGCGACTCAGCCTCTTCGATCAGCGCGTTGACATCGGTCGGCTCCATCTTGGCCGGCCGGTAGAAGCCGAGCATCTGGCGCAGGATCCGCGACACGCGCTCGGTCTCCCTGGTGGCGATCTCGAGGAACCTGTGGTCGGCATCGTCCTCGGGGACTCGGCTGTTGAGCAGGTATAGCGAGTTCTTGATCGCCTCCATGGGGTTGCTTATCTCGTGCGCGATTGACGCCGCGAGGCGGCCGGTGGCGGCCAGCTTCTCGGATTCGAAGAGGATCTGCTCGATCCTCCGCTGCTCCAGCTCGCGCAGACGAGAGATGTCCTGCATCACCGACACGGTCGCGACCACGGCGCCCAGCTCGTCCCGGATCTCCGAAGAGGTGACCGCCATTGGAATCACCTCCTCGCTGTCGGGGTCTGTCAGGACGATCTCGCCCCGTTTCACCTGCGCCGTGTCAAGCCAGAGCTGGGCGACGAACGAGCTGAACTTGGTGTCGTTACTGACGCAGATCTGGGCCTGGCGACTGCGCGACGTGGAGGCCGCAGCCCGGAAGAAGCGGAGCGCCTCCTGGTTCATCGTGATGATCTGATTGTCGTTGTCCATCACGATGATCGGGTTGGGCACGCTACGCAGGACCAGGTTCAGGCGATCCCGCTCCAGACGAATCTCCTCATCGGCGGTCTGCAGGAGCTGGACGTTCTGGGTGAGCTCCTCAGTCGCGTAGCGCAGATCGGTGATGTTCTTGAGCACAGACACCGTGCCGCGGGCTCCGTCGCGATAGTTGGTGGCCGGCGACGAGATCATCTCGAACAGCAGCTCGGTGCCCTCGATAGGGTCCACCAGCGTCAGCTCACGCCCGACCCGAGCTCCGCCCTGCTCGAGGTTGGAGGCCGACAGCGCGGCGGTGAAGAGGAAGTTGTTCATCGAGATGGCGCGCCGCTTACCCTCGCTGTCGCCCGCGTTGGCGCGAAAGAGCGATTCGGCCCGGACGTTGTGCAGCATGATGTCGTTGTTGTCGTCGGTCAGGACGATCGGGTCGGCCACCCCGTTGACCATCCACCACAGCCACTCGTCTTCGATCGCATATCGCTCCGTGGAGTCCCGCAGTCGCTCCGCGTCGCTCACACGGGCAAGGGCTGTCCCAGCCTGGGTTGCGAACGGCATCAGGCGGTCGATGTCCGCATCCGTAATGGTGTCGTCGCGACTCAGCAAGACCACGCCCACCGCGGGGATCTCCCTTCCTAGCCAGGTCGAGACCAGGGATCGGTCCGCGCGCGAGTCAGAACGGCTCGCAGGCTCGACGTTGCTGGGCAGCGGCGCCACGACGAACGAGGTGATGTCCATCTCCAGAAGCAAGGCGATGGCGTGCTCGGTCAGTCGCGTTTCTGTCCGCACGTCGTCGACTCGCAATGGCCGTCCCTCGAGCAGCGCGACGACGAGCGGGTTGGCTTCGTCGGCAAGCCCGACCTCGAGCGCTTCGGACAACGCATCTGGGACATTCAGGCCGATCGTTCCGCGAAGCGTGGCCCGGTCCGCGTCGTACAGGGCGACCAGTGCCCGACGATAGCCGAGCGCCCGGGACAGACCCTCCAGGATTGGTAGCAGCGTCTGCCGCGGGTCAGTCGGCTCGAGGGAGACCGGCGGACGTTCGTGAAGAAGCAGGTCTTGCATCGGCGGGGGAAGGATCCGTGCTCCCTAACTGACTAAACGGACGAGGACTACGATCGTGGCTGGGACCTCCTGGTGCGAGTGCGGGGTCGGGCGACCGGTTCCTCTGGCTCGGTGGTGGCTTCACGGCGTGTCGTAACCGTGATCTGCTCGCCGGGGCCGGGCGCCAGCTCCTCACGAACGCCGACGGCGACCGGCGGTCGCGCAACCGGAGCGGTGATGCCCATGGCCTCAGCGTAGCGGAGGTACGTGTCGATCGAGGCCACCACCACGCGGGCCTCGACGGTAATCAGGTCGATGCCAACCAGCGAGATCCGGACCCAGGCGTCGATGACGATGCCCTTGTCCAGGATGCGGTCGAGGACGTCGATCAGACTGGTGCCACCGGGGGCTCGTTGAACGGCCATAAGCTCTGTCTACCTCTTTTCCGGTTGCTGAGAGGGCAGGCGCTCCTGCTCGCTCGCGCTCGCCTGCCCAATCTGGCGCTCGAGCTCCGCGATCCGTCCCTCGAGCCGAGCGATCGTAGCGGCCTGGTCGGACACCTCGGTTGGAGCCACCAGGTCGCGATCGTATCGCCACCAGTTCAGTCCGATCTGCTCGGCTTTGTCGATCGAGCAGACCAGGAGACGAATGCGGATGGTGAGAAGCTCGACGTTCGCCAGTGAGATTCTAATGTCTCCGGCTACTACTAGCCCCTTGTCGAGCACCCGATCCAGGATGTCTATCAGGCTCGCCGACTGGTACGGCGCGGCGCCGCGGCGCTCGAGGCTCACGGCATGCAGCTCGCTTCGCCTTGGCGAGCCGCGATCCAGTCCAGCGGGCGCCGGCCGCGCTGCCTCACAGTAGATCGCCCAGGGGACCCAACTCGATGTTGAGCTCACTCGGCTCGAGGCCAAACTGCTCGGCCAACTCGCGCACCTTTTCCTCCAGCCGCATCAGAGCTAAGCCCATCCGCTCGATCTCTTCATCACTCAGACTGCCGCCCTCCATGCGGCGAACGGCCTGGCGTTCGAGCAGCTGGCGGAGGAGCTCAACCAGGCTGAGCACCAGCCTGGCGAGCCCCTGCTCGACGCCTTCAGGATCGACGTCGACGCGCTCGGGTAGGATACCACGAAGCTCGCGCAGCTCCCGCCGCAGGTCGGCCAGTTCCTGCGATTCGAGGCTACGGCGCGGGGGCGAGCCCATCGTCCTCCCCGATGGTCGCGAATGTGTACGGCGGCCAGGGCCCGTTCACGATCGTCTGCACGCCAGGCCAGCCTGTCCCGAGCTTGACGATTCGTTCGCGCACGTCGGCTGCCCGCCCGGTCGGAACGAGCAATGCGCTCGACAGAGCAACCCGGGCGGTTGGGCAGACCGCGTGGCGCGCATCGGCCACCAGCGCGTTAAGCTCCTCGTCAAGGGCGCGGGCCATTGCCGCCCCCACCTGCCGCCGCTCGGCACGAGCCCGCCAGGCACTCTGGCGCTCCTGGAGATACCGCCGCCCAGGAGTCGCCGGCCCGGTCCGCTCCCTTGGAGTGGACGGGGTGGTCTCCTCGGGGTCGGTCCAGAGCGCCGTCACAGCCAGCTCGACGCGATCCCGGACTCGCTGCATAGCTGCCTCGAGATCTGCCCGCCGCTGGCTGAGCAAGCCGGCCAGCGTGGCGTCATCGCCGACCCAGGTCGGAAAGCGGACCGGCAGGCAAGGGCTCAACGCACAGGCAGCCTCGACGATCGCGTGATGGTCCAATAGATCGTCCGCCTTCAGGCGCGTATCCGGGCTGTTCCAGACCGTTGCCCAACCGCCCGCGTCGGCGGTCCCGACCCATCGCAGCGGCTGTCCGCGCAGGCCGGCCCGACCCGCCGGTGGTCTGGTCGAAGCGATCACGTGCAACAACAGCACTGCCCTCTACCCAGTGGAGCGCACTTGTTCACTGCCCCCACTGCTCCCCTTCTCCCCTTGTGGGGGAAGGGGCTGGGGGACGGGGGTGGCCCGCTCCTGCATCGTCTCGACGGCGCTCAAGACCACGTTCAGCCCGAGGTAGATTAGATCGACTCCGGCCACGGAGATAGTGGCCTCGCCGGCCAGCACGACGCCCCGACTCAGCATTCGATCGGCTAACTCGAGTAGCGAGAATCTCGTGTCAGGGAGCGCTTTGGCGAGGCTCTCTGTCCGCCCCTCGGGTAAGGCACCGGCCAGGCTAGGATGCTGCATCGGCGCTGGCGGGCTCCAGGCCGCCAAACCGATAAGGAGGCCACGGGCCGGTTGCCGAGACCGCGTAGCCGCGCTCCTGCCAGCCGGCGCGAGCCTGTTCGAGATCGTGCAAGAACGAGCCTTCGACGGCCCGCCGAACGAGCACGCTGGCACGTGCCATCGGCCCATTCTCGACACTTGGCGGCAAGGTCTCGTGAAACGTGTCTTCGACGTGTCGGTCGAGCGACGCGAAGATGTCCTGGATGATCTCGGCGTCGGCCTTGATGAGCTCCTGGCGCCGCGCGTCTTCGAGGCGCCTCTTCAGCAGGTAGGCACGTCCCGGTGAGCCCGCGGCGACTTGCTCGCGCAGGTCGCGCACCGCCGCGCTCGACTCCTCCAGGCTCGCGAGGGCGGCCGCGTCGTCCCGATGGACCGTGAGCACCCATTCGGCGCTTCCTCGAACGTGGTCCAGCCGTGACAGGAAATCGGAACGCTGCTCACGCAGCAGCCGCCTAACACCCTGGTCATCACGGAAGACCGTGCCAAACGCAAGCGGCAGCACGGCCTCGGACCGCTCGAAGAGCTGCGCATTGACCCGTTGGTGGGACACGGCACGAGGGCCCAGCCACTGCAGATCACGGACGCGCTCATTCAACGGGCGCTCGTCGAAATCAGCCGCGTCCACGTCGCTCACCGCCGCGGCCAGGGGCCCTTCAACCAGGAAGCTCACGGGCTCCTGCTCGATACCGGACAGACCCGCTGCCTGGCCAGCCTGCGATTCGACAGCTTCCGCCGCCACGAGCGCGTAGACGTAGACCAGGCCGCTCACTGCTCGCCGCCCTCAAGCTGGCTCTCCACAATCACCCGCCGCGCCGCCGGGCGCTCGTCATCGCCCTGGACTTCGGCTTCCTCACGCGCGCGCTGCTCATGGTAGGCCCGGATCTCGCGCAGTCGTTCCATCAGCACCGCTTCCCGTTCGGTGTACTCTTCCTCACTCAGCTCGCCCTCCTCGAGCTGAAGTTGGAGCAAGAGCAGCTGCTCATGGACGACCGACTCGTCGTAGAGCTCGGCCTCGGCCATCTCGGCGATCCGCTCGAGGCAGAAACGCAGCCCGTCCACGGGAAGCGACACGGGCAGGCCAAGCAGTTTCAGGAGCATGGCTCACACGACCGCTGAGCGCTCCAGTTGCAGCCGGATGGTCACGAAGTTATACGGCGGCCACGGCCCGGTGTAACGGAACGACAGCTTGCCCTCGTAGCGCTGCGCGATCTCCTGGACCTTCTCGTCGAACACCTGGGCTTTGTCACGCTCGACGAGGAACGCGGCGTTCATGATCATCTTGTCGCCGATCGGCTTGTTCGAGCGCGAGGCGATGGCAGCATATCGCAGATGGTCGTAGATGTCGCGCACATACGCCTCCGACTTATCCGCGAGGGCCTGCTCGACCAACCGGCCGAGCTGCATTCGAGCAAAGTAGGTGGAGGACTGGCGGTTGTTGACGATCTCCTCTTTCAAGCGTCGGATGTCCTCGTTGTCGCGTTCCAGCTCGGCCAGGACCTCCTCGCGATTCCAGTTCACCTTCAGACCGAACTCGAGCTTGTCTTTCATCTTCTGGAGGACATCCCGGAGCGCATCATACGTATCTTCGAGGAACTCGATGATGTCCTTCTCGGTCTTGAACAACGTCCCAAAGCTCATCGGCACCGGTGTGAAGCCTTGCTCGATGACAACCTCGTTGACGTGCTCGTGTGCCAGCGCATTCTCTCGGGTCGGGTCATACACGACCAGCGGGGTCGAACTCACCACTGCGGCCAGGTCCCTGTAATGGACCGTGTAGACCTCGTCGCCGCGCCCACCGATGCCCACTTTGCCGAAAAGGTGAGGGTCAGACAACTCGATGACACAGTAGACGTATGTGCCCATCTCCGTGGCGGGCAGCGCCGGGGCGCCCACCACCTCGTCCGCGGTCGGCGCCGGCGCGGCCACACGCTCGTCAGCCATCAACATCTCCCAGTTAGCTGGCGCGGGTTAGCAGGCTAAATTGATCATAGCACGCGGATCGGCCACCTCCGTGATGACCAGGACGGACGCACCTGATCGGGGCGTAGGGGCGAAGCATTCGCGCAGAACGTTCGGGAGATCAGTACTTATGCGCGGAATGCTTCGCCCCTACCTAGCCGCGCCCTCCGGTCGCTTGTCAGACGTGACGCGCTTTTCGGCCTGGCGCTTGAGCGATTCGAAACAGCGCCAGCAAACATAGCCTTTGCCGTTCGGCAGCGGGATCGGCTGGGTCTCCTGGTACCCCTCGCCGATGAAGATCGTGCACACCCTGCAGTGGACCGGGCGAGGCGGCACCCGCTCGTTGCCCTGATACGTACCCGCTTCCACAACCGGCTCCAGCACAAATCCCCGCGCACCTGTGGCGCGAGTCGCGTCGACGTCAGTCGACCGAGTTTCGCGAGAACGTTTGTGACGCGCTTGCAACGTCGCACGGCCAGTATACCAGGGCTGAGGCCATACGTATAGGAGCCTGGCTTGTCCGGCTATGATCGGTCGCAAGCTGGGCACGAGGGAGGAGCCAGGTGAGCGAGCGCCCGCGCATCTCGAAGGCCGAGCTGGCGCTCCTGCTGTTCGTCGTGCTGGTGGTGGCGTTCCTGTTCTGGAGCAGGAACGTGATCGTGCGGGCGTTCTTAGTGTAGCTGGTAGACCATCAACACCACGCACACAAGGATCGCCAGGCAGCACAGCAAGTTGACCAAGGCACCGCCCTGGAGAGCTCTGTCCGTCCCCGGCCTTGTCAGGGCTACAGCCACGCCGCCAGGCGGGGGCTGAGTCTCGGTAGTGACCAGGGCAGCCACCTCCAGACGCCGCACCAGGACCACTTTCAGGGCCAGGGTGGTGAGCAGCGTCGCGACGACAAAGACGTGCTTGTAGAAGAGCGCCCAGCCGTAGGTCGTCTTCTTCAGCTCATCAAGGATCGCCAGCGACCACATTGGCTTGGTGACAGGGTTGTAGACCGTCTGCCAGATACCGGTGACTGCGATGACCGGGATAGCCAGGAGAATAAATGGCAGCGTCAGGCGGATCAGAGCCGCCCGCTGGGCCGCGGACAACCCTGGCGCAGCCGCCAGCAGCGCGTCGATCAGCGCCACCCCGATCCAGCCGACGGCGAACGGCACATGGACCCACAGCATGCCAAGGGTGATCGCAGACTCGCTCATGGCGGTGGTTCGCGTAGGGGCACGGCATGCCGTGCCCCTACTACTCCTACCTACTGCCTACTGGACGGTGATCTTCCCAACCATTCCGCGCTCACGATGGTTGCCGACGCCGCACCAGAAGTCGTACGTGCCGGGTTGATCAAGGGTCACGTCCCAGCTGAGGCTGTCGCCAGGCTGGACCGTATTGGCGTCGGCGCCGCCCGTCTCGGCGCCGTTGACTGAGATTACGAGGTTGTGGCGTCGGGTATCGGTGTTGGTCAGGTTGAACGTGATCGTCCCAGCCGGCACCGTGATCTCGCTTGGATTGAACACGAACTCACCCTGACTCAGGTCGACCGACATCGACTGCGCCGCTGTCGGTTGAACGGAGCCAATCACCACGAAGAGGCCCACAGCCAGGCCCAGGACCCCAACAACCAAGTACGCGCGAGCGGGCATTCCTACCTCCCAAAGATCGATCTGAGGCCGAGCACCGCCGGCCTCGTCTCTAACTACGAGCGTCGCCGACCGGCGGTTCTGTTTTGAGTCCCAGCCCCTAGGCGAGGGCGGACCCATTGTGGCATGGTGTCGCCACTGACGATAGCGATGGAGGAGGAGGCTTGGCAACGAACGGGCAGGCTCCGGCCAGCTTGACTGCCCAGAGGGTGATTCGGATGCTCGACGTGTGCTCCCTCCTCAGCACTGATCCGACAGCCGATGGTCTTCGCCACTTCCTCTCCGCCGCGGCTGTGTGCTAACGCTTAGCCGAGCGCTCGACCGTGTCCGGACACTGGAGGCTGGCGGGCGTCTTTGGGCTCGGAATCGTCGTGGCGGTCCTGTTCTGGACGGTCTTCAGCGCCCCGTTCCCGCTGGCCGAGTTCTGCACCCGGCGGCACCCAACTTGGGTGCTACCGCTGTTCGAGCGGCCGCGCTACACCGCCGTCGCGGGCGAGATGTACCTGCTCACCATGACCGCCGCGAGCCTGTGCTATCTGGGCGCCGTGTGGCTGGCGCGGCGGGTGCGGAGCTGGACAGCCACGCTCCTCCTGGTGGGGGTCTTGCCGCTCGGTCTGGCCCTCGTGCTGGTGCCGGGCTACCCCCTGCTTTCCAGCGACGTGTTCAAGTATGTCTTTGACGGGCGGATCCTGGCGATCTATCGAGAAAATCCCTTTTTGCACGTTCCAGCCGAGTATCCACAGGACCGCTTCTACGACCTGGTGTACTGGAAGGCGGTAGTCAACGCCCACGGCCCGCTCTGGCGGCTCGCCGAGGCGTCTTCCGCGCTGGTCGGCGGCGACAGCTGCCGCGACGCAATCCTGGCCATGAAACTCTGGCCCGCCGCGGCCTATCTGGCCACAACTGGCTGCCTGTTCGCGATGCTGCGCGCCTGGCAGCCTGAACGAGCTATCTGGGGAACGATGCTGTTCGCGTGGAATCCGCTGGTGGCCCTCGAGGCACTTCAGAATGGCCACAATGACGTCGTGGCGGCGCTGCCGACGGTGGGGGCAACCTGGCTGGTGCTGCGCGGCCGCGTCCGCTGGGGATTTGTCCTGCTGGCCTTTGGCGCGCTGGTCAAGCCGCTGGCTCTGGTGGTCGCCCCGATCCTGTTCGCCGTCGCGGTGCGGCGAGCTGAGCACGCCCGCCGCAACGTGGCCTGGGGCATCGGTATCGGCGGGCTGGTCCTGGCGCTAGCGCATCTTCCCTTCTGGGAAGGCCCCGCCACGCTCCAAGGCCTCGCGCGCGGCAACATCTTCTCGGCTTCACCCGCCGAGCTGTTGTTACTGGCGCTTCAGGGGGCTGGCGTGCCGCTCGAGCTTGCGATACTGGTGGCGGCGAGCTTCGCGGCCGGCCTGTTCGTGCTCGGGCTGGTGCCTGTCCTGTTGGCAGTCTGGGCCGGCCGGCTGTCTGCCGTCGTGGCGTCGTTGTCAGTGTTTTTCCTGTACGCGCTGATCGGCGCCCAGTGGTTCAACCCTTGGTATCTGTTGTGGCTGGCGCCGTTCGCGGCGCTCGTGCCCGAAGCCGCGCCGCGCGCGCTTGGGATCGGCTTCAGTCTGCTGGCGCCGCTCGTGTACCTGCTTCAATACCAGGCTCTGGCCGTGGTCATGGCAGTCTTCCTCCCAATGGCGATCCTGGCCGTGCATTGGCGGGCCTGGCTGGGCTGGCCAGGTCCGACGGACGGCTTCGGGCCAGCCGAGGCCGCGCCCTGGCCGACGCCTGGCAGCCCGTGATCTCCCTGGCGGGCCGGCCGAGCGCCGAGCCAGGGCCGACGCGGAAGCTGGCGCCGCAGGTGGCGCTGGTGCTGGGGCTCGTGCTGGCGGCCGCCGCGGTGCGTTGGCCGGCCGTGCACCTGGTCCCACCCTACACCGACGAGACCGAGGAAGCGCTCCGCGCCTGGGCCATCGCTCGAGGTGAGCTGCTGCCCCTGACCAACGTCGACGCTTACGTCGGCGCGCTGTGGGCGTACGTGGTGGCGGCGGCGTTCAAAGCGCTGGGACGCCAGGCCGAGACCCCGCGGCTGGTGGCCTTGGCGGCCGGCGCGCTGACCACCGGACTCACCTACCTGCTTGCGCGCGAGCTGTTCGCCGCCCGCGGTATGGCGGCGGCCAGCAAAACCGGGCTCGTGGCCGCCATCCTCCTGGGCGGCAATGCCGCGCACATTCTAGTCAACAGCCATGTAGCCTGGTCGAGCTGCGCCGCGCCACTGTTCACCACGGCTGCGTTCTGGCTCCTCGTCCGAGGCGCAGCGGGGCCGGGACTGGCGCTGGCCGGAGCGGGGCTGCTGTTCGGTCTGGCGCTTCAGACGCACCCTTCGGTGGCCACACTCCTGCCGGCTGCGCTCGCCTATGGTCTCTGGCGCGACCACGGTCTCGTCGTGCGACGGGCGACCTGGGTGGCCGCTGCGCTCTTCCTGGTCGGTTACGGGAACATGCTCTTGTACAACGTCCAGACCGGCCTCGACTCATTGCGCCAGGCCCAGCGGGTCGGCAGCGAATACGCCGAGGGGGCGGGGCTGGACGGCCTCGCCTATGTCTCCTCGGTTGCCGGATTCATCGTCCTGTTCGGCCAGGTCGTAGGTGGGGCCGCGGCGGCCCGCCCTACGGCATTGGCCTACCTGGCCGATCCGATGGTCGTGGTGTCCACCGGGCTCGCCGTCGCGAGTATCCCGCTGGCCGCGCGAGAGGGCCAGCCGCTCCCGCTACTGACTGTCGTGTCGGCGCTCGCCCTGCTGCCGCCCCTGAACCAGCGCTGGGCGCCGATCCTCGAGGCGCGCTACTTGATGCCACTCCTGCCGCTCGTGGTCGCAGCCATGGCGGGCCTGCTCACGCGAGTGCCAAGTCCCAAGCTGCGCAGGGGCACGGCATGCCGTGCCTCTACCAGTTTCTCGCCGGGTTTGATCGTGGCGGTTGTTTTGGCTGGCGCCCAGCTCGCCGCACTGGGGGGCTATTACCGGGACGAGATCGCGTCCGGCCGCAGCAATGAGGGCGCTCGGCGGATGATCGCCTGGGTCGCCGAGCAGCGCCGCCCGCGCGAGCCGTTTGTGGCCCACCGCGAGCTGCACCTCCTACCGACCGGCGGTGGCGGCACCTGGGCCAAGGGCCTCGATTTCTTGCTCCAGTTTAGTGGGATCCGTCGCGACCTGGAGCTGCCCGAGCCCGGAGCCCACCTTCGCGCCTGCGACATCAGGTCGGTCGAGCTGCGGTACGTTCAGCGCGATAGCCGTTCCGCGGTCGGAACCGACCCCCGTGAGCCAGCGTACCCTGCCTACTGGGTTGCCCGTCCGAGCCACGACGAGCCATCTGCAGCCGAGCCATCGGGCACTGTCGCGCTCACGGCGCCCTACAGCCTGCCGTTCCGTCCCCACTCGCTGTTCGATGAGCGCGTTCCGACGTTTGACACCGGATGCGAATGAGCAGTCGTGGGCGGGCTCGCGGCCAGTGACTCGCGACTCGCCTCTTTGGTTGGCTGCGGGGCTGGGCTTTAGCCTGCTGTTCGCGGCACGTACGATGGGGCCCGCGCTCGGGCCGGACGTGATTCAGGACGACGCCCGCCAACACGTATTCTGGATGTATCGGTTTCATGATCCGGAGCTGTTCCCCCACGATCTGATCGCCGACTACTTTCAGTCCGTCGCGCCGCCCGCCTACACCGCCCTGTATTGGACCCTGAGCTGGGTGGCAGATCCGATCGTCGCCACCAAGCTGCTTCCGCCGGTCCTTGGGTGCGTGACCGCACTGTTTGTGTTCCTCCTGGTGCGCGGCGTTCACGCCTCTCCCGTGCCAGCTTTCCTGGCGACGGTCCTTCTGAGCTGGTACGTCTGGCAGTACGATGATCTGTCTTCGGCCAGCCCGCGCGCGTTCCTGCTGCCCGGGCTCGCAGCGCTTCTCTGGGCGCTGGCGACGGGACGACTCGTGCTGTGCGTTGTGCTGAACGGGCTCGCGGCGCTGTTGTACCCTGTCGGCGGCGCTCTGGGCGTGGGCGTGGTGGCGGCCAGACTCGTCCGCTTTGGCCCGTCCTGGCCGGCGCTCGATCGCGACAGGGCGGCCTGGCTCGCCTTCCTCGCCTCGGCCACCATCGTCGCGGCACTCCTCCTGCCGAGCCAAGTCGCGGGTTCATCGTTCGGCCCGACCGTCTCGGCGAGGCAGGCCCAGGGCATGCCGGAGTTCGGCGAGAGCGGCCGCAACGCCTTCTTCATCGAGGGCGGCTACCGTTACTGGCTGGAGAGCTACCGGAGCGGGCTCGACCTGCGCGTCGTCGATGCCCAGTTCCCACGGATCCCGCTCCTCTTCGAGTACGCGGCTCTGGCCGCCCTGTTGCCGCTGCTCGCGCTGGCTCGCCCCCGATGGCGTGATCCGTCCTGGTTGGCAGCACCCAGAACGGTAACGCTGCAGCTTCTGCTGGCCTCGCTGTCGCTCTTCTTCCTGGCCCACCTGCTGCTCTTTCGGCTCTACCTCCCAGCCCGGTACGTCCAGTGGAGCAGCCCGCTGCTCCTGTCAATCTGGGCGGGGCTAGGGCTTGGAATCGCCCTCGAGCGGGCCTCCTCTCGGTTCGCAAGCGGACGCGTCTGGCCGCTGGCCGCTGGAGTGGCCGTCGCGCTGGCTCTCTACCCGGCCCATTACGACGGCAACTTCGTGCGCGACGAGCACCCGGCCATCACCGCGTTCCTGCGCGCACAGCCAAGGGAGATCCTGGTAGCCGCGGCCGCAGTCGAGGCGGACTCAGTGCCAGCCTTCACCGGGCGGCGGGTGCTCGTAGCCCGCGAGTACGCTCTGGCCTACCAGCTTGGCTACTACGCCGAGATCCGTCGACGGATTCAGGACCTTATCGACGCGTACTATGCCGACTCGCCGCGAAGACTGGTCGACTTCGTCGCCCGCTACGGCGTCGACGTCGTCCTGGTCAATCGGGCAGCGTTCGATCAGACGACGTTTACCGATGCCTGGACCGCGGAGTTCGAGCCCTTCACGTCTACGATTTCGAGCCGTCTCAGGCGCTCCGGACGCTTCGCGCTCCTGGAGCTGGCTCACCAGTGCGCGGCCGTCGACGATGGCCGGGTCGCCGCCGTGACCGCCGACTGCCTTCGCGCCCAGCCTTGACGCCGCGCACTATAATGGGCACCCGATTGATGGGCGGGCGGCCACCGGCGCTTGCCTCGAGCGCCGACCAAGACCGCCGCGTTGCTGGTCCCGGGAAGACGCAGTCGCTCTCGGAAGACAGGGATGTGGCTGAGCTGACCTACTGTGCCTTCAGGCCCCGTCAGAATATGGTCCTGCGCAATGTCGGCCGGGGTCGTCGGGAGCACCGTTAGCGCATGAGCGAGAAACTCGTCGAGCGGGTCCAGGCGGAGCAGCAGGCCGAGCGGCTGCGCGCTCTCAACGCCGTCAGCCGGCTCGTAAGCTCAAGCCTGCGGGTCGAGAAAGTGCTGCACGCGGTTGCTCGCGCCGCCCGCCAGCTCCTGCAGGTCGACCAGGTGCGGCTGTGGATCCTTGACCCCGACCGGCGTGAGCTAGAGCTGGTGACGTGGGATGGCCTGGGCTCCCCGGACCAGGGTTACCGGCCACGCCTGCCACTCAACGACAGCGTAATTGGCCAGATCCTCGAGCGGCGTGAGGTGTACCAGACTGCCGAGATCCTGGATAACCCGCGGTGGCGATCCCCCGATTTCGTAAAGGCGGCCGATCTGCATGCCTATCTCGGGCTGCCACTGGTCGCCCAGGGTGCGCAGCTTGGGGTGCTCTCGATCCTGAGCCGCGAACGGCGCCTGTTCCCGGACGACGACGTCGAGCTGATGCAGGCCTTCGCCGCCCAGGCCGCGACGGCGATCGCCAACGCTCAGCTCTACGCTCAGGCCGAGCGGCGAGCGAGGCGGCTGGCGGCCTGGACCGAGGCCAGCCGACTGGTCACTTCAAGTCTCGAGCTTCAGGAGGTCCTGACTGCCGTCGTGCGCTCGGCCAAGGAGGTGCTCGACGTGGACCGTGCCCGCCTCTGGACCCTCGAGGACGACGGCGAGCTGGTCCTGACGGCCGCCTCGGACCCGGATGGGGTCGGCCCCGGTTGGATCACTCGGATGGGAGCCGACAGCTTGCTTGGAAGCGTGCTCCACTCCGGGGAGGTCTATCAGACGACTGACGTCGTTGCTCATCCACTCGTCCGTAACCGTCGCTACATGGAGGCCGAGGGGCTGCGTGGCTGTATCGCCGTGCCGATCCAGGTCAAGGAACGGCCGTTCGGCGTTCTGGCGTTGCTCACGCGTCAGCGGCGGACCTTCGACGCCGACGAGGTCAACGTCCTGCGGGCGCTTGGCCATCAGGCCGCCGCGGCCATCGAGAACGCCCGACTCTACCAGGTCCAGGCCAAGCAGGCCGCCCGCCTGCTCGCGCTGCACGGGGTGGCCGTCTCGATCATGTCCAGTATTCGGCAGGCCGATCTCCTGCACACCATCGTCGAGCACGCCACGCGACTGGTCGGCGCCGACCAGGGCGTCGTCTTTCTGTGGGACGCGGGCGCTGCCATGCTCCGACCAGCTCAGGTGGTCAACATCGACCCGACCCGCGGCAGCCCGAGGACACGTCGGCGCGACGAGGGCATCACCGGACTGGCCTTTACCGAGCGTCGCGTGCACCTGATCAACGACTACCCCAGCCACTCCGCCGCCACGCCTCACGGCTTGCGGAGCGGGCTGAACGCCATCATCGCGGCCCCGATGCTCGCCTCTGGAGAGCCGCTCGGCGTTATTACCGTTACCAGCCACGCCCAGAGTCGGCGCTTCGACCAGGAAGACGCCCTGGTTCTGGAGCTCCTGGCCGCTCAAGCAGCCGTGGCGCTGGAGAATGCGCGTCTTTTCGAAGAGGTCGGCCAGGTGGAGGGCCTGCGGGAGTTGGACCGGCTCAAGACGGAGTTCTTGTCGACGGTATCCCACGAGCTACGGACACCGCTCTCGTACATTCACGGCTACACCGAGCTGCTGATGGTCCGCGAGTTCCCTCCTGGCGAGGTCAAGGAGATGGTGCGCGAGATCCACCGTGGCTCCAGCTCGATGGTCCGCCTGGTCGACGACCTGCTCGACATCTCACGAATCGAGTCGGGCCAGCTTTCGCTTCGCCTCGCCCCGACGAACCTCGAGGCCCTGCTGCGGTCGGCCGCCAACGTCTTCGACTCTCAGGCACCCGACCACACGGTGGTTGCCGACCTGCCTGAGCGCCCGCTCCCGCCTGCGATGGTCGATCCTGAGCGGATCCGCCAGGTAATCACGAACCTTCTCTCCAACGCTGTCCGCTATTCGCCGGGCGGCGGGGAGGTGGTGGTTCGGGCGCGCGCGCGGGGCGGAATGTTTCGGGTGGAGATCGAGGACCACGGTGTCGGCATCCCACCCGAAGAGCAGGCGCGCGTGTTCGAGCGGTTTTATCGGGGGACCGAGGCCGTCGCCTCAGGCCGACGCGGGAGTGGTCTCGGGCTCGCGATCGTCAAGTACTTGATCGAAGCGCACGGCGGGCAGGTCGGGGTGGAGAGCGCCATCGGCCACGGCAGCACATTTTGGTTCATGCTGCCGGCTCGGCTCGGCTCCGACGAGCCGGAGCCGAGCCGCCTTATCCAGGCCACCACCTAACGCGCGGCCCGCGGATGACATCTGTCGGCAATCAGACACCGGAACTGTGTCCGGCCTGATAGTCCACCTCCCCCTGCCCACCTATGCTGAAGGTGGCGATGAAGCGCCGCTCAAGTGGGGTGGACGATGGCCGAACTGGATACGATGGATGCTCCGGCTAATGCGGACTCCGCGAGAGGCCGATCGGCCGCGAGCTGGCTGGCGGCGCTCGCGACTCTCGCGCTGCTGATCTGTTCGGCGCCTGTCGTCGACGCGGCCACCACCAACCCGCCCACGCCGACCAAGGCGCCCAGCGCCCAACAGCGCACCGATCCGCCGCCCTGCGCGACGGGCGCCCTGACCAGGACCTCGGGATGCGAAAGCCCGCCAACGAACACGCCGACGCCTCTGCCCAAGCCCCCGACCAACACGCCAACCCCGACTCCCAAGCCAGCCACGAATACGCCGACCCCGACCCTCAAGCCGCCCACCAATACGCCGACCGCCACACCTAGGACACCAACCAATACACCCGTTCCACTGCCCAGCATCGAAATTCCGACCCGGCACCCGAACAACCCGCTTCCGCCGCCTCCGCCAACAAATACCCCGCCGCCACCACAGCAACCGCCACCAGCATCACCGCCACCACCTCCAGCGCCGACCCGCGCCGGCAGCCTCGAGGTCCCGGCGCTCCAGGCCAGCGTCGAGCCGATGGAGGAGCCGACCCAGGCCCCGGAGGAGACTGCCACGCCAACTCCCACGCCGGAGCCGCCGACGCCAACTCCCACCGCGCCGCTGCCGACCGCGACGAGCACGCCATCCTCGACGGCCCTGCCGATCCCGGCCTTCGTGCAGCCAACTCAGGTCGTGGAGCTCAGTCCCGCGCCGGCTCCGGAGCCCGAGGCGGGCGACATGCCGACCGTAGCGCTGGAGCCAATTGCTAGCCCGAGGGCAGCCGAGCGCCTGGCCATGGCTTCCCTACTGAGCTCGTTGATTCTGCTGCTGATTGGCGCGCTCGAGCATGTCCTCGCTGCCGACCCAGCCGCCGCCGAGCGCCTCATGGCCGCTCTGCGTGAGCGAGCCGCGCGTTGGCGGCGGCGACTGGGCCTGATGTCTCGCGAGCGACAGGCCCAGCCGCCCGCCAGTGCCTGGGACCTGCACTCGAGTCCGACCGTGCCGGAGGGTCTGCACGAGTACCGACTCATGGGCGGAACCGGGTTTGGTGGTGGTGGTGGCGGGCACGCAGAGCTGTTCGACAGGCTGTCGCCAACGGAGGGTCCGACCAACCTGCCGACGGTCGATGGCTACGACTATGCCCACGGCCCGGCACCCGCTTTTGAAGGCTACGACGCTGCCGGTGGCGCGCCCCCGACCGTCGCCCACTACGATGCTGCCCGTGGCGCGCCGCCGACCGTCGACGGTTACGACCGGGTCGGGGCAATCACCCCCAGCGCCTCACTCGCGCCCGACACGCTCAACGGCTCGTTGGGCTCCAGCGGCGGTGGCCCGTCCGGGGGCAGCGGCGCGGGTGGAGGCACAGGCGCCGACTCCGCCGGGCCTCAGCGCGCGGCCGGTCCGGCCGGCCCATCGGGCGGGGGCAGCGCCGCAGGTGGAGGA
>WNGA01008648.1_pt1 | contig 40952 bp, 45 predicted proteins | sample 5400061 | NCBI WGS metagenome assembly WNGA01 (sample SAMN13153366, study PRJNA577476) | soil metagenome | isolation source: 100 cm soil or saprolite under grassland replicate 2 | place: USA:California | collected 2016-06-15 | reverse complement strand
CTTCGCGAGCTTGCCGGTCTCGAATGTGATCTCGCGCCCGCCGATCGTCACGCTGACGTCGGCCTGGCGCTCAGTGGCAATTGCCATCAGTTGTCCTCCACTCTGCTTTGCGGGAGAGTGGGGACTCGAGTCAGCGTCGCGGACGGCGCTCGCTCGAATCTCCACTCTCTCTGGTTACGGGACTACCTGCGCAGCCCCAGTTCTTTGATCAGTGCCCGGTATCCCTCCAGGTCGTGGCGCTGGAGATAGGTCAAGAACCGGCGACGCCGCCCGACGAGCTTCAACAGCCCGCGGCGCGAGTAGTGGTCCTTCGGATGCGCGCGCAGATGCTCCGTGAGGTCGTTGATGCGCTGCGTCAACAGCGCGACCTGCACCGTGGTCGAGCCCGTGTCGCTCTTGCCCGACCCGTGCTTGCGCACGATCTCCAGCTTGGCTTCCTTCGTTAGGGTCATACGTCTCCTTTTGTCTCGTCAGTCCCAGCAATCCGCCGGAAGCAGGCGAAAAGCCGCGGCTGCGTCGCGAGACAGGGTAGCAACGATTACTTCAAGAGGAGCTTGCCGACGCGGCGCTGCGCGATCGTCAGGCCAATCACGCCGAGCACGGCGAGATAGCCGGTGTTGACGAGCTGGATCCAGCCCAGCTCGCCGAGGTTCAGCGCCCTGAGCAGCGAGATCGCGTGGTAGAGCGGCGAGCAGCGCACGACCCACTGGATCGCATCCGGGTACGTGGAGATCGGGAAGAACGTCGCCGAGAACAGGAACATCGGCAGCTGCACGAGCCCGATGAACTCAAAGTCGTGCCAGGTTCGCAGGTACGTGACAGCGGCGACGCCGAGGCCCGCGAACGCGAAGGCAATCAGGACGGCGCCGGGCAACGCGAGCAGTCCCCAGACGGAGTCGATCAGTCCCAGCGAGCCCGCGACGACCATGAACGCGACCGCGTAGAGGAAGCCGCGGAAGAGCGCCCACGAGGTTTCGCCGACGGCGATGTCCACCGGCGCGATCGGCGTCGAGAGCAGGGCGTCGTACGTCTTCGAGTACTTCATCTTCCAGAAGACGTTCGTCGCGTCGTAGACGGCGCCGTTCATCGCCGCCGAGGCGAGCAGCGCGGGTGCGACGAAGGCCGCGTAGTCGACGAGCTTCCCGCCCGGCCCCGGAACCTTGCCGACGAAGTGGCCCAGGCCGATCCCCATCGAGAAGAGGTAGAAGAGCGGCTCGAACAGGCCGGAGAAGATGATCATCCACGTGCGGCGGTAGACCATCAGGTTGCGCTCGAACAGCAGGCGGCCGCGCGAGCCGGCGAATGCGTAGGTGCTCAGTTGAACAACCTCGCTTTATAGGTGCGCTGGCCCCACACGAAGCCGACGACGACGAACAGCAGCAGATACACGACGTGGCCGAGCGCGCGCAGCAGGTGCACGTTGCCGAGCGTGAGCTCGCGACAGAGGTCGACGCCGTGCCAGAGCGGCGTCGCGTAGGCGAGCCAGTCGAGCGGGAGCGGCAGGCGTGAGACCGGGAAGAACGTCCCCGAGAACAGGAACATCGGCACGATGACGAAGCGGTTGTAGGGAACGAACGCGCCTTCGGAGTTCTGGGTCGCCGCGTACGCCGCCGTCGGCACGGTGAACGCGAGGCCGAGGAGGGTCACCGCGGGCAGCGTGAAGACGGCGAACCACGAGTCGACGGCGCCGAAGGCGGCGATGATCGCGAGGTAGACGGCGCTCGTCGCGGCGATGCGCGACGCCATGTACAGCTGGTGGCCGATGAAGATGTCGCGCACGCCGAGCGGCGTCGCCTGCATCGCGAAGTACTGCCGCGTCCACCTGAACGACGCCATCACCGGCCACGTGGAGTCGCCCGACGCGATCTGCATCGCAGCGGCGGCGAGCAATCCCGGCGCGACGAAGTCGAGGTACGGAACGCCGAGCGGCTGGCCGCCGGACTTGTTGACGATGCTGCCGAGCCCGACCCCGAGCGTGCAGGAAGACGTCCTCGAGCGTCGAGCGCCGGACGAGCACGCTGTCGGGTTGCACGCCGAGCTCGTGCACCTTCGTCGCCGTCTCGTCCCCGTCGTCGGTGTAGAGGAGCACGCGGTCGGGCAGTGCCTCGAGGCGCCGGGCGAGCCCGTCGATCCGCGCCGCCATCTCTTCCGGCTGCTTGTCGACGCCGAAGCGGAGCTCGACCACTTCGCGCGTGGAGTAGCGGCCGATCAGCTCGAGGGGCGAGCCCTCCGCGACGATCTTCGCCTTGTCCATCACGACGAGGCGATCGCACAGCTGCTCGGCCTCGTCCATGTAGTGCGTCGTCAGGATCAGCGTCACGCCGCGCTGTTTCAGCCGGAAGAGGCGATCCCAGACCGTGTGGCGCGCCTGCGGGTCGAGGCCCGTCGTCGGCTCGTCCAGCAGGAGGACGTCGGGGTCGTTGACGAGCGAGCGGGCGATCGTGAGCCGTCGCTTCATCCCGCTCGAGAGCGGCTCGACGCGGTCGTCGGCCCGCTCCGTCAGCTGGACGAACTCCAGCAGCTCGTCGGCGCGCTTGCGCAGCTGGCGTCGGGCGAGGCCGAAGTAGCGGCCGTAGATGACGATGTTCTCCCGGACGGTCAGCTCGAAGTCGAGCGTGTCCTGCTGGGGGACGACGCCGAGCCGGGCTCTGATCTCCGGCCCGTCCTTGACCGGATCGAGACCGAGCACGCTGAGCGACCCGTCCGAGAGCGGCGAGACGCAGCCGACCATGCGCATCGTCGACGTCTTGCCCGCGCCGTTCGGGCCGAGGAAGCCGAACGCCTCGCCCTTGTGCACGTCGAAGTCGATGCCGTCGACGGCGACGCGCTCGCCGAAGCGCTTGACCAGTCCGCGGGCGTGTACGAGCGGCAGCTCGGTCGCTGCATTCATCACCTTTTCAACCTACCCGCGCGACCCCGCGGTAAAAAAGGGCGATGCAGGCGGGTGTGGCGGCCGGACATCCGGCGACGACGGCGGCCGGAATGGAGATCCTCACGGAGGGCGGCAGCGCCGCGGACGCGGCCGTCGCGGCCTGTCTTGCCTCCTGTGTGGCCGAGACGGTGATGACCGGACTGCTCGGCGGCGGGCACGCGATCCATTTCGACGCCGCTTCCGGACGCGCCCGCAATCTCGATTGCTTCGTCGCCGTGCCGGGTCTCGGCGGCGAGCCGCGCGAGCCCGGGCTGATCCATCTCCAGGTGCCGTTCGGTGCGGAGCTCGTCCATTACGCGGTCGGGCCGGCCTCCTGCGGCGTGCCCGGGCTGCCGGCGGGTCTGGTCGCGCTCTCGGAGGAGTACGGAAGGCTGCCCTGGGCCCGGCTGGTCGAGCCGGCGTTGCGTCTGGCGGCGAACGGGGTCGAGTTCCCGCCGGCGCACGCGGCCTGCCTGGCGATGCTCGCGCCGGTGATGACGATGAACGAGGGAGCTGCGATCTACGCCCCCGGAGGGAACCTGCTCGGGCCCGGCGAGCTGCTGCGCCAACCTGGGCTCGTCGCCGCGCTCGCAGCGCTTGTCGACGATCGCGGCTCTGTCTACCGAGGGTCGATCGCGGACGCGCTGCTCGACCTGTGCGCCGAGCGCGACGGACTCGTGACGCGCGCCGACCTCCAAGCGTACGAGCCGGAGTGGAGCGAGCCGGTCTCGGTCGACTACCTGGACGGCCGCTTGCTCACCCGGGCCGGGCTGTCGGGCATGCCCGAGACCGTGCCGAGGCTCCCGCGCCTGGCCGGCACCGGCGCGACCGAGCGGGTGCTCGCGCTCGTAGACGTGCTAGAGGCGCCGAGCTCGGGTGACGGGGACACGACGAACGTCAGCGTCGTCGACGCCGACGGCAACGCCTGCGTGCTCACGACGAGTCTCGGCCTCGGCTCCGGCGACTTCCTGCCCGGCCTCGACCTCCACCTGAACAGCATGCTCGGGGAGGCCGACCTGCTCCGCGGCGGGCTGGAGCCGGGCGGGCGGATGCAGAGCATGATGGCGCCGACGCTCGCCCTCGACGCGGACGGCCTCTCGCTCGCCGCCGGAGCGGCAGGCGGAACGCGCTTACGGACCGCCCTGCTCGGCGTGATCGCCGGCGTGCTCGACGAGGGCCTGTCCGCGACGGATGCGGTCGCCCGGCCCCGCGCTGAAGCTTTGCGGCGCGGTGGCCATCCAGCCGACGTAGCCGCACTCGGGACAGCCGGGGTTCTCGCGGACGGTTCCGCCGCCCAGCGGCTTCGCGTAGACGGCGCCGCATTCCAAACAGCGGACGCTCTCGACGACCGTCAGCTGCGGACCTTCCTCTCCGGATTCGGAACCCACGCCTAGAAGACACCGCTCTTTGCGGAAACTTGCGAGCCGCTCTTTGCGAGGATTACCCGTCCGGAGCCGGATCGGTTTTCCGGGCCACCGGCCGTTCGGCCGCCCGTGTGGCTTCCACGTCGCGGGCGATCTGGGCCACGAGCTCCACTTCGGAGCCGAACGCCCGCTCCTCGCGCAGCCGCCGCCACAGCTCGACAACCAGGCGCCGGCCGTAGAGGTCGCCCTCGAAGTCGAGCAGGTAGGGCTCGATCCGGCGCTCGTCGCCGCCGTAGTGCGGGTTGACGCCGATCGACATCGCCGCGCGGTGTCCCAGGGCCCAGCCGGCGTAGATGCCGTACGCCGGCACGAGCAGGTCCGGCGCAACCGCGAGGTTCGCCGTCGGGTAGCCGAGCGTGCCGCCGCGCTGGTCGCCGAGCACGACCGTGCCGTCGAGCTCTGCCGGCCGCCCGAGCAGCCGCGCCGCCGAGACGACGTCGCCCTCGCGCAGCAGGCCGCGGATCCGGGTGGACGAGACGCCCTCGAGGAGGGGAACGATGCGCACCGCGAACCCGAGCCGCTCGAGCAGCGCGGCATCGCCCGCAGCCGCACGTCCGAACCGGAAGTTCTCGCCGACGACGATCGCGGTCGCCCCGGCCCGCCGGAGCACCGACTCGGCGAACTCCTCCGCGGGCTGGGCGGCCAGCTCGGGCGTAAAGCCCACGACGAGCACCTCGTCGACATTCCCTTCCCGCTCGACTAGCTCGAGCCGCCGCTCGAGGGTCGACAGGAGCTCGACACGGTTGCCCAGGACGAGCCGCGGATGTGGCCAGAACGTCACGACGGTCGTCGTCCGCCCGAGCGCCCGCGCGGCCTCGAGCACGAGCCGGTGCCCGCGGTGCACTCCGTCGAAGCTGCCGATGGCGACCGTTCGCTCGCCCGCCGGCAGCTCGTCCACGCTGCGGGCGACGATCACAGCCGCGCGAGCGCCTCGTCGGGCGGGATGAAGCGCTCGGGGTCGGCCTCGTCGACGGAGAAAGGCCCGATCTCGAGGCGGCGCAACGTGCGGCAGTGCCCACCGAGCACGTCTGCGACCGCCCGGACATAAGTGCCCGAGCTGACGCGGAGATCGAGCCGCACCTCGCCGTCCGTATACGTGATGACGTCGAGCGCGTCGATGCGGGAACGCCGCGTGGGCATCTCGACCTGCACCCCACGCCGCGCCAGCTTGTATGCGCGCTCACCACCGATCTTCACCGCCGAGGCGGCCGGGATCGGCAGCTCCACGTCACCGCGGAGGGCCTCGAGCTGCCGCAGGAGCTCGGCGCGCTCGGGCGGATCGTGCCGCGCCAGGACTTCGCCCTCCGGATCTCCGGTTGACGTCCGCGCCGTCAGGTCGACGTCCGTGACGTAGCGCTTGTCGAGTCCCACGAAGCACGAAGCAAGCTTAGTTGCCCTGCCGGACAACAGAAGCAACAGTCCTGTTGCGAAAGGATCGAGTGTTCCCGCATGACCGGTTCGCGCGCCGGTGCGCCGACGCAGGTCCGCCACGATCGCGAATGACGATGGTCCCGCCGGCTTGTCGACGAGAACGATCCCGGTCGGATCAAGCGCGCGCGGAGGCAAGAAACTCGCGGCGCACGAAGTCGGTGATCTCCTCGATCGAGGCCTCGCTGGAGAAGCCCGCGGCCTGCCGGTGCCCACCGCCTCCCGATTTGCGCGCGATCGCAGAGACGTCGAGCTCGTCGACGCTGGCGCGGAGGCTGACGCGCCGCGTCGGACCATCCTGGCGGGGCGGCTCGCGGATCAACACCGCCATGTCCGCGCCCTCGACCGCGCGGAGGAAGTCGATGATGCCCTCGGAGTACGGCTCTGCGGCACCCACGTCGGAGAAGTCGGTCCGCAGCAGGTACGACACGACGATGCGGCCGCCCTCGTAGACCTGAGCCCGCTCGAGCGCGCGCGCGAGCAGCTTCAGCTTCGCGAACTGCACCGACTCGTACACGCCCTGGAAGATGCGGTGCACGTCCGCCCCGGCCTCGACGAGCTCTGCCGCGAGCCGCAACGCCTTCGGCGTCGTGTTCGTGTACTGGAACCTGCCTGTGTCGGTGACGAGCGCGATGTAGAGGGCCTCCGCGATCTCGGGCGTGAGGTCGACCTCGAGCTCCTGGAACAGATCGCGCAAGACCTCTCCCGTCGACGATGCATCCGGAACGATCAAGTTGATCTGCCCGAAGCGAGTGTTGTCGTGATGGTGGTCGATGTCGACCGAGAGCGGGACACGGCCGAGCACCTCGGGATCGGCGATCCGACTCTCGTTCGCGCAATCCACGGCGAGCAGGACGCGCTCCGAAACGTCGTCCGGCCAGCGGCGGCGCAGGTCCGCCAGCGGCATGAACGTGTACTCACCCGGGAGCGGGGCGTCCCCGACCAGCGCCATGACGGCGTCCTTGCCCAGCTGGTCGAGCCCCAGCTTCATCGCCAGCAAGGACCCGAGCGCGTCGCCGTCCGGGTTCTCGTGCGTGGTGATGAGGAACTGTTCGTGGCCGCGAATCGCGTCCGCGACCGCCGTCAGTTCACTCGCTGTCGTCTGGGGCGAGTTCATCGATCAGCTTCGTCATGCGGACCCCGCGCTCGACCGAGGGATCGTATTCGAAGGCCAGTTGCGGGGTTCGCTTCAGCCGCAGCTCACGAGCGAGGCGGGCCTGCAGCACCGAATGAGCGGCTTGCAGGCCGGCGAGGGTCTGCGTCCGCTTGCGCTCCGCGCCGAGGACGGAGACGAACACGCGCGCGTGGCGAAGGTCGGGCGAGGTCTCCACGCCGGTGACCGTGACGAAGCCGATGCGGGGATCCTTGAGCTGCCCGACTCCCTCGGAGAGGACCTGCCGAATCGACTCGTTGACACGGCGCATCCGCTCGGCCATGCGCGATATTCAAGCGCCTGGACGCGCTCCTCCTCGTTGCCGTCGCGCTCTGGTGCTTCCTGACTGCCCTCGCCGGCGGTGTGGTCGGGCTCGTCCTTGGGAACATCCGGCTCCCCGTCGTCGTCCTCGCGGCATCGAGCCCCGCCGCCGGGGCCGGCGCGAACATCGGCATCTCGGCGATCGCGGCGCTGTCGGCCGCGGTCGCTCACATCAGGGCCGGCCGGATCGACTGGCGACTTTTCCTGTGGATGGCTCCGCCCTCCGTCGCCGGTGCAGTCGCCGGCGGACTGCTCTCGAGCGAAGTCCCGGGCGACGTGCTGCTCGCCGCGATCGGGATCGTGCTCCTCGTCTTCGGCATCGACCTCCTCCGGCCGCGTGCGCCGGTCTCGTCAGGCGCGGAGCGCGACTTCGAGCGCGGCCCTGCCCTGCTGACCGGTGCCATGATCGGCGTGCTCGGCGGCTTTGTGGGGCTGATCCTCGGCTCGCTGCGCATAGGCGCGCTCCTGCGCTTCGTCGGCGCCGACGCGTTTCGTGCGGTCGGAACGAACGTGGCGGTCGGCTTTTGCCTTGGCGTCGCCGGTGTCTTCGGGCACCTCACCGGAGGCGTCGACTGGGCGCTCCTTGCGGTCGGCGCCGCCGCATCCGTCCCGGGCGCTCTGCTTGGTGCGAGGCTCACCGGCCGACTCGACGAGCAGCAGCTGCTGCGCGCTGTCGGGATCGTCCTGCTCGTCGCCGGCGCGACCTTGCTGGTGCAGGCGTTCGTCTAGTCGACGCTGACGACGTCCCGCTCGCTCCGAACGAGCTCGAAGTCCTGACCGGAGAGGTAGCGCTCGGCTTCGTCGAGGAGCTGTTCGGCCTCGCGGTACTCCCGCGTCACGCACGACATGGTCAACCGCGCACGCTGCCAGAGCTCGTGGTGGTCGACCTCCGCCACGGAGACGCCGAAGCGGTTCTGCAGCTGCGCCTTCGCCGACTTGACGTGCTTCCGCTTTCCCTTCAGCGACCCGGCCTCGGGGAAGTGAAGCTCGACGCTCAGGATCCCGACGTAGCCGGCGCCCACGGACCTATTGAAGCCGTGACCGATACTAGGTCGTAGCCGCCGGCGCCGGCTCGTCCAGCGTCGTGCGCTCGACGGCGCGCGTCTCGTACGCCTCGAGGACGTCGCCTTCCTTCACGTCGTTGAAGCCGTCGAGCAGGATGCCGCACTCGAAGCCTTCGGTGACCTCGCGGGCGTCGTCCTTGAAGCGCTTCAGCTGGGCGATCGTCGTCTCGTGGACGACCGTGCCGTCGCGCACGACGCGCACCTGTGCGCCGCGCCGGATCAGGCCGCTCGTGACCATGCAGCCGGCGATCGTGCCGAGCCGCGAGACCTTGAACAGCGCGCGCACCTCGGCCTCGCCGAGCGTCTCCTCGGTCTCGACCGGCCGGAGCATCCCGACCAGCGCCTGCTCGATGTCCTCGGTCAGCTGGTAGATGACGCGGTAGGTGCGGATCTCGACGCCCTCGCGTTCCGCGAGTGTGCGAGCCTCGGCATTCGGGCGAACGTTGAAGCCGACGACCGTTGCACCAGAGGCGGACGCGAGCATGATGTCGTTCTCGGTGATCCCGCCGACGCCCTGGTGGATGACGTTCACGCGCACCTCGGGGTGCTGGCGATCGAGACGCCGCGGGATGCCTGCGCGAGCTGCTCGCGCCGCAACCGCTCTCCGCGAGCGTTGGCGAGGTCGCGCGCGCGACGCTCATTCTCGACGACGCGGCAGAGCTCCCCGGCGGGCGGTGGATGGTCGAAGCCGAGGATCTCCACGGGATCCCCCGGCCGCGCGTCCTTCACCTTGTCGCCGCGGAAGTTGTAGAGCGCGCGCACCTTCCCCCACGCGTCCCCGGCGACGATGGCATCGCCGACGTGCAACGTCCCGCGGTGGACGAGCATCGTCGCCACCGGTCCCCGGCCGACGTCCAGTCGGGACTCGATGATCGGGCCTGACGCCTCCGCCTTGGGGTTCGCCGTCAGCTCGAGCTCGGCGTCGGCGACGAGCAGCACCTTCTCGAGCAGATCGTCGAGATTCTGGCCCTGCTTCGCCGACACGTCGGAAAACTGTGTCGTGCCGCCCCACTCCTCGGGCTGCAGACCCTCGGTCGAGAGCTCGCTGCGCACACGGTTCGGATCGGCGTCCGGGACATCGATCTTGTTGACCGCGACGACGAACGGCACCTCGGCGGCGCGCGCGTGCGAGATCGACTCCTTCGTCTGCGGCATGACGCCGTCGTCGGCCGCGACGACGAGCACCGCAATGTCGGTGACCTTCGCGCCGCGCGCACGCATGGCGGTGAACGCCTCGTGTCCCGGCGTGTCGAGGAACGTGATCTTGCGCCCGTTGTGCTCGACCTGGTACGCGCCGATGTGCTGCGTGATCCCGCCGGCTTCCGTCTCGACGACGGACGTCTGGCGGATCGCGTCGAGGAGCGTCGTCTTGCCGTGGTCGACGTGCCCCATGATCGTCACGACCGGCGGCCGCGGCGCGAGATCGGCCTCGTTGTCCTCGAAGACCTCCGGCTCGTCCTCCTCGTCGGCGGCGTGCCGGATCGTCAACTCGCGCTCCGGCGCCAGCTCGGCCGCGATCAGCTCGACCTCGTCGTCACCCAGGGACTGCGTGATGGTCACGGCCTTCCCCAGGCCCATCATGAACATGATGATCTTCGGCGCCGGGACGCCGAGCGCCTGCGAGAGGTCGCGGACGGTGAGGCCGGACTCGACCGAAACGGGCCCGGTGACCGGCGCGACCTCGCGAGGGGTCTTCGGCCGGGCCGCCTCGCGTTCACGCTGCTGCTGACGCGCGTCGCGCGGCCGCGCAGCGGCGTTGTCGATGATGACGCGCCGCTTCCGACGCGCGCCGGGCCCTCCCTGACGGGGCCGCATTGGCCGATTCGGCCTGTTCGGTCCGGATTCGTTCGCCATTACGCCGTCAAGTGTAGAGAGATGCCAGTTCGGGTTCGACCCGGACGTTCCGCTTCAGCGTCCGGTTGAAGGCTCGCCTCGAGACTGCCCGTTCGAAGCAGGAGAGCCGGCGGCAGGTGTAGGCGCCCCGGCCGGGCTCGTGCGTTCCCGGCACGAGCACGCCGTCCTTGGCGACGAAGCGCAGGAGCTCGCTCTGCGGCGCCTTCCGGCCGCAGCCGGTGCAGCTCCTGATCGGCTCCGTCATGCAGCCGGGGTGTCCTCCCCGCCCTCTTCGTGCGCCGGCTCGACAGGCAGCCCCGCCGGCACCTCGTCGAGCGGCGCGGTGGCAGGGGGAGCGATGTCGAGATCGACTTCGCCCTCGGCCTCGGCGATCACGTCCGCGTCCGGCCCGTGCGTCGCCGCGACGTCTGCCGTCGCCTCGGACTCGAGCGGCTCCTCGTCCTCTGACGGCAGGCTCTCGGGGCCGATGCTCTCGGCCTCCGGCGCGGCGAGGTCCGAGCGGATCTCGAGCGCCGGCTCGGCCTCTGCCTCGACCGGCTCGGTGTCCTCTGTGTCGTGGAGCGCCAGCTCCTGGTGTGCGGGCAGGCCGCAGTAGCGGGAACCGGGCAGCGCCTCGTTGGGGCAGCGCTTGCCGTTCGAGAGCACCGCCGCGCAGCGTCCGGTGAACTCCTCGCCCTCGCCGCCGCCGTAGGCCGCGGCGGCCTCGGCCTGCGCGAACTCCGTGTCGGACTGGATGTCGACCTTCCACCCCGTCAGCCGTGCGGCGAGACGGGCGTTCAGGCCCTCCTTGCCGATCGCCAGGGCGAGCTGGTCGTCCGGGACGATCACCGTCGCTTCCTTCGTCTCGTCGTCGACGAAGACCTCGCGGACGCGCGCCGGAGACAGGGCCTTCGCGACAAAGCGCGCCGGCTCCGGGTTCCACGGGATGATGTCGATCTTCTCGCCGCGCAGCTCGGAGACGACCATGCGGACGCGCGAGCCGCGCGGGCCGACGCACGCGCCGACCGGGTCGACGCCCTGCGCATGCGACTCGACCGCGATCTTCGAGCGGTACCCGGGCTCGCGTGCGACACCGCGGATCTCCACGAGGCCGTCCGCGATCTCCGGCACCTCGAGCTCGAAGAGCGTCTTGATCAGCTCCGGATCGCGCCGCGACAGGATCACTTGCGGCCCCTTCGTCCCGGAGCGGACCTCGGTGATGACGGCCTTGATCCGCGAGCCCTGCTCGTAGCGCTCGCCGTCGACCTGCTCGGAACGAGGCAGCAGCGCCTCGACCTTGCCGAGGTCGACGAGCACATTGTTGCGGTCGCCGGCCTGCTGGACGATGCCGGTCACGACCTCGCTCTCGCGGTCCTTGTACTCGTCGTACATCATCATCCGCTCTGCCTCGCGGATGCGCTGCAGGATCACCTGCTTCGCGGTCTGCGCGGCGATGCGACCGAAGTTCTCGGGAGTGACGTCCTCGCGCTTGATCTGATCAGCCGGAACGTCGGACCAGTCGATGTCGAGATCGTCGTCGGAGAGCAGCGTGTGCGAGCGCTCGCCGTTCTCGGCCTCGATCCGCTCGAGCTCCTCGAGCGCGCGCTCACGGGCCTCGTCGAGCAGGCGCTCCTCGATGTCGGGCGGGAGCTCGATCGAGTAGACGCGGAAGTCGCCCTGATCGTCGATCTCGACGGTCGCGTGGCGCGACGCGCCCGGAGTCTTCTTGTACGCCGCGAGCAGGGCGTCCTCGAGGGCGGAGACGAGCGTCCCGCCTTCGATGCCCTTTTCGCGTTCGATGTCCCTGACTGCGTCGATGATCTCTTGCGTCATCTCGTCCCCACTTCCTCGATCAGATTGCCCCGGACGATCGAGTCGTACGGGATGTCAACGGACTCGCCCTCCGTCTTGACCGTCACGCTGCGCTCGCCGGCGGACACGACCTCGCCGCGGACACGGTTGCGCTGATGCGTACGCAGCGCGACGCGGCGTCCGACAGCGTTGCGGAAATGCGATTGCGTGCGGAGCGGCCGCTCGATCCCGGGCGACGAGACGTCGACCGAGTACTCGCGCAGGTAGTCGCGCAGGACGTTCGTGACGCGCTCGCAGAGCGCGTGATCGACACCCTGGACATGGTCCACGTAGACAGTGAAGCGCTCGGGGCTCGTCAGCTCGACTGCGAGCACTTCGGTTCCCGGCAGCGCGCCCTCGACCTTGGGGGCGATCTCCCGCGTCAGCTGTCGTTCCTTCTCGTGTGTCGCTGCCATCTCTCCTGCTCCTGTCACAAAAAATGGGCCCGCAGGCCCATTTCGCAAACCGCTCGAAATGTGGTCTCAGCAGGATAGCAAGCGTGGTCTGATTCTTGTCCAGCGGCGCGGGGCGGCTCAGTCGAGGACGATCGTCACGGGGCCGTCGTTGACGAGCTCTACGGCCATGCGCGCACCGAACATGCCGCGTTCTACCTGGATGCCGGCCAGCGTGAGCTCCTCGCAAAAGCGTTCGTAGAGACGCTCCGCGTGGTCGGGCGGAGCTGCGTCCGCGAAGCTGAGCCGGTTTCCCCTGCGCGTGTCGGCGATCAACGTGAACTGGCTGACGGCGAGAGCCGCACCGCCGACTTCGAGAACGCTCCGCGCGAACTTCCCGTCGTCGTCCTCGAAGATCCGCAGGCGGGCGACCTTCTCGGCAAGACGTCTCGCCTGCGCCTCCGTGTCGCCGCGCGCGACGCCGACCAGAACGAGCAGCCCGGTGCCGATCTCCCCGGTGACCGAGTCCTCGACGGTGACCCGCGCGCGCGACACGCGCTGACAGACGGCTCGCATCTCGGCGCCATCATCCCAGCGTCCGGTACCGCGAACTCTTCAACGGACTCTTCTAGGTACACACGCGCGCGCGCGCGGCCCCACCCGGGAGGGGGACTCACCCACCACCCTCTGGAGGCAACGCTAGCGACGAAACGCGCACGCGTCTGTGACATGGCTGCGCCGATTGTGTGCCGGTTAGTCGGCCCCCGCGGCGTCCGGCTCGTCCTGGTCGGATCGGTCCAGGTCGAGGATCCGCGAGGCATAGTGCTCGTTCTGCGGCCGCAACGAGCTTGCGAGCTTGTAGTGCCCGTTTGCCTCCGCGTCCTTCCCCTGCTTCTCCAGGGCCCGGCCGAGCGCGTAGTGCGCGTAGTGGTCGGCGGGCGAGAGCTCGAGCATGGCGCGGAACTCCTCCTCGGCCTCCTCGTACCTCTGGATGCGCAGGTAGGCGATCCCGAGCGCCTCGCGGATCGACGCCTTGCGCGGCTCCCGCCGCTTCGCCTTCTCCAGCGCGACGGTCGCCTGCGCCGCACGCCCCTTGCGGAGGTGCGCCTGGCCTTGTTGGAAGAGGTCGTAGGTCTCGCTCATGTGGCTTTCAGGTAGGGAAAATTCTCCTCTACCAAGTCAAGCGGATACGTCAAATCCCGCGTCTTCCCGATCTCGACCGGCATAACCGTCTCGCCGTCGTCGATCGCGGACTGGTACGCGTTCTCGAGCTCATAGGGCGGCCGGTCGAGGCAGAGCCGCCCGGCGACGGGGCCGCCCAGACCCCAGAGCGGCGCCGGCGTCCACGCATTCCGAGGGTCGGCGTCGCGCATCCGCACGACCCTGTTCCCCTCGCGCCGCACCGACGGCCGGTCCGGCCCCGGCGGTGGATCCGTGCGCACCGCGACGGCGCCGGCGACGCCCGACTCGCCGAAAGCGAATGCGAAGCGGACGACGTCACCGGTCCCGTAGAGCGTGTCGGCGGCGGAGACGAGCACCGGCGGCTCTGCCCCCGCATCGAGCGCACGGCGGACGGCGTCGGCCGATCCGAGCACCTCGGGCTGGCACACCGGGCGCACGGCGACGCCGAACGCCGACCCGTCGCCGGCGAGCTGCTCGACCTGCTCGGCCAGATGCCCTGTGACCAGCCACACTCGTTCGCAGCCGGCAGCGCCGAGCTCACGCAGGAGCACTGCCAGTACGGGCCGGCCGTCGATCGGGAGCACCGGCTTCGCCCAGCGTTCGGTCAGCGGCCGCAGGCGCGTGCCCTGGCCGGCCGCCATCACGACGGCGTCCACCTCTATCCGAGCCCGAGCGAGCGCACGGAGACCAGGCCGCGTGCACGGTCGAGCACGAACAGCCCGCGGCGCAGCTTGCGCTTCAGCTCGCGCAGCTCCGCGCGGGCGTGGTGGGCTGCGTCGACGGAGCCGCCGACGGGGCCGTAGCGCGCAGCTGCCGCCGCTCGGGTGAATGCGCCCGCGTCCACCGCGAAGCGTTCGGCGATCGTCTCCCCCAGTTCGTGCAGAGTCGCCGACTGCGACGCCGGGACCCGCTGGTCGTGCAGAAACTCGGCGAGCTCCCGGGCGCAGGCGGACGCGATCTTGCGAGGGTCCTGCGTGAGGTATCGCATCCGCCGCCTCGCCTGCTTGAGGAAGACGATCACGGCAGCGACCCCGGCCGCGAGCAGCAGCAGGAACAGCAACAGGCTTGGTGTGTGCCGCTCTTGCGGCGGCGGTGCGTGGAGCCCACGCACCGGCACGTCCGCGGCCGAGCGCGGCGTCCGCCGCTGCGGGTCGTGCGCGTCGATCCCGAGTCCGTTACCGCCGCCGAAGACCTCGCCGCCGCTCACGATCGTGGCAAAGAGCCTGGCCGCGGCCGACGGATCGAAACCGACGGAGGTCGAGCTGTAGGAACCGCTGAGCCGCCCGCGCCCCGGTGTCGGGTCGAACGCGAGCCAGCCGTAGTCGCGGAACCAGACCTCGACCCAGGTGTGGGCGTCGTGATCCGTCACCGTCCAGGTGCCGTCGTGGTAGTGGCCGGGAACGAACCCGGCCGCCACCCGGGCCGGAATCCCGAGCATGCGCAACATCAGCGCCATGGCGCCGGCGAAGTGCTGGCAGTAGCCGGTACGCGTCTCCACCACGAAACCCACGAGCGGCGGCAGCCCCGGCACCGAGCCGGGCTGCTCGGAGTACGTGAACCCGCCGGTGACGCGGAACCAGCGCTCGAGCGCCACCGTCGCCGCATACGGCGAGCGCGTCTCGCCCGCGACCGAACGCGCCCGTGCATAGAGCTCCGCATACGGCTGGAGGCGTCCGGTCAGCAGGTCGAACATGCGCTGCTCGCGCCCCGCGACTCCGAAGGCCGGCGCCGTCATCCTCGGTGCGAGCTCGAGCTCGCGGCCCGGCCTCGTCAGCGCGCGCGGGTACGCGGCGGGGACGCGAACGAGCTCGGCCGGCGTCGGCCGGGAGGAGTAGCTCCAGATCGCGTAGCGCTGATCTCGACGCAGGCCGTCCAGCACGCGCGCGACGCCCTGGCCGTCCGGGATGACCGGCTCGCTGACATTGTGCGCGACGGGGATGCTCGCGCCGATGAGATGGTCGTCGTCCAGAGCCCGGACGGTGACTTCCTGCTCGACCCAGTTGCGCGGGTTGTCCGCGCCGATCGGCGTGAGCTCGTACTCCTCGCTCGGCGTCGCCCGCCACACGTGCTCGAGCCAGCGCGTTCCATCGAATCGGTCGAGGACGGTTGCGCGCCAGTACTCCGGCCGGTTCGGCGCGCGGATCGAGAGCACGGTCGTCTCCTTCTTCGGAAAGCGGACCCCGCCGTAGTGCGCGTTCCAGACGTAGCGGACGCTGACCGGTTTCTGCGGACGCGTATAGAAGTCCCAGTGCTGCCAGTCGAGGAATGCGTCCTTCGCGACGGCCGTCGAGCTCGAGAGCGCGAACGCACCGACGACGACGACAGCCGAGGCGCCCAACGCGAGCCGGCTCGGCCGCTCGGTCAGGCCCGCGAGCAGGACGAGCGCGACGGCGAGGATGACGACACCGCGCCCGAGCTCGCTGCCGCCCGCCAGCAGCGTCGCCGGCCAGCCGGCGCCGAGGAGAACGGCGAACAGGGCCGCTACGGCGCTGCGCGCCGCGACGGCCAGGGCGACCGCGAGCGTGAACGCGAAGATCGCGAGCAAGATCACCTCGTGCATGCGCACGTTGCGCTGCGGGTCGATCGGCAGCCGGAAGTCGTAGAAGTCGAGAAACCCTCGCGAGAAGCGCGGGCCCGCAGCGCCCACGTGCAGGAAGGAAACGGAGAAGGCCAGGCAGACGGCCAAGTACGCGGACGCGGCGACGGCGGCCAGCCGCGCCCACCACGGGCGCAGCAGCGCCGGCGCGATCGCCAGCACGGCGAGCAGGAACGGACGTCCGCCTCCCGAGCGCGGGTCCTCGAAGCGCAGCCAGTCGACGGCGATCACGAGTGCCGCAGCGCCCGACAGGACGACGGTCCTAAGCACGAGCCGCCTCCGCGACCGGACTGCCATCGAGGCAGGCGGCGAGGTCGTCGCCTGCGCGCACGACCGCGACCGGAATGCCGGCGTTCGCGAGCCGGAGCAACAGTGGTTGGGGACGCCGGTCGGCGCCGTTGAAGCTGGTCGGGTCGACGTAGACAAGGGACACCTTGCGCCGGGCAAGCGCACGCTGGATCAGCCTGTCGACGAGCGCCGGCTCGAGCCGCGCAGTCACGACCGCGAGCTCGAGGGCCCGCGCGGCGGGCCCGTCCTGCTCCGCCAGCAGCCGTCCGACCGGTGCGCGGCCCGTCGGCTCTGCCGCGGCGAGCAGCTCGAGCGCGCGCCGCCAGTCGGCCGCGGCGGAGTGCACCTGCTGCACGTCGCGCCGTTCGGAGTTCAAAACCAGCACGGCGCGCCGCCCGCGCCGGACGTACGACTCGAGAATCGACCCTGCCGCGCGCACCTGGACCTCGAAGCTGTCGCCGACGACGGCGGCCGCGTCCGCGTCGAGCAGCACTGCGATCTCGTCACGTGGCGCATCCTCGAGCTCCTTCACCATCAGCTGTCCGCGTCGTGCCGTTGACCGCCAGTGCACGCGGCGAAGCGATTCGCCCTGCTCGTACTCGCGCACCCCGTGCAGCTCGAAGCCGCTGTGACGCCGCAACAGCAGCCGGCGTCCGTCGTGTGAATGCGCGCCCGTCTCCGAGAAGAGGCGCTCGAGCCGCGCCAGCCGCGGGTACACGAGCAGGGCTCCCGGCGCCGGCAACGGCACCGCCACGCTCTCGAGCCCGAACGGATCGGCGAGCTCGACCCGAACGTCCTCGAACGCGTAGCGCCCGCGCGGCAGGTGCTCGAGCACGTAGCGCACGCTCAGTCGGCGGCCGCTGCGGCGGAGCGCATGCCGCTGCTCGCCGAGCCGCCCGACCCGCTCGACCAGCGTCGCGGCGGCGGGCAGGACGCTCGCCGCCGCCTGCAGCTCCACCACGACGGGCGCGTCGTCACCTTCGAGATGCTCCCGGTCGCCCCAGCCGCGGGTGACGCGGAACGGCCGGTTCGCGAGCCGCACCCAAACCCATGCCACGGCGACGACGAGCAGCAGCCCGGTCGCGACGGGATAGAGCGGCTTCGACCCGAACGCCCAGGCGGCGATATACACGCCGAAGCCGAGCCCCAGTACGACCCGACCGCGCGCGGTGAGCATCTAGACCGGGACGGGAGTCTTCTCGAGCGTCTCCTGCACGATCTGCTCTCCCGTCAGACCGCTCGAGCGCGCTTCGGGCGCCAGGATCAGCCGGTGCGCGAGGACGGCGACCGCGACCGCCTTCACATCGTCGGGCTCGAGGAACGTCCGCTCCGCCGCCAGGGCGCGCGCCTTCGCGACCCGCAGCAGGGCGATCCCCGCGCGCGGGCTCCCGCCCAGGTAGAGACGGGAGTCGCCGCGCGTTGCACGCAGTAGCGCGACCACGTAGCGGTTGAGGCTCTCCTCGACGTAGATCCCCTTGGCCTCGTCGGCGAGCGAGATCGCATCCGCCGCGCTGGCGACCGGCTCGAGCCCCTCGAGGGGCGGGTCGGCGGTCTGCTCCGTCAACATCTTCGCCTCCTCCGAAAGCGGCGGATAGCCGATCGCGATCCGCATCGTGAAGCGGTCGAGCTGCGCCTCCGGCAGCGGATACGTGCCCTCGTACTCGATCGGGTTCTGCGTGGCCATCACCATGAACGGGCGCGCCAGCTCGTACGACACGCCGTCGATCGTCACCTGCTGCTCCTGCATGCACTCGAGCAGCGCCGCCTGCGTCTTCGGCGACGCGCGGTTGATCTCGTCGACGAGCAGGAGGTTGGCGAAGACCGGGCCGGGCTTGAACTCGAACTCGTTCGAGCGCTGGTTGAAGACGTTCACGCCGGTGACGTCAGACGGCAGCAGGTCGGGCGTGAACTGCATGCGTGAGAACGAGACGTCGAGCGAGCGCGCGAGCGCCTTCGCCAGCATCGTCTTGCCGACGCCCGGGAAGTCCTCGAGGATCAAGTGTCCCTCGCTGACGAGGCAGAGGACGCACAGACGTAGCGTCTCCTCGGGCGCGTGCAGGACCCGCGCGAGGTTGTCGATCAGCACGCGAACGCTCTCCGCGGCCGCGGTCGTCTCGACTCGTTCGCTACGGGGCTCGCTCACGCAACAACTCCTCCGCCGTATCTACGATCGCCGCGGCGATTCGGTCTTTCGCCGCCTTCGGGACGCGCCGCTCCCCCGCCGCGCTCAGGAGCACGACCTCATTCTCGTCCATGTCGAAGCCGATGTCGCCGCGCGAAACGTCGTTGTAGACGACGAGGTCGACGCCCTTGCGCTGCAGTTTCTCGCGCGCTCGCGTGAGACCGTCCGCACCGGTCTCCGCCGCAAAGCCGACGAGGACCTGACCGTTCGTCCGCCGCTCCGCCAGGGAGCGCAGGACGTCTGCGGTGGGCTCGAGCTCGAGACGCCACGTGCGGTCGTCCTTGGGGCGCTTCTCCTCGATGCGCTCGGTCGGACGGTAGTCCGCGACTGCGGCCGCCATCAAGACGAGGTCGGCGTCGCCGTGCGCGAGCGCCGCCGCGAGCATCGACTCTGCCGTCGGGGTCTCGACGACCTCGATACCGCGCGGCGGCGGCACCGCGAGGTTCGCCGCCAGCAGCGTGACCTCGGCGCCGCGCTTACGGCTCTCGTCTGCGAGCGCGACTCCCATGCGGCCGGAGGAGCGGTTGCCGAGGAAGCGCACCGCGTCGAGCGGCTCGCGTGTGCCACCCGCGCTGACGAGCACGCGCCGGCCGGCGAGCGAGTCGCTCTCCCCGAGCAGCTCGCGGCAGCGCGCGTAGATCTGCTCGGGCTCCGCCATCCGGCCCAGCCCCCACTCGCCCTCGGCCGTCTCACCCTCGTCCGGCCCGACGAGCACGGCGCCGTGCGCCCGCAACGCCTCGACGTTCGCCTGCGTCGCCGGATGCGCCCACATGCGCGGGTTCATGGCCGGCGCCAGCAAGACGGGGCCGCGATGCGCGAGCGCCGCCTCGGCAACGAGGCTGTCCGCAAGCCCGTTCGCGAGCTTGGCGAGCGTGTTGGCGGTCAGCGGCGCGACGACGAGCAGGTCGGCCTGGGTCAGGTGGACGTACAGGTCGTCGGCCGGCGACCGGCGCGCGAGGGCGAAGAAGGTCTCCGCCCGGATGAAACGCTCAGCCCCGGGCGTGACGAGCGGGACGACCTCGTGCCCGCCCTTGACGAGCAGGCGGACGAGCTCGCAAGCCTTGTAGGCGGCGATCCCACCGGTCACCCCGACGAGCACGCGGGCCATGCCCGAATTGTGCCCCTTACTTGGGGTACTTGTACTTGAGCTTGCCCTCGGAGACCTCTTCGAGGGCCATGGTGAGGTAGTTCTTCGACCGGGATTCCACCAGCGGCGGGGGCGCCTGCTCGAATCCGATGCCCTCTCCGAGCTGGTGGTGGTAGTCGTTGATCTGGCGGGCTCGCTTGGCGGCGACGATCACCAGCGCATAGCGGGAATCGACGTTGTCGAGGAGCTCATCGATGCGTGGATGGATCATGGGCGGCTCATGGTACCTGCCGTCTGCAACTCCCTCCGGACGATTCCCTGGAGCTCGTCGGCCGCTCGCTCGACATCGTCGTTGACGATGACGTAGTCGAACCGGTCCTTTTGCTCCTGTTGCTTGCGCGCCAGGTCGAGGCGGACCTGGATCTCTCCCGAGCTTTCCGTCGCGCGCTCGCGCAGCCGCCGCTCCAGCTCCGCGAACGTCGGCGCGTCGACGAAGATCGTCACGGCGCCGGGGATCGTCTCCTGCACGCGCAGCGCGCCGTCCGTCTCGAGGTCGAGCAGCGGCACCTTCCCGTGTGCCTGGATGCGGTCGATCTCCGAACGCAGCGTTCCGGAGCGCGCGCCCCACGGCAGCTCGACGTACTCCAGAAATTCACCTTGCTCGACCAGGGAATCGAACTCCCGCTCGCTGAGGAAGTGGTACTCGCGGCCATCCTGCTCCGCCGGCCGCCGCTCGCGGGTGGTCGCGGAGACGGCGAGCTCGAAGACCTCGGGCATGCGCTGCAGCAGGATCTTCTCGAGTGTCCCCTTGCCGGCACCGGACGTGCCGGTGACGACGACGACCAGCGGGTTACCTGTTGAAGAGGCCAATCAGCTCAGAGCGCTGGCGGTCGGAGAGGCCTCCCACCGTCTTCGACTGGCTGATCCGGCACATGTTCAGGAAGCGCGCCGCCTTCACCCGCCCGAACTTCGGCACCGCCATCAGCATGTCGAAGACCTTCGCGGTCGACACGTACTCGGGAGGGTTGCTCAGGATCTGTTCGATCTGGACGCGTCCGTCTTTCAAGTCCTTCTTCAACTTCGCGCGACGGACACGAATGTCGTTCGCTCGCTTCAAGGCTTCCATCCGCTGATCGAGAGAGCGAATCGGTGCCTCGGCCTGGGTCTTGGGGGACACCATGAGCGCCGGAGTCTAACAACCGACAGTCGCGGGTCAAGCGTCTACGTTTTACGGTTCTGAGCAGGTGTTTTGAGGGCTACGTTGTCCTTAGGGACAACGCCCCTTCGTGCGCCGCTGCATATGCACCTTCGTATGTGTTCCATCCGCGTTCCGTCGCGGCTGCGTGCAACTCCATCCGAATGCGCGCAGGCGCGTCGGGATCGGTGAACAACACCGTCCCGAGCGCGACGTGCTGCGCGCCGGCGGCGACGAACTCGAGCGCGTCGAGGCCGGACTGGATTCCGCCCATGCCGACGATCGGCATGCCGGTTGCGCAGTAACAGGTTGCGACGGCGGCGAGCGCGATCGGTTTCAGCGCCGGCCCGGACAGGCCGCCCTGGCCGGGGCCGAGCACCGGTCGGAGCGTGCTCGGGTCGAGCTTGAGGCCGCGGATCGTGTTCACGAGCGAGAGGCCGTCCGCGCCGGCCGCCTGCGCCGCCCTGGCGACCTCGCCGACGTCGGGAACGGCCGGCGAGAGCTTGGCCCAGAGCTGCTTCCGCGTCGCGAGCCGGGCCGCGGCGACGATCTCCGCTGCGCTCTCCACGGGCGCGTCGACGTTGGGGCAGGAGACGTTGAGCTCGATCGCGCTGACCGCTGCGTGGTCGTCGAGGCGTGAGCAGATCTCCGCGTACTCGTCGGTCTCGAAGCCGCCGACCGAGACCCAGATCGGCACGCCGAGCTTTTCGAGCTGAGGCAGGTTGCGGGTGAGGAAGCGGTCGATGCCCGGGTTGGCGAGGCCGATCGAGTTGAGCATCCCGACGTCGGTTTCCGCGATCCGCACAGGAGCGTTGCCGTCCCGGGGCAGCGGCGTGACCGTCTTCGTCACGAAGGCGTCGAGGCTGCGCGCGACGCCCGGCGCCGCGAGCGCGTCGAGACAGCCGGACGCGTTAAGCAGCACAGAGCACCGGACCTTCCACGCACAGCCGCTTGAGCTCGCCGCCGATCTCGACGGCGCATCCGTAACAGGCGCCGTACCCGCAGGCCATGGGCGCCTCCCAAGCGAGCTGCGCGCCGGACGCGACGTTCCGCACCGCCTCGAGCATCGGCTCGGGGCCACAGGCGAGCACGTCCAGCCCCGCCGGGATCAGCTCGGTCACGAGCGTCGGTTCGACGCAGACCTGTGCGTTCGGGACGAGCGCGGCTGCCTCGGCGTGGTGCTCCGAGCGGAAGCCGAGCACGGCGGGCGGGCGGTGCAGACGCTCGGACAGGTAGGGCAGCGGCGCGATCCCGATACCGCCGCCGACGAGCAGAGGCCGCTCCACCTCGAGGTCGAAGCCGTTGCCGAGCGGGCCGAGCACGTGCAGCTCGTCCCCCGGCTCGAGCGCGCAGAGCGCCTGCGTGCCCGGCCCGATCGCGTCGATCAGGAAGCCGAGCTCACCGCGGGGCGCGAGGCAGAGGCTCATCGGCCGCGGCAGCAGCCGCCCCGGCGCCTCCAGCATGAAGAACTGACCGGGTGCGCCCGGGTCGATGGGTCACCTTGCGGACGCGTTCCACCGCCAGGCCGGCCGCGGCGAGCGTGTCGGCCGTTCCCGACGTGGCGAGCAGCTTGAAGCCGAGCTCCGCCAGGGTCGCCGCAACCGGTGCGACGGCATGCTTGTCCGCGTCGCGGACGGACAGGAAGGCCGTCCCCTCGGTCGGCAGGGGCCGCCCGGCGGCCCGCTCCGCCTTCGCGAACGCCGTCGGCAGGTCGGCCGCGGTCGCCATCACCTCGCCGGTCGCGCGCATTTCCGGCCCGAGCACCGAGTCGGCGCCGGGGAAGCGCGCGAACGGCAGCACCGCCGCCTTCACGGAGACATGGCCCAGGGACTGTCCCTCAGGCAGGTGCAGGTCGGACAGGGCTGCGCCTGCCATGACCCGGCAGGCGGCCTGCACGAGGTTCACGCCTGTCGCTTTCGACGCGAAGGGAACCGTGCGCGATGCGCGCGGGTTCGCCTCCAGCACATAGAGCGTCCCGTCGACGAGCGCGAGCTGGACGTTGATCAGCCCGACGGCGCCGAGTGCGGGAGCGAGCGTGCGGACAACCGCGCGAATCTCCGCGTCCTCTGCCGGGGTCAGCCCGGGGGCGGGCAGCACGCAGGCGGAATCGCCCGAGTGGACGCCGGCTTCCTCGACGTGCTGCATCACCGCACCGACGTACGTTTCCTCGCCGTCCGAGACGGCGTCGACATCGATTTCGATCGCGCTTTCCAGGAAGCGGTCGATCAGTACCGCCCGGTAGATCTCGCCGAGGTCGTCGGCCGAATAGCAGACGCGCATCGCCCGGCCACCGAGCACGTAGGACGGGCGGATCAGCACCGGGAAGCCGATGCGCTCGGCGACCGCGCGCGCCTCGGCCGTGTCGCGTGCGATCCCCCACTCCGGGCAGCGGATGCCGAGCCGGTCGAGCAACGCGCCGAAACGCTCCCGGTCCTCCGCTAGGTCGACGGCGTCGAACGGCGTCCCCATGATCCGGTAGCCGGCGGACTCGAGCCCGCGCGCGAGCTTCAGCGGCGTCTGCCCGCCGAACTGGATCGCCACCCCGTCCGGCTGCTCGCGCTCGCACACCGCGAGCACTTCCTCGAGCCGCAGGGGCTCGAAGTAGAGCCGGTCCGACGTGTCGTAGTCCGTCGAGACGGTCTCGGGATTGCAGTTGACCATCACCGCCTCGTAGCCGAGCGCGCGGAAGCTCTGCGCGGCGTGCACGCAGCAGTAGTCGAACTCGATGCCCTGGCCAATCCGGTTCGGCCCGGAGCCGAGGATGACGACCCGCGGCTTGGTCCCCCTCGGCGGCGCCTCGTCGGCCTCGCCGTAGGTGGAGTAGTAGTAGGTCGACGCCGCCTCGACTTCGCCGGCGCAGGAGTCGACTCGCCGGAACGACGGCCGCACACCGCAGCTGCGGCGCTTCGCGCGCACGACCGCCTCGGGACCGATGTCGCCGTCGGCGAGCCCCGCGCGCTTGTAGCGCAAGAAGTCGTCGGCGACCGCGGCGTCGAGGTCCAGCCAGCCGGGGTCGCGGGCCAGCTCCCCGTGGAACCAGGGATGCGCACTCGCCGGCAGCTCCCAGCGCTCCTCCCTCTCGAGCTCGCGCGAACGCTCCGCCTTGCGGTACGCCTCGACGAACGTGCGCCCGATTCCCATCGCCTCCCCGACCGACTTCATCTGCGTGCCTAGCGTCGTGTCGGCGCCGGGGAACTTTTCGAACGCGAAGCGCGGGAACTTGACGACGACGTAGTCGAGCGTCGGCTCGAAGCTCGCCGGCGTCGTGCCGGTGAGGTCGTTCGGAATCTCGTCGAGCGTGTAGCCGACGGCGAGCTTCGCCGCGACCTTCGCGATCGGGTAGCCGGTCGCCTTGGACGCGAGCGCCGACGAGCGTGACACGCGCGGGTTCATCTCGATCACGCGCAGCTCCTGGTACGCGTGGTCGGAGAGCGTCATCTGCGGCGCGACCGTGACAGAGTCGCCGGTGTGCACGCCCATCGGGTCGATGTTCTCGATCGAGCAGACGATCACGACGTTGTCCTTGCGGTCGCGCACGACCTCGAGCTCGAACTCGTCCCAGCCGCGCACCGACTCCTCCACGAGCACCTGGCCGATCGGGCTCTCCGCCAGCCCGCGCTCGACCTGGCGGTGGAGCTGGTCGATCGTCTCGACGAACCCGCCGCCGTGGCCGCCCAGCGTGAAGGCGGGCCGGATCACGGCCGGCAGCGAGATTCCGCCGAGCTCGTCGACGCCCGTCACGATCCGGGAGCTCGGCACCTTCAGCCCGACGCTGCGGACCGCTGCGCGGAACTCCTCGCGGTCCTCTGCCCGCCGGATCACGTCGAGCGGTGCGCCGATCAGCTCGACCCCGAGCTCGTCGAGCACGCCGGCCGCTGCCAGTTCGCTCGCGAGATTGAGCGCCGTCTGGCCGCCCATCGTCGGCAGCAGCGCGTCGGGACGCTCACGGGTCAGCACCTCCGCGACACCCGCGAGATCGAGCGGTTCGAGGTAGGTGCGGTCGGCAAAGCCGGGGTCGGTCATGATCGTCGCCGGGTTCGAGTTGACGACGACCGTGCGGAAGCCGTCCTCCCGTAGCACTTTCAACGCCTGGCAGCCGGCGTAGTCGAACTCGCACGCCTGGCCGATCACGATCGGTCCGGAGCCGATCAGGCAGATCGACTCGAGGTCAGGCCGCCTCGGCATACGCCACCTTCTCGACCCAGCGCTCGAGCAGCGGCCACGCGTCGTGTGGGCCGGGACCCGCCTCGGGATGGAACTGCACAGAGCGTGCGTGCTCGAGTGGGAAGTCAAGCCCTTCGACCGTGCCGTCGTACAAGGAGACGTGCGTCGCCTCCCTCGCTTCCGACGGCGCGACGGCGAAGCCGTGGTTCTGGCTCGTTACCAGCACGCGCCCGCTCGCCCGCTCGAGCACCGGATGGTTCGCACCGCGGTGGCCGAAGGGAAGCTTGAACGTCTCGTGTCCCGCCGCGAGTGCGAGCAGCTGATGCCCGAGACAGATGCCGAGGATCGGCACCCGTCCGAGCAGCTCGCGCACGACGGCGATCTCCTCGATCAGCGGCTCGGGATCGCCCGGGCCGTTCGAGAGCAGGACGCCGTCGAAGCGTGCGAGCTCGTCGCAGGTCGCGTCGTGCGGGAAGACCGTCACGGCCGCACCTGCACCGGCCAGCCGGCGCAGGATCGAGCGCTTGCAGCCGTAGTCGACGACGGCAATCCGCGCGCGGCCCGCGTCGGAGTACACGTACGGCCGCTGTGTCGAGACGCGCGCGGCGAGCGCGCGTCCGCTCATCGGCTCCTGTGCCCGCGCGACTGCCACGGCCTGCTCCACGGACCCTTCGCCCGCAACCACGACCCCACGCAGCGCGCCCGACTCGCGCAGCTTCAGCACGAGCGAGCGCGTGTCGATTCCCGTCAGCGCGACGAGGCCGCGCTCGTGCAGCCAGTCCGTCCATGCCGGTCCGCGCGCCTCGCGCATCAGAACCGCGCGTGCATGCGGTCGGGCCGACTCGGAGCGCCCCTCGGCCACGCCGTAGTTGCCGACCATCGGCGCTGTGAAGCAGACGAGCTGCTCCGCGAAGCTCGGATCGGTGACGATCTCCTGGTAGCCGGTCATCGCGGTCGTGAAGACCGCCTCGCCGACAGCGAAGCCCTCGGCGGCGACGGACTCGCCGCGGAAGACCGTGCCGTCCTCGAGCGCGAGGAATCCGGTCACGCGACGAACACCACCCGCCCTGCGGCAATCGTCGTGCGGACCGCGCCCTTGACGGTCTGGCCGAGCAGCCACGAGTTGACGGAGCGCGAACGGAACGCCTCCTCGGTGATGCGATAGCTGGCCTTCAGGTCGAGCAGGACGAGGTTCGCAGCCTTCCCGACGGCGATGCGCGGCTCGTCGAGCCCGTACGCGCGGGCGGGCCCGGCCGACATGCGCTCGAGCAGCGTCGCGAGCGGAACGAGACCCGGCCCCACCAGATTGGTGTAGAGCGCGGCGAACGCGGTCTCGAGCCCCGTCACCCCGAACGGCGCGGCCTCGAACGGCACCTCTTTCTCGTGCCGCGCATGCGGGGCGTGGTCGGTCGCGATCGCGGTGATCGTCCCGTCCTTGAGCGCCTCGACCAACGCCGTGCGATCCGACGCCGAGCGGAGCGGCGGGTTCATCTTCAGGTTCGTGTCGAGCGAGCGCACGGCCTCGTCGGTGAGGCAAAGGTGGTGCGGCGTCACCTCCGCCGTCGCGGCCACGCCTTCCGCGCGGGCCCGCCGCAGGGCCTGCACCGACTCCCACGCGGACAGATGGAGCAGGTGCAGCGGCTGCCGCTCGTAGGCGGCAAGCGAGAGGTCGCGCTCGACCATCAGGCTCTCTGCCACCGACGGATAGCCCGTGAAGCCGAGCTCGGCCGACACCTCGCCCTCGTGCATCTGGCCGTCTTGCGAGAGCGTCGTCTCCTCGCAATGCAGGGCGATCCGGCGTCCGGTGACCGCGCCGTACTGCAGCGCGCGACGCATCAGACCGGGTGAGGTCACCGGCATTCCGTCGTCGCTGAACCCCGCGGCACCGGCGTCTGCGAGGTCGCCCATCTCGGTCAGCTCGGCGCCGCGTTGCCCCTTCGTGATCGCTGCGAGGAAGCCGACGGGGATCTCCGCCTCGGCGCGCGCGGTCTCGATCAGCGAGCCGAGCGTCGCGGCGGAGTCGACGACGGGATCCGTGTTCGGCATCCCGAGGATCGTGCAGTACCCACCCGCGGCGGCGGCGGCAGTGCCGCTCGCGATCGTCTCCTCGTCCTCCCGGCCCGGCGTGCGCAGGTGCACGTGCGGATCGACGAACGCCGGCGCGAGCACGAGCCCCTCGCCTTCGACGAGCCGATGAGAGTTCGTGTCGAGCTCGGTGCCGAGCGCGGCGATCACTCCGTCGTCGATGCGGACGTCGAGGACTGCATCCACGCCCTCGACGGGATCGAGGACGCGTGTGCCGCGGACGACGATGTTCTCCTTCGGCGTGCTCTTGGCGAACAGCATCACGCCACCTCCATGACCGACTCGGTCTTGATCTCGACCGGCCCGCTGGTGAGCAGGTCGTAGAGGACGGCCATGCGCGTCACGAGCCCGGCGCGCACCTGCGTCTCGATCAGCGCGTCCGCATGGTCCGCGACGCGCGGATCGATCTCGACGCCGCGGTTCATCGGTCCGGGGTGCATCACCTTCTGCCCCGGCCGCAGCCGCTCCGGCGTGACGCCCCAACGTGCCGTGTACTCGCGGAGCGACGGGACGTAGTTGGCGCCCTCCTGCATCCGCTCGCGCTGCATGCGCAGGATGTAAACGACGTCGGCGGCGCCGATCACCGCGATCTCCGTCGTCGTCTCGCAGCCCATCGCCTCGATCCCGCGCGGGAGCAGCGCGGGGGGCCCGACGAGCGTGATGTGCGCGCCCATCAGGCCGAGTGCCTGGATCAGCGAGCGCGCCACACGCGAGTGGAGCACGTCGCCGACGATCGCGACGTGGATTCCTTCGAGCCGGCCGAGCTCCTCGCGCATCGTGTAGAGGTCGAGCAGCGCCTGCGTCGGATGCTGATGCTTGCCGTCGCCGGCGTTCACGACGTGGGCGTCGGTGACGCGCGCGACGAGCTGCGGCGCGCCGATCTGCGGATGGCGGATGACGATCACGTCCGGGTCGTAGGCACCGAGCGTGATCGCGGTGTCCTTGAGGGACTCACCCTTGTCCACCGAGGAACCGCTCGACTTGATCGACATCGTGTCCGCCGACAGGCGTTTCGCCGCGAGCTCGAAGCTCGACGAGGTCCGCGTCGACGACTCGTAGAAGACGTTGATCACGAGCCGCCCCTTGAGCGTCGGCAGCTTCTTCACCTCGCGCTCGAGGCTGCGCTCGAACGTGCGGGCGGTGGCGAGGAGCCGTTCGACGTCCTCGCGCGTGACGTCCTTGATCGAGATGAAATGCCGCTTCGGCGGCGGTGCGGGCGGACGCAGATCCTCCCGCATGACGCGGATGTCAGCCATCGTGGCTCCCCTCCTCTGGCGCTGGAACGAGCAGGACTTGGTCGACCTCGTCCACTTCCACGAGCTCCACCTGGATGCGCTCGTCGCGGGAGGTCGGAAGGTTCTTGCCGACGTAGTCCGGCCGGATCGGCAGCTCGCGATGCCCGCGGTCGACGAGGACGGCGAGCTGGATGCGCTCGGGTCGCCCGTAGTCGAACAGCGCCTCGATCGCGGCGCGGATCGTGCGGCCGGTGTAGAGGACGTCGTCGACGAGGACGACCGTCTTGCCTTCGAGCGGGAAGTCGAGCGCCGTCGAGCGGACGACGGGCTGCGGATGCCGCGGCGCGTCGCCGCCGCGCACCTGCACGTCGTCGCGGTAGAAGGTGATATCGACCGCGCCGAGGGCGGGCGCCCCTCCGGAGCGTTCCTCGACGAGGCGCCGAAGGCGCTGCGCGAGCGGGACGCCTCGCGTCTGGATCCCGACCAGCGCGACGCGCGTCAAATCAGGATTGCCTTCGATGATCTCGTGCGCGATGCGGGAGAGCGTCCGGCGCAGTCCTTCCGCGTCCAGCAGGATCTTTTCCGCCGCGGTGGGCGCAGGCACATTCATTCGACTCCTTTCCGGCCTCACTGGACCGGGTTAAAGGGGTTCGGGTCGGACGGGACTCTAAACGCTCCGGCGGACGGCATGCCCGAACAGCGCCGCCCACTGCCGTGCGTCGAGGTCACGCGGCTGCGCGCGGCGATCGAAGCCGAGCTCGCCCTCGAGCTGCTTGAGCTTCGCCCAGGGCACGACCGAGCGCGGGCCCTCGCGGTAGCCGCACGCCAGGAAGGCCGCGTAGGCACGGCGGTCGCGAGCGTGCACGAGCGACGCGGGACGGCGGGCAATGCGCATGACGGCAGCGTCAACTGACGGGGGCGGTGCGAAAACGCACCGCGGCAGCCGGCGCGTCAGCGTCAGGTCGAACCACGCTCCCCAAAGAACGCTCAGCTCGGTGCTGGGCCAGACCGCCGTGCGCTTCTCCGCCAGGCCCCACTCCACGATCACATCGGCCGTTTCGAGCGGGACGCGTGGGTCGAGCAGCCGGCGCAGGATCGCGGTCGAGCCGTCGAACGGCAGGTTCGACACCACCTTGAAGGGCCCGCGGGGCAGCGCGACCCGCCTCGCGTCGCCCTCGACCACGTCCGGAAAGCGGCGCCGCAGAGCGGCCGCCAGCTCCGGATCGATCTCGACGGCTTGCACGCGCGCACCCGTCCGCGAGAGCGCGGTTGTCAGCGCACCTGCACCGGCGCCGAGATCGAGGACGAGGTCGTCGCGCCGGATTCCGGCAGCGCGAACCAGCTCCGCTGCGAGCTTGCTACTGCGGAGGAAGTGCCGGCCGCGGCCGCGATGTGATCGCGGTCGGACGGCCACGGAAAACCACCATGCCCATAAGTGGCCTAAGTCTAGGCCACTTATGAGGAACTGTCGCTTCGCGACGAAACGCGCGCGGGCAGAGCCCGCGCGCTCCTACTGGGTCTGTGCTTGGCGGCGGCCGTGGTCCGCGTGCGGAGGCGGCTTCGCCGTCCCCGCACGCGTGAGTCCGGCCTCCGGTTAGAGCGGCTGCGCCTGCTCTACCTCCGGCCTTTGATGTGGGTGGTGAGCCGTCGGGGTCTTGCCGCTTAAGGCTCGCCGACGATTTCGTCGGGCTCGGTCATGGCTTCGATCGCGTCCTGGGCCTGCTCGACGGAGGACTCCGGAACGGAGACGATGACCGAGTCGTCCTCGCCGTCGCCGAGCTCCGCCTCGATCCCGGCCGAGCGGAGGATCTCTTGGATCTCCTCGGCTTCGGTGACGTCGCCTGCAACGGCTACCCGAACCAGTTCGCTCATTGCGGCGCCGATGATACGGGCTCTTGCTCGCGGCGGTGCGACGCGCCTCCCTTGATCAGCTGCGGCGCGCCCCGCTCCGCATAGGGAACCTCGATCACGTCGAAGTCCCGCGGGACGACGGTCTCGGTGAAGATCTCCCGCGCCTCGCGGGCAATCTCCGGGCCGAAGTAACGATTCGACAGGTGCGTGAGGGCGAGCATCCCGACATTCGCCTTGCGGGCGAGCTCGGCCGCCTGGGTCGCGGTCTGGTGCTTCGTCTCCTCCGCCCGCTCGCGCTCCTCCTCCGAGAACGTCGCCTCGGTGACGAGCACGTCCGCCTCCCGGGCTGCCTCGACGATCTCCTCACTCGGGCCGGTGTCGCCGGTGATCACGAGCTTGCGGCCGGGGCGCGGCGGGCCGAGCACCTCGTCGGGGGTGACCGTCCGGCCGTCGCCGAGCGTCACCGGCTCCCCCCGCTGGAGCGCGCCCCGCTCCGGCCCGTTGGGCACACCGAGCCGGTCGGCACCGGCGACGTCGAAGCGGCCGGGCCGAGCCGCCTCGATCAGCGACCAGCCGAGCGCTGACACTCCGTGCGCGACGCCGAACGTGGCGAGGCGGTAGCCGTCACGCTCCAGGACGTCCCCCGGCCCGAGCTCCACGAGCTTCACTTCGTACGGCAGCCTCCCCACCACTCGCTTCAGCGAGCCGAGGAGGTCGACCAGCCCATTCGGGCCGTAGACGACAAGGGGAACCTCGCGGCCGCGCAGCGCGAACGTCTTGAACATCCCCGGCAGTCCGAGGACGTGATCCGCATGGAAGTGCGTAACGAAGACCTCCTCCAACTCGAGCAGGCCGACCGAGGAGCGCAGCAGCTGCCGTTGCGTGCCCTCCGCGCAGTCGAACAGGAGCTTGTCGCCGCCCCGCCGCACGAGCAGCGCCGCCGGCGCCCGCTGGGCGGTCGGCATCGAGCCGGCAGTGCCGAGAAAGACGAGATCCAGATCCACGGCCCGATTCTAGGTTTCGCCTCTCAAGCGGAACCCGCAGCCGGCCGATAGCGCCCCTGAGGGCGTATGTCTTCGTCAGCGGCGACAGGGGTCCCCCGAGGCTGGGCGGTTCACCGCTCGGTCACGTTGCTGCGCGTCTTCCTCCTGGCGAGCGCGGTGATCCTGATCTCCGGCGCCGTCGCCCTCGGGGCCGTGCTGACCGCGGCCTTGCGCGGGCAGGCGCTCGACGACACCCGCACGAGGGTGACCGAGTACGTCGACGGCGTGCTCCGGCCGCAGGTCGTCCAGGGCGACCGCATCCACGTCTCGCCACATCTCCCCCGCCAGATCGACGAGCAGCTGCAACGTCAGCCGGACATCGTCAGCGTCAAGGTCTGGCGCCCGGACGGCGTCCTCGTCTGGACGAACCTCGCGCAGGAACGGATCGGGAAGAAGTTCTCGCTCGAGGGTGAGCTCGGCGAAACGATCGGCGAGAACAAGGCGCACGCCTCGATCAGCAAGCTCGACGAGGAGGAGAACGAGGCCGAGCAGCGCGCGGTCGACAACCGGCGGGTCTTCGAGGTCTACGCGCCGCTGGAGAGCAACGACGGCAAGCACGCGATCGGCGCCTACGAGATCTACGCGAAGCCGCAGCACACGGAGGCGTTCATCGCGTCCCGAAAGCGACTGATCTGGGCCGCAATCGTCGCGGTGTTCCTCACCCTCTACGGCGCCCTGGCGCTGCTCGTCCGGAATGCGTCGTCGACGCTGCGTCGCCAGGCCGCGACGCTGCAGTCGCGCTCCCGCGAGCTGATGGACTCGTACCGCCGGCTCGAGGAGAGCTCGCTCGAGGCGATCGAGAGCCTGAATGCGACCGTCGACGCGAAGGATCCGTACACCGCGGGACACTCCGCCCGCGTGCAGCGGATCGCTCTCGCCGTCGCGCAGGAGCTCGGCGTTCCCGCTCAGCGACTCGACGCCGTGCGCTTCGGCGGCCTCTTCCACGACATCGGCAAGATCGCCGTGCCGGACAGCATCCTCACGAAGCGCGGCGCCCTCGACGACGACGCGTTCGCCGTGATCCAGCGCCATCCCGCCGACGGGGCGGAGATCGTGTCGCACTTCAGCCGGTTACACGAGGCGGTCCCTTTGATCCGGCATCACCACGAGCGCTGGGACGGGAAGGGCTATCCCGACCGGCTCGCGGGTGACGAGATCCCGCAGGAGGCATGCGTCGTCGGCCTCGCGGACGCCTGGGATGCGATGACGACCGACCGGCCGTACCGCGAGGCGCTGTCAGTCGAGCAGGCCGCAGCGGAAGTGCGGGCCTGCCGCGGGACGCAGTTCTCGCCTGTAGTGGTCGATGCCTTCTTCGCAGCTTTCCGGCGGCAGCCGGCGTTGTTCGAGCCGGACGAGCCGGACGAGCCGTACGAGATCGCCGCAACCGCGTAGAGGCTGCCTCTAAGCTCGCAGCGTGCGGACGGCGAGGGGCGTCCATGTCACGGTGTGGGGCGACGGCGAGCCGGCCGTCTTCGTGCACGGCAGCTTCGGCTGGGGCGAGGAGACCTGGCAGGAGCAGCGTCCGCTCGCCGAGCACTACCGCTTGCTGCTCGTCGACCGCCGCGGCTTCGGCGAGTCGCCGGCGAACGGTCGCGTCGACTTCGATCGCGACGCGGACGACGTCGCGGACCTTCTCGGCGACGGCGCGCATCTCGTCGGACACTCGTACGGAGGCGTCGTCTCGCTGGTTGCCGCGGCCCAGCGGCCGGACGCGGTGCGCTCGCTCACGCTGATCGAGCCTCCCGCATTGGGAATCGCACGCGGCAATCCGGCGGTCGAAGAGCTCATCCGCAACGTCGGGGCGGCCGCGAGTGAAGCGACCGATCCGTCCGACTACCGCTTTCGCTTCCTCCACGGATTCGGTTTCCCCGCGGAGCCGGTCGCGCTGGAAGGGACAGCCCTCGACGCCGCGCGCTCGTCGATGACGGAACGTCCTCCATGGGAAGCGGACATTCCGTTCGATCGCCTCGCAGCTGCCGGCTTCCGCGTACTGCTCGTCCAGGGTGACTGGTGCCCGGCGCCCGACACGGCGCGAGCGCTTGCCGGCGCCGCGTTTCGAGCTGTTTGCGACGTCCTGTACGAACGGCTCGACGCCGAGCGCGCGGTCTTTCCTGCGACCCACAACGCGCAGCGGCTCGGTCAAGTGTTCAATCACAGGTTGCGCGCTTTCTGGGAGGGAGGGTGACGGACGTCCGCGACCTGATTCGTCGCGAGGTCTCGGCGGCGGAGCACCAGGAGATCCGCGAGCTGTGGAAGCGGCACTCGATCGCGGAGGACCAGCGCGACCTGCCGGGCCTGATCTCGACGCTGACGGAGGACTGCGTCTACGAGCTCGTCCAAACAGGACACCGCTGGGAGGGCCACGAAGGCGCGGCGCGGTTCTACAGCGAGTTGCTCTCCGCCTTCCCCGACATCCACTTCGACCTGGCGGACATCGTCATCGGCCCCCAGGGAGTTTGCGAGGAGGCGGACGTCAGCGGCACGCACGAGGCCGACTGGCTCGGCTTTCCGCCCTCGGGCGAACGCCTGTCCTGGAAGGTCGTGATCTTCTTCCCGTGGGATGCGGACCGGCGGCTCTTCCGCGGCGAGAAGGTCTACACCGCTGGGCTGCCTCTGTCCGAGCTTTCCTGACAGAGAGCTACGCACTGACCGTGAAGGAGTTCTGGACAGGCCGAATGGCGCAAGCTGCTGCGAAGTACGGCGAAAACGCGCCGACGGCTGCCGTTTGCTGCAACGCGTGCCGAACATCGTCGCGGCCAGGCTCGCCGGGATCGGGTACGGCCTGGCAGGTCTAGGGCGCCGTCGCTTCGCCAAAGCCTCCTACTACTACTACTACTACTAGGGCAGCACGAGCCGCTGCCCCGGTACGAGCGTCGTGCCGCGGAGATGATTGCGCTGCTGAAGCTGCCAGATCCCCTCGCGCGGGTCGCCGGCGTAGTGCCTGGCGGCGATCGACCAGAGCGTGTCTGTGGGCTTGACCACGTACCTGACGGGCTTTCCGGCACTCCCTGAAGGCCGTGCCGCCAGGCCCACAGCGAAAGCGGCAACCAAGACGACGATAGTGAGCCGGACGAACATGCGGGAACTATCCCTTCGAGGGAGAGGGCGCGCGCTGCCCGTGAGGGCGCGTGAGCCGTCGCCGCTCCGATCTAGAAGTACGGCTCCAGGGCTACAAGGAGCGTGTCTCTGACGTAGACGCGGATGTCATTCAGAAGATCCGCGACAGGCTCGCCCCGGCCTGGCCCTACTTCGTCGAGCGCTATGCCGTAGGTCTCGTGGAGATCTACGTGCATCTGCGGATCGTCGCCGGACACGCGCGCGCCAATTCGAGCGACTTCGTCGCCGTCTTTGAAGCGTCCACTCCGAGGCGTGGGCTGGTCGGTGATCTCGATGTCGTGAACGTCGATCTCGATATGAGCGTCTTGAACGATGGCATGGGTTGTGTGCAGGAGTCGGTGTTTGTCGTGGTTGTTGATGTCGGCGAGGATGGCGAGCGGGTGCCCATCGGGGTCATTCCGTCGCTGGTACGGCTGCGTGCGGCGGATGATGCTCTTAGCTTCCGGGTGCAGCCCGCCGATAAGCCGCTCGCGGTTGACCCGGAACCTTCGTTGTTCGGAGTAGATCGGGAATTGGATCTGCTCTCGTTCTTTCGGCGTGGGTGGTCCGGCGTGGGCTTCCCAGAGCGCGTGCGCGATGTAGTCGAGCGTGGCGCGGAGGTTGTGCGCGCAGTCCCCAATTGTGAGACTCCACTCCTTGAGCGGGTCTCGGTTGACCATCATGCGCACGACGATCTCGCCCTCGTACTTCGAACGCAGCTCCAGATCAGCAACCGTTGCGTATGGGCTTCGGTCCCCAAAACTGGCGAACTGAGCGTTCAGGGTCTGAAGGTGTCGCCGTGCGTGCGCTAGCTTCAGCGCGACATCTTCGGGTATCTCAGGCATCGGCTAACCTCATCACGCGTGGCCGACAAGACTCAAGAGCCGAAACAAAAAACGGACAAGGGTTTGGAGATCCCCGTTCCGAAGCGCAAGGATCTTCTGGACGCTTTCCGCAAGGTCGTCAAGCCCGTCAAGAAGCCCTAGGAGCGCTCCATGCGCAAGCTCTTCGACTGGATCGGCTTCCTGCTGACGGGGTTTCCGTCCGACGACCTTCTTCGGCCCAGCACTGTTCGCACGCTGCGCGCAGTAATGGTGGCGTTCTGTGTGGTCGCGACGGTCTTTGTCATCGTTGCGCTCCTGTTGGGCGTCAGGCCCTAGACCGCTCTACTTATGGCTTCTCCAAGAAGCGCGTGGAACATCGAGCCGGGGTTGTCTCGGCGGTTGTAGCGCCACGCGTACTCGTTCAAGTAGCCCTGCAGCCACTTGCGCGATACGGAGTGGTAGACGCCACGGATCCCGTTCTTGGTCAGTCCGAAGAAGCCCTCGATGGTCTCCGTGTGAACGTCCCCGTCAACGTAGATCTTTGCGGAGTGACGGATCCGGCGGTGACGGTATTTCCGGTCGAGCGTCTTGTACGCGTGGTAGTCGTCGGTGAACAGCATCGAGTCCGGAATGACGTGCGTGGAGACTGTCTCTCTAAGGAGCGGCCCTCCACTATTCGCAATGACCTTCGCCACGACGCGTCCGCGTCGTTCCACCGCGCCAAAGACGATGACGTGCTTGTCGTAGTTGCGCCCACGTTGCGCGACGATCCCCTGGCGGTACAGGGCGTTTCGCTCAGACTGACGCGGCGCGACGATCCCCTGGCGGTACAGGGCGTTTCGCTCAGACTGACGCGGCTTCCCTCCGACATAGGTTTCGTCGGCCTCGACTTCGCCGGACAGCGGCGAGTCGTCTTGCACCATGAGTTGGTTGCGGATGCGGTTGAACATCCTCCATGCGGTCTTGTACGTCACGCCAAGCTCGCGCTCCAACTGCTTGGCCGAGATCCCGCATCGAGTGCTCGCCATGATGTACATCGCGTAGAACCACAACTGCAGCGACGTAGACGAACGCTCAAAGATCGTCCCCTTCAACGGGTGGATGCGAAAGCCGCAGGTTCGGCAGAACCAGCAGGGGCGCTTCTGCGCCGTCTCGTAACGCTTAAAGACCCTCTCCGCGTCACAGCGGGAACAGTGGGCATGCTCGCCGTCCGGGGCGAAGCGCTCTCGCCACAGCCACACAAGGCAGGACTCGTCATCGGGGAACTCCCTTGCGAGGATCTTCTGAATGACATCCGCGTCTACGTCAGAGACACGCTCCTTGTAGCCCTGGAGCCGTACTTCTAGATCGGAGCGGCGACGGCTCACGCGCCCTCACGGGCAGCGCGCGCCCTCTCCCTCGAAGGGATAGTTCCCTGTCAAGGCTGGCGCGCGCGAGTCACAAGCCAACCCGTAGCCACGATGACGACGCCGAGCAGAGCGAACGCTCCACCGACGATCGCCGGTCCCGCCCATGTCTCCGCGTTGTTCCAGATCATCAAGGCGATGCCCACGATGGTGATCCCAAGACCCACCAGACAGAGGGAAATTCCGGTCGCGCGTCTCATCGGCTAATCCGCTCTAGCAACGGCTTCCGAGAGCAATTCCTTGAACATGCTCCGGTCGGTGTCACGGCGGGTGCACCGCCACAAGGCTCAAAGCGTGACGAGCTCAGGAGTGATCCGGCGAGCCCGCACGCGCAGGACGAGCATCGAGTGGACGGGCGCGCTCCGTCGCTCCGTCGGCGACCCGGGATTGAGCACCCAGAGGTGCTGGAAGCGGTCCACCTGCGGAACGTGCGTGTGCCCGTAGACGACGGCCTCGCAGTCCGCGAAGCGCGCCGCCAGCCGCGCCTCCCGCCCCACCCGCGGGCCGGCGTCGTGGACCATGCCGATTCGGACGCCGTCCACCTCCACGACACGCTGCCGCAGCAAGGCCGCCTTCAGCGCCGGCTCGTCCATGTTCCCGCAGACGCCCTCGACCGGCGGGCCGAGCTTCCGCAACTCCTCCAGGAACTGCGCCGACACGAAGTCCCCGCCGTGCAAGACCAAGTCCGCGCCGCCGAGCAGCCGCACGCATTCGTCGGGCAACGTCCGCGTGCCACGCGGGAGATGCGTGTCCGAGATGACCGCGACGCGACTCAGGAAGCTGCCGCGACCAGTCCGGGCTCGTGCAGGAAGTGGCCCGCCTTCCACACGAGCTCGCCGTCCGCGTACACCTCGCCGTCCGACCTCAGGTCGCAGATCATGTCCCAGTGCAAGCCTGAGTCGTTCTCCCCGCCGAGCTTCTTGAAGCTCGAGCCGAGCGCGAGGTGGATCGTCCCCCCGATCTTCTCGTCGAACAGGATGTCGCGCGTGAAGCGGTCGATCTCGTAGTTCAGCCCGAAGGCGACCTCGCCGAGGATTCGGGAGCCCTCGTCCATGTCGAGCAGCGACTGCAGATAGTCGTTCGCCGTCTTCGCCTCCGCGTCGACCACGCGTCCGCCCTCGAAGCGCAGGCGCACGTCCTCCACGGCCCGCCCGTAGAAGATCGCCGGGAACGAGAAGCGGATGTCGCCCTCGGTCTCCGTCTCGACCGGGCTCGTAAAGATCTCGCCGTCCGGCATGTTCAGCTTGCCGTCCGCGGCCAGCCAGCTGCGCCCCTCGACGTTCACGCGTAGGTCGGTGTCCGGCCCGACGATCCGCAGCTCGCGAAACGTCTCGAGCTCGCGCGCGCGGGCGTTCAGCTCCTTCGAGACCGCACGCCAGTGCGCCACGGGATCCTCGTGCTCGAGGACGTGACACGCGGCGTAGACGAAGTCCTCGTAGTCGGCGAGCGACATCTCCGCGTCCTGCGCGTGTGCTTCGGTCGGAAAGCGCGTTCCGACCCACTTCGCCTCGCCGGCGTCGATGCGCTCCCAAAGCCGCTTTGTGAGCTCCCGCCGAGACGCGATCCGTCGGCTGACCCGTTCGGGGTCGGCCTGCGAGAGCGAGCGCGTGTTGCGCTCGGCCCAGATCGTCATAACGGCGTCGACCTGTTCAACCTCGTAGCGCTCGACGTCGGAGACGAACACCAGCTGCTCGTCGGACGACTCCGCCACCGCGATCACGTCCAACCCTTCGATGTCGATGCGCGTACGGGCATTCGCGCCCGCACGCAGCGCGTACCTGTAGGCCTCGGTGACGAGCGGGGACGCCACCGTCGCGGCGTCGATCCGCAGCAGCTGTCCCGGCTGCAGCCCGAGCGAATAGTTGACGAGCAGGTCGCCGAGCTTCGCCACGCGAGGATCGGACATGTCGATCCTTATATCGCAAAAACGGCCGCGTGAAGAGCGGCCAAAACGGCCCTGTCTAGTCGCGGAATCTTTGCGTGAAGACCGTCTCGCGAGCCGGGTTCGTCTCGGCCCGAAGCGTGATCTTGACGCGATACGTGCCCTTGCGCAGCTTCGGCAGCTTGAAGAGCAGGTCGCGTGATGCCTCCCCCACGCCGGCCGCGCCGGTCAGGCGCCGGGTGCTCGTGGGCCGCGTGATGGTGACCTCGTAGGAGAAGCCCTCGTCCGCGCGCACGACGAACCACCGCGGCAGCGTCTTGAACGTCGCACGCGCGCCGACGACGCGCTCGACGTGGCGCCAGTCAGCCTGCTTGCCGTGGCACTGCTGGTTCGCGAGGATCGCATCCTTGACGGCTCCGAAGGACGAGCGTCGCGTCCCGTCTGGCAACACGACGCCGCTCTGCCAAGCAGCCAGGTTCCTCTCGTCGACCGCATGGAAGAAGTTGAGGAGCGCGACGTTGGGATCGCACGCCGTCAGCGCGATCAGCTGCGCGTAGTACGACCCTTGCGTCGCCTCGTCGACGACCGGCACGTTCTCCGTGCCGCTGTACAGCGAAGCCTTGTCCGACGAGATGCGCGCCTGGTAGCCGACCTCGTCGACGAAGATGCGCACGAACGGCCCGCCGCCGCTGTCACCGGTCTCGCGGAAGAGCGGCTGCGCGGTGCCGTGGAACGCGTCCCACCACGCCTGCTTGAAACGGTCGAGGTTGACGCAGCCGACCTTCGGCCAGACATAGCCGACCGTGGGCGCGTCGGTGTTCACGTTGGGATAGCAGTGCACCGACAGGTCGTCCGCGATCGGCTTCGTGCGACCGCTCGCGCGGTACGCGTCGCCGACCTCCTTCAAAAAGCGGATCGGGGAGTGCGAGACGTTGCTCGGCGCGTCGAAGTCGTCGTTGCCGCGCGGGGAGAGACCGAAGGCGATCACGTCGATTCCGGGATCGACGGCCTTGAGCGCGTCGTAGCACGCCGCCGTCGCCTGCTCCTGGACGGTGCCGGAGATGCCGTTGCCGGCATCGTCGAACTGCGGCTGATGGAAGCGCGGCTGGTTGCCCTCGTTGAGGCAGATGATCTTGCGCACGTACGGGTAGCGCTCGGCGACCCTGGCCGCGTACTGCGCGAAGAGCTGAATGCCGTTCGGCGTGTCGACGAGTGCGCGTGCCTTCAGCGGGTAGATCGCGAACATGAGGTCGATCCCGCGCCGCTGCGCCTGCGAGATCGAGCGGTCGAGGAACGCCTGGTCGTAGATCGTGGTCGGTTGCGAGGGATCCCAGAAGACGGCAATCCGGTTCTCGGTCATCCCGAGTTGGGTCAGCATCGTGAAGAAGCCGGCGCCGCCGTCCTCGGCGTACTTGCCGGCGTCGTCGGCCACGCCGAAGGTCGTGCTCGACGCCGCCCCTGCCAGGGCGAGCGCAGCGCACGCGGATGCCAGGACCGCAGAGATCCGCCTCATGCTCGTCTTGTCGGCAGATCAGCCTGCGGCGTTGAGTACTGCTTCGAGGAGCTTTCCGGCCCCGAACCGGACCGGGTCGTCGGCCGGCAGGCCCGTCTCCGTCTCGGCCGCGGCGATTGCCGCCCGTGCCTTCTCCTCCGAGACCGGTGACGTGTTGAGGCAGATGCAAGCGACCTTGGCCGGGCGGAGCTTCAGGGACATGCGCTCGTGCAGGTCGACGAGCTCCGGCAGGCCGAGGATCGGCGAGCCGGTGGGATCCCCCTCCGTGACCGTCCGCCCCACCTCGTGGCAGAGGACGTAGAGATGGGGGGCGCTCCCGTGCATCAGCCCGACGGTCACACCGGAGTAGATGGGATGCAGGATCGCGCCCTGGCCCTCGACCCAGAGCAGGTCGCCCCGCTTGCCGCCGTCGACGACGAGCCGCTCGGCGGCGCCGGCGATGAAGTCGGAGACGACCGCATCGACCGCGATCCCCCAGCCCGCGATGGCGATCCCGGTCTGGCCCGTCGGGACGAAGACGGAGCCTAGGCCCCGGCTGCGCGCCTCGAGGTCGAGCTCGCACGTGGCGGTCATCTTTCCGATCGCGCAGTCCGAGCCGACCGTCAGGACGATGGTCGCGTCAACCTCGAGGTTCGCGCCCGTCGCGGTGCTCAGATCGTCGGGTGGCTCGCGCAGGTCGCGCAGTTCGACGCCGTGCTGCTGTGCGAGCTCTGGCAGCCCGGGAATGTCGTGCAACCGGACGTGCAATCCGTTTTCCAGGTCGAGTCCCTGCGCGACGCAACTCTTCAGCAGGTCCTGCCAGTCGCCCGGGAAGTGGCCGCCCTGCGTGACGACGCCGACGAGCCCCGTGTCCGGCCCGTGGCGCATGCCCTCGTCGACGCTGCCGACGATCGGCACGCCGTCGTCCGTCTCCCCCGCGCGCTTCGTGTCCAGGATCGCGACGACC
>WNGA01001538.1_pt1 | contig 40957 bp, 41 predicted proteins | sample 5400061 | NCBI WGS metagenome assembly WNGA01 (sample SAMN13153366, study PRJNA577476) | soil metagenome | isolation source: 100 cm soil or saprolite under grassland replicate 2 | place: USA:California | collected 2016-06-15 | reverse complement strand
CTTTTTCTATTTCACTAATTAGTTCCGTATCATTGGTATAATTTATCATAAACTCTTTCATCAGTTCAGCGCTTTTTTCTTCATGATGTGCAGCGCTTGTGAATAAATGACCTGTATCATGAAACCATGCAGCCACACCTAATATCATCATATCCCTGTCAGTTAAATGATAATGTCCCGCTATCTCCGCCGCTTTTTCAACAACAGTTTTGGTATGCCCGAGATTATGATAAACCAACTTAGGATTATGCACTTTCTCAAACAAACCGGTTACATATTCTCCGGCTTTTTTATAAATGATATTATTATCCATAAAATGCGTTTAGAATGTGATATTGAATTTTGTTCCCAGCGAAAAATTAAATAATTGTTCTTCTTTTGAATAAGCAACCGTGAAAGATAGTAAGGCATAATTATAAGCAGCATAATAAAATCCTCCGCCATATGAATCATGCCATTTCTTTGAATCTTCTCCTTTCAGCCATACTCTTCCAATCTCATTAAAACCAATTATCCCAACCGGGCCGGGAAATATGTATGATCTGGAATTAAAAAGTTTTACCCTTAATTCTATACTTCCATAAGCAAGTGAATTGCCTGAAAACCTGTCTTTCCTAAACCCTCGTAAAAAGTTATTAGACCCTAAGGTAAGCGCCTGGAAATATTCATAATGCTTACTAAAAATATGTCCGCCTCCTAATTCCAGTACTGCTACTACTTTTGCAGGATCACTTAGGGCAGCATGTACCGTCATGTCAGAAGTAAGTGTGGTTAAGGGTTTGGAGGTTTTTGTCAGTCCTCCTAAGGAAGTAAATTCAGTAACCCAATGAATTCCCCGGGTTGGCAATAAAACATTATCAAGGTTATTTATAAGAACCGAAGCACTTCCCCCCAAATAAGTTTTTGTGCTATAAATATCATTTGAATCAAGACCTGTTACAGAATAATCTCCCAATATCCTGTCTTTATTATCCTCATACTTATTCCAATAATGATACCCTGTTACTCCGGCCATAAAATACAATATTTCATTCATTCTCTTGCGAAAGATTACATCGCCTGCTGCATATTTATACCTCACTCTGTAATAGTATAAACTCTTAGTGGGATCTTTAACAGTCTCATTGCCTAATCCAAAAAAATTATTAAGCACCGGGTTTACCACTTGAGCATTTACTAAAACATCTGTTTTACCAATCACATCATTAAACTCTCCCTGGTATTTTAACTGGTATGCACTGCTGTTGAATGCATATAAAGTAGACAATCTTTGTTCCGTGGCAAAAGGCTCTTTCCTGAATGCATAAGTACGTCTTAATACACCGATACCCATCATTAGTTTATCTTCAGCATTATAGCTGATATTTATTCTGGGGAACCGGTAAAAGTTGTATTTGAAACCTGTAGCAGAATAATCATTTATATGAGGGTCTTCAGATATCATAACTCTAGAATGGCTGGGATTAGCAACGAAGTTTGTATCGGTATTCAGATCATAAATAAAATTGTGTACACCCCCGTTAACATTGAATGTATCTTTTCCTTTTCCGCCAATAATACGAACCCTGATCTTTGAATTGGCTGAGCTATCTATAGTAAACAGATCATCACCATTCAAACCATACAAACGTATCTCTTTTGTTTCATCAGGCTGGAAAATGCGGTTGTACATAAGAGATGCTGTATCATTTTCATCTTTTCTTTTATATACTTTTACCTGTAACCCGTGATCAATACCAGTTACTTTAAAATATTCTTTTTTATTGCTCCCAACTATGTTTACTGCTTTGGATAAAAAGTTGTAATATTTTATTCCTTCTTTTGTTAACGCTTCTCTCCTGCTCTCTAATTTGCGAATAATGGTTTCACTATCAATAGCAAATATTTGCGGTGGCATGTTTTTAACTGCCCTGGTTATTACACTATCCGTGATATCATGTTGAAATGTATCAATTATTTTTTTCCATTGTTCTTTATTAAGTTCGTTTAAAAAGGCACGGTCAAAATCTCTGGCAGACCAATTTAACCAATGCACACTTGGAATATTATATCTGAATCCTTTTAGTACCTGGAGCAAATTTCTCGTTGCCGCTTTTACTACGAAACCATCGGAATAAAAAAATGCCTGGTCTCTGTCCTTTGGAATTGCATAATATACTTTTCCTTTACCTGTATCATAAGTTCCCCACCTCCATTGGTCAAAATGGCGATCAAAATCAGCAACCAAAATATCTATCAGCCGCGCTCTTAATACCTCCTGCTGATCCACCCTGTTATCATTATCCTCATATAATTTATTGATCATTTTAGGTGTGCTTTTAGTTTCGCTTCTATCTGGTGTTGGCTCTCTTTCTTCTAGCTCGCAAACCGTGTTGGCAAATTTTTGCTGGTAGATGCCAAAGGCAGGATCATCGGGTACAAAATAATATGTTGGAGCAGCTCCGGTAACATGAACTGCATTTAATAGATCAGGAATAGACAGCGCTGAATAAGGATGTGATTGTTCGTAACACCCATTCTTTGCCATCCTTATCTTCCAGTCGTAAAGATTTTGTTTGTTTACCGCCACCCAAACTTTTTATTTTAAATCCACCCTTTTCCCTGCTTATATTAAATACTTTTAAATCCACTTTGGCAGTCCATTCTGCACGATAATTGTTACCGAAAAAAAATCTCTTTACTCCTGAAGCTTTATTGTATTCTTCTCCTGCTGCTGCCATCACGCTATCTTTAAATGGTATAACATTTACAACTTTTTTTACAGTATCAGAAGAGTCTATTGATATTTTAGAAAAATTAATTAAAGCGTGACTATATGCATTTTTTACAGAGTCACCTTTTACAATATAATATGCAACGTCTACATTTTTATTTTTTGAAATTTCGAGTGTAGCAAATCCATTTTCAGCAGCACCAAATAATTCATTTTTATTTTTTGACACACGTGTTTTATTGGTGCCGCTGCCACTGATAATATAGTAATAGCTGCTGTCCTTTATCAGTTGAAGATTATGTTCATGACCGGCAATAAAAATTACAGGCTTGTATTTTTTCAGTACATTCTGTAAGTCCCTTATCATATTTGCATAAGCCGGTTGTTTTAAATCCTGCTCAGTGCCAAACACACTTCTTGTAATAGGATATATTGTGCCAATAACCGGCAGCGGAATATAAAGATTCGGACGCAGATCAGTGAAAGGAAAAATATGTTGCTTTAATGTGAAATAACCACCATGTATACCGAAACTTTTAAATGGATGATGACAGGCAAACAGTATCAGCTTCTTTGAATTTCTTGCAAGTATATCATCAAGCTGATTTAAAACTTCCTCTTTTGTTTTGTAAGGACAATCTGATTCTATCCCCGGTTTATCATACTGATGCAGCCACCATTGGCTATCCATAAGAATAAGCACTACATCTTTACTCAAAGAAATTTCTACTGGCCCGGGACAACCATCCTGTGGAAGAAATTTTACATTGTTATTGGCTAAAAGATCAATGTATAACTGTTCTCTTACAATTGCATTCCATCCCCCGGGTCCTTGTTTATCCCAATCGTGATTGCCGGGAATAAAATAAACTTTTGCTTTAGTTTTCGCTGCAATATTAATTTGAGAATCAAGCACGCCTTTAGCCTCACTATAAGTTGGATATTCATCACCGGGCAAACCATTTCTGTATAAATTATCGCCTAAAAAAAGAATAGTGGTGTTGCTGTCGAGCTTGATATTATTTCTTACAGCATCTACTACGGGATGCCTGCCATTTTGTAATGAGCCGGCATCACCAATCAAAACAAGACGGACCTGAATGGTATCCTTTTGTGCGAAACACCATACGGGAAAAAAAAACAGGGCTGCAAAGATCTTTATCTTTTTCATTAGGTTCTTCTTTTAAGTTTTATTACCAAAATATCGGCCGGGCTTTCTTTATTAGATTCATTGGATATCAGCAAATCACCTGAAGAAGTAAATGTTATACCTTCTGGTTGCCGGTATATTGAGGATTTTAAAGGATATACTTTTTTAACGTTCCCATTTTTATCAGCTATAACTAAAGCGCTGTTAACAGAAGAGATAATAAATAATTCATTTGTCAAAGGGTTAATTGTAGCTGCCGAAGGCCTGAATTTTATCTTTTTTTCATTCATTTGCTTATCAATGCTGCTGACATTAATAGTAAATGAATCAGGGGCATAACTTTGTGTGGCAGGATTAAATGACCATACGCTTACAGAACTTTTATTATCATCTTTACAATTCTTGCAAATTAAATTCAACTGTCCCGAAGTCTTGTCAAAATAAAGACTTTCAAATTCATTCTTCCCCTTATCAGGAAATTCAAAAATCTTCATTTCAAAAGAATCAGGAGAATAAAATTTGCAGCTCAAAATATTTCCATTACTGCTTAAAATATAAAATGTACTGTCAACCAATTGCAGATCCTCATAGTCATGATTCTTCCCAAACTTCCATTTTTCAATATCTTTTCTCTTGTCCGGGAAAATTTTATACAGCCATCCTGTTGCATCACTTATTGCAAATATACTCGTGTCTTTAGCATAATAAACTATACCTGAAATTTCATCTAATTCAGTCGGAAGGATAATTTTTACGGGATGATTAAGATCATATTCAGGAGGAGTAGGAAAATTCCTGCTACTCCCCTCGTTGCAGGCAAGCAATACATACATTCCTGCAGATAAAATAAAACATGACAACAACTTCTTTATATCAGACATATAAATCAATTACTTAAATTTTTATTTTTCATTAAGGAAAAATACTTGTTTGTTATAAAGTCAAATTTCTTGCCGTTAAAGATGGATATCACTTCAATTTTCTAATAGATTTTTTTGGTTACCAAATTATAACGCTTCACTCATCTTTTATTCTGCCCCAGGCGATATTTAATTTCAATTGAATGATTTGAGGTTAATAAACTTCTGTGTATAAAATAATAAAAAAGATTAAGTAGATACTTCTCCACACTAAATATAATTGATTTTCAAACTCTTTATCAATGTAAATAAAAAGACATCTTTATCCTTCTTCAGGACAAAGCCACTTGTTTGGACTCAATTCTTTTAAGTATTCTAAAAGATATTATTACCCACGCTATTCCCAAACAGAATCCTGCAATTACATCGGTAGCATAATGCATTTTAAGAACGATTCTGCTTATGCCAATAGTAAAAGAAAATAATAAAAGCAAAATAGAAAACAGCCATTTCCAAACCGGTTCTAATTTTCCTTCCCAGATAAGGTCAATAATTACACTGCAAAAAATAAAAGAAGAAAGAGCATGCCCGCTGGGAAAACTATATGTAGCAGCAATGCTTTTTATAAGTGGCAGATCAGGTCTGTGCCTGTGAAATAATTCTTTCAACGCAAACATTAATCCTGAACTGCTTAATGAAATAATTGCAATGTCAATACAATAGCGAAATTTTTTCTTTATAAAAAAATAGGTTACTAAAATGATATAAGCAGGAAGCAGGAATAGAATTGAACCAAAAAAAGTAAAAATCTCCATCACTTTAAGAAACGATGTGCTTGTATAAGAAGCAAGAAAGGCAAATATTTTTTGGTCAAATGCATCTTCGTTTTCATAAACGGCTTCATGCGCTATCCATGCAAAAAGAAATAAGGCTGCTATAAACAAACAAGCGACTGCTATTAATTCCAATGAAATTAGTTTCAATAATCTTTCAATTTTCTTCTTCACCTGCTCTGTATTTGAAATAAAAAATAAAAACTTATTTTGAATAATATTAAGTAACCATTACTTCTTGCTAAACTTTATTTGCAAAAAATGTGCTCAAGATTTTGTTGAATGAATAAAGCTGTTTAATACTTTTTATACTTGCTATAAGCTCTATTTTTATATGAGCTTCTGTGTACCTTTAAAAAAATAAATTATTATGCCGGTTTATGATTCACTTCTCGATGCATTGAATGGTTTAAAACAACGTGGTTATACAATAGATTTTAATCTCGCCTTTGATCATGTGAAATGCGATAAAACAGGTGTATGCCTTTCGCCTTCACAATTTGAAATAACAGAACATCATCGTTTTGAAGGTATCAGTAATCCAGAAGATTCCTCTGTTGTGTTTGCAATTGAATCAAAAGATGGAACAATGAAAGGTGTATTGGTAAGTGCTTATGGTATGTACAGTGAAGCTTTGAGCGAGGAGATGCTGCAAAAACTGGTAGTGCATCATGGGTAAAAAACATATTATCAGCCGTACAGTTTTACTTTTATCGTTTGTGAGTTTATTTACTGATATAGCGAGTGAAATGCTGTATCCTGTAATGCCGTTGTATTTAAAAGAGATTGGTTTTTCCGTTGCTGCTATTGGTATACTGGAAGGTGTTGCAGAAGCTGTAGCAGGTTTAAGTAAAGGATACTTTGGAACATGGAGCGATAATATTGGCGTGCGTATGCCCTTTGTTCGTTTGGGCTATAGTTTAAGCGCTATCAGCAAACCAATGATGGCAGTTTTTTCTTATGTATGGTGGATATTTTTTGCACGAACTATTGACAGAACGGGTAAGGGTTTACGCACAGGTGCACGTGATGCAATTCTTTCTGATGAAGCCACACCTGAAACAAAAGCAACTGTATTTGGTTTTCATCGTTCCATGGATACAGCAGGTGCAATGATAGGTCCTTCACTGGCGCTTTTGTTTTTATATTTTTATCCAGTTCAGTATAAATCACTTTTTATATGGGCATTGCTGCCGGGTATTGCTGCTATACTTATTACATTTCTTATAAAAGAAAAAAAATCTGTTACACCAAAGCATAAACAATATCCTTCCTTCAAAGCATTTTATCAATATTGGTTACAAGCATCTTCTGCGTACAAAAAATTTACTGGTGCATTACTTGTTTTTACATTGTTCAACAGCAGTGATGTTTTACTTCTTTTGCGAATGAAAGAAACAGGAACAACCGATACTGCATTGATTGCAGTGTACATTTTTTATAATGCAGTGTATGCAATCCTCGCCTATCCTATGGGTGTATTAGCCGATAAAACCGGTTTGAAAAAAATTTTTATTACAGGTCTTTTATTTTTTGCCGTTGTATATGCAGGCATGTGTTTAAAAGGTAACACCTATTGGTATTTGTTTTTATTCTTTTTATATGGAATATATGCTGCTGCAACGGAAGGCATCTCAAAAGCATGGATTACAAAATTAGCAGTGAAAGAAAAAGTAGCTACTGCTATTGGCACTTATACAGGTTTTCAAAGTATTGCTGCATTGCTTGCCAGCAGTATTGCCGGTATTTTATGGTTTTATTTTGGCGCCGTAGCTGCGTTCATGTCATCGGCTATTGTTACCTTGCTCGTGCTAATATACATTTACTTCAAAACAGAATAATAATGATACATCGCCGCAAGTTTTTGCAATTAGGTTCTTTAGGAGCCGGAACTTTTTTATCAAATAAATTATTTGCTGCAGGTCGTTTTTCAAAAGGTAAGATGCCACTAGTGATTTCCACATGGGATGCAGGCATCAATGCCAATAAAGTTGCGTGGCAGGTTTTAAGAAGCGGTGGTCGCGCATTGGATGCTGTTGAGCAAGGCGTAATGGTTACGGAAGCTGAGCAGGGATGTTGTGTAGGTTTAGGCGCTTATCCTGATCGTGATGGTTATGTAACGCTTGACGCAAGTATCATGGATGAATACAGTAATGCAGGAGGTGTTGCTTTTCTCGAAAGAATCAAACATCCTATTTCTGTTGCGAGACGTGTAATGGAAAAGACACCACATGTGTTGCTGGTGGGCAGCGGCGCGCAACAGTTTGCAGTGAGTGAAGGATTTCCTTTGGAAGAAGAAAAATTATCAGACGAATCAAAAAAAGCTTATGAAGAATGGCTGAAAAAATCACAGTATAAACCGGTGATAAATATTGAAAATACAAAGAAGCAAAATTCTTTTGTTCCCCATAAATTCAATAATGATTTATGGAATCATGATACAATTGGCATGATTGCAATTGATGCAAAGGGAAATCTTAGCGGCAGTTGTACAACAAGTGGCCTTGCGTTTAAAATGCGTGGTCGCGTGGGCGATTCTCCCATCATTGGCGCAGGTCTTTATGTTGATAATGAAGTTGGCGCTGCTGTTGCAACAGGTGTAGGGGAAGAGGTAATAAAAATTTGCGGCACTCATCTTATCGTTGAACTGATGCGTCAAAATATAGCTCCGGAAGAAGCCTGTAAAAAAGCAGTAGAAAGAATTATAAAAAGAAATGGAGATAAAATAAAAGATGTACAGGTTGGATTTCTTGCTATCAATAAAAAAGGTGAATATGGTGCATACAGTATTCTGAAAGGATTTAATTATGCGCTTTGTTATGCTGACGATAACAACCAGTTACTTGATGCAAAGCATGCCCTAAATCCCTAAAGGGACTTTTAATAAAATAAAGAATAATTATTATTATGGACCAGACTGTATTACTACTATGATACTTCGTTGCGTCGCAATCATTTCATCTGCATTGTAAATGGCATCATTTAGAATTACGCCTTCTCGAGTTCATTTGCATACAATAAAATTTTGAAAGCATGGAAATAAACGAAGTATCTCATTCCCCCTTCAGGGGGTTAGGGGGCATTTTAGAAATTGCTGTATTCAATATTCAATCAGCAATAATAGCTTCAAATGCTGGTGCCGACAGAATTGAGCTTTGTGAAAATCCAATTGAGAGCGGCACAACTCCTTCTTACGGAACTTTAAAAACTGCAAGAGAAAAAATAAACATTCCTGTATTTCCAATCATTCGTCCACGGGGTGGTGACTTTTTGTATAGTGATGAAGAATTTGAAGTGATGAAGAAAGATATTTTATTGATTAAGCAATCAGGATTTGAAGGAGTTGTTATTGGTTTGCTTAAAAAAGATGGAACAATAGATATTAATCGAACAACAAAACTTGTTGAATCAGCTTACCCAATGGAAGTAACTTTTCATCGCGCATTTGACAGAGCAACAGAACCTTTACAAGCTCTGGAAGATATAATTAGTTGCGGATGTCAGCGAATTCTTACAAGTGGACAAGTACGCAATGCATTCTATGGAAAAGAACTCATTAAACAATTAATACAACAAGCTGATGAAAGAATTATTATTATGCCGGGAAGCGGAGTAAGAAGTAATAACATCAATGAATTAGCTGTTTACACTAATGCACAGGAGTTTCATTCTTCTGCAAGAAAAATTGTTCCTTCACAAATGGAGTTCATACAAAAAAGTATCCAGGAAAAATTGGAAAATATTTTTGTTGATGTTGAAGAAATAAAGATGATGAAAGAAATTTTGACGAAGTTTGCTCAATTGAAAACAGAACCTTGAAGTGAGTACCACAACGAAGATGCCACATGTGTTGATGCTGGTACCAAAATAACTCTTCTAAAAAATTTTACTTTTCGTCTTGCTTAAAATATTTTTTTCCTTTGGCAATATCCAGGTTAAGCACTTCAAATTTTTCAGGATCAGGCCAACTGTAGTGCCACCATTCCGTTTCAAATAATTTAAATCCATATTTCTCCATTGTTTCTTTCAGCAATTTTCTGTTTGCTAAAACATTTGCAGGCAAAGCAGTAAAATCATGATGAGCACTATCTGTAAAATTATCAAAGCCCGTTCCCATATCTAATTCGTTTTTCGTTTGAAGATCAATAATGGTGAGATCAACCGCAATGCCCCTGTTATGGCCGCTTCCCTTTTTAGGATCAGCAACATAACGTTCATCATGCACAAGCTTCCAAAATTTTTCAGTGATCGAATAAGGTCTGTAAGCATCAAATATTTTTAGCCCATATCCTTTTGTATTAAGTTCCTGCTGAACATGCAATAAAGCTTTGGCAGCAGGCTGACGCAGGTACGTATCATTGGTTTTTGAGGGGTACATTCTTTTATGCATGAAATTATTTAAAGTTGCATATCTTAGCTCGATTACCAACAGTGGTATATAGGATTTCAGGTTAATCATTGTTTTATTGGAATCAGCCTTTACCGTTTTCATAAAAAGTTCTTTATTATCAATTACTTGCAGCCCATACTCGTTTTTCGGCATGGTAATTGACACTTGGGTATACCCCAGAGAAGCAGATAAGAACAAACAAACGACCGTTAGTAGAAAAGAGCAAATAAATTTTATCATATATTAAAAAAATTAGTAGCCCAATCTACAAAAGTTTTTAATGAAGATTTTATATACTATACTACTTATTTGTTTTGCATTTCCAAAGAATATACGGTCTCATGCTCCAAATGTTGCTGTAAATAACAGTATTGCTTTACTGCACAATGATGCTTTAAAAAAAGCTTCACAGGATAAAGCATCAGAATCAAACGATTCAAAAAAAGCGAGCGAAATTGCCTATAATAAGGAGAAATTATTTGGCGTAGCAAGTTTTTATAGCCCCGATCTTGAAGGCACTGAAACAGCTACCGGCGAAACATTCGAGCATGATGATTTTACCGCTGCAAGCAATAATTTCAAATTAAATACGCTTGTTAAAGTAACTAATTTGCGCAATGGTAAATCTGTGATAGTACGTATTAACGACAGAATGCATCCCGGGATGGCTCAAAAAGGAAGAGTCGTGGATTTAACGCTTTCTGCAGCAAAAAAGATTGGTCTTTCATTTCTTATAGGACTAACTAAAGTGAAAGTAGAGAAGATTTCCATTAAATAAGATTATCAAATAATTTAAAAGAAGCTGTTTAAAAAAAGCAGCTTCTTTTTTTATGCACTTAATCATTTGACTATTTCATTGATTTTTTCTTACTCGTAGCGCAATGCGTTAATAGGATTGAGGCGTGAAGCTTTTATGGCCGGCCATAAACCCGCCAGTAAACCTACGCCACTACAAATAACTATTCCCAGGATTACCCAGAGCCAGGGTACTACAAAGCCAGTTTTTAAAAAGATAGAAAATAAATTGCCAACGAGCACACCCAACACAATTCCAAAGAATGCACCTAATAAACTGATAATAGTTGACTCAAATAAAAACTGCTGACGGATATTTTTTCTTTTGCCGCCAATTGCTTTTATTAATCCCACTTCTCTTGTTCTTTCATTTACAGCAACAAGCATAATATTCATCAGACCAATAGCAGCACCAACTAAAGTAATTAGTCCAATCGCTCCTGCTGCGCCTTGAATGCTTCCAAGCAACCCAATAAAAGTTTCGGCAAGCTTATCACTTTTTTCTATTACAAAGTTTTCATCTTCAATCGGTGTTAATCTTCTGATGCCTCTGAACACACTTGTAGCTTCATCTATCGCACCTTGCAATTGCTGAACATCATTAGCTATTACACCAATGGTAAATGAGGGAGAAATGTTACTCATTCTTCTCACGTTATTGTAGGTAGTGATAATAACATTGTCTGCACGCAACAACGCACTTGAACCTTTACTCTTTAATACACCAATAGCACGGTAGGGAATGCCACCAATATTTACAATTCTATCAACTGCTTTCGGCGCATTGTTAAGCCCAAATAATTTTGTTGCAACATCGCTTCCGAGCAAACAAACGTTACGACCGGTTTGCACATCCAATAAATTAAAATTTCTACCTTCCGCAATGCTGAAACCATTTACCTGCAAATAGTTTTCATCTCCGCCTGTTATGCGCACATTCGGATTAGTTTTTTTGCTTTTATAACGTATCTCATTTGCGCCGGGTCCATTCAAAGCGATGCTAACAAGAGCCGGGTAATCGAAAGCACTTTTAAAACGTTCTGCTTCTTGCAACTGAATTGGTTTATCGAGGTTTGATTTTTTTTGCTTCTTGCCTTTCTCCACTTTTTCGGTGCGGTCATTATCATGGAACCGAAAACGTTCTTTGTAAGAAATAGTAAATCCATTTGCACCCATTGTAGAGAAACTCTCACGCAGGCTGCCGTTCAATGCATCAATTGCGGTGATGATACCAATTAGCGCCATGATGCCAAACGCAATAATGGCAACGGTTATACCTGTTCTTAGTTTATTACTTCGAACGGTACGGTACGCAAGAGAAAATGAATCTGTAAGTGTCATGATTTGTAAAAAATTTTTTTGTACCAGCGACATCACTTTATTCATCTTTCCTTGTGTCACTCACTTGTACGTTCTGAACTTTAGTTTGCAAGTTCGAAAGTTTGAATTATTCAATTGTTCCAAAAGTCGTAATAGTAAATTGAAATTACTTATCAACATTCAAACTCCCAAACGTTCAAACACTCGAACTTTTCAATAGAATTGCTTGAGTACAAGAGTGCGACGCAACAATGCTTAATATTACTACCCCAGTCCGTCTCAAAATAATTTTTATAAAGATAAAACCATTGCTCAATGCGAAGCGAAAAATAAGACAGATGGAAAATCTTTTTGTTTCAGTGGCTAAAAGTATAACCAATTTAATATTAATGATGGAAACACACCGAGTAAAATAATGATCGCAGCAAGTAGGATAATCCCGGTTTTGAATGAAGTTGTTATCTCTTCTGTTGCGGAGTTTCCATCTTTAAAATACATTGCCTGTATCACGCGAAAATAATAATAAACACTTACGGCGGCAAATAAGACTCCTGTAATTACGAGCCAGGTATACGAACCTGTTTTTATAACCGCAGCAAGCATATAATATTTCGCGAAGAAACCTGCAGTTAAAGGTATACCGGCGAGTGATAAAAGAAATATAGTATTCGTAGCAGCAAGTACAGGTTGTGTTTTTGCTAAGCCGTTATAACCTTCAAAAGTGTAATCCTTCATTTTTACAAGTATGGCGAAAATGCCAATTGTAGCAAGACTATACGCAGCAGCGTATAAAATAATTCCTTCATTGGCAACATCGTTAAGACTGATAAGTGTAAACAACATGAAGCCAGCCTGTGCAATACTTGAATAAGCAAGCATGCGTTTTACACTTTGTTGAAAAACAGCAGTGATATTACCTACAAGCAATGTTGATACAATGATAATCGCAAATATCATTTTCCAGTCAATAGCAGAATTGGTTTCAGTCATACGCACAGCGCATAACCTGATGAATGCAATAAAACCTGCAGCCTTTACAATGGTTGCCATAAAAGAAGTGAAAACACTTGGTGCACCATCATACACATCGGGCGTCCAGAAATGAAAAGGGGCTGCAGAAACTTTAAAAGCGAGTGATACTAAAAGAAATAAAAGACCTAATATCTCAAGAAATGATGCAACACCCTTATAAATAGTTTGTGCATTACGCGTTGCTTCTAAATTAAAAGTACCTGTGCCTCCGTAAGTAAGCGCAATACCCATCAGCATTAAACCTGTAGAGAAAGCACCCATTAAAAAATATTTGAGTGCAGCTTCATTGCTTTTTATGTTGCGCTTGTCGCTGCCTGTTAGAATATACAATGGGATTGACATAATTTCAATTCCGAGGAATAACGTAAGTAAATTGTTATAAAAAGAGAGTAAGGCTATGCCACACAGAGAAAAAAATATTAGCGTAAAATATTCTGCTACGTATTTGCCAGATTTTTCAATTTCCTTTCCTGTAATTAACACATATATCAATGTTGAACCTATAGCAATAGAATTGAACAAATATCCAAACCTGCTATAGCTGAGCATGCCATACGTGTTAAATGTAAAAAGAGTTTTACCGTAAGTATCAGCAACATTTGCAATAAGCAGTATCAGCAAACCAACAGATGCAATATGCTTCATGTTGCTTTTGTTGCTTACAAGAAAACTACAAAGCATCATCACCATACCTAATACTGCCGAAAGTATAATTGCGTTCATATTTTATTCCGTACAATCCTTTTCTTATGGATGAAATTTTATCAAAGCTGCCTGAACAGTATCACTGGTTAGTTGCAGCATTGGCTGAGGATATACACCCAAAACAACTACGACAATAACCAGCACTGTCAACATTATTTTTGTTCCAGTAGTTATATCATATGCACCATCTGTTGCTACAGAAGTATTTCCATAAAAAACTTTTTGTATCATATTCAATGTATACACTGCGGCGAGTATGATACTGATTCCTCCGATAGCTGCTATCCAAACATTATATCTGAACAAACCGTTAAACATCATAAACTCGCCAATAAAAGCATTTGTAAGCGGTAAAGCAATATTTGCCAATGCCATTACTACCAGTAGTATAGCAAGTGCCGGTGCTCTCTGAGCCAATCCTCCTAACTCACTGAATTTTCTTGTACTCAGTTGAGTTTCTATAACGTCTGCAACTATCCATAGGCCAATTACATTTACCCCATGATTAAACATTTGAATCATTACACCCTGCATACCTACTTGCTGACTTGAAAAAATAGCAGCACACATTAAACCGATATGTGCAATGGAAGAATAGGCTATTAAACGTTTTAAATCATTCTGGCGAATAGCAATAAGTGACGCATACAGCATACCTATTATACAAAGGATAATTATCAAATGACTATAATGCATTGCTGCATGCGGGAACATAGGAATAAGCCAACGGATAACACCAAATAAACCCATTTTTACCATTACACCACTTAGTATCATTGTGACAGCAGTAGGGGCTTGCTCGTAAGTATCAGGTTGCCATGTGTGAAAAGGAAATACTGGCATCTTGATAGCAAAAGCTATAAAGAACAACCAGAATAAAAAGTTCTCCTGCCCGGTTGAAAGTTTGATATGATAAAAAGCTTGTAAAGCAAATGAATGATTTGGCGTTTTAAAATAAAGAAATAAAATGCCAACAAGCATTAATAAAGAACCGGTAAAAGTGTAAATAAAAAATTTGAAAGTAACCTGTATCCTTTTTTCACCGCCCCATGAAGAACAAAGAAAATAGGCAGGTATCAACGCGAGCTCCCAAAAGAAATAAAACAACAAACAATCAGTTGCAAGAAACACACCCATTAATCCTGTTTGCATTAATAGCATTAATGCATAAAAGCTCCCCGGTTTTTTATAGGAATTTTTATATACGGAAGCAAAGACAATTGGAAAAGCGATTGCATTCAGCAGGCAAAGCATTTTGCCCATACCATCTAAACCAATACTGAACCTGCTTCCTAATGCAGGCAACCAACTTTCATCAAAAGATAATTTATCTACACCAAAAAAATTATAAACTCCGGCAAATGCTGCTACAAGTGTAAGGATAGATGCAAACAATGACCAGCTTTTGGCATCTCTTTCGTTCTTTATAAAAAAACTAATTAAGCCAGACAATAATGGAATCAATATGAGTAGTAATGCAATCATCTTTGTTTTATCATTTACTGCTAAAATATTTTTTGGAGGAATGCCAAAATAATTTCCTGATTCCAAAACACTAAAAATAAAACCGTAATGGATAATACCATAAACAGAATATAATTGCCTACCTGTCCGCTTTGTAACAAGCGCAATTGCCTCGCAGAATAATTCACAAAACGTCCTGTTCCATTTACAATACCATCAATGATTGATTTTTCCACAACAGTTTTTAAGAAGCCCGCTATGCTGTATAATGGCTTTACAATAATTGAATCATATAATTCATCTATATACCATTTATCAGCAAGTATTTTTCTGAAGCCGGTATAAACACCTGTGAACTGTTTAACAGCAAAAAGTTTATTTGTTGCAACGATGATAATAATAAGTCCTAATGCTGTTCCACCCAAAAGATAATATTCTTTTACAGCGACACTTGCTCCTTCATGAATTGCAGCAGGAACAACGGGTGATAGAAAACCATTGAAGTAATTGTGCCCGCCAAAAGCTTCGGGTAATTGCACAAAACCACCAACAGCAGATAATATAGCGAGCACTATCAGCGGTATCGTCATAGCTAACGGTGGTTCATGTAAATGATGCTCCTGTTCCTGTGTTCCTCTGAATCTCCCATAAAAAACCAGCATCAATAAACGGAACATATAGATGGCAGTGAGCAAAGCAGCAAAAGCAGCAAACCAAAATAGTACATGACTATGCGCGTAGGTAGCGATTAATATTTCATCTTTTGAAATAAAACCAGAAGTAAAAGGGAATCCCGATATTGCTAATACACCAATTAAAAAAGTGAAGAAAGTTATTGGAAGCTTTTTTCTCAAGCCACCCATCTTTGTAATATCCTGTTCGCCACCCACAGCATGTATCACTGAACCTGCGCCAAGAAAAAGTAAAGCTTTAAAAAAGGCATGTGTCATTACATGAAACACGCCAGTAGTATAAGCACCTACACCAAGTGCCAAAAACATAAATCCCAACTGGCTTACAGTTGAATAAGCAAGCACTTTTTTAATATCATTTTGATAAAGTGCAATGGTTGCAGAAAGAATAGCGGTAGCTAACCCTACAACTGCCACCACATCTTGTGATACATGGCTTAATGAATAGAGAACATTACTTCTTGCAATCATGTAAATACCAGCAGTAACCATTGTTGCAGCATGGATTAATGCAGATACAGGTGTGGGACCAGCCATTGCATCCGGTAACCATGTATACAAAGGAATTTGCGCACTCTTACCTACTGCACCCACAAACAATAATAATGTTATCGCTGTAACATCGGAGGTTGATAATGAATTAGCCTGAGCAAATACCTCACTGTATGTAGCTGTTCCAAGTTTATTTAAAATCCAAAAGATAGCAAGCAAAAAGCCAAGGTCGCCAATACGATTCATTACAAAAGCTTTTGTTGCAGCATAATTATAGCTATCATTTTTAAACCAGAACCCAATTAGTAAGTACGAACATAGCCCTACTCCCTCCCAACCGATAAACATAATAACATAATTCGCCCCAAGCACAAGCAGTAACATGGAGAACACGAACAGATTGAGATAAGAAAAGTATCTTCCAAAATGTTCTGTCGGCTCTGCATCCATGTATGAAGTGGAATAGAGATGTATAAGAAAACCAACGCCTGTGATGATAAGCAAAAAGACAACGGATAACTGGTCAACCTGAAATGCAAAAGGAATTTGAAAGCTCTCTACATTAATAAAATTGAAATAATTTATTACAGTACCGCCATTATTTTTTACATCAATAAAAAGAATTATGCTAATGATAAATGATATAAGAATAACACCGCTTCCGATTAGGCTGATAGCAGTTTTTGATAATGACCTTCTGAAAAGACCGTTTATCAAAAAGCCAAGCAAAGGAAACAATGGTACTAAGTAAATTAAATCGTTCATAAACCCCAAACCCCTAAAGGGGAATTTGCCCTAAATCCCTAAAGGGACTTAAGAATTACGAAATAAATTATCCTCATGAACGCAGCTTGCTTCCCCTTTCCACGGAATGCTGCACCGGCAGGAGACAAAGCTTTCTAATTCTTTAACCTGTTTAAAAAATTAATATCTACAGAATGAACATTCCTGTACATCATCACAATTATTGCCAGGCCCACACTTACTTCTGCCGCTGCTACTACCATAATAAAGAAAACAAATAATTGTGCGTCTGTACCGACAGTAGTATTGGCATTGGCGGCAAGCGCATTATTATAATGCATCTTAGAAAAAGCAACCAGCAACAAGTTTACTGCATTCAGCATTAATTCAATGCACATAAAAATAATGATGGCATTGCGGCGTGTCAATACTCCTACTACACCGATGCAGAATAAACATGCTGCTAATGCTATATAATATTGAATTGGCATGCCCTAAATCCCTGAAGGGACTTTTAAAAATGAAACAATTTGCAAATTTGAAAATGAAGTCAAAACGAGTCATTAGCGTATTTGCGTTTTCAAATTTGCATATTACTCTTTCTTCCCAATCACTACAGCACCTACCATTGCACTTAAAAATAATACACTGCTTATTTCAAAAGGCAAAGCATATTGATTGAATAATACTTTACCAAGGTTTTGTATCAAGCCAATATTTCCTTGTCCTGTTAAAGCATTTTTGCCGGCGATGTCAGTTGCGGATCTTGACGCAGAAATAAATATCCAAAGCAAAAGTCCGCCTGATATTATGCCAAAAAATTTCATCCAGATATTTCGCTGGCGCTCAGTTTCCATATTTAAATTCATCAACATAATCACAAACAGGAACAATACCATTATGGCGCCTGCATATACAATAATATTCACGATGGCAAGAAACTGTGCGTTAAGCAAAAGATAATGACCTGAGATAGTAAAGAATACAATAATCAGCCACAATACACTGTGTACGGGATTTTTACTGATAAGCACCATAATGGCACTAAACAGTGCAAGAACGCTTAAGAACCAAAATAAAATTTCAGTAATACTCATTTCTAATAAAGCAAATTAGTAAATTGGAAAATCTCAAATATCGGGATTTGCATATTTTCAAATTGTTACATTCCTTCTCCTTTCGCTTTTGCAAGCTCATCAGCCTCTGTTTTAGGATTAGGTATCAATAAATCTTCTTTACTGTAAATAAGTTTTTGACGTGCATAATTTGCAGGTGTAAAAGTTTCACTAAGATAAATCGCGTCTTTGGGACAAGCTTCTTCACACAAACCACAGAATATACAGCGCAACATATTTATTTCATAACGCGCCGCATATTTTTCTTCGCGATACAAATTCTCTTCTCCTGGTTTGCGTTCTGCTCCTTCCATCGTTATTGCTTCTGCAGGACATGCGAGTGCACATAATCCGCAGGCCGTGCAACGCTCTCTCCCCTCTTCATCCCTGTTTAATACGTGCAATCCCCTGAATACAGGACTAAATGGTCTTTTTTCCTCGGGATAATTTATGGTAGGCTTCTTTCTGAAAATATGACTAAAAGTGATAGACATCCCTTTGAGTATTGCAGGCAAATAAATCCTTTCCCAAAAACTCATAGGTCTGCGGTCAACTTCTTTTGCTCTTTGTGTTAATGTTTGCATTATAATTTCTTTTTTGCTTTTCTGCGTAAACAGATTCAGCTCAAAAGGTTTGCAAAAATATTTTTCTAATCTATTGTTACCAACTTTATCTCTTATATGTTGATGATGTTTTGCATTTATTTTTGAGACCAGCTTTTGATTCCCTGCTCATCGCCTCTTGTGTCACTCCTTGTACGTTCTGAACTTTAGTCACCAAGTTTAATTGTTCGACAGTTCTAAAGTGGTGGTTATAAATTGAAAATGTTTATCAACATTTACAATTTTATACTCGAATTTGTTCAATAAAGGTGTTTAGTACAAGAGTGCGACGCAAGGAACGATGACAAGAATTACAATAGCGTGGCTTATAAAAAATTCCTTACTGCTTACTCCTTATACTTATGAACTTTATATACTGTATATACCTATTTATGTAGCCAAAGAACTACTGCTCCTGTAACAAGCATATTCGCCAAAGCCAGTGGTATCAAGCCTTTCCAGCCAAGATTCATTAATTGGTCGTAACGGAAACGTGGTAATGTCCATCGTATCCACATAAATACAAAAATGAAAAAGAAGACTTTTGCGAGTAAAGCTACTATGCCAATTAGCGCTGCAATGTTTGGCGCCAAAGTACTTTCGTTTAAGAAAGGAACATCATAGCCGCCAAAAAATAATGTGGCAATGATTACACTGCTGATAAACATATTGATATATTCAGCGAAAAGATAAAAGCCAAGCTTCATTGATGAATATTCCTGGTGGTAACCCATATTCAATTCGTTCTCTGCTTCAGGAAGATCGAACGGTGTACGGTTACATTCTGCCAATGCGCAAATAAAAAATATAAAACAACCTAAAGGCTGATAAATAACGTTCCAAAGACCATTCATCTGCTGCTCAACAATTGTTCTCAAACTTAGTGAACCTGTAAGCATGAGCAATGCAATTAATGAGATTCCCATTGCAAGCTCGTAACTTATTACCTGGCTTGCTCCGCGCAATGCAGCAAGTAAAGAGAACTTATTATTTGATGCCCAGCCGCCAATCATTATACCATATACACCAAGACTTACCACGCCAAAAACATATAGAATACCAATATTGATATCGGCAATCTGTAGGGTGATTGTTCTTCCAAACAATTCTAATTTATTGCCCCATGGAATTACTGCACAGGTCATCATTGCAGTAAGCATAGCAAGCGAGGGACCGAGTATAAAAAGTAATTTATTCGAACTGCTTGGTATGATCTCTTCTTTAAAAAATAATTTCATTCCATCTGCTAATGGTTGTAAAATGCCAAATGGTCCTGCACGGTTAGGGCCACGCCTGTCCTGTATTACAGCCGCTACTTTACGTTCAGCATAAGTAGCATACATCGCTATCACTAATGATGCTGTAATGATTACTGCAATTAAAATTAGTTTCTCAAGAATAAAGCCCCAATCTAGAGCAAGTAGCATCATTTTATTGTTTAATATGTTTTTTTATAAGATCAATTAATTCCTTTGCACTCAATGCAGCTTTTTATTTCATTTAATATTTCCTTATTTTTTTTCTTTTCCATTTTCATTAAAATCATCGCTTGTTGCAGGGCCTTCTATTAAACTTAAATCAATAGTTGGCTTATTAATTTCACTTACATCGTGTATATCCATAAATATTCTTGGCTTACGGTGATCCATTAGTTTTCCGAATGTTTCTTCAGGCTTCTTTACACCTATGTATTTGTTCTGAGCAATAACAGAATGACGATTAACATTTGTCGGCCCCTCTATTATCCAATCGCTCACATGCTTTTTTTCAAAACGGCATATATTACAGATCCAGCCTGGTCTTCCGTCAGGTGTATCCATTATTTCACCCCACTCGTCTTTTCTTCCTGTTACACGAAATACTTCGTCACCCCGCATCCATAATTGCACATAACCCGCACATGTAGGACAATCTCGGTGTGCGTTTACGGGCTTTGTAAACCATACACGATTTTTAAAACGAAATGTTCTGTCCGTTAAAGCACCAACAGGACAAACATCAATCACATTACCGATAAAATCATTGTCCAGGGATTTGGCAATGTAAGTAGCAATTTCAGCATGGTCACCTCTGTCTAAAATGCCATGCACTCTTCTATTGGTTAACTGGTCTGCAGTGTACACGCAACGATAACATAAAATACAACGTGTCATGTGCAACTGTATATAAGGACCGAGATCATGTTTTTCAAACGTTCTGCGCTGAAACTCATAACGGGTGCCGGCCTTACCATGTTCATAGCTGAGATCCTGCAAATGACATTCACCTGCCTGATCACAAATGGGGCAATCCAGCGGGTGATTGATCAATAGCAATTCAACAACACCTGCTCTTGCTTCTAAAACTCTATTGCTGGTAATATTTTTTACTTCCATCCCATCCATTACTGCTGTGCGGCAACTTGCAACCAGCTTAGGCATAGGCCGGGAATCTTTTTCGCTGCCCTTGGATACTTCCACCAAACATGTTCTGCACTTGCCACCGCTGCCTTTTAGTTTGGAATAATAGCACATAGCAGGCGGTGTTACTTCTCCGCCAATCTTACGTGCAGCCTGCAGTATGGTAGTTCCGGGAGCTACTTCAATCGTAATATTATCTATTGTTACTTTGAATTGTTGTTGTTCACTCATATTTAAATTCTACAAAGAAATCTTATTAAATTATAAATTCAGTTATTACACTAACACTCTTGAAGTTGTTAACGACTGTGCATACCCAGCCAATCCATAATTTCTTTTTAAACATTCTTCAGGATTCAACACATGCCATTCAAACTCATCTCTAAAATGTCTTATTGCTGCGGCAACCGGCCATGCTGCTGCATCACCCAAAGGACAAATAGTATTGCCTTCAATTTTGCTTTGAATATCCCACAGCAAATTAATATCACTCATCTTTCCTTTTCCATATTCAATATTCCTTAAAATTTTTTCCATCCATCCTGTTCCTTCACGGCAGGGTGAACATTGCCCGCAACTTTCATGACGATAAAATCTTGCTAATGTGTAAGTGTGGCGCACTATGCATTGATCTTCATCAAGCACAATAAAACCACCACTGCCCATCATTGAACCAGTTGCAAACCCGCCATCAGCAAGGCTTTCATAATTCATATAACGTGTTTCACCTTTTGCTGTTTTTAATAACAGGTTTGCAGGAAGAATTGGAACAGAAGAACCTCCTGGTATACATGCTTTCAAGTGTTTACCATTTGGAATACCGCCGCAATATTCATTGGAATAAATAAATTCCTCAACAGAGATGGTCATATCAATTTCGTAAACACCTGGTTTGTTTATGTTGCCACACGCACTGATTAACTTTGTACCAGTTGATTTTCCTATACCAATCTTTGCATATTCTTCACCACCCATATTAATGATTGGAACAACTGCTGCTAATGTTTCAACATTGTTTACAACTGTTGGCCTGTCCCAAACACCTTTTACAGCAGGAAACGGAGGTTTTATGCGTGGATTACCACGTTTACCTTCAAGGCTTTCAATCAATGCCGTTTCTTCACCGCAGATATACGCGCCTGCGCCAGGTTGAACATAAATTTCACAATCAAAACCACTTCCTAAAATGTTTTTACCAAGCCATCCATTATTCTTTGCTTCTGCTATTGCCTGTTCTAAAATATCAACGATCCATGCATATTCACCACGGATATAAATGTATGTCGTATTACTTCCCAATGCATAAGAAGAAACAATTAAGCCTTCAATTAACAGGTGAGGAATAAACTCCATCAAGTACCTGTCCTTAAAAGTACCAGGTTCACTTTCATCTGCATTGCAAACCAAATGACGCGGCACACCTTCGGGTTTGGCAATAAAACTCCACTTTAAACCCGTAGGAAAACCTGCACCACCCCGTCCACGCAACCCGCTCTTCTTCACTTCTTCCACAATATCTCCAGGAGCCATTTTTAATGCCTTCTCCACACTGCGATAACCGCCTTCATGGCGATATATATCATAATAGCGAATGCCTTCTATATGTATTTTTTCTAATAATAATTTCATTGTTATAATATGCCCTAAATCCCTAAAAGGACTTTTTATTTTTTGTTAGCCAGCTTTTTATATTTTACTCTGTCACTCACTTCAACTGCTGAATATTTCTCAACTGTTAAACATCCATTTATCATTCTGCTCTTCGTATATAACCTGCTAATAACATACGCATTGGATGCAAAGTTCTTGTAAACGGATTTAGTACAAGACCCAATGCTTCCAGTGTTGTTGCGCCTAATAACGGATCATCTCCTTCTTCTCCATAAATAACAGATGCTGCACCTCCGTCATTTTTATATTCAAAATAAGCATCTCCAACACGTCGCTTTATAATTGTGCCATCTGCTAAAGAAAACCTTACTTCTTTATACGGTTCTATTCCTAATTCATCTAAAATTTTTCCTGGAACAAGACTATATATTGCACCGCTATCAACAATAAATTCTACATCGGTAAATTTTTCTGCTTTGCGATGCTCTTTTACTCTTAATATAACAGTTGTTATACCCATACTTATTTTTTCAAAATCACTTTACTTCTTACCCAGGCAATTTTACGCTTTGTCTCGCGACAAGTTTCCATTCTCCATTTATCTTTACCCATGTGAATGTTACCGCCATATTCAAATCGGTTGGTTTACCCTGGTAAATAAGGTTTGCTTTTACATTTGCATTAACTGCTGCAGCATTATCATAAATTCTTACCTTCATATTTGAAGGCTCAATAGTTTTATAATCCTGCTCACCGCTCATTATTGAACGTATCAGTTCTGCCTTTGTCTGAATCAGTCCGCTTGAATGCCCATAAGTGACATCATCTGCCAATAAGTTTGATAACGCAACACTGTCTTTTGAAAGCAAGGCATTTCTCAGGTTTGCCATTTTCATCATTACTTCTGTTTTCAGAGCAGAATTTTCCTGCGCCCTTAATGATAAAGTCAAAAGACTTGCTGCAAACCATGCAAGAATAATTTTACTCATACAATAGTTATTTTTTTAATTCGCAATTAAACATCCAACTCACGCCGAATTTATCCTGCAACATTCCAAATCTTGCACCCCAGAATTGATCACTCAAAGGCATAATAACTTTTCCGTCTTCCGCCATTTTATTAAAGACCTCTTCCTCTTGCGAAACATTATCCGTTTCCACAGACAATTGAATGTTTCCTTTTGTTGATACTTCGCTTCCTTTCATCACATCAGAGATCATGATCATATTATCGCCAAACTGTAACCTTGCATGCATTACTTTATTTTTATAATCTTCATCACTTGGCATTGGGCTGTCGCCATACCGCTGCATATATACTACTTGTCCGCCTAAAGCGTTTGCATAAAAATCCAATGCTTCCTGTGCATTGCCTGCAAAATTTAAATAAGGAGTAAGTTTCATAAATAATTATTTTATATTCGGAATAAGTTTATTCATATTCAGTTATTCATTGCCGCATTTCTCCTGCATTCTTCAATAATCGCATCTATTTTTTCTTTTGTAAGATACTCACGATAATGTTTACCTAACTGCATCATCGGCGCATAACCGCACGCACCAAGACATTCAACCGTTTTTAAAGTAAATATGCCATCCGCTGTGGTTTCACCCGGTTTAATATTTAACGTCTCACTGATGTATGCAATAATATCCTCGCTGCCACGCAACATGCAAGGACCTGTTTGGCAAACTTCAAATATATATCTGCCCACCGGTTTCAAATTATACATGCTGTAAAAGGTTGCCACTTCATACACTTCAACTGGTTCAAGATTGAGCAACGAAGCAACATAATCCATTGTTTCTACACTAAGCCATCCACCAAATTCTTCCTGCGCAATATGCAATAACGGAATTAGTGCACTCTTTTGTTTTCCTTCGGGATACCGTAAAATAATTTCATTTACTTTAGTCAGCTTCTCTTCAGAAAATACAGGCATATTTATTTCGATTTTCTTTTTTTTCATTAACACATTTTCCCTGCTTGCAGCTGGCAAGAAATTAGTACATTAACTATCCATCTCTCCTGCGATCAAATTCAAACTGCTTAATGTAACAATCGCATCACTTAACATACTTCCTTTCACCAGTTCTTCATAAGCCTGGTAATAAATAAAACATGGTCTTCGAAAATGCAAACGATATGGTGTACGACCTCCATCGCTTATCAAATAAAATCCGAGCTCACCATTGCCACCTTCTACACTCATATAAAGTTCTCCGGCAGGAATCTCTGTTTCACCCATAATTATTTTGAAATGCCAGATCAGTGCCTCCATTTTTGTATACACATCTTTTTTATCAGGCAAATAATATTCTGGAACGTCTGCATGATATACCTCTGCTTCAGCACCTTTAAATTCCTGAATTTTTTTATAAGCTTGTTCTATGATATTTAAGCTTTGCCACATTTCCTGATTGCGCACCAAAAACCTATCGTAACAATCACCCGTTTTTCCAACAGGAATAATGAAATCAAAATCTTCATAACTGCTGTATGGTGTATGTATACGCACGTCATAATCTACTCCTGCTGCTCTTAAATTTGGACCCGTGAATCCATAATTCAAAGCTCGTTCTGCAGAGATAGGACCTGCACCAATCGTACGTTCCATGAAAATGCGGTTGCGTGTAAGCAGGTTCTCAAATTCTTTCAAAACCTTTGGATATTCTTTAAGAAACTTTTCAAGTTTTGTAAATGCGGTGTTCGTAAAATTTCTTTCAAAACCGCCAATCCGGCCGATGTTTGTCGTTAATCTTGAACCGCATACTTCCTCATAAATTTCATAGATTAATTCACGATACTGCATTACATAAAGAAACACGGAAAGCGCACCGGTATCAACACCAACGATTGAATTGCATATAAGATGATCAGAAATACGCGCTAATTCCATAATAATCACCCGCAGGTAATCCACACGCTTTGGTGTTTTTATCTTCAGCAATTTTTCGCAGGTCAAATGCCAGCCCATATTATTGATAGGTGCACTACAATAATTCAATCTGTCAGTAAGTGGCGTAATTTGATAAAGCGGTCTGCGTTCAGCGATCTTCTCAAATGCGCGATGAATATATCCGATCGTTTGCTCAGCGGAAACAACTTTTTCACCATCAAGCTCCAGGATGTTTTGAAATACACCATGCGTTGCCGGATGTGTGGGGCCAAGATTTATTGTTGTTGTTTGCTTTTCAATTGAACCATCCGGAAGTTTAATATGATGTTGTGTATGTGGTGTAAGTTGAGACATTACTGTCCTTTTATTTTTATGTACTTAGCTTTCTGTTTACTATTGGGCTTTTATTGGTGTCACTCACTTCAACATTCTCTTTTTAATGAGCTTTATCAAACATAATTGAAGGAACTGTTTTAAAAATCCAAATAATCAATCCAATAATAACAATTGTAATCAAAGCAATTAAGGCCAACAAAACTTTGTTATCCTTAACCATCTCATTTTTTATTGTCATTAATTATTAATAATACTTAGTTCAAATATTTCTTCATTTTTATCTTTTGCTTATCTATTCTTAATTATTCAATCATTTTCAAATTAGCACATCAATTAATTACGAAACGCTTCCTCCTCTTCCAAACATTTCATCATCTTTATCAACCCTTGTTTGATCTTCCAATGGATATTCCTTACGCATCGGGAAATAATCCATTTCATCAACATTTAAAATGCGTTTAAGATTTGGATGACCAACAAAATTTACGCCGAAGTAATCATAGGTTTCTCTTTCAAGCCAGTTTGCAGCCTCGTATAATTTAGTTGCTGTGAAAACATCAGGCTGGTTAATATCTGTAAATACTTTAAAACAGATTCGAATATTATCAATCAAATTATGCAGATGATACACTATCGCTAATTCCCTTCCTTTTTGTTCTGGATAATGCACCGCACAAAGCGTGGTTAAAAAACGGAAGCGCAGTTCTTCATCTTCGTTTAAAAACTGCATTACTTTTAAATTCATTTCTTTGGGTGCTTCGAAAGTTAGCATACCATAAGGCTCTTCAAAATTGTAAATCTTGTCACCAAATTTTTCCTGTAAGCACTGTTTAATTTTTTCGTTTGTTAAATTCATAAGTTATATCGTCACCCTGATTGCAGGGACGTTGGAAAAAGTTGAATAAAGAACTGAGAGTACAAGAGTCCGCCTGAGGCGGAATGAAAGCTTAATTCTTATTCAATGGCTCGGTACAAACAAATTTCTACCATAATCTTATTGAATACCGTAACTATTCAATAAAGCCTTATAATGTTCACTGTTTCTTCTGCGCATACTTTCGTTGTGCACCAATTCCTGTATACGCATAATGCCATCGAGAATAGCTTCCGGTCTTGGAGGGCAACCCGGCACATAAACATCCACCGGAATGATTTGGTCAATGCCCTGTAAAACACTATATGTATCGAAAATGCCACCGGAGGAAGCGCATGCACCTACCGCCATAACCCAGCGTGGCTCTGCCATTTGCAGGTAAACCTGCCGCAGCACGGGAGCCATTTTTTTTGCAATAGTTCCCATCACCATCAGCAGATCGCACTGACGCGGCGTAAAGCCAAGACGCTCTGAACCAAAACGTGCAAGGTCATAATGAGAACCCATAGTTGCCATAAACTCAACACCGCAGCATGAGGTTGCAAAAGGCAGAGGCCAGATAGAATTTTTTCTTGCAAGACCAATTACCTTTTCAAATTTAGTAGCAAAGAAACCCTCGCCCTGCGTGCCTTCCGGCATTTCGGTGATGGCAATATTATCATGAATATCTGCCTGCTTCGGATGTATATTAAATCGTACCGGACGTGCCATAATTAAAATTTAGAACCTGCCTGCCGGCAGGCAAGTGTAAGATATAGAATGTAAAATTTAAAACACGGTAATCCATTATTAGTTTGACATACACCTTAACTTTTACATTTTTACATTTGTGTTTTAGATTTTACATTTACTAATCTTCCCATTTCAAAGCGCCCTTCTTAATGATGTAAATAAACCCCACAAGAAAAAAGCCAACAAACAATAATATTTCTATAAAGCCGGTCCATCCTAATTCCTTAAAGTTTACTGCATAAGGATAAAAGAAAATTACTTCCACATCGAACAGCACAAACAAAATCGCAACAAGAAAATATTTTATGGCCATAGGCTGACGGGCATCACCATGACTTTCTATTCCGCTTGCAAAATTTTCTAATTTATCGCTTGTCTTCCTTTTAGGGCCAACCATATGAGTTAAAACCATCATGGTAGCCACAAACCCAATAACAAATAAAAGCTGGATGCCTATAGGTATATAATCAGAAGCACTGTTTGAAGAAGTAGTATTCAATAAGACATTAAGAAGGTTCATTTTGAATTAATTGCACGGCAAAAATACGAGCAAGGGATGGAAAAGAAAAACTCCACTTTGAAAGTGGAGTTTTATTATTATCATTTTTATGATTTCACCGTAATCTATTTAGCACCGGATTTCGGTTTTGTCTTGGGTTTGGCACCTGGAGATTTCTCAGTAGACGGTTTAGCAGCAGGCTTTTTAAGCAAGTCAATATATTTTTGTGCATCAGGATTACCCGGATCATACACTAATATTTGTTCAAGATGATAAATGGCTGAATCTTTGTTTTTTGCAACGTTTGCATAATAACCGGCCAATGTACCATGCACTTGAATTAAACTACTCTTATATTTAGCAGTATCCTGTTTTAAAAAAGTAAGATACTCATTAGCAGGTTGTACAATTATTCCTGATTGCATTGAAGTATCTTTAGCTTGTGCCACTTTGAATCTCCACATAGGGCCATAAATCTGGTCAGGGAATTTTTGTTCATATACTTTAAATACACTGTCGGCAAGCTCATAATTACCGGCAAAATATGCTGCTTCACCATAATCATACACATCTCTGTTTGTGGGATTGGGATTAAGCGCATAAGCTTTTTGTACCCATTGAAGTCTTTCCTGGTATTTTTTTGCTCTCTTGAAAATATTGGAGATAGTATCAATATATGTTGATCTATGTTGTTGAACGGTATCAATCTCGTAGGCTTTTTGTAAATAGGCTACTGCAGAATCTGTTTGACCCACTTTACCTGCAACTATTCCGGCTATTGCATAATCGCTGGCACTTGTATCAACTTTACCAGATTCGGAAGCAAAGAACTTTTGAATTGCATTATAGGCTGATACAGAATCGCCCATTTTATTATAGTTGTAAGCGTATAAAATATTAACCCGTACATAATCTTTACATGCACCATTTTCCATTTCTTTTGCTTTAGCTATAGATTCCTGGTTTTTACCTGCACGGTATAAATAATCAGCTACAAAATAATCAGTCTTGCAATCCTTATCAGCATTTGCGACATACTTATCAATATATTCTTTTGCCACATTTACATCTCTTTCCTTATAGTAATTAAAGTACTCAAGATAAACAGGTGCATAAGCAGGATCGGCGGCAATGGCTTTTCCAAACCATTCATTCATGTATTCGGTATTGCTCTGGCTTTCATAAATTTTACCAATTCTAAAGTAAGCTTCAGCATATTGCGCATTGCGTCTTGTGGCATCTGTAAAAGCTTCAACTGCCACACCACCTTTATCACTTCCCTGTTTGAGATAACAAATACCTAAATTGATATCAATATCAGGATTTGTAGTATTAATTTGTGCAGCTCTTTTGAGTTTTTCAACGCCGTATGCAGGATCACCCTGCTGACTGCTGCCATCTGCCATCGCACGACCTATAGCATTGAGTATATCGGCATTTTCAATACCCTTTTTACCCTTTGTTGCTGTTATAGCCTGTTCAAATTTTTGCTTTGCTGAGTTTACATCATTATTCTCTAATATTTGAACATGACCTGTTCCAATCCAGATCCATGGGTCATTCATACCATCATTCAGAGCTTTTTGATATACAGCTTTAGCGCTATCAATCTTATCATCCGCAAGATATGCCTGCCCCAGCCAGTAAATCGAATATGCATCTTTTGGTTTGGAAGCAATTACCTTTTGCAATGTTTCCGTTGCACTTTTATATCTCTGGAAGTAAATAAATTTTATACCATCATCCACTGTTTGTGAAATGGCAAATGAAGTTGCGAATGCAACTGTAAGCATTGTTAAAATTGTTTTCTTCATTTTTTTCGGTTTAATCATTATACTTTTATGGGGTTTTTTCTGATTGTATGGTTCCTGTTCTAATTCCAAAATACATTTTTGCAGGAACCAGATAACTTCTTTTAAACACCAACTGGCCTCGTTCAAGATTAAGAAAGTTTGAAAAACCGGTACCCAGACCATTCCAATTTTCCTTTAGCACATAATACAAAGGCCGTACCAAAGGGTATTGAGCGTATGTTATAGTAGCTTGCGAAGGTTTTGCAAAGCTTCCTGAATCGCAATTGTTTTTGCATTCTAGTAAGGCAAAGCGTATTTTATTTTGATATGCCTGTTGCTCCGGGTCCTGATCATTTGTAACCCAGCTTGAGCCAACAAAACCAATTGCATTTTCATTTTTTGAAATATAATCCACTACGGCTTTACTGCCTTTAGCAGCCATAACATTTTTACCAAACGGGGTTCCGTGTAAGACAGAATCTAATAAATAGCGTACGGTACTTGTTGCACTTGTTCCGTCTGCAACAATAATATGTGAAGTATCTTTCCCACTAAGCATGTTTTTAAGTTTCCGCAATGTAAACACACTGTCCTTCGCGTTAATGTTTACAATTACACTCACTGCATCATAGGCCAATACTCCAAACTGAGGCTCAAAGGATAATTTTGCATTATAAAACGAGCTTTCTTCTCTTGTTAATCCTCTTGCAACAATTATCATTCGGGTACTATCTTTCTGTAAATCTTTGAAACAATCACTTTCAGATTTATAACTCGCATTAATCTTTGTGCCAGTGTACGATGATTCATATACTTTTATTTGCTCATTGATTACAGGCTTAAAGCTTTCATCAACACTTATATTAATTGTTCCGTTTCTTGGCGTATCATTTACACGGACAGATTGCTTTTTATTTTTACATTCTGTAATTAGTACTGCTAATATCAGACATACCAAAAAATATTTAGCCATACTCTTTTTTTATCATCAATAGTTCTTCTTTATTCCCCTGTATAATCTGAAAGCGCCATAAAGAATACACAATCCGCCAAACGCATATATCATAATCGGGTCAGTTGTTTCAAAAAGATTTAACCCGATCTTATCGTTGAATAACATTACTGCGCCAATCCCTATAATGATTAACCCCATTGTAATGTTATACACGGTACGCATTAAGTTATAACTTTTGCGCTGCTTATCTCTGTAGTCATTTTCCATTTAACAAAACATTTAAATGGGGCCGGCAAATTAATAATTTTTATTATTCAACTGCAATGAATGTTTTAAAACCATAAAATAAAAGATGGTTGTATCCAATACGTTTTGATTTCATGTTCCATACTTTTGTTTACAGGATCATCAGGTAATTACGAATGATTTTTTTATGAACCATAAGCCAGCACTGCTATTGAGCTTATGTTGCGTCGCACTCTTTTACTGTTAGTTTACTTATCTGCAAAGAGAACGTATCCTTAAATTCTTTTTATTGTCACCCGAATAAATAAAACAAAAATTGAGCTACAATAAAGAAATTTTAGCAACAAAGTCAACAGACTTAAAATCAAATGCATTTTATAAAACAAATGTGCCTGAAAAACTTGAGATGCGACAATATGGATAAATCCATAAAACCGGTAAGAAATAAAATTGTTAAATAATTGGATATTCAAAGAATAGAAATATACCGTTTGTCATAATGAAACTACGAAGAATTAAAGCTGATCTCTTAATCTAACTACAAACTGAAAACTACAAACTACAAACTGCACTTTATCTTTGCAGCCATAAAAAATAATTATCAGGAATGAAAATCTTAATGGTATGTCATGGCAATATTTGCAGAAGCCCTTTGGCAGAAGGAATTTTACAGCATAAGGTAAAGATTGCCGGACTAAATTGGAAAATTGACAGCGCAGGAACAAGTGACTATCATACTGGTGATCAACCGCATTATCTTTCACAAAAAGTAGCAAGAATAAATGGCATTGATATCAGTCATCAATGTGCAAGACAATTTAAAAAAGAAGATATGCAGAAGTATGATAAAATTTATGTAATGGATAGCGAAAATTATCTTGATGTAAAGCGCATAAGCAGGGAATTGTGGAATGAGGAAAAAGTTGATTTGCTCTTAAATGAATTATATCCGGGCAAAAACATTGGTGTTCCTGATCCATGGTTTGGTGCAGAGGAAGGATATCATGAAGTGTTTAAAATGATCAGTAACGCATGCGACAAAATAATGAACAAGTATGCCAGTTTGCAAATGAGCAAATGAAAAACATCTTTTATTATTACCTGACTTCAATGTTTTCAATAACAAATAACGATAATGACCAAACCTACATTACCGCAAGGCACAAGAGATTTTAGCGCTGAAGTTGTACGCAAACGCAATTATATTTTTGATACTATCCGTAGTGTTTTTGAATTATATGGATTTCAGCCACTGGAAACACCAGCGATGGAAAACCTTGAAACTTTGATGGGCAAGTATGGTGAAGAAGGGGATAAACTTATTTTTAAAATTCTAAACAACGGTCTTGATAATCAATCTAAATATCAACAGGCAAGAGAAGATTTTGAAAAAGTATTAGAAGGTAAAAATGTAAAGGCCATTACTGAGCGTGCGCTTCGCTATGATCTCACCATTCCTTTTGCTCGCTATGTTGCCATGAATCATGGTCAGCTTAGTTTTCCTTTTAAGCGATACCAGATACAACCTGTATGGCGAGCGGACCGGCCGCAGAAAGGACGTTACCGTGAATTTTATCAATGTGATGCAGATATAGTGGGAAGTTATTCTCTTTTAAATGAGGTAGAGCTAACAAATATTTATGCAGAAGTTTTTAATAAATTAAACCTCGATGCAGAGATACGGATCAACAATAGAAAAATATTAACTGCACTAGCAGAAACATGCGGAGGTGCAGACAAAATGATGGATATTACTATTGCGATTGATAAGCTTGACAAAGTTGGTATTGATGGCGTGAAGAAAGAATTGCAGCAAAGAGAATTGACTAAAGAACAAATAAATATCATTGAAAGATATCTAAATGTAAATGGCAGCAATGAAGAAAAATTAGAGCAGATAAAATCTTTGCTTGGTGAAAATGCTGCCGGCGAAAAGGGAACAGAAGAGTTAGAATTTATTTCAAATTTTATACTCACCACTCATCATTCACTACTCACCTTTGATTTTACTCTTGCCCGTGGTCTCAATTATTACACAGGAATTATCTACGAAATAAAAGCTAAAAACGTGCAAATGGGAAGCATTGGCGGCGGCGGCAGATATGATGACCTCACTGGTTTATTTGGCGTACCAAATTTGCCTGGTGTTGGTATCAGCTTTGGTGTTGACAGGATCTATGATGTAATGGAAGAGTTAAAATTATTTCCCGAAAATGTGCATATGGGAACACAGGTTTTGTTCTTCAATCTTGGCGCAGAGGAAAGCAAAGTTGCTTATAATTTAATGCAACAATTAAGAGCAGTGAATATAAAATGCGAAATATATCATGAACAGGCAAAATTTGATAAACAATTTAAATACGCGGAGAAAAAAATTATTCCTTTTGCTGTGATTATTGGCACTAAAGAAATGCAGGAAAAAACTTGTGTTGTTAAGGATCTAAAAAAAGGAGAACAAAAAATATTTCAGCAAAATAAATTGATTAATTTTTTCAAACAATAGTTAGCGTATGCCTTTTGAAAAAGCAAAAAAACCATTTTTTAAGTTTACTGATATTCCAAACATCAATGATTTTTCATTTGAGAAATTAACCTTAAATAACAGCAGACAATTGTTTGAATTATTTCAGTTTGATAACAACGAATTTGTTGATGAAAGATTTAAGAATGAAGAACTCTGTAAGGAATATGCAGAAATGATTGAAATGTATTCTCCTTACTCCCATAAGCATGGAGGAATGGATTGGTTTTGGAAAATAAAAAATGACTACGCAGGTATTTTGCATTTATATGATATGAATTTGGAAACATTGGGAGAAAATAACCGAAGATGCTGGATTGGTTTTGCAACCAATAAACAGTACCGCAATAAAGGATTTACCAGCAAGGTATTAATGCATTTTATAAATTATATTTTGGATAGTTATCCTCAGTTAAATTATATTTATTCGATGACCAAAAAAGAGAATATTGCTGCTCAAAATTTTCTGTTGAAAAATGGTTTTCTTTTTGATCCCACAGAAAGAATTTCAAAAGACTATTTGTTCTATATTCAAACACGATCAGAATCTTATAATAATTATAACTGCAATTCATTATTCAACTTAAGATTTTCTGTCAAAAGCTCCCTGCTTTTTCATTTCAAAAAATATTTCTGGCATAGAATTCGGTTATATTTTTCTAAAAATTTATTGATGAGAAATATAACGCTTTTGGTTGTATGCCTTCTATTTATTACTGCATGCCATAGAAAATCTGTTCCCGAGAAAACTCAAAATGCAACTATAATCACAAACCCAAATGCAAATAAAAAAGTAGTTCCGCCTCCAAAAACTTCAATTAGAGAACCAAAACCAGACTCAGCAATTTCAACTCCACCTGTTGCTCCTCCTCCATCAGCTATGATTGTAGTAGATGGATATGGAAAGGTACTTACCCCATCATCAAAATTACCGGCGGATTCCAGTGTTAAAGCAGATTATACAAAATTATCAAGAGGTTTTACGCCACAGGAATTAGCAAATCTCAGAGTCCGTTATAAAACAGTTCCTCCACGGGTATTATATGTTTCTGAACAGTATACACTCAAATCATTGCGTGGCACTTACTGCATTTACAAGAAAAAGTTTTGGTATTGGAAAAAAGAGGATGGGCTTTTTTATTTAGATGAAATGTATTATAAGTAAGTAAGAATTATTTCAGCAAAGTTTTTATTTTCTAATTTAAGGATTGTTTGAGCGCTATTCAAAATTTTGCAATTGCTTGAAGTTGCCTGAAGTAATTCTATTAAAGTTTTTCATAAATAATTGCCGCCCCTTGGCCTACTCCGACGCACATTGTTGCTAATGCGTATTTCGCATTTCTTCTTTTCATTTCATACAACAATGTGGTTGATATTCTTACACCGCTGCAACCCAATGGATGGCCCAATGCAATAGCTCCACCATTTACATTTACTATATCGGGATCAAGATTTAGATCGCGAATGCAAGCCAATGATTGTGATGCAAAAGCTTCATTCAGTTCAATCAAATCTATATCGGTTGTCTTCAAACCCGCACGCTGCAAGGCTTTTGCAGATGCAGGCACGGGGCCAATGCCCATGATAGAAGGATCAACACCTGCAACACCCATGCTTACTACTCTTGCCAAAGGTTGTAAATTAAACTGCTGCATCGCTTCTTCACTGGCAAGCAACATGGCAGCAGCACCATCATTAATGCCACTCGAATTACCGGCAGTAACAGTTCCATCTTTTGCAAAAGCTGGTTTTAATCCCGCAAGTTTTTCCAATGTTGTTTCTCTCGGATGTTCATCCTGTGTAAATACAGATAGCTCTTTATTTTCAGCAATCTCTACCGGGATAATTTCATCTTTCCACTTACATGCATTCAAAGCTGCAATATATTTTTGTTGTGATTGCAATGCGAATACATCTTGTGCCTCGCGGCTAATGTTCCATTGCTTTGCTATATTCTCTGCAGTTTCGCCCATAGAAAAAGGATAATGAATATCGGTCAACTTCTTGTTTGTAAAACGCCAGCCGATCGTAGTATCATATATTTCTGTTTTACGGCTCCATGCCCCATCACTTTTTGCCATCACAAATGGTGCTCTTGTCATGCTTTCAACGCCGCCAGCAATATATAGCATTCCTTCATTACACATAATTGCTCTTGATGCATCCATTACTGCCTGTAAGCCACTTGCACACAAACGGTTCACCGTGTTACCGGCAACACTTACAGGAAGCCCCGAAAGCAAAGCCGCCATGCGGGCCACATTGCGATTATCTTCACCCGCCTGGTTTGCATCACCTGCAATCACATCTTCAATTGCTGCTGTATCAATTGTTGCATTTCGCTTTAGTAAAGCTTTAATGACATGGGCAAGCAAATCATCCGGTCTTATCGTACTTAGTTTTCCACCGTAACGACCAATTGGTGTTCTTACTGCATCTACCACATAAACTGCTTTCATAAACTCTCTTCTTTTTCGCTGCGCAAGATAATAGGTTTTTGATTTACAATATTTTTTATGAGCCTGGCAAAAAGATCATGATTGGACTTTCATTGCGTTGCACTCTTATACGTTCAAAACTTTACTCAACAAATAATACAACCTGTATTAAGCATCACCAAATCCTTTACGTTGTATACATCGAATATTTCGTCGGAGCTAATAATGGAAATATTTTCAACTAAAGATTGAGCTACTAATAATCTGTAAAAAGGGTCGCGATGATGCAGCGGTAATTCGTGTGTTTGATAAATGTGAGAGATTGAAATGCCTAAAATTTGAAAATGATAATCATGTTCGAAATTTCTGATAAATATTGGCAGCGGTTGTTTGAGTGTTAATTTGCCTGTTTTAAGTTTTATCACCATCTCCCAAACAGAGGCTTTACTGAAATAAACTTGCGGGTCTGAAAATATCTTTTCTTATTGCGCAAACAGATCATTACCTTTTTGATTATAGGCGACTCGTATTTCGTTTTGGATTCTCGTTATAGGACAGATAATTTTTTTGTTCCGCCAACGCGCATGTTTGGGTTGTATTTTTTTAGTATTGTTATACCTAAAAACTTAATACAATCATCTTATTTTGTTAATTTTAATTCCACGATTTTAATTTTATTCTCACACTTGTTTCTCTACCTTTAATTTCTATTAAGTTTAATGCTTTACCAAATTTGTTTACAATAATTATTTACCGTTAAGAACCTTGTGCACACCCTGCTCTTCCATTTTAATACAAGATCCTAACCCGCTATTGTTCATCTTAAATGTATTCGTGTGGATAACAATAAGCCATCACATAATAGCATCCGTTATCTCCAAAAGAGGATAGTAGAATTAACGCAGCAATATTACAATGCCATCAGAGATAACACCACCTTTGAAAGTTTGAAAGCTATATTTATGAAACGAAAAGACCTTGAAAAGGAATTATCTGAATTACAGAAAGGAGAGGGAAATGCTTCTGACGCTGAAGTTAATAATGATAATGTCAATCAGAATATAAAAATGAATAATGAATATTCTGCTTGAAACCGGACAAATAAAATTATTAATACTTTCTTCAACACATCCTGATCATAAAAGTCTGCGTACAGATAATGTGGACAAAAATAGTTGGTGACCTTGTCAAAAAAAATCTTACTGGTAAGCTCTACAACAGAACAAGGATTAGAATTCAATCAGAAAATAAATAACTTGAAATTACATTCAATGAGGAATGATTTTTCAGTGTGAGATTTTAAAAATTCAGAAATACAAAATTTAGTGTTGAACCATGCATAGCATTACGGCGTGTTCATATTAGCTATTGGTTCTTTAATGAAATAAATAATGATACTCTGTAAATGTGAAGCTGGTTAATAATTAAACCAATGAATAAATTTTTTTATACTGTCTGTAAAATACATTCTTTAAAAATTCCAATTTCAGCAGCATCATATTGTTTCAATTGCTCCAGTAATTCTGTAACATATTTATTTTAATTTACTGTGAGCTGATAACTGCCTGTAAACATTAATATCAGTTTGCGGATAGATGAGAAAAGCAAAGACCTTGCTTTCATCCGCATGGGCATCATTCATTCGTTCTGATTGTAAAATTGAATAGCCTCCTGCCTGCTTTGTTTTTATTCCCACCTGAGGAGTGCGTGATGATCTTTTTGCTTGTGTAAAGACAAATTGTAATTCACCGGCAGCACAGCGGTGTTGGGCAATGTACCTGAACAGCCCATCTTTCTCAGACTGCTGTAGTGTAACATCCAAATCACTGTTGATAGACCGGCTGTATTCTTCCCATCGTTTAATGAATTGCTCAGTGTCAAGCGTTGTCTCAAAGCAAACAAACTGTACTATCTTACCTGTTCTCATCCTTGCAAGGTAGGCTTTATAGCCTGTTTCACCTATTTATAGTTGTTGTTTATGTTGTAATTAACATCGTTACGGATTTAAAGTTTCAGACTTATAATTTCAATTAATGCGAAAATCAACTTCACTTATGACAAGTGAGCGAACACGCAGGCGACTCGACGAAACACAAACGTTCGGCCGTAATATTTTTTACTCTTCTTCATTATATAAATGCCTGCAAGGATTATAAGTGCGATGCATAATTGAAATTATCTTTAAATCCCAATATGCTTTTACTTTGCCAGTTATATGGCTGCTGCGGGTTCACTTAAACATATTCTTACATTACTCAAAAAAGACCTGTTGCTTGAAATTCGTCAGCAGTATACTTTTTATGGGGTATTGTTGTATGTTGCTTCCACAATATTCATTGTTTACTTAACTATGGGCGAGCCCGAAGAAACAGTATGGAATGCATTGTTTTGGGTGATACAATTATTTGTTTGTGTAAATGCAGTGGCCAAAAGTTTTTTACAGGATAGTAAAGGCCGCATGTTATACTATTACTCTATTGCCGGAGCAAGAGATTTTATACTTTCCAAACTTGCATTTAACGCAATGCTTATGCTGGTGATGAGTTTACTCAGCCTTTTTATTTTTATGCTCTTACTAGGTAATCCGCTTATACATGCACTTCAATTTACAGGTATTAGTTTTCTTGGTGGTATTGGTCTTAGTTTAATCTTTACGTTTCTTGCTGCTATTGCTGCAAAAGCACAACAACAGGCAGCATTAATGGCCATCATGGGTTTTCCCATCATTATTCCACAACTGCTTTTGCTGGGTAAAATTGCCAAAGCTGCTTTCTCTCCTGTGTTGCAGGCAGGCTTATGGAAAATGATTTTATTACTTATCGGTCTCGATATGTTAGTTATATTATTAGCGGTTATTTTATTTCCTTTTCTATGGAAAGATTAATGAGAGACAAGTTGCAGGTTACAAGTTTTAAGTACAATATTAAGGTTGCAAGTTACAAGTTCCAGATGCAAGTTCGAGTTGCATATTGTAAGGAAAATTAATATTGAACATTGATATTGAACATTCGTGTTGAGCATTGGTGTTGAATATATTTCTTAACGAACCAACATTGATTGAGAATTCATTCTCTTTTATTTCATCATTCTTACATTCACATCTTTTACATTTTGCATTTTACATTTTACATTTTCTTATTCCTTGTTTCTTACAACCAGTACTTATTTTTTCTTCAACATATTTTTATTGAGCTCGTTCCCCTAATTTTGCCCCGCAGATTTTTTATAACCAAGTTGCTTGCTCTTAACATCTGCCCGGCATTACTGAAAAAGTAATTGTATGATTCGTCAATACTGGTGGAAAATACTGTCCTTTGTTTTACTCATGTACACTTGCACCATGGGTTTTTTTGTGAAGATACCTGTGCTTGACGGAAGGCTTCAGCAATCTATCCGTAATCTCTTTTTTCATGTGCCCATGTGGTTTGGTATGATGATACTGTTTACAGTTTCTGTTATCTATGCTGTAAAGTACCTTCTTTCGCAAAAAACGCTACACGATGATTATGCAGTGGAATATGCACGCAGCGGAATTGTATTTGGCATATTAGGTCTTATTACCGGAGCAGTGTGGGCTAACTATCAATGGGGCAAACCCTGGAGTGGTGATCCAAAACAAAACGGCGCTGCAATTGCGTTACTCATTTACCTTGCTTATTTTGTATTACGTGGTTCTATGAATGATGGGGATAAGCGTTCACGCATAAGTGCTGTATATAATATTTTTGCTTATGCCATGTTGTTCCCAACTTTATGGATATTACCGAGAATGACAGAATCATTGCATCCGGGCGGACAGGGCAGTGAAGGCAATCCTGCTTTAAATGGCAATGATCTTGATCCGCAAATGCGCATGGTTTTCTGGCCTGCTGTCATTGGGTGGACATTACTGGGTGTATGGATAACTACCCTACGCATAAGATTACGTATTATTACCGAAAAGAAATTTGCTCATGAATAAATTGAAAGGAACAGCACTCTTTATAGTTTTATTCTTTATGAGAGGAATTATACTTGCGCAAAATGTGAACACGAAAACTGAAGAACCAACAGACTTTATGCGCAGCAATGGAAAAATTTATGTGGTAATGGCTGTAGTTGTAATAATAGTGCTGGGCATTTTTATTTACCTGCTTAATCTTGACAGGAAGATAAAACGATTGGAGAAAGGCAAGGAAAGTTAAAGGGTTGAATGGTTGAAGAGTTAAAACCATAATTCAACTATTCAAATGATGAATAGAAATACAAATGCCGGTCAACAAATAAAAAAGAAAAATCAAAACAAACTATCAGGAAACAAATGTTAATTAGCAGAGAAAAAGATTATATAATTTAAATCCTTTCACATGGCAGAACAACAGTATAGTTTTTTTGAAAGCGTAACCCAAAGCTTTGATAAAGCTGCGAAATTTACCAAATGGGAACAAGGCTTGCTTGAACAAATTAAGGCATGCAATGCAGTGTATCAAATGCGCTTCCCTGTTAAAAGAGATGACGGTTCTATTGAAGTAATTGAAGCATATCGTGTGCAGCACAGCCAGCACAAGACACCGTGCAAGGGTGGTATTCGTTTTAGCGAAGCAGTGACGCAGGATGAAGTGATGGCACTTGCGGCACTTATGACCTATAAGTGTGCAATTGTAAATGTTCCGTTTGGTGGCGCAAAAGGTGGTATTAAAGTGAATCCACGTGAGTACAGTGAATTTGAACTGCAAAAAATTACACGACGTTATACTGCTGAACTGA
>WNGA01002418.1_pt1 | contig 41022 bp, 41 predicted proteins | sample 5400061 | NCBI WGS metagenome assembly WNGA01 (sample SAMN13153366, study PRJNA577476) | soil metagenome | isolation source: 100 cm soil or saprolite under grassland replicate 2 | place: USA:California | collected 2016-06-15 | reverse complement strand
GGCGGGGGAGGAGGAGGCGGCGGCGCTCCGTAGTGGTTGCGGTGCTGCGCGTCGCCACCGAACTGCCCCCACTCGATGCCCCCGTACGTCGCACCGTGCAGGTCGTACGCCCACACCTTGTCGTACTGCCCCTGCTGGCCGGCCCAGGCGCTTCCCACCACCACAAGCTCGTTACGGCTATCTCGGTCGATATCCGCGATGGCAGGCACGCCACCCGGGCCGATCATGAGCGCCTTCGGGAAGTGCGGGTGCAGTAGGCCGTTACGGTTGTAGAGCCGCACGTCGCCGTTCGTAGACGAGCCCGAAACGTGCGTCGTGATCGCGATGTCCGGCAGGTTGTCGCCGTCCACGTCGCCGATCACGGGAGCCGAGTAGCCCTGCCCGCTGCCGAACTGAGGCCACCCCGGGAAGGTGGTGCCGTCCCCCTTCCATACGTCGAGAGCACCCTCGGTCTGCACGACGATCTCGGGCACTCCGTCTCCGTCCAGGTCGCCGAGGGCGGGAGCGGTGCCGTAGGAAGCGTCGCTCGGCGCGGTCATGGTGCGCTCGAGGGTGCCGTTGGCGGCGAGCACTTTGACCCTGGTGGTGTAGTCCTCTAAATCGTATGCGACCACCACGATCTCTTGAGCGCCGTCGCCGTCTACGTCTCCTATCGCGGCGAACGTGTCCGGGTAGCCAGTGTCCACGCTTACCAGCACGGGAAAACCGGCGACCGATGTGCCATCGTGGTGGTACGCGCACAGGTAGACGCCCGGAGTACCGGAGCCGGAAGCCGTCACGATCTCCAGGTCGCCGTCGCCGTCAAGGTCGGCGATAGCAGGCGTATGCACCTCCTGCCCCCCGTCGCACCAGGCAGGCCAGCCGGGGAGAACCGAGCCGTTCGCCCTGTAGGCATGCAGCCGCCAGTCCTCCTCTTCGATGAATACCTCGTCAAGGCCATCGCCGTCCACGTCAGCCAGGGCCGGCGGGGTGGCTACGTAGTTGGCGTTGTTGCGCGGCCAGCCGGGCAGGGTCGAACCAGCCCCGTTGTAGGCGTCCAGGAGGGTCCCAAAGTACCCGGAGAAGACCTCGAAGCCGGGAAAGGAGGTAGAGAGCTGGCCCAATGCCGGGTAGCCGGCGCCCGCGATGCCCACCGGCCAGCCCGGCTCCGGTGAACCGTCCGAGTTCCACGCGTAGAGCGGACCCGGGGCAAGCGCGGTCACCAGAATCTCCAGAGTGGGATCGTCGTCAATGTTGCCGACGAGGGCGTGGATGGCCGGCCCCCCGTGGAAGCCGCCTGCTCTCTCGTAGGTCCTTACGGGGAAGCCAGGCTCAAGATCGGGGTCGCGTGGCGGTGGCGGCGGGGGCGGCGGTGGAGGCGGCGGCGGTCGAGGCGGGTTGGCTGCTGAAGCGTCTTCTCCAATCGCCGTCTGATAGTGCAGCGAACTGACGATCGGGGGAGGCCGCTTCGCGATGCGCGACGAGTCAGACCCGAGAACGGCGGAAGCGTCTCCGGCACCGACTGCGCCTGCTGCCGTAAGCGTGGCGAGTAGAGCGACCCAAGCTCTCACGGCGACTCCCCTACTGGATGCGCTGAGTCTACCGCCCCGACGGATAAGGTCTATGACCCGCAGGACGACCGGTTTACGAACCACCGCCTGCCTCGTAGCGTCCCGGCCTGCGCTTTTTGCAGCGCTCGGCCGGGTCGCTAGGCCGGCGGGGGCAGGCGGATCTCGTGATGCCTGAGAGCTTGACTTAGCGATGCTCACGGACCTCGTAATCGCGCCGGGGGGCGGGGCGTACCTCGGCTACTTTCAGAGGCGTGAAGCTCGCGGAGGAAGTTGTGGCCTGGCTCTTCGCGCTGTGCTCGCAGGAGCTGTCTTCGTCGCAATCGGAGTAGCGGTGCGAGAGCCGATCCGCGAGTGGCGCCAGGGTCACCATAAAGGACGCCCTCTGGATCGCCCTCGCAGTCGGTTGCGGGTTGTTTTTCCTCTTCGCCCTATCGCAGATCATTCCCTTGACTGCCAATTCGCCAATCGAGAAATCCTTCCGCGTAAAGCTGGACTCGCCAGGATCTGTGACAGCCGCAGCCGGCCACATTGACGGTCGGGGTACAGCCGTGGTGAATCTCCGCGTCCACCCCGGGCGCAGACCCGCACGCGATAAGTCCAGTTTTGGACGTTTCCGCGGAGGGCGCCGTGAGCCCGACCGAGGGGTGCATGGGCCTGTGGCGCATGTGCCCTCGCACCCCGCGCGCAGACACGAACGGCGCCCCCCAAAGGGGCGCCGCCCGCGTGGCCATTTGACAGACCGAAGCCGCGAAGGCACCCAACTGGGTGCCGGACGCCAGCGACTCCCGGTCGCGCCGAGTCTACGCTCTTCCTTCTAGCGGGCCCGGCCGGTACGGGCTACGAGGCGCTGTGCCCCCGGGCCTTGAGGAGCTCGCGGCCAGCGACGATCAGGACGACCGCCGCCAGGACGACGGCAGCCATCTGGCCCTGCCCGTACGGGCCGCCGTTGAAGGAGAACCCTCCGGCAGCAGACCGGACAACGACGAAAGCGGCCCAGACGACGGCGACGGCGGCGACGATGGTGCGTCTACGCATCGAGGCCGCCCGCATAGGCGGCCTTCTTCCTCGGGATGACGGCCGCGACGATGATGGCGAGGATGCCGAGGAACAATCCCAGGAAGGCGAAGAGCGCGAAGCTGTACCCCTTGCGCTCGGCGATCCAGCCGCTGCCAACAGCGAAGCCAACCATCAGCGCGAAGGGAAGACGATGGGAAGGACAGTTTCCATGAGAACGCTCCGTTCGATTGCGGCTGCCACCTCCGCTATCGGTTCTGGGGTAGAAGCGCCCTGTCCCCCACAAGGGGGCCAGGACGCTTAGAGCGTCAGACCTGCGGTCGCACGTTTCGGAGCTGTGTTCCGCTCGCCGTGTAAGCCATAGAGTTTGGGGCGGTGTCCCCGTCCGAGAAGGCCACGCGCGAGAGGGAGCGCCGCGATGCCTGAGCCTTCGCCTCCGAAGAGCTGGATGCTGCTCGCCGGCGTGTGTTGCGCAGTGGTTTTGACCGCCGCGCTCCTGCTCTTCGATTGGAACAGCTCACCCGAGAGCGAGAGTTTCGTCAAGAACGTCCCGTTCCTGATTTGGGCCGTTCTCCTCTGCAGCCAGACCGCGCTCTGGACGCTGCTCGCCATCCCCCTCTGGAGGTCTCTCCGCGGCCTGGTCGCCGACTATCGCTTCGACAGGGGCATCGCGGCGCGGCTCGCGATCTCAGTCGCCGTTGTCGCCTTTCTTGTCGCTGTCTTCGTAGGGTTCTCAGTTCCGGTCGTTCCCGACTACCCCTTCGCCCACCACCGCGCCAAGATCCTCACGCTCACAGCCGGCGGATTCCTCGTCGCCCTCGTCGCGATGATCGGAATCTGGCTCGTCGAGGCTGCTTCGACGCAGCTTCTGCTTGCGCCCCGCGAGCGGCAGCTTCCGGAGTACTTGCGCCTGCGCGCGGATCTTCGCCGCTTCCTCGGGGCGGCGGCGGCCATCATCGGCGCGGCAACGCTCAGTACCGGCGGGCTTCGCAGCGCGATCCTCTCGAACGTGAAGGGCGTGGAGTTCCCGGCCGAGTACGTCCTCTACTACGGGGCCTACTTCTCGGTCGTGCTCCTGCTCGCCTACGCCCCGGCATATCTCGCCTTCCGCGACGTCGGCCGCCATTTGCTCGAGTCGCTCCTTCCTATCCCCAGCGACGCTCCAGACTCGTGGGCCGACTGGTACGCAGACCGGAAGGCGCTCGAAGGGCTGCTTGAGCTCGACGTGGCGACCAGCAAGGCCCTTCAAAGCGGACTTGCGATCGCGACCCCCTTCGTCGGCAGCGCAATCGGAGTGCTGCTCGGAACGCGCGGCTGAACCGCAGCGTTGATCGGTGGTGGCGAGGTCTGGTCGCCGCCAGCGGAGAGGCGGCCGGCCGCTCCTGCATTGCCTCAAGCGCGGACTGACCCCGGGCGAGGCCGCTGAACATCCATCCAGCCTGAATGAATCGAGTACGCCGTTGATCCAGCGGCGCTGAGAAGAACCACGACATCGCGTACGTAGACTCGCGCTGATGCCCGATCGCATCACGTTTGCGCTCGTTGGTGATCCAGCCAACCCCGGGGCCCACATCGACGATGCCGAGTGGGAGCGCTTGTGGTCGCAGCGCCTCACGGTTGAGCTTGAGGTCGACGAGCGCGAGACATTGGGCTCCCTCGTGGCTCGGGCGCTACCAGCGTTCGGCGTCGTGGGTCTCCCTCAGCGGATGGATCCCGCGACGTTCGTCGATTTGGGCCTCTACGAGGAAGAGGAGGCAGGAGCAAAGGTCTGGCACCTCGCCCTTCTCGACGAAGGCGGAAGGGCGACCTGGACCAGTCACGATCTTCGCCTCATCCCCTACTCGGAGCTTGTCCGATCGGCTGAGGTCGACGCCGTTACCGGAGACCCACGCCGCCTCTACCTGATCCTGCGCGAGCCAACCGGGAACGGCTTGGGGATCGATTGGCCGACAATCCTGCACGCTTGGGAGCTCATCGACGAAGTCGTCGGCCGAGTCGGCGCCTATGGAGGGGCAGCGGCCACTATCGTCGCGGCCGGCCACTACCTTCGCGCACGCCTTGCCCGCGGCCGCGAGGCCGTCGACCGAAACGTTCACCGCTGGTCGCAGCGAGGAGCTTGGCCATACACGCTCTTTCGCTTCCTCGATCGGCCTCGGTGGTCGGCCTCCAGGCTCGCCGAACTCCTCGGCTGCTCGGACGAAGATGCAGAGGCCGTGCTAGCGCTGTTCGGCTTCGCCTACAGCGAGGAGGAAGACGTCTGGCGCCGGCGCGGAGACGACGCTGGGCGCATCCTGAGCCAAGCGTTCGAGGAGGCCGCTGAAGCGGACATCGAACTCTCCGACCATAAGAGGCAGGTATTCGAGGAGAGGATCGATCAGCTGGTGCGGAGCGGCGTCCGCCCGCCGGAACGTGAGTATCCGGCCGAGGACTTCCCCTCGTGGGAGGAGATCGAGCGTTGGCAGCGCATCCGCGGTACGTTGCTCACCGGCGGCATCGCCACGGGCGCGTTTGTGGCTGGTCTCATCTTCGGACGCCGTCGCGATCATTACGCCTAGCGGCAGACCGCCGAACTCTCGACTCGGGGTACGTACGTCCGTGGCGATCTCGCCCGCCCACCCCGGGCGCGGCCCGCGCGCCCTTTTCCCAGCGCCGGGAAAACCCAGAGCGAGGTCTGCTTGCGAGCACTCCGGCGGCTACGGTCGAGGGGTACATACACCCGTGGGCGACTCGCCTCCGCACCCCCCGGGCGCAGGCCCGCGCGGAGTTCTGGCGGGACCGCCGAAACTCGGAAAGGCCGCTTTGCAGGTGTTTCCTGCGTGAGATCAGCGCGAAAATGCGAGCACGCCGCCCAGACGCGCCAGTTCTGCGCAGGGTCGATATCCCCCGGTCTCGCGACGAGGCGATGCGCACGCCTACGAACCCGGCTCTGCGGTCGCGCGCCGGCTGCGGCGGTGGCGGGCGACGCGAGCGCGGCCCGAGCCGTGCGCGGCGCAGTAGCGCCGCCGCCCGTGCGCGAGACGCGAGATCGTCCCTTCACAGTCCGGCTCGGCGCAGATGCGCTGCTCCCGCCCGCGCCGCTGCCTCATCCGGTAGGCGATCGCGGAGTTCGTCAGGTCCTTGCCGAAGAGCTCGATCCGGGCCTGCTTGATCGCGGCGTGCACCTCGACCGGCGAGACCCACGGCTCGGCGAGATCGGCGGCGCTGAGCGGCTCCTCCAGGGGCTCGCCGGCGAGCGCCGCGGCTGAGCGCTCGCGCGCGTCTTCCGCGAACGAGCGTGCGTAGCTAACGCCGTCGGCCGATCGCCTCGAGAGCGCCCGCAGCTCCGGGTCGCCGGACTTGAGCTCGAGCGCCCAGGAGTGTCGGCGTCGACGTTTTGTCACTCGAGACCTTTACAGAATCCTTACAGGAATAGTAACGAAAACTTGAACTCACGCTCGCCCCGGCTCCGATAGGCGCTGTCGCCATCGAGCAAAGGAGCGAGTGATGTCGAGACCGAGCAAGCACCAAACGACCGCCGCCGTCCGCCGGCGCACCCACGAGCTCTCGCCGCACCGCGAGGCGGAGCTGATCCCGGTCATGCCCGAAAAGGAGTACGAGGCCTTCCGACTCGATGTCGCCGCTCGTGGCATCCAGGTCCCGATCGAGATCACCGCCGGAGACGTCGTTCTCGACGGACGGCAGCGCCTGCGCGCCGCACGCGAACTCGGCCTGGAGACCGTTCCGGTCCGGGTCGTCGAGGTCGAGGACGAGCTCGACTACATGTTCCGGGCGGCGATCTTGCGCCGCCAGCTGACGGCCTCACAGCGCGCGGCGCTCGTCGTCGAGCGCGACGAATACCGCGAGCTGCAGGCGGGCGCACGCGAACGGCAACGGGCGAACCTCGCGCAGGCGACCGAGGGGGCGACGTCGCCACCTCGGGGGAAGACACGCGAGCTCGGCGCCCGCCTGGCGAGCGCCGGGGGTCGCACCGTGCAGGACGTTGTGACCGTCCGGAAGCACGACCCCGAGCTCTTCGAGCGGATCAAGCACGGACGGGTCTCGGCCCCGGTCGCCGCCCGCCAGGTCCGACGCAGGCTGCGGGACGCCAAGCTGCCGCCAGCGCCGCCGCTGCCGGAGGGACCCTTCGAGCTCATCTACGCCGATCCGCCCTGGCAGCTCGGCCATCCCGACAGCCCGCACGCACCTGAGAACCACTACCCGACGATCGAGCTCGACTCGATCAAGGCAATCGAAGTCCCGGCGGCGGAGGATGCGGTCCTCTTCCTGTGGGCGGTCAGCTCACAGCTCGAAGGGGCGCTGCAGGTGATCAGGGCCTGGGGCTTCGAGTGCAAGACGACGCTCTGCTGGGTCAAGCCCTGGATCGGACCGGGCGTCTGGGTGCGGAACCGCCACGAGCTGCTCCTCCTCGCCCGCCGCGGGGACCACCCGCCGCCCGACCCGGAGGATCGCGTCGACTCGGTGCTCGAAGCGCCACGCGGCCGACACTCCGAGAAGCCGGAGCGGGTCTACGAGCTTCTCGAGCGCATGTATCCGCAGGCGAGCAAGCTCGAGCTCTTCGCGCGCTCGCGACGGCCGGGCTGGAGCGCTTGGGGGAACGAGGTGTCGCCGTGAGCGAGCGCCTGCTGACCGCCAAAGAAGTCGCCGAGCTTCTCGCCGTACCCGAGTCGTGGGTGCGGGAGGCAACGCGCGCGGGCCGTCTCCCCTACCTCGCGCTCGGACGCTACCGCCGCTACGAGCGAGGGGCGATCGAGGCCTGGCTCGCCGACCAGCGCGGCGACCCGAGTCGCGGCCTCCCGGTGCGGCAGATCGAGGACTTGCGCTGAGCGTGGAAACGAGCTTGTGATGGACGGGATGGGAACCGAACGAGCCGGCAAATGGGGCCGCGTCTGGCGCTACGAAGGCAAGCGCGGAGTCGTCTGGCGGATCCGCTACCGCGACGCGAGCGGCCGGCGTGTGCTCGAGACGCTCGGCCGTGAGCCGGAGTGGAACCGAAAGCGGGCGGAGAGCGAGCTCCGGAGGCGCCTCGTCGACGTCGAGCGGGAGGGCTACCGAAAGCCGGAGCGGCTCAGCTTTGCCGAGTTTTCCGAGCGCTGGTTGACCGAGCACCTGCCCGGGCGAGGCCTCAAGTTGACGACGACGGAGGGCTACCGGCAGACGCTGAGGAACCACCTGCTTCCCTTCTTCGGCCACCGCGATCTTCGCGAACTCGAGATCCGGCCAGAGCTTGTCGATCGCTACATCGCCGAGAAGATGCAGGCAGGCCTCGCGCCGAAGACGGTCACGAACCACCTGCTGGTGCTGCAAGTGATGCTCAAGTGCGCTCTGCGCTGGCGGCTCATTCACCGGAACCCAGTCTCTGATGCCGAGCGGCCGCGGGTCGAGCAGGCCGAGATGCAGGTACTGAGCGAGGTGCAGATCGCTCGGCTCTGGACGGCCTACGGCGAGCTTGAGCAGAATGCGCCCGAGCGGGAGCAGCTGTGGTGGCGTCTCGCCCGCTCGCTCACCTTCTTCGCCCTCGGCACGGCGATGCGCCGAGGCGAGCTGCTCGCCCTACGCTGGCGCGACGTCCAGCTTCTCGCGGGTCTCGTCAGCGTGCGCGAGGCGCTCGTCAAGGGCCGCTTCACGACGCCCAAGTCGCGCTCGTCGCGGCGGTTGATCGAACTCGGTCCGCGCACAGGCGAGCTTCTTGGGAAGCACTGGAGGCAGAGCGCCTTCCAGGCCGAGGAAGATCTTGTCTTCTGCCATCCGCACAAGGGAACGCCGCTTGACCCGGGCCGCCTCGCGCGCGTGTACCTGAAGCGAGCGCTCGAGCAGGCAGGTATCGAGGGGCGGTTTCGTCCCTTCCACGACCTGAGGCACACAGCGCTCACGCACGAGGCCGCGGCTGGAAACCCGATGGCGTACGTGCAGCTGAAAGCGGGCCACTCGCAGAGCGCAATCACCGAGCGCTACATCCACGCCGCCCAGGTCCTGTTTCCGGGCGCAGCCGCTCGCGGTGAGGGCCGCATCTTTGCTGCAGCAGACCTCTCAAGCTGATTCACGGCGCCGATGTACAGAGGGCCAAGCTTCGTCCTACGATGCCGGCTCCACTACGCGCGTCATCTCGGCTTTCGCTCCCAGTTGGCGAACCGCACGCAGGAGGTCGTTGGCCAAGGCGTAGTCGTCGCCGAGCACCCCGATGCGCTCGAATCCTCCTTCGCTTCGCAGCACCTCCGCGCGCGGTGCAAGCGTCTCCTCGACGCTGGACAGATCGAGGGTGGGCGCGTCGCGGATCAGGATCAGCCGACGTCCCATGAGTTCACCCGCGGCTCCAGCATCTGCTGCACGGCGCACCTGCGCGACTAGCCGCCGCCCCTTCGCGGTTGCTCTGACACCGTCGGCCGTGGGCTTGATCAGTTTCTCGCGTGTGAGGGAATCGATTACTCGCTGGGCGTTGTGCTCGAGACGCCGAAGCTCAGTCAGCCGCTGTGCACTCAGTCCGCCACTCAGAGCCGCCTCTCTCAGCACCAGGTAGGGCTGCTTGCTCCGCACGATCGGTCGAAGCGCCTGGATCAGATCGAGTTCTACCGCGACGTCGTCCGGGGTCGAGCCTACGCTCATATATGAGATTTATTATCTCACTTCTGAGAACACACATTGCCCAGGCGACGACACCTGTCTTCACTCCCAGAGCTTCCGCCAGCAGCGCCGCGACTACCGCTAGGTCGGCGCCCGGGCGAACGGCGCGAGCCGTTGCACATCGACGTCATCCCCGACGCGTTTGTCGCGGCAACAGCCGCGCATGGGCTCTCGGTTGCCTGCAGCGTCGAGATCACGCTCGAGCTCGAGCTGGTGCGCCGCGACCTCGCGGCTCTGCGCCGGGAGCTCGGACTCGAGCGACTGCTCAAGCAGGCAGAGAGTGAACGGTTCGGCGGCGCGGTCGCCGCGCCGCTCGCCCACTACTTGCGGCAGCTGTGGAGGACGCGGCCCCGCTCGCTCGACCCACTCGAGCTCGAAGAGCCGATCGATGTGCCGCTTCGATTCTTCCCGCGCGTGTTGAGCGTGGATACGACGGAGGCACTTATCCCCGAGCGCCTAGAGCAGGCACTCGTTCTGGAACGGGCCGCCGTCAGCGCAGGCCGGACGATGACCGAGTACGCCCTCGTTCACGCCGCGGCGCTCTAGTCGGTGCCAGTGCGGGCGGCTAGCTCGGGTGGCAAGGTCGCCAACATCGCCGCGTAGAAAGGCGTTGCGGGGTCGTTGATCACCCGGCTCGACTCGCTCGCCACAGCAACCATTCGACGAAACTGGGCGCCTGTCTGCGCGGGCGCTCCGGCAGACGAACGCAGCGCTTGCTCCCGATGCCATGAGAAGCCGTGCAGCTTCTTCTCGCGGTTATTTCGAGGCGGCGTCTCCGGGTCGTGATGGCCACAGCCGCTACACGGGTACCGATGCGCGGCCAAGAGACCCTTCCGGGCTCGCGTGCCGCGCAGCTGGAAGTTCCGCAGCAGGACCTGGTTGTAGGAGACGAAGGCGAAGCCCTCGCTCGCATCAGCATCACGGGCGCGATAGGTCACCGGCGGGAAGCTAACGAACTCGGGTGCCCCCGTGCCGACGCAGTAGCCGGCGATTCCTCCGGCGAGGAGGCCAAGACCGAATCCTCCCAGGCGGTCAGTAACAACGGGCCGCTCCGACCGCTCTTGGAGCGGGTAGGCGAAGTCGCGCACGGACTCGAGCGTGACCGCGTTGGAGCTGCTGTTTACGCCGGGGACCTGCAACCAATAGCCGTAGAGGCCGTCCGAGCGGTCAAGCAGTTCGTCAAAGAGCCTTTGCACGAAGCGCTTCTCCCGGAGCAAGCGCGCATGGATGGTGACGCCGGCGAGAAGCTGGCGGGGCATCGCGAACTGGGCTTCGTCAGAGGCTGGGTGGGCTAAGAACTCGAATCACAATGACGGTCGGAGCCTCCTGAAGCAGACGAGGCAGCAGGCGAGCGCGAGGAACGCTTCGTGGATCTCGTGGCGGCGGTCGTAGCGGACGAGCAGCCGCTTGAAGTGGTGGAGCCAGGCGAAGGTGCGTTCGACGACCCAGCGGGCGCGACCGAGCCCGGAGCCGTGTTCGGTTTGGCGGCGGGCGATCTCCGGTGTGATCCGGCGCCGCCGCAGCTCGCGCCGGTAGGTGTCGTGGTCGTAGCCGCGGTCAGCGGTGACGCGCACAGGCCGCTTCCGCGGCCGGCCGACCCGCCCGCGCACCGGCGGGATCCGCTCGACGAGCGGGATCAGCTGAGTGACGTCGTTGCGGTTACCGCCCGTGACCGTCCACGCGAGCGGGATCCCAGTGGCGTCGACCAAGAGGTGCTGCTTGGAACCGTTTCTGGCTCTATCAACCGGGCTCGGGCCCGTCTCGGAGCCCCCTTTTTCGCTTGCACATGGCTGGAATCCGCGACCGCCCGCGACCACTCGAGCTCACCGGCGGCCCGCAACTCGGCAAGCAGCAGCGCGTGCAGCCGCTCCCAGACGCCCGCCCGCTGCCACTCATCCAAACGGCGGTAGCAGGTCGAGCCTCCGCCGAAGCCGAGCTCGAGCGGCAGATGTCGCCAGGCGATCCCCGTGTGCAGCACGAACAAGATCCCCTGCAGCGCCTGCCGATCAGGCAACCGCTTCCGGCCCGGATAGCGGAAGCGGCGCTCCACCTTCGGCAACAGCGGCTCGATCCGCTCCCACAGCCCGTCCGACACGATCCACGGCGCAACAGCCATCGGCACCCCTCCCAGCTTGACGACAGATGCCGACGGCGTTCGTCGTCAGGGAACGGGTCCCTTCATTTCGGTTCGAGTTCTAAGCGTTCTTCCTCGAACTCCGCGATCGATCCGTCCAGCAGCGCGAGATTGTTCGCCAGCAGGCGCGGGGAAGGCTCGTCGTACATGAGCGAGCCCGAGATGAGCGCCGTGCCGAGAGCGCTGATCGCAAGCTGGAGGAGCGATGCGCTCGCCTCGCGTGCCTGGCGACGACTCAGGGAGACGTTGCGAATATCGATATCGCCGAGCGCTTCGACGAGGAGGGCGCGCTGCACCTGGAGCTTTGCCCGGTACCTCTCAGCGCGCGTGTCGATGAAATCATCAGCTAGCTGTAGGAGCTCGAGTTGGGGATGGAGCGCCCACCCAAGGCCAAGAGTGTTCCTGACCCATTCGCGAAGCGCGCGGGAGAAGTGTGCGTCGTGTAACGAACTGGCGGCCATCATGAGCTCTGGAGACAAGAGCTCGACGCCCGAGAGGAGGTCTCGGTCGTTGAGCGCAAACCAGGGCACAAACTGACGGCGCTCGATGCTTGGAGCGCGCGTTAATGGTGCCTCGCCAAGGATCAGAGACACGACCTGGATTGTGGCGACGGGATCGGATGGTGGGTGTCAGGCCTTCCCCCATTCGGGTTACCAAGGTGAAGCTTTTTTCGGTGCGCTGTCGATACTTCGGTCACATGGGCATGCCAGTCCCGGACCCCCTCGTTGCGGCGGCGAGCACTCTTTTCTTTGTGCTCGTTGCGCTGCAAATAGCTCTTCGACGAGTCGAGGAGATTCTGCTAAGCGGACTCCGCCTCAAGCGGATCGCTAAGGCACTGCGGGATTGTCCAACGGACAGACGCAGTGGCGTTGAACGCAGGGTGGCGCAGATTCCCTTTGGCGGCCAGGATCGTCGCTCCCACCGCGATCGGCGCTCAGTCACGGCAGCCGCGTAAGTTCTAGAGGACTGGGTCATGCGCAACCGCTCTTTGCGGCCATGTCAGCCCGTTGCATCGCCCAAACGAGCGCGAGGGGGATCGGCTGGAGTTCAGGCGTAGGGCGGCACGCGGGAGGTCGGGCGGATAGGGCGCCGAGTTAGCGGGCGTAATACGATCGCCCCGCCAAACGCGCGCGGGCTTGACAGGAGACCAGCTTGAGATCGTCGCATGCACGCGCAACTTAAATCTGCCGAGAAGTTGGAGGTGTGGGTAAGGCTGCCTGAGGCTCGGCAACTTGCCGAGGAGCGCGGCTTCGAGTTCTTGGAGGACTAAGCCGCGAGCGGAACTGCTCGCGCGCGCGCGAGCGCAGCGGCAAGCGTGGCGAGGATGCAGAGGTCGGCGTGGAGCGCGACCCGCTCAAGTCCTCGTACACGGAGCGGCTTCAACCCGTACTCGTTCTTGAGCCGACCGAAGGCCCGCTCCACGGAGGCGCGACCCCGGTAGAGGTCGCCCCACCGCTTCGACTCACGCGGGACAAGAGGATGCAGGCGGTCGGCCTTGACCCACTTCGAGAAGGGCGCGCAGTCCCCGGTCGGGCAGCGCCACTTCGTCAGCTTCCGGGCGTAGTCGGTTCCGGCGAAGCGCCACTCGCCGTGCTCGCAGGTCGGCGGCAGGTGGTCGCCACGCTTGACGGCGGGCGTTTTGCGAAGCGAGATGATCGGCAAGCACTCGGCACGCTCGCAGGCGTCATAGACCGGCTGCACGTCGTAGCCCTTGTCGAGCGTGGCCGTCTGGGGCTTCACGCGCTTGCGGACGCGCTGCAAAAGATCGTCGGCAAGGCTCGACTCGTGGACTCGCGCCGTCTCAACCTGCCACGCGACGGGAAGCTCAGTCCGCGCGCAGACCGCTTGGTGGAGTTTGTAGCCGTAGAAGCCGCCGCCCTTGCGGGTGCTGACCGCCGAGCGATGGCCCCAACTGGCGTCCGGATCTGAGAACTTCTCGCGCTCAGGGCCATTCTTGGACAGGAACCTTTGCCCGTTCGCGTAGGCGGGGAGATCGGAGGCGTCGATGGCGAGGTCGCGCCCGTACTCGGGAAGCTCCGCCCGAAGGGAAGCGACAAGCGCATCGAAGCAGGCGTCGAGCGCGGGACGGTTCTGGCGCAGCTTCGTGGCGAAGCGGTAACAGGCGTAGATGGAGGGAGCACCGCCGAGGGCAACCCGCAAAGCATCGTGCTCGGCGATCAGCGCGGCGGTGCGGCTCCACGTTGGTATCGCGTAGAGCGACTTCACGAGACACGCGCCGATAAGGACACGAGCGCCGTAACCCTTCCGACCCGTCCACGGTTCAAGTTCCGCGATTAGCCCGTGAAGCTCAGGAGAGTCGAGAAGCTCCGAGATTTGGGAGGCCGCCGAGGGCCGTGCTACCGTTTGGACTGCCAAGCGAGTTTGTACCTCTCTTGGTCACGGCCCTCGGAGATTGCAGTCTCGCGAGGGCCTTCATTAGCGCGATTTCCAGGTGAAACTTTACAAGGGCCGTCGGACGGCATAGCCTCCGTTCGCCCGGATTGGAGGTCGCGTGAACTCCCCCGTTAAGACGAATCTCGTCGTCGAGATCGACGCAGACGACCTGACCCTCGGTCGGTTTCAACAGATCACGCAATCACTGTCGGGCCTCGTCCGTGAGGTCGGCGAGGGGGTCGGCGAGGAGCATCGCGAGCCGGTGCGTTGGGTCGTCTCGGACTTGCGGCGGGGCAGCGCCGTGCTCGAACTGACCCCTGAGCGCAGCCGTGAAGACGTGCCACCTGATCTGCCCGACCGGATCGCTGACGTGATCGCCTCCGGCATGGCGCTGATCGAGAAGCAGGCCGAGCGCCCGCCGTTCTTCTCAGACAAGGCGCTCGAACGGGCGAGGGACCTCGCCTCTCCTGTGGGGGATGAGGTACGAGCCGTCCGTATTCGCCGCGAGCGAACCGGAAAACCGACCGAGCGGGTCACGGTCACGAAGCGACTCGCCGCAAACGTGGAGGAGATCATCGGCGGGCAGGTCGAGAGCTTCGGTACCGTCGAGGGGCGCTTAGAAGGAATCGTGGTTCATGGGCGGCAGGTGTTCTACGTGTGGGAGGCATTGACCAACCGCCGAGTTGAGTGCAACTTCGGCAACCGCATCCCGCTCGATGATGTGCTCGCGGCGTTTGGAAAGCGCGTAGCGGCGCGTGGCATCGTCCGCAGACGCAAGACCGGCGAGGCCGTCACCGTGGAAGTGAACGAGCTTCGAGTCTTTCCCGCAGAGGAGGAGTTGCCCGGCATGGACGACGTTCAGGGGATCGCCCGCGACGGCCAATGAGCGACCGCTATTGGGACACGGTCTGCTTCCTCGGCGTCATAAACGAAGAGCAAGACAAGCTCTCCGCAGGTCGCGCGGTGATCGCCGAGGCTGAGCGCGGGAACGTTCGTATTGTGACTTCCGCACTTACGATTGCAGAGGTTCTCTGGCCGAAGGATCGTCCGCTCGTTCTGCCGCGCGAGAAGGCAGAGGTCGTCCAACGGTTCTTTCAGCACGAGTGGATCGTCGTTCGAGACATTGATCGAGTTGTCGCCGAGCGGGCGCGCGAGTTGGTCTGGAACCACGACGCGCTGCGCCCGAAGGATGCACTCCACGTTGCTACCGCTCTCGATGCTGGTGCAGAGCAGTTCGACACCTTCGACGGTGACCTGATCGCGCTCTCCGGCCAGATCGGCAACCCGCCACTTGTGATCGGCAAGCCGAATCTGCCGGAGCCGCTGTTCTGAACGCCACGCCGATCAAGACCCTTGTCCTGCTCGGGCTCGTTGCGGCGCTGCTGGGTTGCGGAGGCCCCACGGATGAGGAGAGGGCGCATGAAAGACGGGATGCGGTGCTGGAGGAGTGGGACTACCATGAGGGGCCGGACTGGGCTGCTTATGAGAAGGGCTGGAAAGCGGGCTGGGTAAAAGGGTGTGTCGCGGCAGACACCAAGATTCAGGGGGAGAGGAGCAAGAAGGACCCTGATTACGCCTGGGAGGACGGCCCATGCGTCCGCGTCGAGTACGCACCTGGGCCAGAGGAGGACCTCTTCTCAAACGTTCCTACGTATCCACCAGATTCTCCCAAGTTCGAGGGGCAAGATGACGGGCTATACGCGGGCTGCCTGGATGCCTACAACCATTTCTTCGAGGAGAAGGAGCTGGACGAGCTTGATCCCTGGCACCTCTGTCCGGTCGAGAAGCCCTGAGTGGGTAAAACCCGCCAGGATCGTGGGTAGCCGCCTCGCCAGGTAACTTCGTAAGCCGCATGGACAGCCGGCTACAGCGTTTCGCTAGACCCTCCTAGACAAGCCGCGGCCCGGCGGCGGCCACACCGGTGTGTCGAGCAGCTAGGCGGCTATCGCCTCGGCTTCGGCGCGGATCTCATCGACTTCACGGACCGCGCGCAGCGCCGCTGGCTCGGGGATGTGAGGCTTCATCTCGAGCAGCATGTGTGCGCGCTGTTCGTCGTTGGCCTCCGGCGCCTCGAGCGTGACGTAGAGGGCCGTCGCCAGCCGCTCGAGGTCGATTACGCCGCGGGCGTCGAGCTTCTCGGCGACAAAGGCGATCCTATCGGCGTGGCGGGCGAGTGTCTTCGGATAGATCTCCTGGACGCTCTCGCCCTCCTCGGTGACGGTGATGCGCGGGCCGTAGGGCGGAACCTGCGGCTGGTAATGGATGAGCTTGTCGGAGACGAAGCCGCCGAGCTCGTCGCGTAGGTCAAACGAGAACGGCCCATGCTTATAGACCACAAACTCGTAGCCCAGGTCGACGCCGAGCAGTTCCTGCAGGAAGAAGGTCGCCTTCTGCAAGTGTGTCTCGCCGCACCAGCTTTGATGTTCATGCAGCTGCTCGACAAGTTCAGTGAGCAGCGCAGCTCGCTGCAGACGCTTCATTCGTCCTCCTCCTCCTGCTCAGACTGGGCGGCAGCCTCGATGACCGCCTGCCGGTTCTCGTGCACCCACTTGCGTGCATCCTCGCGACGCTCTCGGACGACATAGACGAACTCGTTGCGCGGCTCGGGAAGCTGCTGGAGCGCCTGGGACAGCGCCAGCGACGAGACACTCTTGCCGTCGCGGTCGCGGACCGGGAAGTCGGCGGTGCCGGCCGGCTTCCGCGAATCCCGGTAGCGGACGTTCTCGGTGCCGAACGCTTCCTTGGCCGCGTCGTAGATCGCCGTCGCCGCCTCGGGGTATAGGGCGACGTCCTCAGGGGCGCGCTCGTAGAAGACGCGGAAGTGCTCGCGGTTGGCGATACGCCAGGCCGGCTCATGGGCCGCATCGTCGCTGTTGCGCGCCGCGGCGCTGATCGCCGCCATCACGTCGTTGTCGGTGAACTGAAGGTGGCCTTCCGGGTCGGCCGGGAACCGCCCGCCCTGGTCGGCCAGCCAGAGCTGCAGGAACTCCTTCAGGTGTGTGTCGTAGATCATCCGCGTTGAGTGGAAGTACACCTGGCTGAACATGAAGTAGCGGGCGATCAGTAGCCCCTCGGCCGACTCGAGCCCGCCCCGGACGACGCCTAGCGTCGACCGTGCCGCCTCTTCCCCCGTAGGCGCCTGTCCGCCCCCGGCAGGATCGGGCGCCGGCGGGAGGATGCGCATCGTTTGGATCAGGCGGTGGTGGTCAAAGCGGCCGTAGGCGACGCCGGTGTGCAACGAGTCGCGCAACAGGTAGTCGATTCGGTCGGCGCCAAAGACCTCGCCAACGATCATCTCGGCGAGGATCGCCTCCCAGGTGTCGAAGGTGAGATCCTTGGCCTCCTCGGGGCCGAGGGCGAGCTTGACCACTTCCGCGGGCTCGGGCCGCGGGCGCATCCCGTCCCAGACCGGCTTCATCAAGTCGCTCTCGATTAGCGCGCGGGTGATCTGCTCATGCCCGACCCCTTCGGGGAGAAGCTCCTTCTCGGCGGCGTGCGAGAACGGCAGGTGGCCGATGTCGTGGCAGAGGGCGGCCATCCGCAGGACCGAGCGCCAGTACTCGCGCTTGCGCCAACTCGAGGGAACGACCTCGCGCACGACGTCGGACAGGTTCTCGTCGCGCATAACGATGTCGTAGATCCGCCCGGCCACCTGCATTACCCCGAGGGAGTGCTCGAAGCGGCGGTGGGTGGCGCCGGGGTAGATTAGATAGGTCAGCGCCAGCTGGTGAATGTGCCGGAGTCGCTGGAAGGGGCTCGAGTCTACGACTGCAAGCTCGTCGGGATCTGCTTCGACGAAGACCTGGAGAGGGTCACGGATCTCGTTGAACTCCTTCGCCACGCGGCAACTGTAAGTGTGGTGCCTACGAGAGGGCGAGCCGCTCAGGAGAAGACGAACAGGGGGCTTCGGGGTGCACTGCCGATGAGAGACTGTCGATACGAACATGTGTTCGTACATCTATCACATCCGGTTCGGACGACACGTACTCGATTCCCGGCAGACGGAACAGGTCGTCGGGGGGCAACCACGACCTCGTCGCGCTTCGAATAGCCGAGATGGATCCTTCTGCCCCCTCCCCCGAAGCTCGTGGAGAGTGACCGCGAACGAAATGCCTGGCTCGGGCGCAATCGACTCACGGTCTGCGCGTAGCTGTCCTGGGTGTGCGAGTGCTCGGGAATGTCCCTCGATCTCGCTCCTCGCATGGGTCTGTCGGCTTGCCTCGCAATGCTGGGCACGCAGCACCGCGCGCGCGCGCGCCGCGCTGGGGCGAGGCTTCTACCCCGGCAGTGCGATCACGGCGGCGGCGAGCTTGTAGCAGTCGTCGTTGAGGTTGAACGGCTCGCCCAAGCTGATCGTCAGGTACACATCGGCGTCGGCGTCGATGCCGACGGCTTCTCGCGGATGCACCCCGAGGCCGAGCCCATGAAGCCTCTCCTCGATCGGGAGGTCCGTAACGTGGAAGTCGTATTGTCCCTTCCCGCCGGCGCTAAACAGGGCCTTCTCCTGCCGACCCCACGAGGGCTGTTCGATGCGCCACTGCAGCTCATCCGGCTTGCTGAGCGTCAGGGACGCGTCGATTGGGTTGTCGCGCAAGAAGTCGCCGGCGACCTTGCGGTTCGTGCTCTGGAGCAGGGTGACGTCGTGATCGACGACCTCGTCGAGGACGTCAGGCGCGGCGGCCGGGTCGAGGCGATCGATGCGCTGCCATGCCGCCCCTGTCAGCGACCAGTTTTCGGGCTGCCAAGGCAAGGGACGCGCCTCGCCGAGATCGACACGCACGATGTCGAGCACCTTCGGCCAGGCAGCGTCGATGGCACAGTGTTCGAGCATGAGCGCTCCATCGTCGAGGTCGCTCACCGGTCGGATCCAACGTTTGCCCTCGAGGTCATAGCCTGCGACACAGCGGCCACCGCCCTTGCGCGAACTGGCAAGCACGAGCAGGTTGACTTCGGACATCGCCAGTCACTCTAGCGCCCCGTGCGGCCCTGAACTGTGCGGGTTAGAGGTGGACGGCGCTGACGCCGCCCCAGTGCCGATCGAGGTATTCGATCACCAGGCGCCGGTGGCAGTGTTCGGGCGTCGCCTCACTGCAAAGCAACACACTCGGCACGGTGAAGAGGGTCGGATCGAGTCGCTCTTCGACCCTGCGCTCGGTCATGAGTGCGTCGAAGTCGCGCTCGTATTCGGACCAGCTCCCCTTCTGCTTCTTGTACGCGTCCAAGAGCTCCTGCGTAGGCGCGAGCATCGGCTCGTGGCGGTACTCCGCGCCCACGAGCTCGCGGAGGAAATAGGCAAGATCATCGCGCTTCGAAAAGCCCGCCAGCTGTGAGATGTTATTTAGGCGGACATCGATGAGACGCCTGATCCCGTGCGACTTCAGGAGTTCGAAAAACTGATCAGCCGACTTCTGCGTGAAGCCGATCGAGTAGATCTCCATGCGTTCTCCTCAAAGCCGTTGAAGATGTCGCCTTGAGCTGGGTTGGCGAGAGCATTCTCCGGCTGCAGCGTCCCGTCGCCGCGCAGGTGGACAACCTCGATCCCACGATCGTTAAGGACGCGGGTCACCAACAGTCGTCTGTGGCAGTCAGTCGGATCTTCTTCCGAACACATCATGGCGAGACGGAAGCGCTCAATTCCTCGCTCAAGTCGCTCGACACCGCTGAGGAAGAGCGGAGTCTGGGCCAGGCGCCCGTAGAGCACGTGCCCCTCTTCGTCGTAAAATTCCTCTGCGTCGGGGCGCCCACCCAGCTCGCGCCCCAAGAATCCGTATCGCAAGCCGGCAGTCGCCAACGTCTCCTCGAGTTGGCCGCGGTTGAAGTGTGGGGCGAAGCGGCTGTACGGATGCGAACGGACGTCGGCGACGGCGTCAATCCTCTGTCCGCGCAGAAGATCGACGAAATGCTCGATCGTCTTGTTCGAATGTCCGACCGAGAACAATGTGTTTTCAAGAGCCTGCGCCATGGGCCTCGACGATAGCCACTCGATCAGACGAGCATCCGGAGAGGCGCGGAGAGTAAGGCGATGCTGACCCTCGCCACCGACGACGAAGCACCTTCGGAGTACCGGCCTAGGCCACTTGCGGCTGCCGCTTGCTCTTCCTTTTCTTCAAGGTCCCGCAGAACACCTCCAAACGCTCGAGGAAGCGGCGAAGGTCCTCAGGAGAAGGGGTTGGGACGGGCTTGGCCAGCGCTGGGTCGTGATGATAGGGCGAGGTCTCGTCCATTGCCTCTAACACTTCACCTGTGAGTTCTGGGGTAACGACGACGTCGCGGATCTTGAGTGCCTTCACGTCCCGCTGGAAACGCATTACGACGCCACGGAAGAGTTCCTCCTCAATCGCACGCTCCCACGCCTCGCGTACGTCACCTGCGAACGTCTTCGCACCGACCTCGTACTCGTCGATCTCGCCTCTCCGCGCGTGCGCCTCGAGCTCCTGAAGAGCCGCTCGAAGCCGCCCGAGGCGCGCCTTGAGCGTCTCGCCCGGCCAAGCTTGGTTAGGGCGGACGATCCCTACCCTGTCGCCGATTCTTGCGATGCGCCGAACACCGAAGCGCACTCCTCGGGCTTCAGCCGCAGCCTGTAGGCACCATGCAAAAACCACGTCACAGCTGAAAACGATCAGCTGCTGGCGCCTGGCTGCCAGCTCGACGATCCGGTGAGCAATGTGCTCTATGCGCTCGACATCGAAAGATGCTGACGGGTCGTCGAAGACAAGGCCGCCGCCGCTCGCGGATGTACTCGTTTCCGCCAGAAAGAATGCGAGTGCGCATGCTCGCTGCTCGCCTACGCTTAAGACGTCTGCAACGGGAGCCGAGGCCTTCCCCAGCCGCATGCGGGCGACGGTCGTTCCATGATCCGTGCGACAGGTGAGGTCGACCCTGTGGTGCGAGAACCCAAGCGCGTCGAGTTCTTCACGAATAGCTCTTCGGAGCGCGTCGGTGACAAGATCCTTCGCGAGCTCTGTTTGCTTGTGGCTCAGAGATGCGGTGTCGAGGTCCTTGCGGACGCGCCCGAGAGCCGCGATCGTTCGGAGCGTCGCGTGCCATGCTTGGATCTCGGATAGACGCTCGCGAAGCAAGGTCCGTGCTTCAACTTCGAGGACTTTCTGACGAAGCGCCTCCAGCAGCTGCCGGTTAACAAGCGACCGTTGATGGGCGGCTTCCGCCTTGCGTGTAGTCGCAAGTTCACGCACCGCAGCATCGTCTGACGGTGGCAGCACTGGAGGGTCCCGACCTTCTCTGATCGCCAGGCACCGCGCCAAGCCCGTCTGGAGGAATGCCTCGATCTGGGATGCCATGTCGGGCTGTTCATCCTTGAGAAGAGCCAGTCCCTGAGAGGTAAGCGCACTGTCAAGGGCATCCGTCGTGACGCCAGCGAGTGCATCAGCGAGGGTTCCACGCGCCGTCTCGAGATCTTTTTCGAGCGTGCTGCGAACGAATTCGTCAAGGCGCTTCAAACGGTTGCGCGACTCCTCCGTCAGCTCTTGTTGGCAGAAGGGACAGAGTGCGCCCGGCTCAGTTGGCGGGAACGTGTGCTGGCAGTCCTCTTCGACGAAAGTGCGAGCGGCCTCCCACATGCGAAACCAGCTCTCGCCTGCCGTCGGCGCCGACTCGTCCGCAAGGCTCTTCGACCGGGAGACAGCTAGTGCCTTCTCGGCCTTGCTCACATCCTGGCGGGCCTCGCCGACGCGGAGCTCAGCGTCCGGCGAGAGAGCATGACCTCCGTTCTCAAGCTCAGTTGCAAGTGCCTCGAGAGCTTGGGCATCGCGCTCGCGCTGGCGCGACTGTGATTCGATCGCGCCGGCGTCGACGGCGGCGAGTTCAAGCCTCGCCTGAGCGTGCTGCTCGACCTCTTCCCCGCTCAGGGCTCCGAGCTCGTTCAGCTCATCGAGTGTGCTGCTATCGGTGAGTACATCCAACGCCCGTCGCACCTTGGTTCCCTTCGCAAAGAGGTCAACGTTCGGTCGCCGCGCCGACAGCGTTTCGATGCGCTGATCGAGAAATTCCCGGATCCGATGTTGTGCACTCGCAGCCCGTGCGAAGATTCGGAGCGGGGTCGGAGTGAACTCCACCGTCTTCTCATTCCGCACGTAGACCTTCGCGGACGGGTCATCGAACACGGTCATCGAATCCAGGAGAAGACGAGGTTCGTCGGCAAGCGGCACGATGTGCTTTCGCCGACCATTCGCGTCCTCCAACTCGACGACTGCGCGCGGCGGGCTAGACGCAGAGGAGAAGACGTTCGGAAGAACCGGCTCTTCGAACGCGGAGTGAGCAACGCGCTTAATGATTCGCGTATAGCTGCTCTTCCCGACGCCGTTTGGGCCGTAGACGAGCGTAATGTGAACCGGCTCGAACGTCAGCGGATCGCGCGAGTCGATGGCATTGACATTGCTGCACTCGCCAATTTCGTGCAGAACGGCGGGTGTCGTAGACGTGTCGTCGGGCAGGTCTGAGATCGCAAGGGTCCTCGCTGTCAGAGCAGCTGGAGCAAGTCCGTGCTCTCCGAGCAGAAGATCCAGAACCTCAAGACACGCCTGGTCGTCTGCGTCCCGTACCGCCACCCGACGCAGCAGGTCCCGCCGCCACGGCGGTTGGGTCACACTCCAGTCGACGATTGCGCCGCGGACACTCATCGAGGACTCGATTCCGCCCCCAGCGTGCGTCTCGGCGGTCGAACGGGCAAAAGTTGGGCAAAAGTTACGAAGAGCGCGGCCCCTGTTGGAAATCGGATAGCCCCATGAGCGGGGCCTTTCTAATAGCGGGGGCAGGATTTGAACCTGCGACCTCCGGGTTATGAGCCCGGCGAGCTACCTGACTGCTCCACCCCGCGTCGCGAGGTCAAGTATAGCCGGACGGCAAAGCCGGCACGGTCTCTAACTGGGCATTGCAAGCGACGCCTTGGCCAGCGTCCGCCGTCGGATCCTCGGCAGGTTGGCGATGAGGAAGCCGGCGGCAAGGACGGCCACCCCCGCCAGCGCGTCGAAGATGAAGTGGTTTCCGGTGACGACGATCGTCAGGAGCACGGCAACCGGGTAGAGGACGCCGAGCACCATCAGCCAGCGCCGCTCCGCGTACCGGACGAGGCCGGCCCCGACGCCGACCGCCCACCCCGCGTGCAGGCTCGGCACGGCCGCGACCGGGTTCGAGAATGCGGACTCCTTCGGCGAGCCGATGTCGATGTTCGAGAAGACGCGCAGCGTGTCCTCGACACCGAGGCCGGTCAGCAGCCGGGGAGGCGCGGTCGGGAACTGCCAGTGGATGAAGAACGCGATCGCCGTCGCGGCCAGGAAGCCGTTGCGGAAGCTACGAAAGCCGTCGCGCGAACGGTGGTAGAGCCAGAAGAAGAAGATGCCCGTCAGGACGAAGTGGCCGACGAAGTAGAAGACGTTCATCGCCTCGACGAGCTCGGGGAGGCCGAGGAAGGCGCGCTGGACGGACTGCTCCCAGGCGAAGTCGAGCCCGCGCTCGAGGGCCGCGATCCGTTTCCCATTCTCCATCGCGGCGGCCCAGTTGGGGTGAATGAGCATGCGGAGGACCTCGTACGCGCACACGGACGCGACGACGATTCCGATCTGTTTGAGCCCGTCTCGGCGCTGAAGGCCGGCCCAACCGCGGCGCATGCGGATGATTGTAAAGGCCACTGGTACGCTCACGAAATGCTCCTGCAAACTGACCAATTCTAATGCGGGTTGCGGTCGTCGACCTCGGGACGAACACGACGCGACTCTTGATAGCAGACGTCGAGGACGGCCATGTGCAAGAGGTCGTCCGGCGGACGCGGATCACCCGGCTGGGCGAGGGAGTCGACGCGCGCCGGCGCCTGCTGCCCCTCCCTGTCGCGCGCGTCCGCAACTGCCTCGCGGCTTTCCGGAGGGAGCTCGAGGACCTCCACGCCGAGCGCGTCCTCGCCGTCGCGACGAGCGCGATCCGGGATGCCGAGAACGGGGAGGCCTTCCTCGGCGAGGTCGAGTGGAGCTACGGGTTCAAGACGCGGCTGCTCAAGGGCGACGAGGAGGCGGAGCTCGCCTTTCGCGGAGTCGCCGGAGAGCGGGAGCTGGGCGAGGAGACGCTCGTCGTGGACATCGGCGGCGGCTCGACCGAGCTGATCGAAGGCGACGACGACGGGGTGAGCTACCACATCAGCACGGACCTGGGCTCGGTACGCCTGACCGAGCGATTCCTCGCCTCGGATCCCCCGGCCGATCGCGAGCTTGCCGAGTGCGCCGACGCCGTCCGCTCGCTCCTCGCCGAGCGTGTTCCCGACCACGTGCGCGCTCGCGCCGGCCGGGCGATCGGGGTCGCCGGCACGGTCACGTCGCTCGCGGCACTCGATCTGGGGATCGTCGAGTACGACCCCGAGCGCGTCCACGGGCACGGTCTCACGGCGGGGGCGGTCGACGAGCAGCTCGCACGGCTTGCGGCGCTGCCGCTGGCAGAGCGGCGGAGGGTGCCGGGGCTCGAGCCGGAGCGGGCGCCCGTCATCGTCGCCGGCGCGGTGATCCTGCGCGAGGTGCTCCGCCATTTCGGGCTCGACGGGATCGAGGTCAGCGAGCGCGACCTGCTCCACGGAGCCGCGCTCGAGGCGGCCAAGCTTCCGGAGCCCGTCGAGGGCGACGCCCCGCCGGGCGCCTACACCTGCTGCTAGCGGTCCGGGTCCGGCGAGTCGAGCGACTCGTCCTCGGCGAGGCGCCGCTGAAGGAGCTCCCGCGAGAGCACGCCGACGAGGCGGCCCCCCTCGACGACCGGCACGCGCTCGGCGTCATGCTCCTCGAGGAACCGGAACGCCTCCTCGAGGCCCAGCTCCGAGTCGAGCGTGTAGTGCGGCTCCTCGGCGATCTCGCCGATCGGCGTGCTGCGGGGATCCCGTCCCGCGGCGACGACCTCGCGCACGAGCGTCTTCCGCGTGACGATGCCGACGAGCCTCCCCTCGTCGCAGACGAAGACCGCGCGCACCTCGGGACGGGCAAGCAGCTGCCCCGCCTCCTGGGCCGGCGCCGAGGCGTCGAGCGTCCGCGGCTCGGGGACCATCGCCTCTCGAACCCGGCTCACGGATAGATCCCGCGGGAGTCGAGCGCCGCCGCGACCTCGCGGATGCCGGCGACGAGCGCGGCGCTCCGCAACGAGAGCCCCTGACCCTCGGCGAGCTCCCAGACGCGGTCGAAAGCGTCGTTGAGCTTGTCGGCGAGCTTCGCGCGGATCTCTTCCCGGTCCCAGAAGAGCCGGCCCAGGTCCTGCACCCACTCGAAGTACGAGACGGTCACCCCGCCCGCATTCGTGAGGATGTCCGGCAGAACGACGATGCCGCGTTCAGCGAAGACAGCGTCGGCCTCGATCGTCGTCGGCCCGTTCGCGCCCTCGGCGACGAGCTTGCAGTCGACCCGCGGCGCGTTCTCGGCCGTGAGCTGCTCCTCGAGCGCGGCAAGGACCAGCAGGTCGCACGGGAGCTCGAGGAGCTCGGCATTCGAGACGTGCTCGGCGCCCGGGAGCTCCTCGAGAGAGCCATGCTCACCCACCCAGTCCGTGGCCTCGGCCACGTCGAGCCCGTCCTCCGCGTACGCGCCGCCGGAGATGTCCGAGACGGCCAGCACCGTCGCGCCCCGCGCAGCGAGCTCGCGCGCGGCCACACCGCCGACGTTGCCGAACCCCTGCACGACGCAGCGCTGCTCGCCGAGCGGCCAGCCGAGCCGGTCGCAGGCCCGCTCGATCACCATCACCACGCCCGCCCCGGTCGCCTCGTTCCGGAAGATCGAGCCTCCGATCGAGACCGGCTTGCCGGTGACGATCTCGGGAACCGCGTAGCCGACCTGCATCGAGTACGTGTCCATCATCCAGGCCATCGTCTGCTCGTTCGTGGCCATGTCTGGCGCGGGGATGTCCTCCCCGGGGCCGATCACCGGCAGAAGCTCGGTGGTGAAGCGCCGCGTGAGGCGTTGCAGCTCGCCGGGCGACATCTCTCTCGGATTGCAGCGGATCCCGCCCTTCGCGCCGCCGTAGGGGAGGCGCAGGAGCGCGCACTTCCAGGTCATCCACATCGCGAGCGCGGCGCACTCGCCGAGCGAGACGTGGGGGTCGTAGCGGACGCCGCCCTTCGTTGGGCCGAGCACGCTCGAGTGCCGGACGCGGTAGGCCGGGAACACGATCCAGGTCCCGTCGTCCATCCGCACCGGCACGCTGACCATGACCGCGCGCTCGGGGCTCCGGAGGCGCTCCGCGACGGCCGCGTCGACGTCGGCGTGGGTGAGCGCCTCCTCGAACTGGGCGACGGCGGTCCGGAAGAGCGGCGTATCCCACTCGAGGGGCGGCTGCTCGACCGAGACCTCGTCGATCTTGGCCACGAACTGAGTCTACTCGGGGGGTTTGCGGCGTACCCGGAGCGTCAGTCCGGCCACGCTCTCGACGACGACAGCCTCGCCGGCGCCGACTCCATCGGGGCAGACGGCGCGCCAGAGCTCGCCGCCGACTCGCACCCGCCCCTCGGGCCGGCAATCGCTCGTCGCCACTCCTTCGGCGCCGACGAGGGCCTCGGCGCCGATCGTGGGGCGCCGCCGGCGGGAGAGCCGGATCCAGAAGGCGGCCTCGCCGATCTCGACCGCCATCCCCCCGAGGATCGCCACCACACCCCAGCCCGTCGGCAGCCAGAAGACAGCGAGGAGGATGGCGACGACGAGAGCCAGGTCAGGTGCCCTACGCCGCCACGATCACGACCGGCGTGCCAATCCGAACGTGATCGAAGAGCCAGGTCGCATCCGAGATGAACATCCGGATGCAGCCGTGCGAGGCCGAGTAGCCGACCGACGCCGCGTCCGGCGTCCCGTGGATGCCGACACCCGGTGCGGAAAGACCCATCCAGCGCGTGCCGAGCGGATTGCCGGGGCCCGGCGGAATCGGCTTCAGCCCTCTCGCCCAGTCGGAGTCGGGCGGCCGCCACCAGGGGTTCCGCTGCATGTCGACGATCTGCCACGTGCCGGTCGGCGTCGGATACTCCGCGCGCCCGGTCGCGACGGGGAATTGGCGCACGTGCCGTTTCGAGTTGTAGAGATCGAGACGCTTCGAGTCGCGGCGGATCACGATCACCGGCCCGAAGGTCGCGCGCGTCACGGTCGGCTTGAGCGGCCTCATGACGAGCGCAAGGCGAGGCCGGACCCGCTTCCCCAGCATCCGCGTGATGGCAGCGGTCATGGTCCCGCGGCGGACGGCGCGACCCCAGCTCGACTTGCTGATCGACGGACGCCCGTGGACGAGACCGACCAGCCGGGCGTCCCGCGCAGGGATCCCGAAGCGCTCGTTGAGCGCCGCGACGTAACGGCGCACGCGGTTCTTGTCCACCGCGACGTCCACGTGGACGTCCTCGCCACCGCCGGCGCGAAGGGCGCGCGAGACGGCGTCGTCGACGGCGAGGTCGGCTCCGAGCCGAGACGTCGAGGCGGTCCAGCGACGGTGGCCCTGGCGAAAGCGCACGGGCGCGCCGAAGGTCCGTCGAATCAGCTGACGGGCCTGTCCGGCATCGAGGCCGGCGGCGTTCAGGCCGGCGATCGTCACGCCCCTGCCGATCGTGCGAGGAGGCCCGGCCGCGGGCGCGACCGCGACCGCCGCGAACAGGACGAGCGCAAGAGACACAACCGCGCGCTGCCAGAGCCCGATGCGCGCAAAGGAGACGGCGACGCGCTTCATGAGCGGGATGTTACGACCAAAGCCGCGTTCCTGCTCCTTCGTCTTCCTGCCCGTCTCCGCGGTTTAGCCGTTTCGGGGAGTAGGGTCCGGAAAAGGGAGGCCGGTCGGTCCTTGCCGCAGAGATCGACCGCCCTCCCGTTCTCAAGACGGAGAGGAGGCCCGTCTTCTTCCATCCTCCGGAACACTCCGCTCGCCGCCGAGCTCGTGGAGGAGGGCCTCGATCACGGCCTCGGTCTGCTCTTCGCGCATGTGCGCGAAGAGCGGCAGCGTGAGCACCCGCGCGGCGACGTCCTCGGTGCGCGGCAGCGGCCGGCGCGCGCCGAGCTCTGCGTACTGAGAGAAGCGATGGATCGGGGGATAGTGGACGCTCGTCTGGATTCGGCGCTCGGCGAGCGCTGCTCGAACCTCGTCCCGCGGAGAGCCCTCGGGCAGTAGGGCGACAGCGAGGTGATGCGCCGGAGTCGTCCCTTCCCCCGGGACGCCGAGGGGCATCGACAGGCCGTGGACGCCGTCCAGAGCCTGCCGATAGCGCGCCACGATCCGCGCGCGGGCTGCATTCTCCGCAGGCAGGCGGGCGAGCTGGACAAGACCCATTGCGGCGCGCATCTCGTCCAGGCGGTAGTTGAAGCCCTGGGCGACGACGTCGTAGCTGGCCGCATGGCCGCGGTGCTTCTCCCAGGTGAGCGTCGTCATCCCGTGCGAGCGGAGCAGTCTGACCCGCTCGGCCACGGCATCGTCGTCGGTCACGACCATTCCTCCCTCGCCGACCGGGAGGTTCTTGTTCGAGAAGAAGCTGAAGCAGCCGGCGAGGCCGAGCGCGCCGCACTTGCGGCCTCGCCACGTCCCTCCCGGGGCGTGGGCCGCGTCCTCGATCACGAGGAGGCCCCGCCTCTCGGCGATCTCTTGGACGGCGTCCATGTCGCACGGGAAGCCGCCGTAGTGCAGGACGAGGACGGCCTTCGATTTCGGGCCGACGGCTGCTTCCAGGTCGTCCGGATCGAGGTTGAGGTCGTCCGGCCCGGAGACGTCGCAGAAGACCGGGGTCGCCCCCGTGTGGGCGACGGCGTTCGCGGCGGCGACGAAGTTGAGCGAGGGCAGGATCACTTCGTCTCCCGGCCCGCATCCGGCCGCGAGCAGGGCGAGGTGCAACGCGGCCGTTCCGTTGACGACACCGAGCGCGTGGCGGGTCTCGCAGAGCTCGGCGAACGCGCGTTCGAACTCCTCCACCCTGGGGCCCATGCTCCACCAGCCCGAACGGACGACGTTTTCCACAGCTCTCTCCAGCTCCGGGCTGACAAGCAGGTCCGACAGCGGCACGAGCCAGGGTGCGATTTGTGAAGTTTTCATGTGGTTCTCTTGACGAAACCGGTAGAAAATGCCATAACAAAGATTAGAATATTTCAGGGACGGGGGGGCCAGGGGCTTCCCGAAAGCGGCAAAGGGAGAGGCGGATCGTTTGCGGCGCGATTCACACCGGGCTCCGGGGACATCCCCGGCCAAGTGTTTGACCAACGTCTTGGACGGGCGTCCGGGAGTCACTGCACGGCTCGACCGGGGGGCGAAGCGGCTGGCCGACGTTGTCGTCGCCGGATTGCTGCTCCTGCTCGCGGCGCCCATCATCGCGCTGCTGGCCGTGGCGATCAGGCTGGAGAGCCCGGGGCCGGCGTTCTACCGCTGTCGGCGGGTCGGCCTGCGCGGTCGTGAGCTCTGGATGCTGAAGTTCCGCAAGATGCACGACGGCGCCGGCGGCCCCGCACTCGCCGCCGCGCGCGACGAGCGCTTCACGCGCCTGGGACCGTTCCTGGCGCGGACGAAGCTCGACGAGCTTCCGCAGCTCTGGAACGTCGTCAGGGGCGAGATGAGCCTCGTCGGGCCACGTCCCGAGGATCGAAGCTTCGTCGAGCTCCACCTGGAAAGCTACGAGGCGATCCTCGGCGTCCGGCCGGGCGTCACGGGGCTGTCCCAGCTCGCGTTCGCTCGCGAAAGCGAGGTCCTCGATCCCGGCGATCGCATCGGGCACTACGTGACCAGCATCCTCCCCCAGAAGGTCCGGATGGACCGCCTCTATGCAATGAACCGCTCGCTGACGATGGATTTGAAGATTCTCTGGTGGACCGCAGCCGCGATCTTCGTCCGGCGTGACGTCGCCGTGCACCGCGAGACCGGCCGGCTGGGCCTCCGCACCCCCCGCGCCGTCCGTGCCCTCACGCTCGAACGGACGCAGGCGTCGTGAGCGCCGCGAACGTGAAGCAGACCAAGGCCGTCGTCCTCGCAGGCGGTCGCGGCACCCGGCTTGCGCCGTACACCTCGGTGCTGCCAAAGCCCCTGATGCCGGTCGGCGAGCGCTCGATCCTCGAGATCGTGGTCGAGCAGCTCGAGCACGCGGGCATCGTCGACATCAGCTTCTGCGTCGGCTATCTCTCGCACCTGATCCAGGCCGTCTTCGACAGCCGGCAGAATGGGCACGTCAACATCACGTACGTGCGCGAGCCGGACGCGCTCGGCACCGCCGCACCGCTCAGGCTCGTCGCGGGCCTCGACGACACCTTCCTCGTCATGAACGGCGACGTGCTGACCTCGCTCGATTACAGCGACCTGATCCGCTATCACCGGGAGCAGGGAAACATGCTGACCATCGCAACCCACGACCGCATAGTGAAGATCGACTACGGGATCCTCGACCTCGACGAGAACCAGCGCGTTCAGGACTTCGAGGAGAAGCCCGAGCTCGTCTCGCCGGTGAGCATGGGCATCTACGTGATGGAGCCCGAGGTGCTCGAGCACATCCCCGAGAAGGGGCACTTCGACTTCCCCGACCTCGTGGCCGCGCTCCTCGAGGCGCACGCTCGGGTCGGCGCCTACCGCTTCGACGGCCTCTGGTTCGACATCGGGCGGCAAGAGGACTACGAGCGGGCGGTCACGGCCTGGAGCATGAACGGAAACGGAAACGGGAAAGGGAACGTGAACGGGCGGAGCAGCGGGGCCAAGCGCAAGAATCGCGCCGGGGCCCGAAAGAAGGAGAAGAGCTAGTGCCCAACGGAACCGTAATGCCGCTGCGGCCGACCTGCGAGCGCAAGGCGCTCGTCACCGGCGGCGCCGGGTTTGTCGGATCGCACCTCTCGGAGCTGCTTCTGGCCGAGGACTGGGAGGTCTACGCCCTCGACGACATCTCGACGGGGTCGATGGAGAACATCGAGCACCTGAAGGACCACCCGAACTTCCACCTGGTCATCGAGTCGGTCCTCTCCCCCGCCGTCGTCAGCGAGCTCGTGCACAAGTGCGACGTCGTCTACCACCTCGCGGCTGCCGTCGGAGTCCGGCTGATCGTCGAGGAGCCGGTGCGCACGCTGCTGACGAACATCCAGGGCACCGACACCGTCCTCGAGTACTGCGACCGCTTCGGGAAGCGCGTTCTCCTCGCCTCGACCTCGGAGGTCTACGGCGATCACCGCGAGGAGAAGCCCCTCGTCGAGTCCGCGCGCCGCGTCTACGGGCCGACGACCGCCCGCCGCTGGGCATACGCCGACTCCAAGGCGATTGACGAGTTCCTCGCCCTGGCCTACCACCAGGAGCGGGACCTGGACTGCGTCATCGTGCGCCTCTTCAACACCGTGGGGCCACGCCAGACGGGGAAGTACGGCATGGTTATCCCCCGGTTCGTGAACAGCGCCCTCGCAGGCGAGCCGCTCCAGGTCTACGGAGACGGGACGCAGACTCGCTGCTTCTGCCACGTCCACGACGCGATCAGGGCACTGAAGGGGCTGATGGACGCGCCGGTCTCGGGCGAGATCTTCAACGTCGGCTCCACCGAGCAGCTCTCGATCCTGGAGCTCGCCAAGCGCGTGATCGAGGCGGCGAAGAGCGAATCCGACTTCGAGTTCGTGCCCTACGAGAAGGTCTACAACGGCGGCATCGAGGACATGCTTCACCGCATTCCCTCGATCCAGAAGATCGCTGCGGCCATCGGCTGGCAGCCGACCCGCGACCTCGACGTCATCCTGAACGACGTGATCCGGCACACGCTGGGTCATGAGGTGCGAATCGACGAGCCCGCAGCGGCCCGGTAGTCCGGAGGCCGGTTCAAACGCGGGTCGACGGTTCGTCCGAGGCGGTGGCCTACCATACGATCGACCCCACTGGATGGAGTGCTCCGATGACCGGGCTCGTCGCCATCATCACTCGAGACCGGCGCGACCCCGTGCGGCAGGAAGAGATCGACGATCTCGCGACGACGTACGAGTCGCTGCGCGGCGCGCGAGGCCGGCACTCGGTCTCGGCCGCCACGCACGCCCGCCTGACCGTGCTGAGCACCGCAGACGACGGCCGCCCTCCGGTCGAGCACGACGGGGCGTCGTGGACGGCGTCGATCGGCGTCGTTCACCACGAGGGATCTCTCGTCGGGGTACGGCCGGAGGAGCTCGAAGGTCACTTCGGCCTTGTCGCGTACGACGCCGAGGCCGAGAGCGTCCTCGTCGCCACCGATCCGCGAAGCTTCCAGCCGCTCTACACGGCTGAGCGCGGGACCCGGACGTACGTCTCCGACTCCGCCCTCGTCCTCGCGAAGCAGCTCGACGCGCGCCCCAGCCGACTCGCGCTCCTCACGTTCCTCCGCGCCGGCTACCACTTCGGGACCATGACGAGCTGGGAGGGGATCACGCGGCTCGATCCAGGGGCCTGCGTCTCGTTCACGCCGGCCGGCAGCGAGCACCGCTACTACTGGCGGCCGCAGGTCGACCGGGACGCTGCGAAGCTCGATTTCGACGACGCCGTCGAGCACGTGACCGAGGTCGCCCTCGAGACCTGCAGGGAGTGGCTCGGAAGCTCTCGCGGCACCTGGGTCGACCTGACCGGGGGCTTCGACTCGCGCCTGCTCAACCTCCTGCTCGATCGGCTCGGGATTCCGTTCGACTCCGACACGCGGGGTGACTACACGGGCGACCGGCGGATCGCTGCCCAGCTCGCCCAACTGAAGGGCTGGGAGTGGCTCGACCTGACCGCGCCGGACGATTGGGCCGAGATCCTGCCCGGCATGCTCCCGCTCACGGTCGCCTGGTCGGACGGCCACCTCGACCCATTCGAGCTCTCCTGGGTGCTCTGGGCACATTCCCAGATGAGCGAGAGGCACCCATCGGTGCTCTACGCGGGCGGCGGTGAGCACCTCCGGGGCTACTGCTGGCGCCAGGAGTTCCCACGCGCAGGCAAGACGACGCGGGTGAGCTTCGACAACTGGGTCGACATGCGCCTGCTCCATCCGCTGAACCTGAGCGTCTTCCCGCAGGACCCGACCCCGGAGGTGCGAGCGGACATGCTCGCGAGGATGAAGAAATGGGTCGAGCCGTACTCGGACGAGCTCAACACGACCCAATGCGACTTCATGTTCGTCTACAAGATGACCGGGCACTTCGGCATCTACCGCTCCGCGGACGCTGCATTCATCCGCGCCGAGGTCCCCCTCTACTCGAAGGCGATGTACAAGGCCGCGATCTCGGTCGACCACCGGCACCGGCGCAACCACCGCCTCGTTCGCCACATGATCTCGCGTCTCGACCCGCGCGCCGCGGCGATCGAGACCGACTCCGGCGGCCCGGCCGAGCCCTGGCGGCTCACCAACCTGCACCGGTTCGTGCCCTACTACACGCAGCTGGGGCGCAAGGCCGCGAACAAGGCCGGCCAGAAGTTCCTCGGCCGGAGGCTCATGCGCCCGGTCGAGTCCTCGAACTGGTGGTGCCCGCCCGAGGCGAGGAGGTCGATACTCGACTCGCTCGGCGGGAACGGCCCGCTTTCACACGAGACGATGCGCTCCGCCCCGCTCTTCGAGCCGGAGGCGCTGGACGGCTTCCTCGCCCGCGCCCGCGAGGACGACTTCCCCGACACGGGGCTGCTCGGACGGATCGTGGCCACCGAGCTCAGCTTGAGGGCGGCCGATGCGAGCGTGGACGACCGATGAGCGCCGAACCGCGCAGCTCGCTCGAGCTCGGCCCGGAGTCGGCGGCTCCCGACGGGATCGTCTACCGCGTTCCGTCTCCGGTCGAGGCGCACACATCCTTCCACGAGATCTCCGAGGCGGCTGCTGCGCACCGAGCAGGCGGAGGGCAGATCGTCGTCGTGCAGGGGCTCGGGTTCGTCGGCTCAGCGGTCGCTGCAGCCGTCGCGAGCGCGACGGACGCCGAGGGCCGGCCCCTCCACTACGTCGTCGGAGTCGACCTGCCGTCGCCCGAGAGCTACTGGAAGGTCGCCAAGATCAACGAGGGCAGCCCGCCGTTCCGCTCACCCGACCCAGAGCTCGCAGAGCTCTTTCGCGGAGCGGTGCGCGAACGCGGAAACCTCCGCGCGACGACCTGCGAGGAGGCGTACGCCCTGGCCGACGTCGTCGTCGTCGACGTGCACCTCGACGTCGAGAACCGGGTCGCGGAGCGCGCCGACGAGATCCGAGTCGGGCTGGAGGGCTTCCAGTCGGCCTTGAGAGTGGTCGGGCGGCACATGCCCGCCGACGCCCTCGTGCTGATCGAGACGACTGTGCCGATGGGGACGTGCGAGCGCATCGCCCTCCCGATCCTCCGCGAGGAGCGCGCGCGGCGTGGCATCCAGGAGCCGGTCCTGCTCGCCAACGCGTACGAGCGCGTCATGCCGGGACCTGCCTACGTCGACTCGATCCGCTCGCTGAGCCGCACCTTCGCCGGGATCGACCAGGAGTCGGCCGAGCGTGCCAAGGCTTTCCTGAAGACGGTCATCGATACCGACGGTCATCCCCTGTGGCAGCTCGAGGACACCGTCAGCAGCGAGCTCGGCAAGCTGCTCGAGAATTCCTACCGCTCGGTGAACATCGCCTTCATCCACGAATGGACGCTGCTTGCCGAGCAGATCGGCGTCAACCTGTTCGAGGTCGTCGACTCGATCCGCGTGCGCAAGGGCACGCACGACAACATGCGCTACCCGGGCTTCGGCGTGGGCGGCTACTGCCTGACGAAAGACTCGCTCCTTGCGCAGTGGAGCGCCGCCCACCTGTTCGGAGCGGACGCCGTGCTGGAGATGACGCTGAGCGCGCTCCGCACGAACTACGAGATGCCCCTGCACACCTTCGACCTGGTCGAGGAGCTCGCCGAGACCGTCGCGGGCAAGACGATCGCCGTCCTCGGCGTCTCCTACCTCGCCGGGGTGGCCGACACGCGCAGCTCGCCCACGGAGATCCTCGTCGATCGGCTGCTCGAGGCGGGAGCCGGCGTGCGCGTGCACGACCCTCTCGTCACCATGTGGTACGAGCGTCCGGAGATCGAGGTGCTCCAGGACCTCTCCTCGGCACTGACGGGCGCAGACGGCGTCGTCCTCGCCGTTCCGCACGACCCGTACCTCGCGCTCACGGCGCAGGAGCTTCTCGAACACCTCTCCCCGCACGCGTTCGTCGTGGACGCCCAGGACATCGTCTCCGACGAGAAGGCCCGCGCCCTCCACGAGGGGGGCCGGCGCGTCGTCGGCGTCGGCAAGGGCCACTGGCGGACGAGGGGTTACCAGAGCACCGCGTGAGCGGGCGCCGCATCCTGATCACCGGCGGCGCCGGCTTCGTCGGCTATCACCTCGCTCGGGGGCTCTCCGAGGAGAAAGGCGACGAGGTCACGATCCTCGACAACTTCTCACGAGGGGCGCGCGACTACGAGCTCGAGACCCTGACGGAGAGGCCCAACGTCGAGCTCGTCGCCGGCGATCTCTGTGAGCCCGAGACATGGGACCGGCTCGAGAGCGACTACGACGAGGTCTACCACCTCGCGGCTGTGATCGGCGTTCGCAAGGTGATCGAGCGTCCGGTGGAGGTGCTCAGGATCAATGCCCTGTCTACGATCCACCTCCTCGACTGGCTCGTAGGGGGCGGCGGGCGCAGAGTGCTGTTCTCGTCGACGAGCGAGGCCTACGCCTGGACGCAGCACTTCTACGAGCTGCCGATCCCCACGCCCGAGGACACCCCGCTCGCTCTCACCGATCTGGCCGATCCGCGCAGCTCCTACGCCGGCAGCAAGATCTTCGGCGAGCTCGCCGTCACGCAGTATTGCCGCGCCCACGAGAAGCCCTTCGTGATAGTCAGGTACCACAACGTCTACGGGCCGCGGATGGGCAACGAGCACGTGATCCCCGAGCTCTTCCAGCGCGCCCGGTCCGGCCAGGACCCGCTGATCGTCTACTCGGCCGACCACATGCGGGCGTTCTGCTACGTCTCCGACGCCGTTGCCGCGACGGTGGCCGCCATGCGCTCGGCTGCCGCCGAGGGCCAGACGATCAACGTCGGGGACGATCGCGAGGAGATCACAATCGGTGAGCTCGCCGAGCGACTGCTCATGTCGGCGAACCTGCAAGCGGCCATCTCCCCGCAGGAGGCGGCAAGCGACCCGGTGAAGCGCCGTTGCCCCGACCTCTCGCGCGCACGGGCTCTCCTCGGCTACGAGCCGCGCGTCAGCCTCGAAGACGGCCTGAAGCAGACGCTCGCATGGTACGCGGACAGGCTCGCTCCCCAGCGTTCCTGATCGCCGTCTGCGCCGGAGGGCTCGTCGCTCCTCTCGGCGTCTTCGCGGCGCTGTTCGTCCGAGCCGCCCGAGGCACGTCGTCGGGACGGGAGCAAGATCTGGTCGAGTCCCTCTACGCGCGCACGCGCCCCGCCCACGAGGCGATGGACGCGCTCCTCGAGCTCGGGAGGATCGGCGGGCCCCTCCTGGTCACCGTGCTCGTCCTCGGCCTCCTCTACCGCGGGCATCAGCGGGACGCGCTCTTCCTGGTGGCTGCGGTGGCGGGAGCGATCGCGCTCGCTCTCGCGGCGAAGGGTGCGGTCGACCTGCTCACGGAGGGGGCGCGGGGGACCGGTGACGACTTCCCCAGCGGTCACGCGACGGCGACGACGGCGACGGTGGCGGCCGGGGTCGCGCTCCTCGGAGACCGTCTGCGGCTGCTCGGCGCAGCCCTCGGCGCCGTCCTCGTCGCCGGGTACGGCCTCGCCCTGGCCTCGCTCAACTGGCACTCTCCGTCCGAGGTCGTCGGCGGATGGTGCCTCGGGCTCGCCTGGGTCTCGTCCCTCTGGCTCGGAGCGGCGCTCGTCGGGTCAGGAGCTCGACACGTCAGGACGCCGGCGATTGGACCGGAGAGGACGGAGAAACCGGAGCGCCCCGGGCGGGACACGCGGCAGGAGCGACGTCTTGAGCCTCGCGCGTAGCCGCGCGTCCTTGCGGTAGAGATCGACCCGCGGCACGGCGTATCGGTCGAGCACGTCGTTCCGCTCGCGAAGGGCGAAGGCCGCTTCGTAGCCGGCGCGCCGGGCGGCCTCGCGCACGCGCGCGTCGTTCTCGCCGTAGGGGTACGCGAGGAACCGGCAGCGGCGCGCGAGCTCCGCCTCGAGCCGGGAACGCGACTCGAGCAGCTCGTTGTCGAGCTCGCGGTCCGAGAGGCGCGTCAGGTGCGGGTGCGTCGAGGTGTGCGAGCCGATCTCGATTCCGCGCTCGGCGAGATCGCCGAGCTCGGACCAGCTCATCGTCGCCAGCTCAGAGGGATGGGCGGCGGCCTCGGCCGCGAGCTCGGGAACGTCGAGCGGCCGCCCGTCCTCCGCGTACGCGGCACAGGCGAAGACGGTCGCAGGGATGCGCAGCCGCTCGAGGATCGGGAGCCCGTTGGCGACGCTCCCGTACGCGTCGTCGAACGTCACGTGCAAGGACCGCGAGCGACCGACGAGCGCCTCCGCCGCGCTCACCGGACTGTAGCCGCGACGAAGAAGGCTCCTGAGGTGGTCCTCGAACAAGGGCGGAGGCACGGCCAGTTGATCGGCCCAGGAGTCGGAGACCGCGTGATAGCAGAGCACGAGGGCCCGGAACCTGGTACTCACGGAACCACGACTACCAGAGCCGCCGGCCCGATGCCCGGAAACGTCTGACGGCCTCCTTGTCGGGCCAGGAGTAGTACGAGCCAAGGCTGAGATCGAGCGCGGTGCGGCTTGCCTCCCCCCGCTCGACGTCGCCCAGTACCTCGACCAGGAGCTCCGCGGCAACCTCCTTTGAGCGCCGGAGGAAGGTGTCGAGGCTCTCGTCCGAGGAGATGTCGAACACGCGCTGGCCGCAGAGATCTCCGGCGTCGATCTGCTCGTTGACGAAGTAGATCGAGACTCCCGCCGTGCGCTCGCCGTTCGCCAGCATCCAGAAGCTGGGCATGACCCCGCGATAGTGCGGCAGGATCGCCCCGTGCACGTTCAGAAGACCCTTCGGCGGGAGGTCGATCAGCGGCTTCTTGAAGATCTGCGGGCAGCTCACCGAGACGATCACGTCGGGGCCCAGCCTTCGTAGCGCGTCGAGGAACTCCGGCGCGTTCACGTCCCGGGCCTCGGCGCACGGCACGCCGCGCTTCGCGCTGACGGCGGCGATCGACTGCCGCCTCAGCTTCGCGCGGGCGGTGCGCAGGGCGAGGCCGACGACGGCGCCGAGCCCGAACGTCCGGAAGTATCGCCAGGCGGCCTGCAACACCGTTTGCCCCTTGTAGAGCGGGGGTACGACGTAGACCATCAGCGTCTGCTCTCCGTAGCGCTCGAGGACCCGCTCGAACAGCGGCGGGAGATAGAGCGGGTCGTCCGTGGTCAGGAAGACGATGCTCATGCGAGGCCCCAGGCTGTGAGAACGTCGTCGAACCGGCCGAAGGGCAAGCGGGTCAGCAGCCTCCGGATGCGGGCGGCGAAGTGCTGTCGCCCCAGGCCCTGTGAGAGCGCGAGCGTCCGGGAGACCCGCCCGCTGTAGTCCGCGAGCTCCTGCGGGTTGAACTCGTAGGGGTGGCAGTAGACGACGGCGGGCCGGCCGCTCGCAACGATCGCATGGAGACCACGCTCGAGGAGCAGCCGTGGCAGGAGCCGGAAGTAGCCGCCCCCGGCCACGGGAAACCGCCAGCTGCCGCGCGCCCAGATCGCGACGGGCACCTCGAGAATGCGACTGCCGTTCGCGGCGCGCAGGAAGTGCGGCGCCACCGGCCAGCCGCCGATGCCGTACCGCCGAGCCCGCATCGGGAAGATGGAGGAGTCAACCTCGAACCCGACCTCTGCCAGGGTGTCCAGCGCCCACAGGTTCTCTCGAAGGACCGAGAAGTCCTGAGCCCTGAATGCGCTCACTCGGGTCCCGGAGGCGTCCTCGACCGTCGTCCGAGCGCGCTCCAGCTCCGTGCGGAGCTCCTTGCGGCTCATGGCGAACAGCGGCCGGTGGCTGTACCCGTGCGACTGAACCTCATGCCCCTCGGCGACAAGGACCTCGAGCAGCCTCGGGAACGTCTCGGCCACACGCCCCTGGACGAAGAAGGTCCCCTTCACGCCGCAGTCGTCGAGAACGGCGAGCACCCTGTCAACGTTCTTGACGACGCGCTCCGTGATCGGGGCGTCGAAGTCGACGCACGACTGGTACCAGTCCTCGACGTCGACCGTGAAGGCGCTCAGCGCCCCGTTCGCCGGCCGGGTGAGCGGCGCGAGAACGGGCGTCGGTGCGGTAGATGACGCGGAGCGGGACGGAGCGGGCACGCGGAACCCCTTCGAGTGGCTACTGGTTTCGAACCGCGTCCGAGGCGGAACGACGAGCGGTCGGTGTCGCGAAGCGTCAAGATAGCGGTCTTGCGGTTCCCACATCCTCGGCGTCGGGAGGTTTGGGCTTGCGGTCGGCGGCACGCGAGAGCGCTGTCCGTGTCCCTCGCGCTTGCGGCGCTCGCCGGCGCCCAGCCGGTTGCGAGCGCCTTCGCGAAGAGCCCGCCGTTCCCTCAGCCTCCGGAGAACGTCTCGCCTCCGGCGATCCGCGGCTCGGCGCAGGTCGGCTGGACGCTCACCGCCCTCAGCGGGCACTGGTCCGGGGCGGAGCCCATCACCTTTGCGTACGCCTGGCTGCGCTGCTCCCCGAACGCTCTCGTCTGCGCGGAGATCCCCGAAGCGAGGAGCGAGCGGTACACGCTGCGCGCGGCCGACGAGGGGGCCGGGGTCAAGGTCCTCGTGAAGGCCTCGAACTTCGACGGCGCCGCCTCCGCCTTCTCCCTGGCGACGGCCCCGGTCGTGCCTGCCTCGCCGCCGACCCTCGAAGGGACGAGCGTGGGCTCCGCCACGGAGGCGGAGTCGCTTACTCTCGCCAGGCCCGCGGGCAGTCGGGCGGGCGACGTCCTGGTCGCCTCGCTCGCGGTCCGCGTGCCTGGATCCGCCGAGATCGTCCCTCCGCAAGGCTGGACGCTCGCCCGGCGCGACACAGACGAGGGGGCGAGCGCGCCGCTCAGCCAGGCGACGTACTGGCGGGCGGTCGCGCCGGTCGAGGCCCAGACGTATCGCTGGAGCTGGAGGCCCCCGCAGCCGGTCGAGACGGCTGGAGGAGTGCTCTCGTATCGAGGTGCCGCGACCGCCGCGGCGATCGAGGCTGCGAGCGGGCGCTTCACGGCGGACACGAGCTCCTTCGCCGCCCCCTCGGTCACGACGTCGATGCCGAACCAGCTCGTCCTCGGACTGTTCGGATCGAGCGGAACGGCGGGACTGACGCCGCGCACGATGGAGGAGATCTTCGACGAGGCAGCCGTCGGCACGAACTCTGGCGCCGAGCTCGAGGGAGCCGCCAGCGTGGAGGCCGATCCCGGCCCGACGGGCGACCGCTGGGTCGAGGACTCCGCCGGCACCGTGAACAGCTCGAACATAGGCCAGCTCTTCGCGGTCAGGCCGGCTGCGGCTCTGACCTCCGCGCTCCCGCCTCGGCTCCCGGCGTCGACCGGTCAGACCTATTACGTCTCGCCCGAGGGCATGGACGAGAATCCGGGGACGCTCGAGGCGCCCTGGCTCACGATCCAGCACGCGCTCGACACGCTGCTCCCGGGGCAGACGGCGCTCGTCCGCGAGGGCACCTACGCCCAGAGCCTGGTCATGCACCGGGCGGGCACCGCGAAGGCGCCGATCACCGTCCGCGCCTACCCCGGTGAGCGGCCGGTCGTCCACCCGGGCGGCTCGGAGTCGATGGACTATCCGCTCCGGATCACGGCCGGCGCCGCCTACTTCCGCTTCGCCGGCTTCCTGGTCGAGGGCGCCCCCCTGCACACGACGATGAACATCTGGGTCTCCGACGGCCAGCGCACGCGGCCGCCGGCGCCGACCCACCACATCGAGATCTCCGGCTGCGAGATCCGCTCGGGCACCGGCACCGGCCTCCTCGTCAGCCCCAACACCCAGGCCGTGCAGCTGCTCGGCAACCGCGTCCACGACAACGGCGACGGCAGCCGCCAGCACCAGGGCATCTACTTCCAGGGCCAGGACGGGCTGCTTGCCAACAACCTCGTCTACCACCAGCCGGACGGGTTCGGGATCCAGGTGCGCGGCAACTACCCCGACCCGAACACGATCCTGCCGATCCCGGCCCACAACGTGATCGTCACCAACAACACGGTCGTCGACAACTCGCTCTCGGGGATCATGGTCGAGAACAACGCCTCCCAGGTGATCGTCGTCAACAACATCTCCGCCTTCAACGGCAGCCACGGCGTGCTCGGCTACGACGACGACGCGGGAGTCGTGCTGCCGGGCAACCTCGCCCACCACAACCTCGCCTGGGGCAACGGCTCGGGCAGCTTCGGCAACAGCGGCCGGCCCGTGATCGACTTCTCCGGGGGCAACCTCGTCGCCAATCC
>WNGA01001142.1_pt1 | contig 41034 bp, 45 predicted proteins | sample 5400061 | NCBI WGS metagenome assembly WNGA01 (sample SAMN13153366, study PRJNA577476) | soil metagenome | isolation source: 100 cm soil or saprolite under grassland replicate 2 | place: USA:California | collected 2016-06-15 | reverse complement strand
AGAAGGTGTCACCGGGTTTGATGCTGACCGGGACGTCTTGGTAGATGCCGCCGTTGCCATCGCTGGTGTTGGTCGCCGCGAACTGCGTGCCCTCGTACGGGTCGTTACCGGTGACACCGGGACCGTAGGTGACCGCGTTCGTCTGCGGCATCACCTGCCACGACCCGAACCCGTGATTGAACCCACCATTGACCGCCAGGTTCTTGGGCGCCTTCACCTCTGAGCCGGCGGTCACCGTGAACGCGAAGGTGTCCTCGCCGCCGTCGACGTGGATCGTCTTGGTCCAGGAGCCGGCGTCAGTACTGGCCCAGGCGTTGCCCGAACCGGACCAGTTGCCGTTAGCGTCGGTGTACTGGCCGTAGAACGCCTCGTCCTCGACGGGGACGCCGTTACGGCTGGAGGACCAGTAGATGGGGCTGTTGGGTTGCGTCCCAGTCACGGAGTACACCGGAACTTCGCCCACCTGGAAACTGGTCTTGTTCAGACTGACCTTGGTGTTCGTCTGGTAGAAGCAGCCGGTGGTGGGCAGGTACTGTGGCGGCTGCAGCGCGGTCCCGGTGTCGTAGATGCTCAACAGCATGTCCTGCGGGCAGTACCTGGTACCGGTGCCCCTCCCGGTCCGGATCTCGAAATGCAGGTGGGGATGACCCGCGGCGCTTCCGGTGTCACCGGATTCGCCAATTTGGTCGCCGGCGAGGACCTGCGCACCTGAGGCGACCGACCGAGATCTGAAGTGGCAGTAGAGATAGTAGACGTCGTCCGCTCTGATATAGACGCCGACGCCGCATTTTCCGGTGTCGCTCGACGTATAGCTGATGGTGCCCCCCTTGACGGCGTACACCGGGGTACCTCTCCCCACTGGAAGGTCGATCGCTGGGTAGTTATGGTGCGGCGCGGCATAATAGGACCGGTCAAGTTTGTCACGCGGGACCGGCAGCGATGCGTACGGCGCCAGGCCCGTGTCGAATACTCCCGATCCGATGGTGACGGAGAGCGTGTTAGTGCCGACGCCCGCGCATTCGGACACGTAATGCCAGGGGTAGGGCAGCTGGCCGCAGGGTCCCCAGGGCGTTCCGTCCAGGGTCCTCAATGCCAGGGCAAAGCCGACCTCCGCCTTTCGCAAGCCAGGGTCGACCCGGCCGTCAACAGGTATCGATCCGGAGCTGGTTCCTCCGGTGCCCTGTCCGAAGCTGAAGAGGTTCCCCCGGCTGACGATGGAGTCCTTGTTGGGCGTCCCATTGGTCCGGTCCCACAGATACGACTGGCCGACGCCGGCCAGGTAGAAGTTGCAGTCGACCGAACCCCGATAGTTGATCTGGATCACGGCGCGTCCGCCACCCGGGCTCGGGGTGCTGATAGACCATCCGATGTCCGGACTGCAAAGCGGACCTTCGCCCTCGTCGGCCTGCGACGTCGATCCACCACCGGTGAGGGTGGCGGGGTGGTCTCCGGCAGCCCGTGCGGCGGGCGCCTCGGCCACTGTCACCGTGGCAACCATCAGGGCGACGAGCACGGCCCGTGGCCATGTTCGCATGCGACGATGCACGTTTCCTCCTTCATGCGTTCGGGCTTCTCATGTGATTCCGCTCGCGTGCACCTGGTGCCGTGGCGGTCCCCTTCCCTACCGGCTGCAAAGAGCCGCTGGCGACGACTACGGCCGTCGGGGGAGCGAGCCTGGGCGGCACGCTGAGTCGGCGTTAGGCCGAGGTTAGGAAGGGCTTCCGTGGGCTGTCGTGAGTAACCGGACTACTCGATTTGCTCCGGCAGCCCCGGACGATTACTCAGCAGCAGTGGGGTGACCGGGCCGGGTGCGGTACCGGGAAAGGCCGTGTCGGCAACGTGTCAGCCGGTGTGGCCGCCATCGTGGCCGCCGCGGCGGCGGGCACGACCGAGTCCGGCTCGATACCGTCGCAGCCCAGGGCAGCGTCGCTCACGCTGATCGAGTCGTGGCAGCGCCCGTCGAACAGCAGGATCCAAGCGCCGCCGCATCGGCCGAATCCTGGCCGGGCGACCGGCCGCGCTGGAAAGGATCCGCTCTGCCTCACCGGCCCTGGCCGCAGCCCCGGTACAGGACCCGGGCCCGGGTCACGGCCCACCGCACGGCCCACGTCATCGCCGGCCGGCGGGTGCGGCAGCACGCGCGCGGCCTCGGTGTAGTGGCCGTTGCGGTCCAGCGCCTCAGCACGCAGCTGGTCGGCCGGCCAGCCACCACCCGCCTCCTGGGCGGCCCGGGCCAGGGCCTCCGCCAGGTCGAGATCGATCCTGGCGTAGGCCCGCCGCGCGGCGGCCAGCGTGAACTGCACGCGGGCCACGCTGGTGTCGCTCTACCAGTTCCATACCTGTCATGCGTGGCGGTGGCCGAGTCGCTGAGCGCGGCGTGCTGGTGGGTGACCGAGGCCGCGGCTACCTGCCGCGCGAGCGGCTTGCCGGGCTGGCCAACTACGACGTGCCCGTTGTGGCAGACTTGGGGGACGCCGACCGCAAGTGCGCCACGGTCTGGCGCGTCGGAGCGGTCAGCGAGAACGGGGCAACAGGGGACCGAGCGGCCCCAGGTCGAGGTTGAGATCCTCTTCGGACAGTCCGTACCGCCGCCGCAGCAGTGCCATGCGATCCGCCAGCAGCATCAGCGTCAGGCCGAGGCGCTCCTCCTCGTCTTCGGTGAGCCCGCCGTGGTCGATGCGCCGCAGTGCCTGGCGCTCCATGAGCTGGCGCAGCAGCTCCACGACCGTGAGCGCCAACCGGACGAGGTCGCGCTCGACGGTGTCCGGGTCGGTGGCGATGCGCCGGCGCAGCGTCGGAGCTGAGGGAGTCGACGTCATGGGGCCTGCCCTCCGCCGGTGATGGAGGTGACGAGTGCGCGCAGCGAGATGTGCACCAGGTCGATGTCGGCGATCGCCAGCGTGAGGTCGCCGGTCAGCACCAGCCCGTCGACGAGGAGCCGGTCGAGCAGGTCCACCAGCGCGACCTCGCGGGGCGCCCGCGCGTCGGGGCTCACGCTTTCTCTCCTTCGTCGTCTACGGCCGCAAACGAGTAGGGCGCCCACGGACCGGTGACCTCCACGTGTACGCCGGCCGCGTCAGCCCCGAGACGGCGAGCCCGATCGGCGAACTGCTCGGCCCGCCGAGCGTCAACCAGGTACGCCGCGTTGAGGATGTTCTCGCCCCGCGCCCCGGACGGCCGTGTGCTCTGCGGCCGGTGGCGTCGGTGCTCGACGGCCAGGTCCGCGAGCGCCGCGGCTACGCGGTCCGCCGTGGCGGTCGCCCGCCGCCACGCGTCGTCTCGCTGGTGCCTCTGTCGCTGGCGCCGGCGGAGGTAGTCCCGGCCCGGGCTGCCGGATGCCGGAGCGGGTCCGGCCGGCTCGGCAGGCATTTCCAGGTAGACCTTCACACCCAGCTCGACCCGCCCGGTGAGCCGGTCGAGCGCGGCCTCGAACTGCCCGTACCCCCGGCGCAGGACGTCGGTGACACGCTGGTCTCCATAGTGGACCGTGGCCAGCCGGAACGGGAGCGTGACGGCGTGCACGGCGACGGCAGCCACCACCGCATGGTGGGCCCGCGCGAGCGCCTCCAGCTCGTCGAGCGTCTCGAGCCTGGCACGCAACGCGGCCTCGTCGATCCCGGCGCGCGGGATTGTGCTGGCCACGGCGACGATGCCGCGGTAGCCGACCAGATGGACCGGCGTCTCGTCCACCCCCCGCAGGCCGGCGATCAGGATCCGGTCGAACGCCCGGGCGACGGCGTAGGTATAGGTCAGCGGTGCGCTCATCGGGTCACCGCCTCCCGATCCGAGGTCTCCAGCTCGGCGATCCGCTGGAGCAGGCGGCCGTTCTCGACCGCGAGGTCCCGCGAGGCGCGCGACGACAGCGAGGGGTCGTGCTCCCACCAGTCGATCCCCAGCTCTCGGGCCTTGTCCACGGACGCCACCAGGAGCCGGAGCTTTATCGTCAGAAGTTCGATGTCGAGCAGGTTGATGGTGATGTCACCGGCGATGACCATGCCCTTGTCGAGCACGCGCTCGAGGATGTCGGCGAGGTTCGGCGACGAGCCCCGTGTGCTCGGCCAGGGGCTCAACTCGGTCATGAGGCACCCCTCTCCAGTCGGTCCAGGACCTCATCCTCGCGCCGGTCGAACTCCTCGGCGCTGATGAGCCCTCGTCGAGTTCCCGCGAGAGCTTGGCCAGCTCGCGGTGGACCGCTGCCGGGCTGTAGCACTCCCGGGCAGCGGCCTCGACCACCCGGTCGATCGTCCACAGCGCAACCCTGCCCGGGGCCAACGGAAGCAGCAGCAGCTCCGACAGCAGTCCCATCGCGACCGCCTATTCGCCCGCGCCGTTGGCGGAGACGAAACTGTACGGCGGCAGTGGGCCGTATACCCGCACGTCCGCGTACCCCGCCACCTCGCCCCGCACCTGGGACGCCGAGGACTCGAAGTCCTCCAACCCCGTCGTGGCGACCAGGAACGAAGCGTTGACAAAGCACCCATCGACCGGTGGGCCGAGGCGCACCTGCGACGCGTACGGCCGCAGCCGCGCCACCACACGCTCCGCATCCTCAGAGCGCCGCTCCTGCATGGCGGCCGCTACCCGCTCGCCGAACGCCACCTTGTCCTGGTAACTGCCGCCGCCCGACGCGCGCAGCGCTTCGTTGCGCTCGCGCAGCGCATGATGCCGCGACAGCAGCTGGGCAAGGACCGCGTCCTCCTGGTGTACGCCCTTGACGTTGAGCTCCACCTGGCCCTCGAGCCGCATTAGCAGCTCGGCGTAGCGCTCCGCGCCCGTGCTGAGCTCGCGACGTACCGCGTCGTCGTCCGGCGCCGCCATCCCGAACCGCATCGGCAGGACCGTGCCGACACCACACAGAGTCTCCAGGACGCGCTCGTGTGCCTCAAGATCCCGCCGCTTGGCGCGCAGGTTCGCGGGCGCATCGCTGACCACCGCGACGAGGCCGTCCTGTCGGACCAGCCGCAGCGGCGGCGCATCTGCGCCCACACCGACCAGGCCGTCGACCGGCAGCGGGTGTGCGGGGTACGTGAAACCGTAGACATACGTGCTCATTGGTCATCCCCTTCCGATTCGACTACGGCCCTACTTCTCGCGCCCGTCGGGGGTCACCAGGTCTTCGATGGTGTCAACGATCGCCCTGCCCGCCCCGGTCAGGGCGCCCTTCACCTTGCCTTCCGCGGCGTTCTCGGTCACCTCGCCAATGAGCCCCGGCAGCCCCACCGGCTGCGAGCCCCCGGTGAGGTCGAGGCGGTTACACGCCTCGGCGAAACGCAGGTACGTGTCGACGCTGGCCACGACGACCCGCGCGTCGATCGTCAACACCTCGATGCCTACCAATGACACGCGGATGAATACGTCGATGACGAGGCCGCGGTCCAGGATCAGTTCGATGACGTTGTAAAGAAGATTGTTGGAAGACCCTCCGGTACCCGACGGTTGGGCCATCACGGTCATGATCTTTCGCCTCCTGACTGTGCTATCTCACTTCGCCCGCGCGCTATGGCGCGCCCTCTAATCCGCGTCGCCGCGGTTGTACCGGCGTACGCGCTCGTATCCCGCGATGTCTCCCGCATCGTCCGTAGTCACCCGGTACGTCGCGAGCAGGCTTGCGGTGTCGGGGATGCGCCGCAGCTCGACGACCTCGACCGTGACCTGCCAGCCCCCGTCGATCTGGGCCAGCCCCGAGACCGACACCGGCTCCTGACCAGTCAGCTCCCGGAACTGCTCACGGACCTTCCTGACGCGCGCCACCGCCGACACGGCCTCGGCTGCTGTCATGACAGCGCTCCTTTCGTGCTGAGCCACCCACAGAACCAGCCACCGTCCGCGTCGTTTTCCACGCGCGTCCGGGAAGGTTTCGTGCGGCAGCCTCGCCAAGGCTAGGAAGGCGTCCCGGTGTCTGTCGTGAGCAACCGGACTACTCGATTCGCTCCGGCGTCCCGGGACAACTACTCAAACAGCACGTGACCAGACCGGACGCGGTACCAGGAAAGGCCGTGTCGGCAACGTGTCAGCCGGCGTGTCGGGTCTTGCCGGTGGTGTCGGCGGGCCCAAGGTGGCCAAGGAGTGGGGCGAGTGCGCGGCGGCCGGAAACGCCGAGCTTGGCGTACGCCCGGCCGAGGTGGTTGTCGACGGTGCGCGTCGACAGGTGGAGGGTTCGCGCGATGTCCTGGGCGGACCGGCCGGCTGCGGCCAGGCGGACGATCTCCCGCTCGCGGCGGGTGAGTCCGGTGAGCGGGTCGGCCAGGTTGAGCAGTGGCGTGTTGGCTTTCGGGCAGGCGTCGATGAGGGCGGCGGCCTGCTCCTGGGATCTGACCGCCCGGCGCCGCTCGCCGGCGCGGCGGTGCGCGCGGGCCGCGGCGGTGGCCGTCTCGGCGGCGTGCAGGCGGTATCCGAACGAGGCGAAGGCGGTCGTCGCATGGTCCAACGCGTCGCCGTCACCGTCGGACAAGGCGCCCGCGGCTTGGGCCATCGCGGAGCCGACCGGGCCCTCGACCAGGTTGCTGAGCTTGGTGAGGCGGTGGCGGACCGCGTCCGCGTCGCCGAGCCGGGCGGCGTCGTAGAGCGCCATCATCTCGATGGTGGGCTGTTCCCCGTCGCGGGCGAGCGCGGCGGCGTACCGGGCCTGCTTGGCCGGCTCGGGCAGGCCGGTCGCGGCCTGCGCCCAGGCCCGGTTCAACTCGGCCCAGGGCTCGTACAGGCGCCCGGCCTCGCGTCGGCGGTCATCGGCGCGGTCCAGCCAGCCGGTCGCGTCCGCGGCGTCGCCGCACAGCGCGGCCACTGCGGCGAGCTCGGCGAAGCAGTGCCGCAGCAGGTGATACGCGTCGGAGTCGGCCAGCAGCACGGCCGCCTCGCGCAGCGCCGCCGCTGCCAGGTCCAGGTTGCCCTGAAACCTGGCGACGATGCCTCGGTACACGGCCCAGATGCCGGCGACCGTGCCCATGGTCTTGTCCGCGGTGGATTTATGCGCGGTGGCCTGGAACCGACCGTCGGCCAGCAGCCAGGCCTCGTGTGCCGCCCCGGTGAACAGGTGCCGCAGGCATCCGGCGATGCCGAGCAGCGTCGTTCCCCAGGGTTCCTCGGACAGCCCGCGCACGGCATCCATTCCCCGTTCGTACGCGGTCTGCGCGTGGTCGAACCGGCCGAGCAGGCTGGCCGCTATCGTGGCCGCCGCCGCGGCGGGCACGATCGAGTCCGGCTCGGCGCCGTCGCAGCCCAGGACGGCCTCGGCAGCCCTGATCGAGTCCGGGCAGCGCCCGTCGAACAGCAGGATCCACGAACGCGTCGCATCCGCCGGGCCCTGGCCGGGCCGACCGGCCGTGCCGGAAAGGATCCGCTCCGCCTCACCGGCCTGGCCGAACCCCCAGTACAGGACCCGGGCCCGGGTCACCGCCCACCGCACGTGCTCCACGTCATCGCCGGCCGGCGGGTGCGGAAGCACGCCCGCGGCCTCGGTGTGGCGGCCGTTGCGGTCGAGCGCCTCAGCAAGCAGCTGGTCGGCCTGCCAGCCGCCACCCGCCTCCCGGGCGGCCCGGGCCAGGGCCTCCGCCAAGTCGAGATCGATCCTGGCGTAGGCCCGCCGCGCGGCGGTCAGCAGTAGATCCGGGTCGGTGCGCCGTTGCGCCCGCAGGTGTGCCAGCCCCGCAAACAGGTGATCGTCGCGGCGGCGCATCGGGGTATCGGCCAGCGCGGCGGCGATCCGCTCCCAGACGCGCCGCACCCGCGCCGGCGCTAGCCGCGCCCGGATGATCTCGGCGTACAGCGGGTGCGCAAGCCGGACCAGCACCCGCCTGCCCGACCGCTCGCTCACCATCAGCCCAGTACGCTCGGCCGCAACAGCGACGTGCGGGCCGACCAGGCGATCGAGCAGGTCCAACGACAACGGCTCCCCGCAAGCGATCACCTCAAGGGCATCGCCGACGTCGTCCGGCACCGTATCCAGACGCGCGGCAACCACCTCCGCCAGGCGTGTGGTGACCGGCAAGCCGCCGGTCCACCGCCACAGCCCGGCCTGCTCGCGCAGCACACGGGTCTCCGTGCCGGCCTGAAGCAACTCCCGCAACAACAACGGGTTACCGGCGCAGATCCGGTGCAGTTCCCGGCGGCTGACCGCGTCAAGCACGCCGTCGAGAGTATGGTCGACGATCTCGTCCAGCGCCCGGGAACCCAGCGGGCCAAGGTCGAGCCGGACGGTCAGATTCTCCCGCCACAACGCGGCCACCGCGTCCGGCGTGTCCTCGCCCAACCGCACGGTCACCAACACGAACGCCAGCCGCCGCATCGCAAGATGATGCACAAGCGCGGCCGAGGGATCATCGAGCAGATGCGCGTCGTCGACAGCCAGCACCATCCGCCGGCCGCCACTCGCCGTAAAGTGACGCGCCGCATGCAGGAAGGCAGCCAGCCCACCGTCGTCGGGACAGTTCGGCGGCAACAGATGAGAAACCGCACCCAGCGGGATCACCGCCGCCGACCGCGTCGCCGTCACCCACTCTGCGCATCGGCCGGGCGCCGCCAGACGAGCCAACGCCTCACGCGCCAGCCTCGTCTTACCAACCCCGGCATCACCCACGATGACAACGCCGGACACGCTCGCCTCACGATAGGTCGCGGCAATGGACCGCAACTCCTCGTCCCGACCAACGAACGGCCAAGCCCGCACCGACGCACCCTCTCCCGGACCGGCACCGCGACGTTCTCCCGCCGACGGTAGTTCGGCAGACATCGCCTCACATAGGTAGTTTCAGGCCGTCGACAGGTCGGAATACGGACACTCCCGGGACGCGCCTGCGGCGACCGCGCTACGGCGCGTTGCTGAGCCCGGCGACGGTCCCCGGGCGGTCTTGGCGCGGCGGGTCGAGAAAGTACGAGTTAATCGCCAATCCGTCGCGAGGTCGCTGTCGACGACGATGCCGCCGCGGAACGTTGCGCCAACGGTCCTCCTCGGCGGCCCTGGCTGCCGGCACACGGCCGGACGCGCAAGCGCCGTCAACGGCTACCTCGATGCCGCGCCGCCCAACGACCCCAGCAAAGCCGAGTGCCGCGCTGGAGCCGGTACCAAACCGACCCCAAGATGACGCCACCGCTGAAAGAGGACACGTGACCACCCCGCGAGCCCCATGGCCGGCACCGGCGGCGGTCCGCCAGAACAGGGCAGGCGCGCACCTAGACACGGCAAGTGCGCTGACAAGCCACAACCGCATCGGTCCGTGGTGCCACTATTCACGAACATCGACCTGGACCGGCCAGGGATGGAGCCGGAATTCGCGAGCACCTGATGCCCAGGTGAGGCAGAACAAACTACGTCTGTACACCGCCAGCCGTTGCCGATGAGCCACATCAAGAATGGCCTCGACTGGGATCGGTGCCCGGCCCTTGGTGTGATCTGCGCCACCGAGCGTTAGCCGGCAATACGGACACACTCTCGGCTCAACACGGTGAGTGCGGCAAGAAGCCACAACAACTGCGGCGGCGTCTGTGTCCGCGGCGGCCAGAAGCACTGGCGGCACCTGCTGGAGGTTTTCCCCGACCGGTACGCCGAAGCCGAGCACCACGAGCAGCAGCTGCGCGCCGAACTGGGCGACGTGGCCATCCTGCGCGAACGCCGCGGCGGCGTATCCCGCCCGCTGACCCTGACCGAGCTGCGGCACCGTCAGCCTGCTGAACACCACCTCGGCCGCTAACTCACGTCCCTGCCTGGCCCGGCGGCGCTGAGTACTGGAACTCCGCTGCTCCCGACCCGATCAGGGTTGGTGGTCACCGCATTGCGAGTCCCGTCACAACCCTCACAGCCGGCCGCTTGGCGTAACCGGCGTGCATGCACCAACCCGCCCGGACGTCCACCGTAAGAAGGGAACCGGTAGCAATGCCCACCGACGTCGCTGCCTGGCTGGTCACCGAAATGACCGGCCTGACGATCGACGACCATCGTGGCCGTGTCAACCTAAATTGGATCTGGCCCGCTTTCGTTGATCGAAACTGGTCCTTGGCTGGGTCACGTGGCGAGGAGGACCCTCTTGCGGAGGAGGTCGAACTTCGCGCGGCCGAACATCTGCCTCTTGATCATTTTGATGCGGTTGACGTGGCCCTCTACGGCGCCGGAGCTGTGCGGCAGGGTCAGTCCATTGAGGACAGCGGCGTGGTCGCGCTTAAGGCCCGCAGTGTAGGAGTGCAGCTCGGGTAGGTCGTCGGCCTCGACCGCGGCGATCCAGGCGTCCAGACGGTGGCCGTGGCGGCCGGTGAGCATGTCACCGAACGCGGCCACGTGATCGGCGATCGCGTCGAGGTGTTGGCAGCGGGCGCGGACCTCTTTGAGCCTGACCTGTTCCTCGGGGTCCAGATCGTCGTGGCGGCGCAGGATCCAGCTAGCGATGTGCCGCACCTTCGGCGGCCGGGTCGGCGCGGGCGGCGCCGTGCCGAGTGCTCGGAAGGGCCGCAGATAGCCGCGCAGCGTGCCGTAGCTGCCCCGATAGCCGAGGGCCTTGATCTCGGCGAACAGCTGGGTCGCCGACGTGCAGCCCTCGTTCCAGCGCTGGTGCAGATGGTCGGTGAAGGGATCCAGGACGCTGGGCCTGCTGCCGATGCGGGCCGTGGCCAGCAAGTCCTCCACCCGGGTGGCGCGGGCGAAGCGACGCACCGTCTCCCGGGCCAGACCGAGCTCGCGGGCGATCGCCTTGATCCCCTTGCCCTCGGCGCGCAGCGCCTGGACCTGCTCGTAGCGCTGCCGGGTGCGTTCGACCAGCCTGCTGTGCTCGACCTGCTCGGCAGTGGCTTCGGCGGCGACCTGGCCCAGGTCGGGCTCGGGGGTCTGCGGCGCGGCCGCGGCGCTGGCTGCCTCGGTCAGGCAGCCATGGTGACGGGCCACCGCCTTCTCGACATGCTCGGCCAGGTTGTGCCACAAGTGGAAGCGGTCCGCGACCTGGATCGCCTCCGGTGCCCCGGTGCGGGCGCCATCGGCGTAAGCGCCGGCCCGGTCCCGGCAGATGACCTGCACGCCGGGATGGGCGCGCAGCCAGTCGGCGAGAGTGTCGGCTTCCCGGTCGGGGAGCAGGTCGATCGGCCGGTGGGTGCCCAAGTCGATCAGCACGGTGCCGTAGACGTGCCCACGGCGTAGCGCGAAGTCATCCACCCCGAGCAGCCGTACCACGGTGGTCTGCGGGTCGGGCAGCGCCCGGACCAACCGCAGCATGCTGGTGCGGCTGGTCGACAGGCTCAGCCGGGCAGCCAACCGCGCCGCGGCGCGGCCGGCCAGCGCCAAGCCGATCGCCTCCAACGTGGCACGCAACCCAACGCTGCGACGAGCATGCGGGGTGGTCAGGCCAGCGACCTGTTCAGCGAACCGGCGCACCGGGCAGCGGCGATCCTGACAGACGAACAGACGCACCCGCAGCACGATCTCCACCCGTCGACCACCCACCGCCGCGTCGGCAAGCCGACGCTGGTAGCGACGGTGCACCCGCGCACTCAGGTGACCACACCCCGGGCATGGCGCGTGGCCAGCCTTCGGGCGCGCCCAGATCCGCACCACGACCGTACCGAACTCCACCCGCTCAACCGTCACCTCGGCCAGGTGCGGCAGCAGGACCCCAAGATAATGATCATCGCACCGGCAACACAGTACACAGTGGACGATCACCTTTGTCGCAGGGACTAACCTCGATCAACGAAAGCGGGCCAGATCCAGATCCAGTTCAGGCTCGCACGGCCAACCATCGGAACCGCGCGAGCCGCAGCGGTCCGCACACCAGCGGCAATCAACTCGTCGTCGCCGCGGCCGAGAACCTCACCCGGTCACGGGCGTGCCTGTTGACCGTTGTCGACGCGCTGCGCACGGTTCTCGCCGACGGAGACGACATCCGCCAGGGCGAGCTCACCACTCGGTGGTCGCAGCCCGTGATTGACCTCCTCGCGAGCGCCGAACTCGCTCGCGACGTCCTCGACGCGGCGCTGGCCTTCTACAACGACGCCGCTCACGGCACCACCGCAGCACCGTGACGCTAGCCGCCGCTACCGCCGTGGCCAACTCACCTGCACGTCACCCTGCCGCACGGCAACCGAACGACCGCAACCCGCCGCAACCGCGGGTCTCGTGGAAGGAACCACTGCATGGACCCAAACGATCAACACTGGCTTGCGCTGCTTGACATCTTCGCCGCATGGGGTGAGGCCGGCGCGAAAAACGACACATCACTGCCCACGGACGACGAGCTGTGGGCTGCGGCCCGCCAGGGGGCTGGCACCGGACTGTCCGAGCAGATCGACGCGGACCTGCTCGCCGAGCTGCGGGAGGCGTTCAACTCCGGTCGGCAGCCCACCCGCATCGACATGCAGGCAGTCGCCGAGGCACTGCACGATCGCGGACACCGCGCCTACGTCGAGCACACCGGCGGCGGTACCGCCACCCTGTACGCCGGCCGTCAGGTCCCGATCGCTACGGCGACCCACGCTGGTCGGTCGCCGCCGGGCCGGGCTGGTTCGAGGCACCTGGCCACAGCAAACCGTTCGCCGACACCAGCGAGTTCCACGTCGGCCCCGACAGCGACGACACCTGGGCGGTTGCCGTGCCCGAGCACACCGCGACGCCGCAGATCACCGAGGTGATCGTGGCGGTGATCGAGGAGGTCGAAGCGCGGCGTGCCCGGTTCGCCGCCGCGGCCGACGCCGCCCGTGAGGCGATGTGGGCCGCGTTCGCCGCGCGGTATCCGGAAGTCACCATCGGAGACGTGGCGCCCGGCGCTGACCACGCGTTCGTCGCCGAGTCCAACAAGCTCCTCGCGGGGTGGCTCGACGACAACTGGCCCGACACCCGCGTCGCCCCCACACACCTGACCGCAGAAACAACCCACGCCACCGGCACCGCCGCGGGCGAAAACCACCAAGGCTAACCCCAGCGAGGTGGGCCACCCCGCCCCACCGCATCCCCGGGGGTACGCGCGGCACCACGGCGCGCCGACGCTCGGCCTCCCCAGCCAACTCATTCGATCATCGACCACGGCCGTTGCCCGGCCACACCCGCATCACGCGAGTCCGGGCACGGCCCTGTGCCGTGCCCGAACTCCCACACCCACAAGGAGTTACGACATGGCACCTGCTTCACCTGCCCCGGTCACACCGGCGCACCGCGCACCGGCCACCACCCGCGACAGGACACCGCGATGAGCCGCCACGTGGTCGAGGTCAACGAGGTCACGGTGTTCGCCACCGGACGCGGCGCCGACTGGTGGGCCACCTTCCTGCTCGCGCACCGCAGCACCGACCGGATCACCGAGGCCGACGGGTCACTCGGCGGGGCCATCTGTCACGTCGCCTGCGACAGCAACGACGACGCCGAATGGCTCGCCCGGTCGATGGTCGAGCAGCATGGGCCTGCCGAAGTCGGCGTCAAGGTCCGCGTCCTGCGCGACGGCGGTGCCCGATGAGCGCCTTCGTCGTGTCCACCGTCCACATCGACGCGATGCTGACCGCCGGCCTGCGGCTGCGCCGGTCGCACGGTGATCGCCCGCTGACCTGGTTCTGGCCGGCGATCGACGCCGCCTCCGACCCGGGTAGCTGGACGTCGGCGGAGTTGCTGCGCCAGGCCCGCGAGCGGCGGCGCGAACTCACCGAGCAGACCGCCGGCCGGGTCGGGGCGATGCTGCTGGCCGAAAACCGCCGCAGCGTCGACCACCGCTACGACGAACAGGAATGGGAACAGCCCTACCTGTTCACCGAACTGCCCGGCCGGCCCGACCCCGTTGTCGTGCTCAAGGCCATCGCCTGTTACCGCTACCAGTCCTGCGAACATCCCGGCTGGCCGTCCAGCGAAGCCATCGCGTTCTGCGACGCGCTGCAGGCCCGAGCGATCGACTGCCTGCCCGGCTACGCCACCGCCCCGTGGGAGATCGACGACCCGGCGGTGTTCAGCACCACCGCAATGTCGCCCGCAGCCCACGACCCGGGAGGAGACCCGATCGGTGAGGCCGGGCCCCGCGGCACCGCGCCGACCACTGAACCGCACAGGTCCTCACCGGCCTGAGAACCCTACGTCTGCTGGCCGCTGCCCGCCAGAACCACGCGCGCACCCGCGCACCCGCGCACCGGAAGGAGCCACGGCCCCATGTACACCCACTACTGGGCTTGTCGCTGCTTTGTCCGCGTGTCCTCATACGCCGGATCTGTTGTGCGACAAGGGCGGTAGTCGTTTGCACTCGGTCTTGTGGCCGCGTAAGAACTGACCCTCGCGCGGTTGATCAAGTTTGGTCCTCCGGGTGGAAGGACTGGGACGTCGAGCGTGGGCCCCTGCTGCGGGAGCGCATGTCGGTGCTGATCGACGACGATCTGCGGTTCGAGGACGGCGGCGGCGTGCAGCGTCCGACGACGGTGGTCAACGCCTGGCCGCGGGAACTGCCGGTCAGTGGGGCGCCGTCGCCAGGTAGCTGGCGGATCTACGCGAGGCGGCGCGGGAGTGGCTGGAGTTTCTGGCCGAGCGTGGCGTGGGCCGTTCGAGTCGCGCGGGCGGCTGCGGGCTGCGTTGAGCGCGTATGCCGAGTACCGGTTGGCGGGTCCGGCCAAGGCCCGCTGGGAGGTCAGTGCCTGGTACCTGCATGCCGGGGCGCTGGCCGCGTTCTACGGGTGGGCGGCGGCTGAGCGGTACGCGCGCGTTGCCCGGCCGATCCTCGCAGCCGTCTCTCCGCCCGCGAGCCAAGGCCGTCGGTGAATCAGGCGAGAAGGTGGCGGCGTGCCTCGATCATCGCGGCGTCGAAGCCGAGACCGCCGACATCGACGTAGGGCAGTACCAGGCGGGCGCACTCGGAACGGTAGCAGGCGCTTTCGTGGCGTATCCACGCTGCGGTGGCCTCAAGCTCGGCCCGCGAGGCGCCCTCGTGCTGCGGCTTCGGCCCTCGGTAGGAGGCGAGATCGTCACCGGAGAAGCCGACGTTGCCCAGAAAACACGCCCGGATGGTGATCCCCGGCTGCGCCGCCGACAAGCGCCCGACCATCGACGGCACAATGTCCGGTCCCTCAATCAGGAACCGCTCGGCTTCTTCGCTGCACACCTCGACGGCCTGCTCGATGTGCGGGTACATCAGCTCGCCCACCGCCGCGGCGGACACGTCGCCCTGATCCAGTTCATCGAGCTCCGGCAGCACCCGGCGGAGCACGGTTCGTAACACATCGGTCGGCAACCACGCAATCCCATCGCCGCGCAGTAGCCGTTGCGCCAGCGAGGACTTGCCGACCCGCCCGGGGCCGCCCACGAGATACACGCGATGAACCACACCACGATGCTCGCACCCGCCGCCGCAGCCTGGTGAACATCACCGTCCCGGGCCGGGCAACCGCCGAACAGGCGTCGCCTCGTCGATCTCCGCTTGGGCTATGGTCGGCGAGATCCGCCCGAACGCCTACGGGGCCACGGCCGTGGCGGAGTCGGCGAACGACCATCGAGTCGTCGTGCGCAAGTCGGTGTCCCACCCGAAGACGACTCGTGGCCGCACCCGGTAGGCCGGCCCAGCCGCCCCCGACGAGTCGGCGACTCCTTGGTCGGTGGCGAAGGTGTCCCAGTCGTACTTCGCGTTGTAGGCGGCCAGGCGCCGGTGACGGTCACCCGATCCCGCCCGGTAGCGCCCAGACCGTACGTCGCTGAGCCGGGTTCCGGCCGCGGCCTGCCTGCGGCCCATCGCCGGCCGGTTATCGACCCGTTGACCAGCGGTCCACCGCCGGGGCCGGACAGGCGCACCAGCCCGCCGTGCCGCGGCCGTTCCACGCGCCCCTTTCTCATGTGAGGAGCACACCTGTGTTCAATGTCTTCGACCCCTTCACCCAACACCACCCGGTGGCCGCCCGCCGTCTCATGGCCGCAGCCAACTCGTGCATGTTGGTTCTGCCGGCCGCCACCATCCTGGCGATCGTGACCGGCCACCTCGTCCTGGCTCAGGTCGGCGTGTTCGCCAGCATCGCCTCCTACGCGACCGGATACGCCGCGGCCGGCGTCCGCTACGGGCGACGCCTGCGCGCCGCCGTCACCGAGGCGCGTCGTGACCCGCTGACCGGACTACCCACCCGTCCGGTGGCCGACGAGATACTCGGCGCCGCCACCCGCGACGCCACCGCGATGACCGTCGCGCTGGCCGACATCGACGGCCTGCACGCGATCAACACCCTCGGGCTCGCCGCCGGCGACCAGTACATCAAGGTCATCGCCGAGCGGCTGGCCCGCGCCGTCCCGCCCGGCGGCTGCCTGGTCCGCCAGGGTGGCGACGAGTTCACCCTCCTGGCCCCCGGCACCGACCCGGACGAGCTGGCCACGGCCATTGGCGCGGCGATGGCGGGCCCTGCCGTCATCGCCGGACACCGCATCCAGCCGCGCGTCAGCGTCGGGATCGCGCACAGCGGCGGAGCCGATGCCAACTACGCCCGGGCGTGCGCCGACGCTGCGATGTTCATCGCAAAGGCGGCCGGCGGCAACCACATCATGGTCTACCAGCCGGACCGTGACGGACTGCCGCGGGCCGACGGCACCCGCCCGCTGATCCGCCGCCGCGACATCAACCCGCTCGCCCACGACGGCGTGGCGTGGCTGCCCACACCGGGAGATGACCTGCTGCCGCTGCTGGTCTCCGTCGACGAGGCCCGCACCCTCGGCGAAGCCGTCTCCGCGGCCCAGGACCGGTGGGCACAGGCCGGCGCCGAAGCCCACGCCGGGGCCCAATGCCCCGAAACCCCACCCAGCACCGAACCGGACCGGATGAACATCGAACCGACCCCGGCCAGCCACCGCGGCATCGCCCGCATCGCCGCCGACCAGCACGCCCGCTACACCCGGATCGCCGACCGCCTCGCCCAGGTCATCGACGCTACCCAGGCCCACGGCGACACCGGCCACGCCCCGCGGCCATCCTCCGGCACGAGCGGCGTCGTGCTGGTCGGGATCAGCGCCGGGTTCACCCCGATCGAGATTGAGGGACTGGTTCGTACCGCTGCCGAGGTTATCTGCGACTGTCAAGTGTGTCGCCTGGTCAGGACGTTGTCCGGGAGTCTGTGACGTCAGCCTCGTCCGCAGGTCGAGATCCGAGGAGCGCTAGGTTATCTGACCAGGTCTTCGCTCGAACCCGATCCGCTCGGTGTCGACCCCTGGACAGTCGGCCGTTCGTCGAGGACGCCGATTGTCAGCAGCAGCAGCGCGAGCTCACGCTTGCCGTCGATACCGAGCAGTTCCTCGGCGGCATCCTGGGCGAAGCCTGAAACCGGGCAGACCCCCAGGCCCAACCCTTCGCCAACTAGGCACAGGTTTTCCGCCAGGAACCCGGCGTCCACACACATGAATCGGTATGCCCGTTCCCCGTACTTCCAGCGGAGGCGGTTGTACACCCCGGTTACCAGGGCCACCACGGCAGCATCCCCGACGAACGACTCGCCGTAGGTGACCGCCCTGAGCCGTCCCGATAGGTCGCCGGTGTGCAGGATTTCCAAGGCATGCTCGCGCGGCTCGTAGTGATACAGGCCGGCAGCGAGCCCTTCGGCCGCCCGCACCGCGAGGTACACCTCCGGTGACTGGAGACCGCCGTGCGTTGGGAAGGTCCGCAGCGGCAGGCGTTCAAAGCCATAGGCAGGGACGTGCGCGGTGATCCCGCAGCCGTAGTGCAGGAGGGCCGAGAGTTGGTCTAATTCCACTGGTGTATCGCGATAGTCGCGCCGCGAGCGCCGGCTCTGGAGCGTCTCGTGCAGCGCTGCGGACATCGGTGCCGGCGCGGGTAGCGATCGCTTCTCGGCCCGCGGATAGCTCTTTGTGATAGACACCGGTACGAACGCGTCATGACCAAGCGCTGGCGCGGTCGGCGTGTGTCGGCCCATCCGGTACGCCCGCAGCTTGACGTACTCGTTGTAGAACAGGCCCGAGTCACCTTCCCAGAAGCGTTCGCCACCCGCGATCTCCTGGATGGCGGAGAGCAGATGCGCGCATTCGTATTCTGACAGCACGTTCACCACGGCGCGCAGCTCGTCTCTAGCTGGCGCGGTCGCATCAGTCGAGCTCGACTGCGACGACGACGCTCTCCTCGACACCGTCCACCTCCATGAGCCGGTCCACCTCTCGGTCGTCGAACTCGTAGCGGACGGCTGGGCGCCGGCCCAGCCGTCGCGCCTCCCGCACGACCGCCGCCGCGATGCGGCCGGCTTCCAGCAGCGTGCGGCGGTAACCGCGTGGCCCAAGCAGGATCTCGTTGCGTGGAAAGCAACCCAGGACGAGGACGTACGCCAGGTTCCCGGCGGACGGGTGAGCCGGCTCCATCAGCCCGAGGGCGGCCGCCAACTCGTCGATCTGGTGTGACGCGAGCCGCTTGACGAGCCGGAAAGTGGCGGCGGCTGGCTCGTAGGCGTACACGTCCGCGCCCGTGACCAGGCGTAGTTCGATGGCGTAGAACAGCTCAGGCTCGTCAGCGCACGCCGTCTCCAGCAGCGGGCGGATCGAGCTGGAGTCACCGGAGTCCTCGCCGTCAGCGCCTTGCGCCGCGAGGCGTTTGCGGCGCAGGAATTCCTGCCGGAATCGGGCGGCGTCTACAGCGGTGTGCACCAGCTCTGGCAGGTGTGCTCGGTTCAGCTTGCTGTTTTCGTGGTACAGCTCTGCCACGGACACCTGTGCAGAGGCACTCCGGCCCATACAGTCAAGTAGGCTGTCGCGTTCGAGTCGGACCGTGCGGCCCGGCCACAGGAGGGGCGCGGACAGCACCAGACCCAGCAGGTCATCCGGTTCATACCTAGGCCGGTTTCGCCGGGTAGCCATGGCAGGTCGCTCTCAGGCAAACGGGATCGGGTCGGGATTCAAATCGTCGAAAGCCAGCCGGCGATCGGCGGCGCCCAGTGTGCGCGGCATTTCGTAGAAGCGAGGGTGGCCGAGCATCGGGTTACGCGGCGGGCACGCATGGGTCAGTTCCGGCAGGTACACCTTTGTTATCGACATTCCGGGTGGGCAAGCGTCGCCCATGTCGATCACGATCGGGTCGATCGCCCGCTTGCGCAGCCAGTCGAGCACGGCCTCGTACGCGTGCGCCTCGTCTATCCCGGCCATGGTCGGAACGTGTGCCCAGCGGAGCGTGTCGGGGCTGCCGACGAACCAGTAGGTGCGCGGCAGGTTGTCGCGGTGCCCGTAGTAAAGGGGGGCATCGAAGAACTCGATGACGTCTGCGAGTTCGGCGTCGGGATAGATCGGGCTCCGCCCGAACGGGTCCTCGAAGTGGAAGCCAGTCTGGCACTGGCCGAGCTCGAACAGGGCTTGCGCCAGCGCCTCCTCCCGTTGGAAGGACGCGCCGGTACCGCCGAGGAAGGCCCGCTCCGCCTTCGCGCGATCGAATGCGATAGCGGCCAATACCGGGATTGGCGTGTCCAAGGTGAGGTTGAAGACCTGGACGTCGACGTTCGGCGTCGCCATCCGCGACCGGGGTATGCCCAGCTCGCTCGCGAGGACCTGGGTCAGGTCGACGTCGATCCGGGCGGGCGGAAGCCTGCTGTACCAACGGATGTTCAGAGCATCCCGCTCGATGACCTCGCACAGCCCGTGCAGGACCGCGCTCTCGGCCGAGGTCTGGAAAGCCAGGCCGGCGGTTGTGGCGTAGCCGATGGTGGGTTCGCCCCTACGCGGCCGGTAGTACATCAGCACGAGCTGCGCGGGAACCCAGATCGGTTCACCACTGATCAGTCGCGTACCTGCCAGCCAGCCCAGCCGGGTGTCGTCCTCGAATGGGCGGAAGGAGAAGCCGGCGCGTGCGTACTGCTCCGGGGCGAACAGCGGTAGCTCGGCCGGGCTGACTGCGTTTCGCCCGTCCAGAACGAGGTCGGTGTAGGAGCCGTAGAACACCCGCTCGGCGATGCTGGTGAAGTGCAACATCCCAAGCAGCCGTTCGGCCATCTCGCCAAGCGCACCCAGTACCGGACGCAACAGGGTAGCGCCCTTTCCGCCGCCGGGCACCGGAGCCTCCGCCGGCTTGTTCTTCACCGAGAGGTCGCGCACCAGCCACTCGATCGGGCTGTGGTGACAGTAGGCGCTGTACATCGACAGGTCCGTGCTCTCCGGCCGAACAAGGTGGACCGAGGTGATCGGACCGACGGTCCGGTTGTAGAGCCGTACCGCGCCGCGCAGCTGTGCCGCCCGCACCTCGTCGTAAACCCCATCGAACAGCTCGATCCGGTCATTCAGATAGGTGATTTCCAGGCCCATTCAATCGCTCCCACGCTCTTCATCTGCGGGTACGCGGGTCACGATCTCGGCGGAGAACGGTGGTTGGTAGGCGCTGCGCTGACGACCGCAGACCGGGCATCGGGGCAGCTTCAACACGTCCTCCACGTCGATGAGCATCCGGTCGAAAGTGACCGTGAGGACTCGGCCCAGCGCGAAGCAGGTGCCCGTTAGCAAGGTGTGTACAGCCGCGAGGGACACGAAGGCAGCGACGATCCCGGCGTAGGCCGGTAGGCCCGGCGCGAACGAGCGAGCGCCTCGGGCGGCAGCGTGCTCGCGGTAGAGACGGGCCATCAGAGGACTGGGCGTCGCCGCGTCCGCCAACGCACGAAAGTCGTTGTAGCACGCGGTCACGCCGGGTACGAACAACGGTCCCACCACGCCCCGGCCACCGTCGATGCCGGCCTGCAGCCACCGCCGACCCGCCGCGATACACCGCCGGTTGACCAGGTGCGTGAGGCGCACGTCGGGCTGTTCGAGCGCGATCATTACGAGGTCCGAATCGGCCACCGCGCTTTCCAGCGACTCGTCGACACTCGTCTCGACGGCTTCCACACCCCGGTAGCCAAGGGCGATCAGGTGATCGCGGAGCCCGACTTGCGCCAGCTTCGCGGTACCCGCCGAGCCAGGCCCATCGAACCGGGGCAGCGCCCGCCAGACCGCGTCCGGCTCGCGGTGCTCCAGCAGGCGGACTCCGCCGATTCCGTGTTGCAGCAACAGTTCTGCAGTCTGCGCGCCGACCGGCCCGGCACCGATAAGACTAACCCGGCGCGCGGCCAGGTCGGTCTCACCGGTGAAGGCGAGGCCGAGGTACTGCTCGACGGCGCTTTTCCCGGTACTGACGAGGATGCCGAGCTCGCACAGGCTGTCGATCAGCCGGCCGGCCTCGTCGCGCTGGTCCGACGCGACCCACGAGAGCATTTCGGCGGTTGTCGCCGAGGCCACCTCCAGGCGGGTGAATAGCTTTCCGAGGACTCCGGTGAGGTCGGTGTCCCGGTAGAGCTGGGAGGGGTAGGACCGACTACCGAACTGAACCAACACCTCGTTGTCACTGATGACAACAGCGTCCAGCCCTTCCGCGATCTGCCACCGCACCTCTGGTGTCGGGTTCGAGCCATCGGCCACCGGCGCCTCCATTCTCGGCGTCCGGTGCACGCCGGGGAATAGTGGCTACTTCTCGGTCCCAGCCTGGCGCTGTGCCGCCTGCTCCATGCGGGGCAACAGGGCGGCCAACTGGCCGAGGATCTCTTGCACCTCCTGCCGAGAGAACTCGCCACCGCCGCCTGCGTTGTGGCTGTTGGAGTTGGAGCTGCCGACGGCAACCGCACCAGGGGCCTCCCGCCCCACTCCTTCTAGGCCAAGGTTCTTGTGCGCTTCGATAGGCATCGAGCCGCCCCTTCCTTCAGGCTCCGCCTACTTGCTGGCTCGGCCCGGTCTGCGGAAGAGACCGGGCTAGGTTGGCGACGATCTCTCGAATCGTGGCCAACGAGATCGCGGAACGGTTGTGCGAGTTCGAGTTCGAGCACCCTCCGCCGCCTCCGCCGCCTCCGCCGTCGCCCCCGTTCGCCATCACGGCGCCACGTTCCTCTGGGTTCGGGACCTTCTCGACCGGCATGACTCTCTCCCCCTGCCACCCGCTGGGTCCGCACGCACAGAATGATGCCGGCGACGTCATCCGAGGCCATATTCGGTGCCGACCCTCGTACGAGTGCCATCCAGGTTTCTACCCGCGGCCAACCGGCGTCAAGAGACATTCAGAAGGCGCGCGTTCACGCAGGCCCATTCATGGCCAGGGCCGCCGGGTTGGCGATCGGTGTAGCGTTGCTCGCCCAAACGGAACGCCGGCCGCCACGTGGACGTGATCGCTCAGCCTGGTTCGAGCTGAGTGTTCTCGCTACGGATCATGCGGCGCAGGCTCGCGCGCGCTGCGGCGAGGTCATCCTCGGTCTCGGTTAGACGCCGGCTGAGGCCCTGGTTGTCGGTGCGAAGCCGAGAGAGCTCAGTGATCAGCTGCTGGTTCGCGTGGGTGAGTTCATCGACGCGCGCGACCAGATCCTTGGCGGCGAGCTGATTGAGTTGGTGCCCGAGCCCGCGCTGGACGGCGCGTTTGAGCCGATCGCGTTCGGTACGCAGCCGGGCGTTGTCGGCGCGGGCTAGTTCCAGGTCGGTCTGCAAGCTCGCGGTGCTCGGGGACAGCCCGCGCTGCCGGTCGCGGATCTTCCGGCCGGTTTGCTGCTTGCGGGCCTGTTCAATGTGTTCACGAACGCCGTCGGCGTACACGAGCCACTTGGACACCTCTGCCGCTTCGCGGACCGCGGCGAACGTGACGGGTGCACCGGCGGCGAGCATGTCATTGACCACCGCCACGACGCGGGCGCGTTTGCGCTGGCTGTCTTGCTGGCGGGCGTGGCGCAGCACGTCGGCTGGGGTACGGGTCGTGCTCACGAGGTGGGCTGTGTGGACGACGTGACGGTCAGCGGCAGGACGGTCCGGCCCTGGGCGGCGCGGTGGCGGCGCAGGATCTTGCTGGCCTCCTCGATCTCGGCGCGCTCGACCTGCGGCAGCTGGTGCAGATGCTGACGCATCCGGTCGGCGGCGTCGGTGAACGCGGTGATCTGGTCGGTGAGGTTGCGGATGACGAACTCGTCGGCCTCGATCGCCTGCGCGGTCTCCCGGTCGGCCTTGAGAGAACGGATATGGTCTTCGATGGCTGGCAGATACGAGGGGTCAGGCCGGTAGAAGCCGCACCCGGCGCACTGGAACCGGATCGGACAGGCTTGCCCACCGGCCTTGACGTTGCTGGGTTCGGTGCAGTTGCCGAACGGAACCGCCACCGATCGGGCCTCGTAGGCGGTGGCGCTGACGAAGGGTGCGGGCTGGCCAGCGCGGTCGACCACGTGCAGGTTCATTCTCTTGACCGCCTCCCGTTTACGTTTCAACGAGACCGTGTAGTAACCCATAGTGGTTTGTGCCGATTTGTGGTCCATGAGGTCCTTGAGGACATCGACCGGCACCCCGGCGTCTGCGTGTCGTTGGGCGTAGGAGTGCCGGAACGCGTACGGGTAGATCAGCATCCGGTCAAACGGCTGCGGGCAGCCGTCGCTGGCCGGCGCGTCGGAGTTGATCGCCGGGATCGAGGTGACCCAGACGCGTATGGCTCGGGACAGGTTCGCCGGATTCAGGTGCGGGTAGCCGGCGTCGTCGGTGATGGCCGGGAACAGATATCCGCTGCTGCGTGCGGGAACGTCGAGCGATGACCGGCGTTCCCGCCAGGAGATGATCGCCCGAGCGGTATGCCCGATGACCGGCAGCCGTCGGCGGTTGCGTCGGCCCTTGTGGTTGTCCCAGACCAGGTTGTGGTCACCGTCGAGCGTTTCCAGGCAGTCCAGGGGCAGGCTGCACACCTCCAGCGGGCGGCGGCCGGTGTCGCGCAGTACGACATAGGCCGTGTGGAACATCGCCTGAACGTCTTCGGCGGCGAGGACTCCGTAGGAGAAGTCCCGTCCCAGCAGGTCCAGGTGCAGGTCCAGTTGGCCGATGACGTATTCGGGGATGGCCTTGCCGGTATCGTCCTCGTTGGCATCCTCAACCAGGATGCGGTGCGAGCTGTGGCGGGTGAAGCTGGCCGGCATCGCGTCGAGTAGGCCCGCGCTGCGCCCGAAGTCCAGCACGGCGAAGAACCCGCCGAGCAGCGATTCGTTGCACCACCCACCCACGTGGGCGAGGACCAGTGGCCGGTGCTGTCGGCCGTGCGGGTCAACACCGCCGACGACCCGGCCGCGTTCGTCGTCCTCGTCGACTGCGGCGAGTGCACACCGCAGCATCCGTACGCCACGCTGCAGGTCTTCATCTGGCCGACGCGGCGCAAGGTCACCGACGGCGAGTACAACCTGACCTTCGACCAGGCCTGGCACAGCCTCGCCGAGCGGGCCGGGCTGCTGCCCACCAAGACCACGACGCTGGAAGTGGTCGTGGTCCGCGACCCGGACGCCGCCAACGACTACGCCGTCTTCGTCGACGGCACCCACCGATCTGACGGAAGGGCTAACGGCGTGCGGGTGATCACGTACGACATCGACCTGGGTGCCGTCGAGATCACGCCCGCCTGGGTCGCCCAGCAGCTGAAGCGCGCCGACGCCCTGTCGCCGGCCGCCGCGCGACACGCCCGCGACACCGTCCTCGCCTACGTCGACGACATCGAGGTCGACGACATGGAGGTCGGCGACGTGCACGCCGCCGACGTCGCCGGAGAGGACCCCGAACCCGGGGACGGCACCGGCGCGGCGGGACCCGAGGCCCGGGAGGGCGAGGCATGACCCGGCTGGACCTGGACGACGCGCAGCCCGAGTTCGCCGTCGAACGCCAACCCGACGGTGACGTGCAGCTGCAGGTCCGCGCCGGCGGTGTGGACGTGCGCATCACCATCGGCAGCCTGTACGACGACGTGTCGCTGCTCGCGGCGAGCCTGCACCACCTGGCCGACGACGTCGACGCCGACATCCTCGACGCCTGGCAGGACACCCCGGACGATTTCGACGGCTACATCGCCTTCGACCGGGGCCGCTACCACGTCAGCCTGGACGGCAGCCGGGTCGGCGACTACCCCAGCCGGGACGTGGCCGAGATCGAACTGGCCCGCGCGATGGTCGCCGGTGGGGTGTTCCCCAACGCCTGGTTCATCACCGACCACGGCAACGTCGTCGCCATCGACGAGGACATCCGCCGCTGGCACGACGAGGGCGGCGACCAGATGGCCCCACTGCACGGTGTGCAGTACCAGCCAGGCGAGCGGGTCTGGTACGCCGACTTCGACTGGCCCTACCGCGTCGTCGGCGACTGGGGCCCGGCCGGCGTGGAGATCCACACCGAGGGTGATCCGAGCATCCGGACGCACGTCACCGACCGCGCCGAGCTGCGACCCGACACCAACTGACCTGATCCACCACCCCACGGCCGGCACCCGCCGGCCCCGCCACGAGTTGCACTTCCCCTGCCGGCGGCCCGCCGAGTGCCCACCCGACCGTCACGGCGCCGCGCGGGGGAATGTACCCGCGCCGGGCTGCTCGGCGGGCGCGCGCCGGCAAGGGGGTGCGGAAAGGCTCACATCGCAATGCAAAGCACCCCAGCACCGACCGCGGTCCATGACGACCGTGGGACGTTCGTCGTCATCGGCGGGTCGCCGTACGTCGCCTACGCCACCCACGGTGGCCCGGCGTACCTGACCCGCGCCACCCGCCACCCGGACGGCTCGATCACCCTGCACCCGGTGGGTGCGCCGCACGCCCGCCTCGACCTGGCCGCCGACGCCGGCCGCTGGCGCGCCGACCGCGAAGCGTACGCGGCCACCGCCGAGTACGAGTGCGCCCGATGCGGCACCCCCCTCGTCCTGGTCGACTCGGCGTGGGTGTCCATCGACTACCTGTCCACCGCGGGCGGGCTCAGCTACTGCCCACCGGACCCGGACGCCGCCCACACCCGAAGCCACCGGCCACGCAAGCGCGCACACCACTGACATCCCCGCGCGGCACCGGGTGCGGACCGCCGGGCCTACTGCGGGTCTTGCCGGCGTCGCGCCGCCAGCCGCGCCTTGAACTTCCCGCCACAGGCGGGAGCATCCACAAAGGAGCTACGAATGCCCACCTGTGCCGTGAGAATCGAGCACGGCTACCACCTCATCGACACCGGCGCGTGGGTTCGCCAGCGCACCGGCGAACCCCTGGCGGAGCTGACCGACGCCCTACGCGAGTTCACCCACCACCCGGTCTTCGCCCAGTACCACCCGCAGATGGACACCGGCGCCCGGATGCAGCTGTGGTGCGCCGCCCGGGGCTGGACCACCAGTGACGAGAGCAGCTTCTACCACGACCACGACAGGCTCACCGAGCCGGTGAGCATCGTCCTGGCCGTCGACTCCTCGGACCAGGGCGGCCGGGCCGCGTACGCGCTCGTGCAGGTCGGCGACGACGCGCCCCAGGTCTACCTGGACGTGACCACCGACGACGCCTACTGGCTGCAGGTCGAGCCGGTGGACATCGTCTGCCCGGGCGGACACCGCTGGACCTGGCTGGACCACACCTGCCTGCTCGACCAGGCCGGCACCTACATCCCGTTCGTCGACCTGTTCGGCCGCCGACCGGGCGCGCCGTACGCCGAGTGCCGCACCTGCCTCGCCTACGACAACGGCGACCGCGACGAGCCGTGCCCGTGCGAGAGCCGGTACACCATCTACTGCCCGACCTGCGACCGGCGGTGCCGGCTGGAACTGACCGACGTGCCGACCTTCGACGTGCAGGTCGCGCGGTGAGCGCCGTCACGCGGCGGACGCTGACCGGCGAGCAGATGGCGGCGATCCTGGCCGCCATCCGGGCCGTCGACGAGCCGGCCGCCGTGCTGCCAACCGTGCTGGCCCACGTCTACGACACGCTGCTGCGCTGCGACGGCCGCCGCCTCGCCGACCTGAGGAACAACGCTGGGCGGATCTCGCCGGACGACTGGCAGATCCCCGCGACCCAGTGGGACGCGATCGCACAAGCGGCCAGCGACCGGGCGCAGCCGTGGGGGATCGGGCCACAGCTGCGGGCCGACCTGCTCGACCGCATGCCCGGCCGCTTCGACGATCCCACCGCCCCCACCGGCATCCGGTCGCCCGACGGGCGCCGGGGTCGCGGGCTGCGGCTGCTGTGCGTGTCCGTGCGCGGCAACCACGGATACCTGGTCGGCAACCCCAACGTCCAGCCGTTCGACCTGGAGCCGAACGCGGTGCCCGCCGGGATCGGCACCCGCTTCACCGACCTCGACGAGATCAAACGCTACGTCCGGACCGAACTGCGCGGGCTGAGCACCTTCTGGCAGGTCCGCGTCGTCGACGACGACGGCACGGTGGTGATGTACGGCTTCCGCGCCGGCCCCGGCGGCACCGGCGAGCGGTGGACCTGGCGACCGCCGTCCACGCCGGCCTCCGAAGCCGCCACCACCAGGACCGCCGCCCGGCCGTAGCGCCGGTCGAACCACCGCAACGGGCCAATCGCCCGTTCGCACAACCCATGACCCGAAGTCGGGACCTCGACGCCTGTGCGGCGGTCCCGGCATCGGCTCGGGGCGACACGCGTGCAGGCGCCGGGGTTCCCGCGGTATCCGCGAAGGAAAGCAATGACTGCACGCACGTTCACTGCCATCGGTCGGCGGCGCGAGTCCCACCGGACGCGCGATGCTCGACCGGCGACGGCGAGGCCATCATGACCAACGTCCGCGCCACGAAGCTGCCCGAACACGGGCAGCTCGCCGAGATCAACCCCGCCTCCGACACCGGCCAACGCTGGTGGCACGGCCAGCACTCCTGGGTCCGCCGCTCCGAAGGCGGTTTCAACCCAGACCTGTACGAGGTCCGCCCGATCAGCGATCCGGTCGCAAAGTCCTATGTGGAGCGGATGCACTACAGCGGCAGCTACGTCGCCGCCTCCCGCCGGTACGGCATGTTCATCCACACCGACGACGGACCCGACCTCGTCGGCGTCGCGGTGTTCGCCATTCCCGCGCAGGCAAAGGTTTTGACCAACGTTTTCCCAGAACTTCGGCCGTATGTCGAGAGTCTGGAGCTGGCGCGGTTCGTCCTGGAAGGACAGCCATTGCCACCCGCCGGCGAGGAGCCGGCACCGGAGCAGCGTGCCCCGGGCAACGCTGAAAGCTGGTTCCTGGGCGAATGCCTACGACACCTGGCCAGCGACGGGGTCGCGGGCATCGTGAGCTTCGCTGACCCAGTACCGAGAGTCGTCGCCGGGAAACTGTTGTTCCCAGGGCACATCGGGACCATCTATCAGGCCAGCAACGCGGTGCTGACCGGACGGTCGACCGCGCGCTACGTCACCATCTTGCCGGACGTTATCTTGAGCTCGCAAGATCGGCGTGGCGTTGACCTGCTGCTCTACGTCGACAACGGTCTCAATGAGGCGCTGCACGCGATCGATATTTCCGGCTTCTCGGCCCGTCACACCGTTACCGAAGCGTTAGGGACCACAGCGCCCCGGCGTGGCCTCGGCGCCCGCCATGACGGCCGTGGCGGCGACCCACCCACCTCAGCGTCGAGGGCCTACATAGCTGCTAGGGCCAGCACCTCGGTCGCAGTGAGGGCGCGCGGGTAGATCCGTAGGTCGTCGATGAGCCCCTGGTAGTAGACCCACGGGCCGGTGTTGTCGCGCCCCACCCCCAGCTGGCTGTTGGGGCGTACGTCGGACCAGATGCCCTGCGGGGTCGTCCCGGTGTCGATTGGGCGCCCGTCGAGGTAGAGCGTCACGGTGAACTGGGGCGCCGCCCCGCCGGTGTTGGTCGAGGTGACCGCGACGTGATGCCATTGACCGTCGCGCAGGTCCGGACTCTTGCCCGGCCCGCCCTGTATCTGATTCATGAACAGCGTCCGTACCGTGCCGTCGGTCGCGATCTCCAGTTCGTGCGCGGACAGGGGCCGACTCCCTCGCCGATCCATCCGGCGACCCGGTCGGCCGGGTACGCGCCGCGTTGGTCGCCGAGGATCACCCCGCCGGATGTCGTCTTGAACCACGTGGCGAACGTCAGCGGGGCAAGCTCGGCGAAGTCGTCGGGAAGCGCGACCGTGGTAGTGCCGTCGAAGGACAGCGCACCGCCGAGGTGGCCGCCGGTGGGCTGCCAGATGCCGTTGCTGACGGTGACGTCATTGCCGTGGTCGGTGACGTCGGCGGCGGTGGTGCCGGTCGTTTCGTCGAAGGTCCAGTGGGCCAGCGGCGGCTGTTGTGCCGGTATGGTCGCGAGGGCCTGGATCTCGTCAGCCGACAGCGTACGCCCGTAGAGCCGGGTGTCGTCGAGGGAGCCGGCGTAGTGGAAATAGCCGCCCGGGGTCGATGGCAACGGCCCGCTGCTGCCGGTGGTGTAGCCGTTGGACAGCGACGTGAAGCCGAGGTCGGCGGTGACCGCAGCGCAGTCGGTGGTGTCGGCCGGGCTGCCGTCGACGTACAGGGTCTGGCCGGACGGCGCGACCGCCAGGGCGACGTGGTGCCATTGCCCGTCGTTGACCACGCCGGCCGAGGCAACCTGGGGGTTGGCGCAGCCGGGGTCGGTGTGGGCACCGCCGCGTACGCGGCCGTCCTGGCCGACGTACACGAGCGGCGCCGAGGCGGTGGGCGGCGGGTACCACTCGACGGTGGTGCTGTTCTGGTAGCCGATGACGACGCCGGAGTCGGTGGTCTTGATCCACGTGGCGAACGTGAGCGCCGAGCCGTATCCCGGGTTGTCGATCAGGTTGTCGGGGGTGTTCAGCCAGGTGTTCTTGCGGAAGTGGACGCCGGTGACAGAGGTGCCGTCGAACGCGATAGCTCCATTGTGGACTCCGCCTTCGGGCTGCCACCATTCGTTGGTGGCTCCGGTCGCCTCGACGACGCCGAAGTGGTCGTTGCCCGTCGAGTCGGCGACGTACTGGCGTGGGCCGGCCGAGTGCCGGCCGAAGTCGAAGCGCCACCAGGCGACCAGGCCATCGGCGGTCGACGGCGCCGACCAGATGAACGCACCGCTGGTGTTGCCCGTGGACGGGTCGCTTCCCGACCGCGCCGTCGTGCCGACCCCGGTGAACGCGAACCGGCTGTTGCGGCCGTAGAAGTTGTCCTCCCCGTAGACGTAGTGCACGCCGTTCGGCGCGGTGAACGCGGTCAGCGACATGCCCTCGTCGAAGTAGCCCGGAGCGAACGTGGGCAGTTGGGATTTGGCTCGGGCGACCGCCAGACCGTCCCAGGTGTACATCGTGATGCGCTGGCCCACGCCGCTGTTGCCGCCGGTGTATAAGTATCCGCCGGCCGTGTCCACCGCCATCGCGGTGATCGTGTCCCGCCACACGTAACGGGGACCGGCGAATCGGGAGTAACCGCTGAACACCGACCGCAGCCCGGTACGGAAGTCCACCATCTGCACAGCGTCCCCGCCACCGTTGGAGCCAGGATCGAATTCGCCGCTTTCGGCCACCATGAACAGCCGCTGGTTGACAGCATCGTATTTGACCTGGCTGGCGGTGGGGGCGGCCGCTCCGGTGGCCGGGTCGCCGCCGTGCGGTACGCGTACCGTGAAGTCGGCCAGGCTGTAGGTCGGCCGGTGGCGGCGGTCGTACGCGTGGACGGGCAGCGCGGCCACACCGGCGGTGGTGAAGCTGCCCGGAGCCTGGTCGAGCGTGCCGGCGAGGGCGAACCAGATCGTGCCCTGCGCGTCCACCCAGATGCCGGGGTTGGAGACGATGAACCCTTTCCAGTTCGAGGCCTCGGTGGTGTCGCCGGTGTCGCCGAGCACCCCGTCGCCGTTGGTGTCGGTGATGATCTCGACGTGCGGCGAGGTGGCCTCGTCGGGCAGGCGAGGCGGACCGCTGGGCGTGTCGGAGCGGATGGCGGCGATGCGCTTCATGCCCCGGCCGGGCTCGTCCGTGTTGAGCTGGTAGATCAGCACACCGCCCCACGGGAACAGGCCCGGCGGGAGGTCGCCGCAGGACGGCCAGGGGCAGCGGGGGGTGACGTATACGTAGAGGTAGTCGTTGCCGTTGAGATGGCGCATGGAGGCCCCGAACGGCACGATCGCGGAGTCGGCGTTGTCGGCGGGCCACCAGTTGTGGGTCACCCGCCAGGGATGCCCGTAGGCGCTGTCGGTCTTGCCGTAGTCGACGGCGTACTGGCGGCCGAGGCTGATCAGGTCCGGGGAGCGCAGGTTCGGGTCGACGTCTGGGGTGACCTGCAGTGTGATGCCTTCCAGCCGGTCCGGCAGCGGTGTACCGCGAGCGGTGTCGAAGAACAGCGTCCGGCCGTTCCAGATGTCGACGGCCGACAGCGTACGCCCGTCGGGTGACACGGCGATGGCCGCGTCGCCCCCCGGCACCCAGGACACGTTCTCGTACGGCCAGCCGAAGCTGGTGTCGGTCACCTTCCCGCCGGCCGGCATGGCGCTGAACCACACCGCCCGCGCGACCGGGACGGCTCCAGCGACGTCGTACTTGCGGACGTGCCCCGCGCCGATCTCCGAAACGTACAACGTGGACGTTGCACCCGACCGGTACCAGGCCACGCCGTACGGGCGATCGAGAGCGGGCGTACGGGCCTCGGAGCGCAGCTGCCCCAGCGCCGGGTCGTAGACGAAACGTTCGGCATGGTCACCGGTCGTGATCCAGAACTGGTTCGCCCCGTCGGTGACGATGCCCCGCGGGCTGGCCAGCGACATGGTGTTGGTGCCGCCCAGGATCGGCGCGGGCAGGCCGTCTGCCTTGGTGAACACCTCGATGCGGTCAGCGGCCGGGTTGACCACCCACAGGTAGGTGCCGTCCACCGCCAGACTGGTCACCGGGGCGATGCCCAGATGCCAGTCCGGGATGATCGAGATCCGGCCCGCGCCCGGCCAGGCAGCCTCCTTGCCGGTCTGCGCGTCGAGGCGGTATACGCCGTACTGCTTCCAGCCCGTGGCGGTCCGGCCCAGGTGCGCCGCGACGTAGACGTACTGGCTGTCGGCGGCGACGGCGGTGCCCTCCAGATCCCAGGCGTCCTGCGAGCCCCAGGTCCGCTGACCTGTGCTCAGGTTCGCCGGGGAGAACCGGAACACGTCGTTCTGGGTCTCCTCGTAGTTGGACACGACGTAGACATCCCCCTCGGGGCCGTACGCGACGCCGGTGGGATTGTGCGGCTCGGCGGTCCGCTCGTAGGCCAGCCCCGCCACCGGCTTGCCACGATTGCCCACGCTGCCGTCGTCCGTGCCCGCGGCCCGGGTCGTCACCGCCCTCCAGTTGTAGGAGCCGCTGGGCATCTCGTTTCCGGCGTCGTCGCGGCCGTCCCAGCGCAGCGCCACCGTGCCGGAACGCAGGGCCATCTCGTACAGGTGCCGGACCAGCTGGCCGCGCGCGTCGTAGACACCCGCGCTCAGCCGCGTGTTCGCCCCCATCGCGACACCGCCGATCACGGTCCCGTCCGCCGCAACGCCAGCAGAGGCCGACACAGGTGCGCCGAGCAAGGACAGCACCATTGTCGCCACGATCACCTGCGCCAAGAGCCTTCGCATGAGAAACCCCCGGGGTTCCAGACATGGCCGTAGACCTATCATCGACGGCTATCGGAAATCGCGGTAGTGAAATATCGACTACTCGATTTCGCCGACGCCGTTGCGACGATCGCCTCGTGATCGCTGGCGGGCGCATGATCTCCCATCGGCAGCTCATCGATCGCATCGAAAACATCCCTGCTCGGACCGAGTCCGGAGCCGCGGTCAGATAACAGCTGACACATTCTCTGATACGAAACGAGTCATGAACTCGTGCGGAGCGGACGCCAACCACCGCCCCGCGGCGCGATGTCGTGCATCGGAGGAGAGTCATCGTAGCGACGAAGGGCCATTTGTGCCGCGATTTTTGGCTCCTCCACTGGCTACCGCCACCCAACCGTAGCGGAGCTATGGCCGGTCGACTTGCGTACGGGGATCGACAAGGATCGGGCCGGGCGGCATCATGTTCGTCTTTGATCACGATCGCCGAGTGCCATGTCCTTTCTGAGGCGCGGCCGTCTCGGCTTCCCGCCGCTCACCGAGTGCGTGAGCCAGGGCTTGGCGTATCTGCCGGTTCTCTGCTTCCAGGACGCGGACCCGGTCGACCGCGGCCTGCAGGCGGGTGCGTAACGAATCGTCGGAGGCGCGTTGCCGTATCGGGACCGCCGGGCGCGGCAGGCGCGCGGGCGTTCGCAGTCTCTCGATCTCCGCGCGCAGGGCCGGGTTGGCGTACAGCCACGAGCGGGAGACGCGGGCCTCCCGCGCCACGGACTCGAAGGTGATCGGGATGCCGGTGGCGTCCATTCGTCGAACGGCTGCCGTTGCTCGTTGACGTGCGGCTTCGGATCGGTTGCGGGCGGCGGCGATCAGGTGGTGGGAGTTGTCAGCTCGCATCGGTCACCCCCGCGTCGGCGTCCAGCCCATCGGCTCCGAGGCTGGTGATGATGCGGTCGAGGTTGTCAATCACCTGCTGGTTCATCTCGGCCATTCGGGACTGCCCGCGGGTGTGTGCGACGCTGACGATCTGCAGCAGCTGTTGGCGTTGCTGGCGGTGCTGGGGCAGGAACTCGGCTGTGGTGATGAACATGGGGCAGGTCAAGCAGGCGTTGGCGTGTGGGCAGGTCTGCTGCAGCGGTAGTCCGCAGTAGCCGTTGGGCAGGGCCTGGGTGACCCTGCCCAGACGCTGCTTGGCCCAGGCGGCATCGGCCAACGGCCCGGCCGGGTCGAGGGTGACCGTGTCACCGTTGATGTCGACCTTGCGGGCTTGTTCCCAGTGCCGGCGCACGGTCGTCTCGCTGAGCCGGGCGTAATGCGAAGTCATCGCGTGCGAGTCGTGGTCCAGGATGCGGCGGACGACTTCCTGCGGAACGTCTCGGTTGATCAGCCGAGTGCCCAGGGTGTGCCGCCAATGGTGCGGCGTGAGGTGGACCCGTTGTCCGTGCTGGTCGCGAACGTCGCAGTCGGTCAGCCAGGCGTTGAGCATCTGCCGGTAGGTCGAGGTGCTCAGTGCTTTGTTGCCGGTGATGTTGGCTCGTAGCCGGGCGAACAGCACGGGGCTGCCCTGTGGCCAACGAGCAAGGACCCGTTGCTGCTGCTCGATGATGCCCCGCTCGATCTCATCGTCGATGGGGACCAGCGCTTCGCGTTTCATCTTGTGGTTGAAGTAGCGCAGGTACGGCGCGGAGTCGGCGTCGCGCGCGATGCAGTCGAACGGTAGGCGGACCGCGTCACCGACTCGCAGCCCGCACCGGATGAGGATCTGGGTGACGAGCCGGCCGGCAGGGTCGGGCCATCGGTTGAGGTTGTCGGGGTGCTCGACCTGGGCCATGACGGCCTCGGCGAGCGCGCGCGGCAGCTCCTGCGGGCGGGGCGGGAAGTCCTCGGCGAAGAAGATCGCTGTGGCCGGAAGTGTGTCGTCCCAGCGGTGCTGGCGAATCGCGACGAGGAACGCGTTGACCAGGCCGACGTGCTCGCTGCGGCTCTTGTGTCCGTGATCGAGCGTGCGGACCCACGCCAGGTAGCGTTCCAGTACCGCGCGGTCGACGTCGGCGAGGCGTTCGACGCCACCGCTGGACGGCGAGGCGAGGAACGTACCGAAGCTGGTCAGGATGGCGACGCACTTAACCGCATGCTGGGAGGCTATGCCGGTGCCGATCCGCCAACGGATCCACCGCTTGGCCAGCTCGCGAAGCCACGGCTGGGGGATCCGGTCGAACCGCAGCCGGAGGTTCCCCGGATCGACGCCGAGGTTGCGCAGCCGCCAGACGTCACGCGGGTACTCGATGTCCCAGCCGCGGCCGAACAGCAGCCCTTCCAGGCGGTCGCAAGCGTAGGTGATCAGGCCGAGGACGGCGCCGCCGGCCTTGTACCGGCGCAGCAAGTACGCCCTCCACTCCTCCCGCGACCAATCCAGCAGCGACTCCACGCCGGCGCGGGCCACCACCCCGGCGGTGTGGCGTACCGAGCTGGGCGGCGTGCGGATATGACCCTCATCGCGCCGGCATTGCAGCGCGTACTGCATCTCCAGCTTCACCCTGCGATCCAGGCCGGCGACGTTGAGCTGCTCATGCTGGGGCTTGTCGACGTCGTAGCCATGGACGAACTCGGCCAGATCGGGTTTGCCCTTGGCAACCCAGTGCCGGGCGTGAGACTCACACAGCGGCGCGGTCGGCCGTGCCAGAAGGTCGCAGTAGGACACTCGGCACTGAGTGGCGGCCGGTCCCGGGTCCTTCCAGGGCGCGGTGGCCGCCCACGTCGCCAGGTCGGGCTTGCCGGCCCGCCGCCAGGCCCAGCTGTGCCAGCTGCACAGTCGGCTGCTGTGCTGGCCGAAGCGGCAGCCTTCGGCCAGACATGCCGGCAATGGCGAGTGACCGTGCATCGTGGGCTTGGTCGCTGCGGCGAACTGCGCGACATCTGGCCTGCCGGCTGCCGCCCAGCGGTCCCGATGCCCCTTGCACAGGCCGTGGGCGCGGCCCGGCCGTGGACAGCCCGCAACCCGGCACGGTGGGCCGCCGAACACCGGGTCGGCAGCGTCGATGTCGATCAGGTCCGCGCGGAACTCGGGCCGGACCGCGGCGAACAGCTTCTCCAGGGCGCCCACTGGTGACGGCGACGAAGCTGAAACAACGGTCACAGGCGCACCTCGTCTCCGGTGAGGAACCCGGCCGCGACCAGTGCCCGGCGGGCATCCTCGCTCGTCAGGTGGCCGTAGGTGTCGATGGTGGTCGTGATGTTGGCGTGTCCGAGGAGCTTGGCAACCACCTCGATCGGAGTGCCGTTGCGTAGCAACCTGGTGGCGTAGGTGTGCCGGAACCAGTGGGGGTCGAAGTCGATCCCGGTGCATCGTCGCATTCGCCGCACCAGGTCGTAGACCGCCGCGTACGTCAGCGGATGGCCCAACGGCTCGGCCCACAGGTTCACGAAAACGTAGTCGCTGTCCAGGTCGCCGTACTCCCGATGCAGGTAGTCCGACCACAACCGCACCAGCTGCGCGCTGACCGGAATCCGCCGCGAGGACCGGGACTTCGTGCGGGCGCCGTTGTCGTTCACCCGCGGGACGACCGCGATCTCCCGCTCGGCGGCCGACCAGTCCTCGTGCCGCATGCCCAGCGCCTCGCCGATGCGGACCCCGCTGTCGTAGAGGGTCGCGAACAGCAGCCGGTCCCGAAGCCGTTCGCAGGCGTCCAGGATGGTCTGGACCTCGACGACGGTCAGGATCCGTGGCTGCTTTCTCGGTGCCTTGAGCCGGATCGCGCCGCGACGGTGGGGCTTGCTCTTGCTGATGTGGTGCAGGAACGGCCGCCACGACCCACCCCGGCGGCCACCACCGGGCTGCCAGACGGTCAACAAGTCCCCGAGGTCGACGCCATGGCGTGCCGCGTGGCCGTAGAACGCGCTCAACGCGGACAACTTCCGATTCGTCGTGGCCTCGTCGCACTGGTGCTCCACCGACGGCAGCACGACGACCTCGCCGCTGCGCGCCGGCGGAGGAAGCCGAAGCCAGGCCACGAACTCGCCGAGATCTTCGAGTCGCACTTCCCGCCAGTCAAGGCCCCTGACCGCGAGGAATGCGAACCAGTCCTTCAGATCGTATGCGTACGCCTTGACCGTGTTCGGCGACCGCTCGATCGCCGTCAGGAAGGCGAGATACCGGTCGACGGGTTCGATCGTCCGGCCGTCGTAACCAAGGACCGTCCACGACTCCCGCCCCGAGGCGGGCATCACCACTCGCTGAACAAGCATCAGGTTCTCCCATGATCCGCGTGCTGGACCGTGGCAGATAACCACGTCCGGCGGGCGGGAGAGAGGACCCGAACCTCACGTCAGCTACGTCAAGGACACCCGTGTCCGGGCTCCAGGTAACGGATGGCACCAGCCTGTCGGATCGGGCGTTGCAGAAGGTTCGTGCTCAAGAGGTCGGCCACTCCTATGTGGAGCGGCGGCTACTTGCCTTGGGTGCACGGCCTTTGCGCGCCGGCATCATCCCGGCCCAGTGGCTAGCGGACGCCCTCGACGATGTGCACGCCGTGCGGCTGCGCCACCGCGGTTGCCTGCGCTACGCGATGCTCACCTCCCGCGGCGCTCGACGCCGCGTCCGGCTACGCCTACCCACCCACCACTACGGCCGCCCCAGCTTCACGGTAGGCACCATCAACGACCTCGCCAGCGCCGGCGTCATGGGCCTGCGCTACCCGAAGCAGGTCGACGCCGACCGGTAGCACACGGCCAGCGGTCAGCGCAGCCATCGGCGCGACGCCCGCCCCGCTCATGCATCACCCACCGGCCGCAGCCCGGCCGCCAGTACGCGCATCCGGGCCCGGCCACCCGGCCGTGCCCGGATACCCCAACTCAGAAATGAGGCGCATCCACGCATGTCCACAATCGAAACCTCAACCACTGGTGAACCCGCGCCGCCGCCACCGGCGCTGGTCAAGGTCACCGTCTACCACAACGACGAAGCCCGGTTCATGCCCTACGAGGACGGGCACCTGCTGACCGCCGTGACCAGTCACTGGCTCGACACACCCGCCGGCGACGACCCCGTCGCCATCGGCGAATGGGTGTACCACGTGTTCAACGCCGACCTTGACCTGCTGGAAACCCAGCGGAACCGCCCGGGCGGCGAAACCGCCTTCCTCGCCGGCTGCGTCTACCGGCTGCTGGGGCGCCGGTCGGTTTCGGTCGGCGACGTCATCGCGATCGACACCGGGTCGCAGACCCATTGGCTGGCCTGCGACCCGGTCGGGTGGCGGCCCATCAGCGAACCGCAACCGGCGGACCTGTCCGGCGAACCACTGTCCGCGGCCAGCGTCTACGACCACATCGCACGTCACCGGCCGAACCGGTGACCGGCGCCAACCGCGCCGGCCCGAGCACACCCGCAGCCGAACTGGCGCCCGGACGGTCCCGCGACGCGCTGCCAGCCGGTCGGCGCGCGGCCGTTCCCAACGCGGCCACGTGTCCGCACGTTCCGACAGGAGTGCTCCCGCATGGACCCGACCCCGCCCGTTCCCACCCGATCCCGGCGCACGTACACGGTCACCGCGCAGGTCGCCGTCGACGCGGAGGCGGACCTGACCGACCCGTTCGCCCGCTTCGCGGTCTTGCTCGCCCTGGCCGACCAGCTCACCGCCGCGCCGGTGGACCTCGATACACCGTTCGGCACCGCCACGGCCCGGATCGGGCTGGTGACCGCCGTGGCCTGAGCCGTGCGCTCCAGCGCCCAGGGTTGGCCGGGCACGAGTGTGCGCCGCCGCTGCTGCCGGCCAGCAACAGCACCGTTCGTCGCGGTGGCCGACGGCCCGGCCACCGAATCCCCTTTTACGGAGGCCACCAATGAGCCACGACCACATCGGCGTCATGCTCGACGCGCTGCTGGCCGTCCCGCTACCGGACGGCTTCACCCACGCCCGCCGCGACCGCTACGACCCGGTGACCGATCACACCTTCCGCGACGTCACCATCAGCCCGGCCGGCGTGGACCCATCCACCTTCACGTTCGGCACGTCCGGCGCCTACGCCCACATCGGGGTGGACGACGGCGGCGACACCTACACCGTCGGCGTGTTCGCCACCGGGGTCGGCTACCAGGTGCAAAGCGCCGGCCACGTCGTGCGTTTCACCACCGCACCCGACGCGGTGCGGTGCGCACTGGGCCACCTGCGCTCCGAACTGCGGCGCCAGCGCCGCGGCTGGTGACCTGACCCGCCGGCGATAGCCGCCGGCCTGAGCGCGCCGACGGATCCGACGCGCGACGGACCGGCGAGCGTCCGCCGCAAGCCGAACCCACCAACACCACCGCCGCGATGTCGTCGCGGTCCCAACCGTGTGCCTACGGGCAGGCTGGGGCCGCGCGGTCCCAGCCCGTCCGCCGCCACACCGGCGGGGATAGGAGGGGCCCACCGTGGCCACACCACGCAAGCAACGCAAGGCCAAGCAGACCGACGAGGAGCGTGAGGCGCTCCTGGCCAAAGTCAAGGCCCGACTTCGACGAGCGGCTGGCGAAGATCGCGTCCGATCCGCGGCAGTGGATGACGTTCATCGAGCAGGTCGCCGTGTTCGGTGCCCGCTACAGCCTCGGCAACCAGTTGTTGCTGTTGATGCAGGCCGAGGAGCGTGGCATGACGCCGCAGTTCTTCCTGCCGTACGGCAACCGCAGGAAGCGCACCGGCTGGTACCGGCACAACCGGTACGTGCGCGCCGGCGAGACCGGGTTCAAGGTGTGGGCGGCGATCAAGCGGCGCCCCACCGAGGAACAGGCGCAACAGTGGGAAGCGGCGGGCCGCAAGGTGCGCCGTGATCCGGACGGCCGCCCGTCGATCCAGGTCGTGGGGTTCCGTCTGGAGTCCACCTTCGACCCGTTATCCCGAGAATCGGAACCTGCCGTGCGGGACTGGCTCTGTCGTTCAGAGTACGCCGCGTCAGAGATCACAGTCGGATTGGGCTGGGTCGCGTGTTGGTCAGTTCGCGCTAGGTCCAAGGCTTGGACGACGCGCTTCGCTGACTGTCAGGCTGGCGCTCGATCAACGCGGCGCCGATCAGTTACCGGCTGGCGTCTGCCAGCGCTGACGCCGTCCAGGCGAGTCGAGCGCCAACAAACTTGCCGATCATGCTCCCCAACGCGCACGACTCTTCTGGTCCCTCATTAGCTTGCCTCGGTTCCCGACACTGGATGCCCACGGACCCGAGTCCAGGAGGTTGATCCATGTCAGGAAGTACAGGTGGCACGGTTACGGGCGAACTCGACACTCGCTTAGTGGGCCTTGTGTTCATTGACTTGCTGTTCGCCGCCGTAGCCACCAAGATCCTCGAACTCAGTGTCAATGCCGGACTTCCATTCGAGGGCGCTTGTCAGCTGGGATTGGCGGCCGTCCTAACTATTACAAGTTGGGTTTCGTATCACAACAGTAAGAATCGGTCTCCGTATAGACTTACGTTTTTCAACTTGCCGTTTGTTCAATTTTTGATCGAGATGGTGTTGGTTTACCTATACTGGACTATGGCAACAAGCTCTGAGCATCAAGGCAGCGTACGGGCATCGGCTTTGCCAGAATGTTTGATATTGGCCGCAGCCTACGCTGTTTACGTCTGCTGGGACCAGCTCGCCCTCGCGATGCGACGATCTCGCCATTATCCGGCGCTACGCCTGGCGGAGGACAGACCCCGTCGGAGAACCGCGACGGTCTTCTTCCTTCTCGCGTACGCCGCTCTCGCTGGGATCGTACTGTTCCTAGATCCAAGGGATCGGCACATAGTCGGTGTCCTGGACGTCGTGCTTGCGGCGGGACTTGTCGCGCATCGCTTCGTTCAAGATCGCTTTTTGCGCAGCGAACGCCGACCTGTAGCGGATGCAGCCGACGAAGGGTAATTCTTGAGTGTATGCTTGCGCGCGACGACACTTACTAACCAGTCCCTGCCCTGCATGTCCGGCGAAGGCTGTCGACTTAAGATCCCTCGGCGCAATCAGCTCACGATTCGACTGGCAAACCGGTAATACTCAGTCTGTCCAAGTACGGTTCGAGGGCAGGGATCGTCGCGCCTGTTCGGCGCTTGGCAATCGCGTAGAACATGGCAACCCGTTCGGCCAGTTCCGCATCACTCGGCAGCTCCTCTCGAATAACTCCAAAGCCATAGTCCTCGGGGTCGATCCTTCCTTCGAGTTCGCCAGGCAGCATCTTTCGGATCTGAATCACTCATCGCCTCCTGAAGCTACCGCTTGTCATAGAACTTCCGCTAAGGCGTGGCTCAGAACGGTCAGCGCCCTTCTCACGGTTGTGTCCTCGTCTAGTTTAAGAGCAGCTGCGCGTCGGGAGGTCTTTAGGCTCACCGTAACGCAGCCGATCGCCTCCCCAGAGCTAACGTCTTGCGTCACCTTGGCGATCACTTGGCCATACGATTGTGCCAGCTTCTGCGAGTCCGCCAGACTCAGATTGTGCGTTATGACCGGATCCAATTCAGCCCATTCATGTCGTGTCGCTCGCAGTGCCTTGTTGTACTCCGGCGCGGAGACATCCAACGTTAACAGGACCAAACCGTCGTTGTCGGCGAGGCAGACGCCTATGAGGCCGTAGCCCTTACGGAAGCGGATGCCGCTAGGCGCCTTCGTACTTAGACCCACCACCGCCGCTCGTCCCAGTGCCGGCCTGATCGTCCACCTCGCGAGAAGGCCAGGGCCCCGGCGTTGTTCCTTTCTGTCTGGTTCGGTGATGGTTTGCTATATGCCGTAGACGGCGAAGGCGTCGACGCGGTCGTGCAGGTCGCGGCGAGCGTGGGCGATGTTGGCTCTGCCGGCCAGTCGGTAGGTG
>WNGA01003293.1_pt1 | contig 41035 bp, 40 predicted proteins | sample 5400061 | NCBI WGS metagenome assembly WNGA01 (sample SAMN13153366, study PRJNA577476) | soil metagenome | isolation source: 100 cm soil or saprolite under grassland replicate 2 | place: USA:California | collected 2016-06-15 | reverse complement strand
CCCGTCGTCGTACGTCGTGCCAGGCGTACCGCTTACCGACATTCAGGCGGACGGCTAGACGGTCCGATCGGGTTTCCGAAGGCCCACCCATCTCTCCCGCCCGGCGAACGGGCAGTCAGGGTTCGAACTGAGACACTACGGGGCGTTGAGCTACCCGGCGGGTCCGGGGTATCGTGACGGCACGATGGCGTCAACTCGGCTCCCCCAGGTCAAAGAAGCGCTGTGGCGTCTGCCGCGAGTCCGCTACGACCGAATGGTGGACCGCGGTCTGCTGGACTCCGACGACAAGGTCGAGCTCCTCGATGGATTGTTGATCGCCAAAGAGCCGCAGGGCAGTGTTCATGCCGCGGCGGTGACGGCGGCGCTGGCCCTGCTGACGAAGGTCTTCGGCCCTCGCTATCACGTTCGTCCCGGGGCCCCGGTTGCGCTCGACGACTACTCGGAGCCCGAGCCCGATCTGGCGGTTGTTCCCGGCGGTCCCTGGGATTACAGAAAGCAGCACCCGGCCAAGCCGGTACTCGTGGTCGAAGTTGCGATGACGTCGCAGACCAAGGACCGGATTCTCAAGGGCGGCCTCTACTCCCGGGCGGGCATCACCGATTACTGGGTGATCAACCTCGTGGACGAAGTGCTGGAGGTCTACCGCGATCCCGTGCGCGCGCCGTCGCACCGCTTCGGATGGAAGTATGCGAGCGTCCGCCCGCTGAAGCGCGGCGCCGCGATCTCGCCGCTCGCCGCACCCAGGGCGCGGGTCCGCATCACCGATCTGCTTCCATAAAGCCGGCGGGGGACAAGCCCCCGCCCTACCGAGATCGGCGGCGTCCCCGCCGGTCGATCGCCTCGCCCCAGCGCACGAGGAACGCGGTGATGAACGCGTGCTCCTTCGCGGGATCGACGGCGAGCGGCGCCAGCGCCATCGCGACGGCGACCGCGACGTGATAGCCCTCCGATCGTGACGCCGTCGCGCGACGGTACGCCCCAGACGGTCGACTCCACCAGGCGGCCAAGCTCGGGATCGTCCGGACGCTCCTCGAACTGGATGCTCAGCCCATATCGAGCCGGACGACGGACGCGCGGACCGACGGCGAGGTGCCCCGTCGCCGGGCCCGATGGGAACGCGCGCTCGCGCGCCGCGGGTGTCGACGCCTCGCCTTCCGGCGATCCGGCTTCAGGCGACGACCCACTCGGTGTCGTGGGCAACTCGCGCATGGCAAGGAGGGGGGTGCCGTCGTCGGTGACGGCGGTGCCGTGAGCGACGGGGAGGCGGCGCTGGCCGCCGACGCGTTGCTCGACGAGGCTCGCCAGGAGCGGAAAGTCGTCGGCGAGATCGGCGAGCACCGCCTCGAGATCTCGCTCGACCGGTCGCGCCGCGCGACGGCGCGCGCGCTCCTCCGGCTCGCCGGCCTGGCCCCATGCGGTGAGCTGACGCGCAACGGCCTCCTGGATGGCCTTGCGATAGGCGAGGTAGGTCGCTCCGCGGGCGCCGGCGCGGATGAAGTCGGCCTTGTTCAGCGTCAGGCACTCGGCGAGGGCCGGCACTTCGATGAGGCCGCCGATGGACTCCGGTGTCGACGGAGCGACGCCGAGCCAGTCCCAGCCGCGCTTGATGATCTTGCCGAACGTGCTCACCGCGAGACCACGCAGCTCCTCCGGCAGCGGTGCCGCGTCGCGCGTGAGATAACCCGCACCCGCGGGCTTGCGCTTGCGAGCCACGCGGATCGCGAGCGGCGCCGTGTCCTGCGCCCGCCAGGCTTGCGCCTCGAGGGCGCGACCGTTGATCACGAACGTCACGCCGCGCGGGTACTGCGGCCTCGAGATCTCGGCGAGCGCCGGATCGAAGAGCGGCTGGAAGTTGCGTCGGAGCGCACCCTCGACGAAGCCCGGATCGACCAGCGGCGAGAGCGTGTTCGTCGGCGTCAGGCGGACCGCCGTCCCTCGCGAGCCGACGAGCCCCACCGGCGGAATCCAGTGCCAGGGCGCCTTGTGGCGCGAGGCCAGCCGCCACGCCGATGCCACGTGATGCTTGCCGCGACGGGTCTCGGTCATCACCTCGGCGCAGACCAGGAGCGCGATCTTGATCCCGACGCCGGCAAAGCCGATGCCGTCGCCGCGCACCTTGGTGCTCGACGCGATGTCGTGGTAACGCGCCAGCTCGCGCCGTCGCATGCCCGCCCCGTCGTCGACGATGGTGAGCGCGGGCGCCGAAGCGTCGATCGTGATGATGAGGGCCGCGGCGCCGGAGTCGAGCGCGTTGGCGACGATCTCCGTCAGGATCGTCTCCTCGGTGGCGCCGGGGTAGGCGTCCCGGAGGTCTTCGAGCAGATGGAGGAGATCGACCCGCGTCTCGCCCATCGCTACGTCGCGCGGATCAGGTACCGTCCGTGGTCGTCGCGTCCGAGCGCGCGGCGCTCGCGGAGCGCGCCCCAGGCCTGCAGGATCGTCCGGTATTCCACGTCGTCCAGCTCGCGCAACAGCTCGTAGAACGTCCGGGGGCGGGCCCGCAGCAGGGCGGTCATGCGGTCGGCGAGGGCGCCGCTCGTCACCGGTAGTCCTCGAGCTTCACGTCGTCGAGCCACACGTGGCGGATCCGCTCGTAGAACATGGGCGGGATGCCCTCGGGGATCGTCGCGTCGATGCCCATCTTCGCCGTCATCGGGAGCTGGCCCTTGGCGAGCTCCCACGGCCGGACGCTCGGATCGACGTGCTTGGCCTGGGCGCCCTCGATGACGATCACGTCCTTGTCGGCTTGGACGCAGAACGTCCGCGCCCACTCGACCTCGGTGGGGTCGTGGATGTCGATCCCCTCGTCGACGACGATCGCGTGCTTGGTGTCGGGCAGGGCCAGGATCGCCATCAGCGCGTTCTTGCCGCCGCCGGCCCGCTTCCGGATCGACGCGATCACCGACCAGCGGCAGGCGCTGCCCTCGGTGACGGCGACGTCCACGACGTCGACGCCGGCCGTCTTGAGCGCGTTCCACACCTGGGCCTCGGTGGCCGCCGCCCCGAGCCACGCGTTCTCCCAGGGCATCTGGAGCAGCTGGAAGACGGCGTCGCGACGGTGCGTGATCGCCGTCACCTTGAACACCGGGTTGGATTTGAGATCGCCGTACATGCCGGCGAACTCGCCGAACGGGCCTTCGTCCTCCGTCCAGCCGATCGGCAGGAGGTGGCCCTCGAGCACGATCTCGGCGTCGGCGATGGCGGGCACGTCGACGGTCCGGCAGCGGACGAGCGGGACGGGCGCGCCGTGCAGGCCGCCGGCGATGGCCATCTCGCTCACGCCGGGCGGCGCCTTGTAGGCCGCGCTGAGGATCTCGATCGGATGAACGCCGATCGACACCGAGATGGGCAGGGGCTCGTTGCGCGCGAGCCGCGCCTCGTAGAGCCGCCGGAGGTCGGAGACGGTCACCAGGTCGATGCCCGTCTCGTCGCGCGTGCGATACATGAGCCGGTAGCAGCCGGCGTTGAGGCCGCGGTCGCCGCGCGCGATGACCACGCCCGCGCTGATGTAGGGGCCGCCGTCCCGCTCCGCGAGCAGCGGAATCGGCAGCTCGGTGAGATCGACGTCGCCGCCGACCTTCACGACCTCCTGCGCCGGCCCACTCGGCACGAGCTCGGGGTCGATCATGGCGCGCGCGCCCGCGGCGAAGCGCGTGCCCAGCTCGGAGTCCGGCCATCCGAGAGCCGTCGCGAACCGCCGACGGTTCCAGAAGAGCCCGCCGGCGACCTTCATCTCGAAGCCGCGCACCCGCTCGAAGAGCACCGGCCGGTCGGCCTTGACGACTAGCGCAGAGAGGTGGCGCGCGTCGACTTCCTTGACCAGGCTCAACAGGACGCCCTCACGCTCGAGGCGCGTGACGACGTCGCGGAACGAGGGGCGTGTCGGGCTCATGGCGCGTCGTGGGGAATGGGACGCTGGTGGAGAAAGCGCACGATCCGCTCGAGCTGGTCGGCCCACTCGAAGGTGTCCCAGATCTTCTTGCCCGACTCCCACAGGACCCAGAGCAGCGTGACCGACTGGCCTTGCCAGCCGAGCGGCTTGGCGACCAGCCCGAGCCCGAAGCCGAGGACGCCCGCGGCGAGACTCGCGGCCAGGGGAATGAGCAGCAGCGCGAAGGGGCCCATGGGGACGAGCTGGACGAGGAGCGCCCCCAGAGCGAGGGACACGCCGATTCCCACGATGCCGCCGATCCCGCTCGCCACGTACGTCCGCCGTACCGCATGGAAGACGGCGCCGGGGCCGACGAGAACGGGTCGCAGGGATTTCCAGGTCGAGGCCTCGTACGCCTGCGCGTCCGCGCGCGTCTGCTGCCACTGCGTCATCTTCGCCTCGAACGCGTTGTGCTGGATCTCGTACTCGTGCATCATCCGCTGGCTCTCGGTGTGATCCTCGGCGGTCAACGGTGCTCCCGTGAACAGCTTGCGCATCAGGGGGGTGAATGGACGCGGCGGCGGCGTCGGCATGGTCTTGAACATGCGACGGATGTCGGGGATGCAGCGCAGCCGCCAATCGTAGTTGCAGTCGTTGAGGCCTTCGCGGAGGTACCCGGCGACGGACGCGAAGGCGAGGCGGTCGAGGGCCTGAACCGCCGACTCGGTGACGGTACGGACCGAATGTTGCTGCTGCTCCTCGGGGATGAGCCACACGACCGCGGCCGCGATGACGACCAGGACGACGCGCGTCACCAGCCGGGCGCGCCGCGCTCGACGCACATCCTCGCCGACACCAGCGGGGTCCACACTTGCTGCCATCGGCCGATCCTAGCATCGCCCCCCACCCGCGTCCCAGACGAGGGCTTGCGCCGGCCCGGCCCCGCGCCCTACTATATGGATGCGTTGCGGCGCGCCTGACCCCCGTCGCGGTTGCCCTTTTCATCTCTTTCCGCGCTTCGCGGCGGCGCTCGGGTGAAAGAGTTCTAGAACACCGGGTTCAGGATAACGAGGTCCAATGAACGGACGGGTCCCGCGTTACCACCGCATCGCCGAGGCGCTCCGCGAGCAGATCCGGGCCGGCGAGCTGCCGCCCGGCGCTCCGCTGCCGAACCAGCGCAAGCTCGCGAAGACCTTCGGCGTGACCTTGATGACGCTACGGCAGGCGCTCGAGCTGCTCGAGCGCGACAGCCTGATCGTCAGGCGCCATGGCCTGGGGACGTTCGTCGCCGCCCCGTCGGTCGATTACGACATCCTGCAGCTTCGTCGCTTTGCCGGCGAGCTCCTCGCCCACGGCGAGCACGTCAGCACACGCCTGCTCGGCACGCGCTTCGCCATCGCCGACCGTCACGCCGCGCAGGCGCTCGGCCTCGGCGGCCGCGCCCGCGTGCTCGTGATCGAGCGCTTGCGTCTGGTCGACGGCCACCCGATCGGGCTCCAGCGGTCGTTCCTGGCCGCGCGGCTCGGCGAAGAGCTGCTGAAGTCGGACCTCGAGCGCACGCCGCTGCGCCAGGCGCTCGAGTTCAAGCTGGGGATCACGATCGAGCGCGCCCGCGAGACCGTCTCCGCGGTGCGGCTCGGGCGGCGCGAGGCGCGTGATCTGGGGTGCGGGGCCGGCGTCCCGGCGTTCGCGTCCGAACGCATCTCCTTCGACACCGAGGGCCGGCCCGCCGTGTTCGACCGGGTCTTCATCCCCGGCGATCGCTTCCGCATCACCCGTGAGCTCAAGTACGACGCCTCCACATCCACGACAGGAGCACCTGAATGAAGATCCTCGTGGCGATCAAGCAGGTCCCGGACACGGCGACGCAGGTCAAGATCGGCGCCGACGGCAAGACGATCGACACCACCGGCATCACGTGGATCGTCTCGCCGTACGACGAGTTCGCCGTGGAGGAGGCGCTGCGGATCAAGGAGAAGCGTGGCCAGGGCGAGGTCGTCGCCGTCACGCTCGGCCCGGACCGCGCCAAGGAGGCGTTGCGCTCCTGCCTGGCCATGGGGTGTGATCGCGCGATCCACGTCAACGATCCGGCGCTCGCCGCCGCGGACACGCTGGCCACGTCGCGGGCGCTGGCCGCCGTCATCAAGCAGGAGGCCCCGGAGCTCGTGCTGTGCGGCCGCCAGGCGATCGACGACGACATGGGCGCGGTGACGGCGCAGCTCGCCGAGCTGCTCGCCTGGCCCTGCGCGTACTGGATCATGGAGGAAGCGGTCGACGCCGAGGGAAAGTCGGTCCGCGTCGCGCGCCAGGTCGAGGGCGGGCTCGAGGTGTTCGACCTGCCGCTGCCCGCGGTGCTCGCCGCCCAGAAGGGACTCAACGAGCCGCGCTACCCGACGCTCAAGGGGATCATGGGCGCCAAGAAGAAGGAGATCAAGGATCTCAAGGCGGGCGATCTCGGGCTCCGGAGCGAGACCTCGCAGCTCAGCGTGACCGCGCTCGAGGCGCTGCCGCCGCGGCCGCCCGGACGCATCATCCAGGGCGACGTCGCCACCGCCGTGAAGGAGCTCGTCCGCTCGCTTCGCGAAGACGCGAAAGCGATCTGAAGTGAGATAGGAGGCTGGAAGATGGCCGGCGCATTCTGGTGTCTCGTGGAGGACGACCGTCAAGGTCTTCCCAAGAAGGTGATGTCCGAGGTGATCGGGGAGGCCGCGCGGCTCTCGAACGGTCAGGCCGAGGCGGTGTGGATCACGGACAAGGCGAGCGAGGAAGGCCTCAAGCAGCTCGGCGAGTGGGGCGCCACGAAGGTGTGGCTCCTCGAGAACGCCGCCTTCGCCCCCTACCGTGGGGAAGTGTGGGTTCCGGCGGTGGCCGAGCTCTGCGCCAAGGAGGCGCCGCGGGCGATCTTCGGGCCGGTGACGAGCCGTCAGCGCGAGTTCATCCCGCGGCTGGCCGCGAAGCTCGGCGTGGGGCTGTCCGCCGATTCCGTCGCCTTCGCCATGGAGGGCGACAAGCTCGTCGCCACGCGGCCGGTCTACGCGGGCAAGCTCCTCTCGAAGGTCGCCTGGGCCAAGACGCCGTGGATCGCCACGTTGCGGCCGAACGTCTTCCGGCCCGCCGACGCCCAGGCGGGCAAGACCGCGCAGGTCGAGCGACCGGGCGTGACGATCCCTCCGGCGACGATGAAGTTCGCCGAGCGCCGCGAGGAAGTCTCGACGGGGTTGCCGGAGCTCACCGAGGCCGAGACCGTCATCTCGGGCGGCCGGGGCATGAAGGGGCCGGAGAACTACGTCATCCTCGAAGAGATGGGCCGGGTCATCGGGGCGGCCGTGGGCGCCTCGCGCGCGGCCGTCGACGCGGGGTGGCGGCCGCACCGGTTCCAGATCGGACAGACGGGACGGACGATCTCGCCGAAGCTCTATCTCGGCTTCGGCGTGTCGGGGGCCATCCAGCACCTGGCCGGCATGCGCACCTCCAAGGTGATCGTGGCCGTCAACAAGGACCCCGAGGCGCCGATCTTCAAGATCGCCGACTACGGCATCGTGGCCGATCTCTTCGAGGTCGTGCCGGCGCTGACCACCGAGTTCAAGAAGCTCATGGAGAAATAGTGTAGTGCGAGCCGCAGGACGTCGCGGGGCTGGGGCCCCGCCGTCCGAGCGAGCTCATAAAAGGATCACATGAAGCTCGAGTTGACCGAGGAGCAGGCGATGATCCAGGCGATGGCGCGGGAGTTCGCCGAAGGCGAAATCGCGCCCATCGCCGGCGAGATCGATCGGGAGGCGCGCTATCCGCACGAGACGGTCAAGCGGATGGGCGCGCTCGGTCTACGGCGAGCCGATCTACAAGTTCGGTGACGATCGGGTACGCGAGAAGTTCTTGCGCCCCGTCGCGTCGGGTCACCAGAAGGGCTGCTTCGCGCTGACCGAGCCGCAGGCGGGCTCCGACGCGACCAACCAGCAGACCCTCGCGGTGCGCGACGGCGATCACTACGTGGTCAACGGCCGCAAGGTCTTCGTGACCAACGGCCGCGAGGCCTTCGCCGCGCTCGTCTTCTGCCAGACCGATCGTGCCAAGGGCCATCACGGCATCACCGCGCTCCTGATCGACAAGGGCACGCCGGGATTCCTCGTCCCCAAGACCGAGGACAAGCTGGGCATCCGCGCCTCCGACACCGCCGAGTTCGTCTTCGAGGACTGCCGGGTGCCCGTGGCCAATCGTCTCGGCGAGGAAGGGGCAGGCTTCAAGGTCGCGATGTCTGCGATCGGGGCCGGGCGTATCGGGATTGCCGCGCAGGCCGTCGGCCTCGCCACCGGCGCCTACGAGCGCAGCGTGAAGTACGCGCGCGAGCGGAAGTCGTTCGGCGTGCCGATTGCCGAGCACCAGATGGTGCAGTGGATGCTTGCGGACATGGCGACCGCGATCGAGGGCGCTCGCCTGCTGACCTTGCGGGCGGCGACGCTCAAGGAGGCGGGCAAGCCCTACGCGACGGCCGGCTCGATGGCCAAGCTCTTCGCCTCGGAGACGGCCATGAAGGTGACGACCGACGCCATCCAGGTGCACGGCGGCTACGGCTACATCAAGGAGTACGAGGTCGAGCGGTACTTCCGCGACGCGAAGATCACGCAATTGTATGAAGGGACGTCGCAGATCCAGAAGCTCGTCATTGCTCGTGAAGTGCTCGGAGGCAGGGAATGAGCGATAAGGATCGCTGGGAGCGGGAGATCTACCGACCATCCGTGGACAGGACTCCCGAACGAAATGTCCGCTTCGAGTCGCTCTCGGGCCTCCCGCTGCAGCCGCTGTACACGCCGGAGGACACGCGCGCCGGCTCCTACGACGAGAAGCTCGGCTATCCCGGCGAGTACCCGTTCACGCGCGGGGTCTACCCGACGATGTACCGCGGCCGGCTGTGGACCATGCGCATGTTCGCCGGCTTCGGTCGCCCGGAGGACACCAACGCCCGCTTCAAGTACCTGCTCGCGCAGGGCCAGACCGGGCTCTCGACGGCGTTCGACATGCCGGCCCTCATGGGGTACGACGCCGATCATCCCCGCGCGCGTGGTGAAGTCGGCAAGGAAGGCGTGGCGATCTCGACGCTCGACGACTTCGCGCGTCTGTTCGCCGACATCCCCCTCGGCGACGTGACGACGTCGATGACGATCAACTGCACGGCGTCCATCGCGCTCGCCATGTATCTGGCCATCGCCGAGCAGCAGGGCGTGTCGTGGGAGCGCGTGGGCGGGACCATGCAGAACGACATGCTCAAGGAGTTCATCGCCCAGAAGGAGTGGATCTGCCCGCCCGAGCCCGCCGTGCGCATCGTGACCGACATGATCGAGTTCACGTCGAAGCACGTGCCGCGCTTCAACCCCGTCTCGATCTCGGGCTATCACATCCGGGAGGCCGGCTCGACGGCCGTGCAGGAGCTCGCCTTCACGCTGGCCGACGGGCTCGGCTACGTCGAGGCGGCGCTCGCCCGGGGCCTCGACATCGACAGCTTCGCCCCGCGGCTCAGCTTCTTCTTCGACATCCACAACGATCTCTTCGAGGAGGTGGCGAAGCTGCGGGCGGCCCGGCGGATGTGGGCGCGCTTCATGAAGGAGCGCTACGGGGCCCGGAAGGCGGAGTCCATGCGGCTGCGCACCCACACCCAGACGGCCGGGGTGTCGGCCACGGCGCAGCAGCCGCTCAACAACATCGCCCGCGTGGCGCTGCAGGCCCTGGCCGCCGTGCTCGGCGGGGCGCAGTCGCTCCACACCAACTCCTACGACGAGACCTGGGCTCTGCCCACCGAGGACGCGGTGACGGTGGCCCTCCGCACCCAGCAGATCATCGCCGAGGAGACGGGCGTGCCCCTGACGATCGATCCGCTGGGCGGCTCGTACTTCGTGGAGACGCTCACGGACCAGATGGAGGCGGCGGCCCTCGAGTACATCCGGAAGATCGACGCCATGGGCGGCATGATCCGCGCCATCGATGACGGCTATCCCCAGCGGGAGATCGCCGACGCCGCCTATCGCTACCAGCTGATGGACGATCGGGGCGAGAAGGTCGTCGTCGGCGTGAACAAGTACGTCATGCGCGAGGAGAAGCCGATCCACTACCTGCGCATCGAGGAGCAGGTGGAGCTGGAGCAGATCGACAAGGTCGGCCGCTTCAAGGCCGCGCGCGACATGAGCAAGGTGGAGCGGAGGCTCAAGCACGTCGCCGAGGCCTGCCGCAACGGCCAGAACCTGATGCCCGTGCTGATCGACGCCGTCAAGGACTACGCGAGCCTCGGCGAGCTCTCGGACGTCTACCGACAGGTCTTCGGGCTGTATCGCGAGCCGATTATCTTTTGAGCGAGGAGCTGAAGATGAGCGACATGCCGATCCGGATCGCCAGGGCGACGACGAAGAAGGACAAGCCGAAGGACAAGGACCTCGCCTTCGGCAACGTCTTCACGGACCACATGTTCGTGATGGACTTCCAGGAGGAGAAGGGCTGGTACGACCCGCGGGTCGAGCCGTACGGGCCGTTGCCGCTGGATCCTGCGACGGCGGTTCTCCACTATGCGCAGGGGCTCTTCGAAGGGCTGAAGGCGTTCCGCGGCAAGGACGGCAAGATCCGATTGTTCAGACCCCAGAAGCACGCCGAGCGCCTGAACAAGACCGCGCACCGGATGTGCATCCCGACCATCGAGCCCGACCTCGTGCTCAAGTCGTGGACCACGGTGGTCGACGTCGACCGCGACTGGGTCCCCTCGGCCCTGGGGACGTCGCTCTACATCCGCCCCACCATCATCGCGAGCGAGGCGTTCCTCGGCGTGCGGCCGGCCAAGGAATATCTCTACTACGTGATCCTCTCTCCCGTCGGGGCCTACTACCCCGAGGGGATGAATCCCGTGAAGATCAAGGTGATCGACACGCAGGTCCGCGCGGTGCCGGGCGGGCTCGGCGAGGCCAAGACGGGCGCGAACTACGCGGCCAGCCTCTACGCGGCCGAGGAAGCGAAGCACCAGGGGTTCACGCAGGTGCTGTGGCTCGACGGCGTCCACCGCAAGTACATCGACGAGGTGGGCACCATGAACATCATGCTGAAGATCCGTGACGAGGTGGTCACGCCGCCGCTCAGCGGCTCGCTCCTGGCCGGTATCACCCGTGACTCCGCGCTGACCCTGATGCGCGAGTGGGGGATGACGGTCCACGAGCGCCAGATCTCGATCGACGAGGTGATCGCGGCCGCGGCCGACGGATCCCTCGAGGAGGTGTGGGGGACCGGCACGGCCGCCGTGATCTCGCCCGTGGGCTCGCTCGCGTACAAGCACCACATGATCGAGATCAACGGTGGCCGGATCGGCGCGACGGCGCAGCGGCTGTACGACGCGATCGTCGGCATCCAGTACGGCACCGCCCCGGACGCTCACGGGTGGACCGTCACCGTCTGAGGCGTCGCCCGCGGGCAGGAGAACCGACATGGCTGACTGTGTGTTCTGCAAGATCCGGGATGGGCAGATCCCTTCGGTGAAGGTCTACGAGGACGACAAGACCTTCTGCATCATGGACATCAACCCGCTGAACCGGGGGCATTGTCTGGTCATTACGAAGGTCCACGCCGCCACCCTGTTCGAGAGCAAGAGCGCGGACCTGGAGGCGGCCATCGCCACTGCCCGCCGGGTGGGGCGCGCGATCAAGACGGCGCTCGCGCCCGACGGGCTGAACATGCTCCAGGCCAACGGCGCGGCGGCGTTCCAGTCCGTGCCGCACTTCCACCTGCATCTGATCCCGCGGTGGAAGAACGACGGCAAGGGCTTCGACTGGCCGCAGGCGCTCGGCGATCGTGAGCAGATCGCGAAGACCGGCGAGATCCTCCGGGCGGCGGCAGCCGGCGACACCGCGTCGAAGCCCATCGCCGTCTCCGACGGCGAGACCTCGGCGCGAAAGGCCGGGTGATGCCGGAACGCAAGATCCGGGTCGTTGTGGCCAAGCCGGGGCTGGATGGACACGATCGCGGGGCCAAGATCGTGGCGCGCGCGCTGCGGGACGCCGGCTTCGAGGTGATCTACACGGGCTTGCACCAGACGCCGGAGCAGGTCGTGGCGACCGCGATCCAGGAGGATGCCGACGCCATCGGGTTGTCGGTCCTCTCGGGCGCGCACAACTACCTGTTCAAGCGGGTCCTCGAGCTGCTGCAGGAGCAGGGCGCGGGCGACGTCGTCGTCTTCGGCGGCGGCATCATCCCGCCCGACGACATCGCCGCCCTCAAGGCCATGGGCGTCAAGGAGCTCTTCGGCCCCGGCACCTCCACCCAGGACATCATCCGGTTCGTCTCCGAGCACGTCCGCGCTCCGGTCTAAGACGCATGGACTTCGAGCTGAGCGACGATCAGAAACGCATTCGTCAGGTCGCACGCGACTTCGCGGAGGGCGAGCTGGGCGAGAAGATCGCGCCCTACGACGCGCGGCACGAGTTCCCCCACGAGATCGTCGCCAAGCTCGGGCCGCTGGGCTTCATGGGCGTGCTGGTGCCGGAAGAGTACGGGGGTGCCGCGCTCGATTACATCTCGTACGCGCTGATCGTGGAGGAGCTGAACCGCGGCGACGCCTCCGTCGGGATCACGATGTGGGCCCATAACTCGCTGTGCACCAACCACATCCTGATGTTCGCCTCGCCCGAGCAGAAGGCCCGGTACCTGCCGCCGCTGGCCAGCGGCCAGGTGCTCGGCGCCTGGGGGCTGACGGAGCCCGGCTCCGGCTCCGACGCGGCGGCGCTCCGCACGCGGGCCGACGTTCGCGACGGGGGCTGGGTGCTCAACGGCAGCAAGGCCTTCATCACCAACGCGAGCGTGGGCGGCACGGCGGTGGTGATGGCGCGCACGGACGCCGACAAGAAGTCCAAGGGGATCTCCGCCTTCGTCCTCGACAAGGGCATGCCGGGATTCAGCGCGGGCACGCCGTACCGCAAGCTCGGCCTTCACGCCTCGGATACCGCCGAGCTGATCTTCGAGGACGCGCGCGTGCCCGCCGGGAATCTCCTCGGCGCGCGCGGCGAGGGGTTCGTGCAGGCCATGAAGGTGCTCGAGGGGGGGCGCATCGCCATGGCCGCGATGGCCGTCGGCATCGCGCAGGCCGCCGTGGACCAGGCCGTCAAGTACATGAAGCAGCGCAGCGCCTTCGGCCGCACGCTCGCCGAGTTCAACGGGCTGCAGGGCATGATCGCTGATCTCGTCACGGAGGTGGAGACGGCGCGGCTGCTCACGCTGCAGGCGGCCTACCTCAAGGACACCGGACGCCCGGCCATGCACGCCGCGGCCATGGCCAAGCTCTTCGCGTCGGAGACGGCGATGAAGGCGGCCAGCAAGGCCGTCCAGATCCACGGCGGCGCCGGCTATATCACCGAGTTCCCCGTCGAGCGGATCTTCCGGGACGCCAAGCTCACCGAGATCGGTGAGGGCACCTCCGAAATCCAGCGCATGGTCATCGCGCGCGAGATCCTCCAGCTCGGGTGACGGCGTCCCGCAGATCGCGCTCTGACCGCCGAATCGCCTGAAGTAAGCTCTCCCTCAGATGCGCACGGGTGCCGAGTACCGGGAAGCGCTGCGTGACGGGCGTCGCGTCTTCGTGGTGGGCGAAGGGGCGATTGACGACGTCACCGCGCATCCGGCCACCCGCGCGATGGTCGACGAGTACGTGATCTGGCACGACCGGCACTTCGACCCGGCGTGGCGGGACGTCGTCCTCACCCCGCCGGATGCGCAGGGACACCGCACGCCATGGGCCGTGGTCGTGCCCCGCAGCGCCAGCGACCTGCGCGGGATGGGGCGGTGCTACTCCGCGACGACCTTCCTCGGCGCGGGCAACGTCACGCACACGCCCGCCTACGGCCATCTCATCGCGCTGGGCGTGCTCGACACGGTCCTGCAGCATGGTCCGCCCGCGGAGCACATCGCCCACGCCGTCGCCTATCGGGAGCTGATCGCCCGCGGCCGGCGGTTCCTCACGTTCGCCGGCGGCGGCGCGACCATCGGCTATCGCCTCCGCGACAACCCGGCCGACCGCATCGCCCTCCGGCTCGTCCGGGAGACCGACGGCGGCGTCGTCATCGCCGGCAAGATCGGCATGCACACGAGCCCGGTCTACGCGGAGGACGTCTACGTCGGCAGTCTCTCGGGGATCGATCTCGGCCCCCATCGCGCGACGTTCGCCGTGCCGATCAATGCGCCGGGCGTGACGATCGTGTGTCGCAAGATCGCCGCCCGCCACGCGAACCCGTTCCTGGCCCCGCTCAGCAGCCGCTTCGACGAGCTGGACGGCCAGATGTGGCTCGACGACGTCTTCATCCCCTGGGAGCGCGTCTTCCTCACCGGGCCGGTGCTGGAGCCGGTCGCCTCGTGGCTCTTCTGGCACCAGCTCTACTGCTGGCTGTCGAAGGCGGAGTTCACGCTCGGGCTGGCGCTCGCCTGCGCCGACGCGATGGGCCTCCGGCAGCACGAGCCCACGCTCGAATACCTGATCGACCTCGTCGTCGACGTGCAGACGGTGAGGACGTGCCTGACCGCCGCCGAGCTCGACCCCGAGTGGAGCGTCGAGCGCCACGCGATCCCGAACCGGTCGCACATCGCGGCCGGCACCATCGCGATCCAGAAGGCGCGCCAGCGCATGGCGGAGATCTTGAGAATCGTCCCCGGCTCGTCCCTGGTCGTTGCGCCCTCGGACGAGGATCTCGCCGCGCCCGAGCTGGCCGCCGGTCTCGAGGAATCGTTCGGGGGCGGCGGATACACGGCCCTGCAGCGCGCGGCGTTGCTGCAGCTCGCCTCGGATCACGTCGCCTCCGCGCTGGACGGCCGCGAGTCGGCGTTCGAGCTGCACGCCAACGGCGGCATTCCCGCCTGGCGCGGGCGCCTGCGCCAGTACTTCAGCCGCTACAACGAGCTGGCCAACGGCGTGCTCCGCACGCTGAGCCTCGACATGCCCGAGCTCGATTTCGAGAGCCTACGCGCGACCCCGCTCGCCCCCCGCCGCCTCGTCACTCCGCCGAAAGGATGACATTGATCGCGATCGAGGGCGTGGCGCGGCGCTACCTGACGACGTCGGGTGCCGTCGACGCCCTCCGTGACGTCTCGCTGTCCGTCGACGCGGGGGAGTTCTGCACGATCATCGGGCCGTCGGGCTGCGGCAAGTCGACGCTGCTCGGCATGCTCGGCGGTCTCGTCGCTCCCGACGCCGGCCGCATCCTCATCGCGGGGCGGCCGGTCGCCGGCCCCGATCCTCGCACGGTGGCCACCGTGTTCCAGGACCCGGGCCTCTTTCCCTGGCGCACCGTCGTCGAGAACATCGAGTTCGGGCTCGAGCTGCAGGGCGTGGCGCGCGAGGAGCGCCGGCGCGCGGCGACCGAGCTCCTGGGCCCTCTCGGGCTCCGCGGCTTCGCGCCCAAGTATCCGCGCGAGCTGTCCGGCGGGATGCGCCAGCGCGTCGCCATCGGCCGCGCGCTGGCCATCGACACGCCGATCGTCCTCATGGACGAGCCGTTCGGCGCGCTCGACGAGCAGACCCGCATGCTCATGGGCGAGTGGCTGCTCGAGATCTGGCGACGGACGCGCAAGACGGTGCTCTTCGTCACGCACAGCCTGCACGAGGCCCTGGCCCTGTCCGGACGGGTGGCCGTGATGACGGCGCGGCCGGGACGGATCAAGAGCGTGCTCGCGCTGCCCATGCCGTACCCGCGGGCGATGGAGTCGCCCGAGATCGTTGCGTTGCGCGCCAAGCTCTGGCACGAGATCCGCGAGGAGTCGGCCCGCGCCATGTCCGAAGCGTGAAGACGGCGCTCACGCGGCTCGGCCTGCTCGCGGCCATGGTGCTCGCCTGGGAGGTGGCCGCGCGTGCGGGCAGTCCGCTCCTCTACGTGCCACCGTCCTCCGCGCTGCCCGCCCTCCGCGATCTCCTGCTGCTCCGCTCCTATCCGGACCTGCCGTCGCACCTGCTGCTCACGATCCGCGAGATCGCCATCGCTTACGCCCTGTCCGTCGGCGCCGGTCTCGCCGTCGGCTTCGCGCTCGGACTCTACCGGACGATCGGCCGCGCGTACGGCCCGATCCTCGCCGCGCTCTACGCGGTGCCGTCCGTCGTCTGGTATCCCTCGCTCATGCTCTTCTTCGGCCTGGATGCGGCCTCGAAGATCGCCTTCGGCTTCCTGCTCGGCTTCTTCCCGATCACGCTCGCCGTGCTCGCCGGCATCCGCCAGGTCAACCCGCAGCTCGTCACGGTCGCGCGCGCCTTCGGCGCCCGGCCGTTGACGATCTTCCTCAAGGTTCTCGTGCCGGGCATGCTCTTCACGCTGGTGGGCGGCCTGCGCACGGGCCTGGCCCTGTCGGTGATCGGCGTCATCGTCGGCGAGGTGCTCGGCTCCAAGGCGGGCATGGGCGCCCTCATCAGCCACGCCTATGGCCTGCTGCGGACCGCCGACTACGTGGCGCTCGTCGTCCTCACGCTCGCCGTCATCGCGGCGAGCGACGTGGCGGCCAGCCTGCTCGAGCGCCGGGCCCAGCGGTGGACGGAATGAAGGCGGGCACGGCGCGCATCGTCCTGATCCAGGTGGCGAGCCTCGGCGTCGCGCTGGCCACGTGGGAAGGGCTGGCCCGGGCGGGGTGGGTCGACCCGCTGTTCGTCCCCGCGCCGAGCGCGGTGGCCCGGAGCTTCGGCTCCGTGGCCGGGCTCGCGCTCGGCGGCCTCGCCGACACGCTGGGCAAGACCGCGGTCGCGTACGTGCTGGCCGTCGTCCTCGGCGTCGCCGCCGGGGTGGCCATCGGCTCGGTGCGCGCGCTCAACGACGTGCTCCATCCCTTCGTGATCGCGCTCTACGGCATCCCGAAGATCCTGGTGCTGCCCTGGATCGTGCTGCTCCTCGGCTATGGCACGGCGCCCGCCGTCGTCTACGGCGCCCTGCACGGCTTCTTTCCGGTGATGGTGATCGTCATCGGCGCCGTCCGCGACGTCGACCGCACGCTGATCACGGTCGCTCGCGCGTTCGGCGCGCGGCCCTGGCAGCTCTACTTGAAAGTGTACCTGCCGGCGATCGTGCCTTCGGTGATCGCGGCGATGCGGCTCGGCCTCGTGTTCTGCCTGCTCGGCGTGCTCGTCGTGGAGATGTTCGCGGGGATCCGGGGCATGGGCTACGTCATGGGCTCGCTCGCCAACGCCTTCCGGGCGCCCGAGCTGTTCGCCGCCACCGGCCTCATATCCATAGCCTCCATCGCGATCGTCCTGGCGCTCGACGCCGTCAACGAGCGCCTCTCGCGCTGGCGCTGACGGCGGAGTGCCGGGGTCATTGACGCTCGATGGCCTGGGCCGGCGACGTCGTCTCGGTGTCGACGGCCTGAAGCTCCACGCCCCTGGGGACCGCAATCCCGGCCTCGGCCAGGACCGCCGCCGGCTCGGTCAACAACCGCCGCTTGTAGGCGAGGTCCGTCCAGGCGCGTGCGAGCAGGGCGTGCAGCTTTCCAAATTGGGCCATGCGGCCTCCTGACTCCGTGGTCGTCGGCAGATCTCCCGAGGATTCAGGGATGGCCTGCGCATCGTGTCAAGTCGTCTGGTATATCTCCTTGGCGGGATGTTCAGAAATCAAAGCCTGACCCCGTTCGGGGCTCGTATCCGGTACCCGCTGGCGGCGATCGGCGTCGTCACCGTCGCCTGCCTTCCCTTCGTGCTGGTCGGCCCGCACATCGGACACAGCCTCGTCTGGAACATCTCGTGGTCGCGCGGATTCACCGAGGCGCTGCTGAGCGGGGAGTGGTATCCGCGCTGGCTGCCCCGCCTCTTCGAGGGCGCGGGCAGCCCCATCTTCTTCTTCTACGGCTCGGTTCCGTTCTACTTCACGGCGGTGGGCAATCTGCTGTGCCCGGGCTGCAGCGGCCCGGTCCAGCTCGGGATCGGCGAGTGGCTGATCGTCACGGCGTCGGCGGTGGCGTTCTACGCGTTCGCACGAGGCCACGCCGAGTCACGGGCTGCCGCCGCGGGCGCGGTGGTGTACGCGCTCTTGCCCTATCACTTCGCGATCGACCTCTGCGTTCGCCAGGCGGTGGGTGAAACGGCGGCCTACATCTGGATGCCGCTGGCCCTGCTGGCCGTCGACCGCATCGCGCATGGCCGACCCGGCGTCGTCCGGCTCGCCGTGGCCTACGCGCTGCTCGCCATGACGCACCTGCCCTCGACGCTGTTGTTTTCCGGCTTCCTGATGGTGTACGCGGGCCTCTGGGCCTGGGCCCGGCGATCGCCGGCCACGGTGATGCGAAGCCTGGGCGGCGTCGCGCTGGGCCTCGTCCTCGCCGGTGTCTATGTCGTTCCCGCGCTGCGGCTGCAGGACGCGATCTCGCCGCAGTATCTGTGGGGGCCGTATTTCCGCTACGACCGCTGGCAGTTCTGGAGCCGCGATACCCCGAGGGTCTGGTTTCTGCTGCGGCTGCTCTACGTGATCGGCGTCACGACCCTCGCGTGGTCCGTGCTGTGGATCCGGGTCTTCCGCACGAGTCGCGACGAGGACCGCCTTCGCGCGGTGGCCTGGGGGCTCTTCGTGGCCGGGGCCTGGTTCCTGATGACGCCGCTGTCACGGCCGCTCTGGGAGGCGCTGCCCGTGCTCCAGAAGGTGCAGTTCCCCTGGCGGGTCGCGATCGTGCTGGACTTGGCCGTGGCCGCGACGACGGTCCTGGCGATCGCGCGCATCGACTTCAGCGCTCGACGGCGCGCGGCGATCGTGTGCCTCGTGTCCGCCGCGCTGCCCGTCGTGGTCTCGCTCGTGTTCACGGCGCAATGGGGTCGCTGGGACCTCTCGCAGCGCCCGCAGCATCGCGACAAGATCACCCGCCTCGACGAGGCGGGGCTCCCGCCCGAGGAGTACCTCACGCCGTGGGCGAGCGCCGGGCCCGAGTCGGTCAGAGCGGCGTTGCTGGCCGCCCCCGGCCTGCTCCACGTTGCGAGCGGCGCGGGGGAGATGACGGTGCTGCGGCGAACGCCGCGCCGCATCCACGCGCGGGTCGCGTTCGAACGCCCGGCGGAGGTCGTCGTTCGCCAGTTCTACTTCCCGGGCTGGGTGGCGCGGTCCGAGGCCTGGCGGGAGCCGATCCGGGCCACGCCGGCGCCGCCGTACGGGCTGACCGCGCTGTCGTTGCCCGCGGGACGCTACGACGTGGACATCATCCTCGGCCGGACGTGGCAGGAGACGGCCGGGCTCGCCACGAGCGGCCTCGGCATCCTGATCACGGCCGCGATCGGAATCGCGGGCAGGCGCCGGCGAGCGTCCCCGGCGACCGTCGGGCCGCCGTCGCCCTCGCTATGACGTCACGCCCTGCAGCTCCGCCGCCGGCGTGCCGTGCTTCCAGGGCGTCGGCACCGGGTAGTCCACGAGCAGGCAATCGTCGGGCAGGCACTGGATCGGGGTGAAGTCTCGGTGGGCGATGTAGCCGGGGCGCTTGAAGCGCCGGATGTGGTTGGACACGGCGCACAGGCTCAGGTACACGGCCACCCGGTTCCACGGCGAGAGGTTCGAGGTCGAGGCGTGCACGAGGCAGCCGTGGAACAGGATCATCGACCCCGCCGGCCCCTTGGGCGCGACGAGGCCGCCGCGGGCCACCAGCCGGCCGATGGTCTCGTGATCGATGGTCCACAGCGGGTAGCTCGTCGTCGTGGTGTCGTGCCCCGCCTCGAGCACGCCGAGCTTGTGGCTGCCGGGAATGAACATGAGCGGCCCGTTGAACTCGTTGACCTCGTCCAGGAAGATCGCGACGTTCATGGCGCGAGCCTCGGGCATCTGGTCGTCGTTCGTCCAGGTGCCGTAGTCCTGGTGCCACTGCCAGACGTCGCCGTCGAAGGCCATCTTGCCGTTGATCTTGAACTGGTGCATGTAGACGTCTTCGCCGAAGAGCTCCGTCACCGGCCCGATCATGCGGGGATGCCGGGCCAGGCGGGCGAACGGCTCCGAGTACATGTGCGCGGCGAAGCTCGTGCGCACGGCGTCCGAGCCCTTCTCGCGCACGTTCTCCGGCCGGTGCTCGCCGAAGATGGTAGGCACCTCGGCGACGAGGCGCGCGATCTCGTCGGGCGTGAACAGGCTCGGGAAGAAGAGATAGCCGTCGCGATCGAACCGGGCGACCTGCTCCGCGCTGAGCGTCATCGATGCCTCCCTGGAAACGGTTCGCGGCTGTGGACGCCGCCGACCCTCATGTTCTCTCACACTCCGGTAGGGCGCGGCCATGGGGCCCGCCGGGGAACGCGGAGGACCCGCCCGGGGAGGGCGCCGGTGTGGTCGCCGGCATCGATCACGACCGTGCCGTTCACGACGACCGTCGACACGCCCGTGGCGTAGCGGTGAGGCTCGTCGTAGGTCGCGAGGTCGGCGATCGTCGCCGGATCGAACACGGTGATGTCCGCCCACGCGCCCTCGGCGAGGACGCCGCGATCGGTGAGACCGAGCGCGGCCGCCGCGCCGCCCGTCATCTTGAAGATCGCCTGGGGCAGCGTGAGCAACCCCTGCTCCCGCACGCATCGGCCCAGGATCCGGGCGAAGGTTCCGTAGGCCCGCGGATGGGGCTTGCCCAGGGCGGTCACCCCGCCGGGTGATCGCGCGTTCTCGTCCGAGCCAACCAGCACCCACGGGGTCCGCGTGATCTCGTCGACGTCCGCCTCGGCCATGCTCGTGACCAGGATGCGCGTGGCGCCGCGATCCGCGACGACGACGTCGCAGACGGCGTCGAGCGGGTCGACGCCGCGGCGGCGGGCGAGCCCGCCGACGGTCTGGCCCGCCGCGTCGGGCAGCGTCGGCGAGACCGCGATGCGGACGGCGTCCCACGACGGGATGGCGCCGAAGTTGTTCAGGCCGTCCCGCGCGATGTCCGCGCGGATCCGCGCGCGGACGGCCGGCTGGGCCAGCCGCTCGAGCATCGCGGGCACGCCGCCGTCCTGGACCCAGCTCGGCAGCAGGTTGCGCAGGGGATTGGTGCCGGTGTCGTACGGGTACTGGTCGCAATCGACCGGCAGGCCGCGGTCTCGCGCCGCCTCGATCTCCGCGAGGAGCTTCCGGGCTCCGCCCCAGCCGCGCATCCCCGAGAGCTTGAGGTGCGCGATCTGGACGTGGACGCCGGTGGCCTCGGCGATGGCGATCGCCTCGCGCACGGCGTCGAACACGCCGGTGGCCTCGTCCCGGATGTGCGAGGCATACGTGGCGCCGTGGCGGGCCAGCACCCGGGCGAGGGCCAGCATCTCGTCGGGCCCCGCGTACGTCCCGGGAGCGGTGAACAGCCCCGAGGACAGGCCCAGGGCGCCCGCCGCCAGCGCCTCCGTGAGCAGGTGCTCCATCCGTGCGAGCTCGCCGGCCGTCGGCGCGCGGCGCTCCATGCCCACCGCCATGAGCCGGAGCGTGTTGTGCCCCACCTGCATGATCGTGTTGACCGCCACGGGCGGGAAGCCGTCCAGGTACTCGGCGAACGACAGCTCGCGGAACGGCAGCGCAGGGGCGCTGGCCGCGAGGTAGTCGCCGAGCATGGACGCCATGCCGGGCAGCACGGGCGCGACGGAGAAGCCGCAGTTGCCGACGACCTCCGTGGTGACGCCCTGCCGGATCTTGCTCTCCGCGCGGGGATTCAGGGGCAGGGTGAAGTCGGAATGGGTGTGGATGTCGATGAAGCCGGGCGCGACGACGCGATGGCGAGCGTCGATGTCCCGGCGCGCCGTCCGCGCGGACCGCGGCTCGACGGCGACGATCCGGCCATCGTTCACGAAGACGTCGGCTTGCCGTCCGGGCGCGCCGGTGCCGTCGACGACGAGCCCGTTCCGGATCGCGAGCTCGGTCGTCACCGCGGACGTCACGCGGAGCCCGGGGCGTCCGGGCTGGCCAGACGGGTCCGGCGGATGCGGGCCTGGACGTCGCGGACGACGTTGCCCTCGAGGGTGATGTCGACGTCCTGGTGCTCCATCTCCCAGTGCGAGACGGTCCCGATCCAGCCCCACGAGCGCCGGCGCTGGGGGACCAGGCGGCGCCCGCGATAGATCAGGGTGCGCGCGCCGGATCCGCCCATCTGTTCCTGCTCCTCGGCATACGGGCCGCACAGGCGCAGGACCTCGTCGTACGTCGTCTCCCCGGGCTTGATCCTGGCCAGCGTCTCTGCCGAGATGACGGTGTCCTGCGTGGCGCCGAGACGATCGGGTGGCCCGAAGTGGACGTGCGCGCGCACCTGGCGCACGAGGCGCTCGCCGGCGAACCTCACGAGCGGCGCGGCCAGGTTGCCGAGGGCGAAGAAGGCGATGGGGATCAGGATGGGCGCCCAGGACTGCAGATCGCTGAAGTAGCCGAACTGCACGGTCAGCGTCTGCGGCCGGATGCCCTCCGAGCGGTCGAGGAACAGCGTCACGGTCTCGGTGTTGTCCTGGGTCTCGCTCAGCTGCCGCCGGGCCGACGGCGGCGAGATCTCGTCGATCTTCACGTGATCCGCCTTGGCGAAGTCGATGCGGAGCTGGGCGGGATCATCGGCGAGGCGCACGATGCGGTCGCGGTGCTCGAAGTACATGGGAAAGATCGCCCGCGAGTTCACGTCCTGGAAGCTCAGGAGGAGCCGGCTGCGCGGCCCCCAGAAGGTCTGCTCCGTCCAGGTCTGCGACTTCGGCTTGATCAGCCCCTTCGTCTGCAGGCGGAGCGACATGATCCACACGGGATTCACGAGCTTCGGGTTCCAGGGGATGCGCACGTACGTCGCGGGCGGCGACAGCCCGAGCGCGCCGCTCTGCCGCACGTACGTCACGAAGGGAGCCCCGCCCGGAACGGGCTCCGGCTCGCTGCGACCGCCGCTCCTGTTGTAGAGGTTCCGCGCCGAGTACTGCAGCCGGCCCTCCTCGATGGCGGTGAGGCCGCGTTGCTCCATGTACTTCGCGAGCGCCGGGTCCGGCGCACCGAGGCCGGGCGCGGGCAGCACGGCGCCGGGCCACAGGAGGAACAGGTCGCCGTCGATGACGTTGGCCGCGCTCCGCTTCGCCGGGATGACGAGGCTCCAGAAGATGTCGACGGTGAGCGGGCCCGTCATGGTCGGCGCCACCGCGGCGCGGATGTAGAGGGGGCCGATCGTGAAGTCCGGATGCGGGGCCGGCGCCAGGAAGACCTGAGCGCCCGCCCCGGCCGGGATCCCGCCCAGGAGCATGGCGGCGAGGAGGACGACGCGCGCGATGAGGCCGTTCACCCGGCGCTAGACGAGCTTGACGGGGGTGAAGTCCTTGGTGAAGTGATCCTCCAGGGGCAGGCGCTTCTTGATGAGGCCATACTCGAGGAGCACCTCCTGCATCGAGCCCAGCGCCTGCACGCTGATGCTGCCGTCGAACGGGAAGAGCGGGCTCGAGATCTTGTGCGCGCGCAGCACCGCCTCCGGGGTCCAGCCCAGACGCTTGGCGGCGAGCGGCGCGGCGTCGTCGGGATGCTCCTTCATGAAGCGGAGCGCGCGAAAGATCCCGCGCAGGCCCTTCTTGATGGTCTCCGGATCCTTGCGGATGGCGTCCTCCGAGGCATAGTCGATCTGGCTGATCCATTGCGGGGTGAACCGGTCCAGCCGCATGAGGATCTTCGACTTGCCCTGAAGCTCCGTGACGGCGCCGCCGTCGCCCCACACGAAGGCGGCGATCTCCTTGCGGGAGAGCGCGGCGAGCTGGGCGTCCAGCGCGCCAAGGGCCACGATCTTGACGTCGCGCTCGGGGTCCCAGCCCTGCTGCTTGGCCATCATGCGCGCGAAGATCCACGTCGACGAGCCGGCGCGCGTGATGCCGATCGCCTTGCCCTTGAGATCGCCGACCGCGGAGACATCGGGCGCGACGTTGAGCGTGAAATGATTGCCCTCGGTGTGCGTGGCGATCATCTTGATCGGTGACCCCGCCTCGCGGAAGACCAGGATGTCCGTGCTCCCCGTCACCCCGATCAGGACGTCGCCGGACAGCACGGCCTTGAGCAGGTCCGGCCCCCCGCGGAAGGGAATGAACTCGGCGTTCACGCCCTCCTGGCGGAAGAAGCCCTTCTCGAGCGCCACGATGACGGGACCGGCCAGCGAGTAGTCGCCGAGGACGGCGGTCCCGATCTTCACCGCGGGCTGGGCGTGGGCGACGCGCGCCATCGCGACGGAGGGAACGGCAAGGGCGGTGGACCGCAGCAGCTCGCGTCGCGAGATCGTGGTCATGGACAGCCTCCTACGGGCCATTGAAGCGTCGGCTCGCCGCGCGCGCGGCTCACCTCCTACTGCGCCACTGCGCCAGTTATTGACATTGTGGCAGTTTTCACCAATCGTACAAGTCCATGGCGTCAGCCGTCACTTACGAGGTCAAGGCGGGGGTGGCGTGGCTGACGCTGAACCGGCCGGCGGTCCTCAACGCGCTCGACACCGATCTCGCCGCCACCCTCGCCGAGTGCGCCGAGCGCGCCGCCGGCGATGACGGGATCTTCCTCGTCGTCCTGCGTGGCGCGGGACGGGCGTTCTGCTCCGGCATGGACCGGACCGCGCTCGCCGGCGGCACGATCGGCGAGCCGTTCTATCGCTACTGGATCCGGGCGCTGAACCTGCTGGAAGACATGCCGAAGGTCACCGTCGCGGTGCTCCACGGCTACTCGATCGGGGGCGGGCTGCAGCTCGCGCTGGCCTGCGACCTGCGCATTGCGACCGAGGACGCCGTGCTCGGTCTCGGAGCCACCCGCCACGGCATCATCCCCGACGGCGCGGTCCTGCGTCTGGCCCGCGTGGTGGGACTCGGACGCGCCAAGGAGCTGGCCCTGCTCAACGACGACGTCACGCCGCACGACGCGCGGGCCATCGGGCTCGTGAACTGGGTGTGCGCGCCGGGCGCCGTCGACGCCACCGTGGACCGGCTCGTCGCGAAGGTCCGCACCGCGGCTCCGACGGCCACCGCCCACACCAAGCGGCTCCTCCAGGAGTCGTTTCACCGCGATCCGCGCGCGATGATCGAGGAGCTCGTCCGCACCCAGACCGATTGCATGGACACCTGGGAGACCGCCGAGGCCAACCGCGCCTGGCAAGAGAAGCGCGAACCCCGATACCACTCCGAGTCATGACCGGCACCGACACCATCCTGGAAACGGTGGGGCTCACCAAGGAGTTTCGTGGGTTCGTCGCCGTCAACAACGTCGCCCTGCGCATCCAGCGGGGCACCATCCACGCGCTCATCGGGCCCAACGGCGCCGGCAAGACGACCTGCTTCAACCTGCTCACGCACTTTCTCGCCCCGACGCGCGGGCGCATCGTGTTCAACGGACGCGACATCACCGGCTCCCGACCCGCCGACATCGCGCGCCTGGGGTTGGTCCGCTCCTTTCAGATCTCCGCCGTGTTTCCGCATCTCACCGTGCTCGAGAACGTGCGGATCGCGCTGCAGCGACGCCGGGGTGGCTCGTTCGACTTCTGGCGCTCGGAGCGGCTGCTCGGTCGGTTCAACGATCGCGCCCGGGAGCTCCTCGACGCCGTGGGCCTGGGGCCGTTCGCCTCGACCGTCGCCGTGGAGCTGCCCTACGGCCGGAAGCGGGCGCTGGAGATCGCCACCACGCTGGCACTCGATCCGGAGATGATGCTGCTCGACGAGCCCACGGCGGGGATGGCGCACGAGGACGTCGAGCGCATCGCCGCGCTCGTTCGCCAGGTGGCCGCCAACCGCACGATCCTCATGGTCGAGCACAACCTCGGCGTGGTGGAGAACCTCTCGCATACGATCACCGTGCTGGCGCGGGGCGAGGTCCTCGCCGAGGGCGACTACGCGAGCGTCTCGCGGAACCCGCAGGTGATCGAGGCCTATCTGGGCTCGGGGCATGCCTGAGCCGCTGCTGACGGTGCGGGGCCTGGAGGCCTGGTACGACGAGTCGCACATCCTGCACGGCGTCGACTTCGACGTGTACCCGGGCGAGGTCGTCACCCTCCTCGGACGCAACGGCGTCGGCAAGACCACGACGCTGAAGTCGATCATGGGCATCGTCCGCCGGCGCCAGGGATCGGTGGACTACCGGGGCCGAGCGCTCATCCACCTGCCGTCGAATCTCATCGCGCGGCTCGGCATCGCCTTCTGCCCAGAGGAGCGCGGCATCTTCGCGAGCCTCGACGTGGAGGAGAACCTGCTGCTGCCCCCCCGGGTGGCCGAGGGCGGGCTCGGGCTCGACGCGATCTTCGGCCTCTTCCCGAACCTGCGCGAGCGCTTGCGCAGCCAGGGGACCAAGCTCTCCGGCGGCGAGCAGCAGATGCTCGCCATCGCGCGCATCCTGAGAACCGGCGCCCGCCTGCTGCTGCTCGACGAGCCGACGGAGGGCCTGGCGCCGGTCATCGTCCAGCAGATCGGCGCCACCATCCGGCGGCTCAAGGCGGAGGGCTTCACGATCCTGCTCGTGGAGCAGAACTTCCGCTTCGCCTCCACCGTCGCCGACCGGCACTACGTCATGGAGCGCGGGCGCGTGGTGGACATGATCCAGAACAGCGCGCTCGACGCCAACATGGACAAGCTACACGAGTACCTCGGCGTGTAGCCGTGCAACCCTCACACGACCGCAAAGGAGCTCACGGCATGCTCAGCAGACGTCTCGTGCTCGTCATGGCCGCGGTGATCGTCGCCGCCGGCCCCGCTCACGCGCAGATCTCGGACGGTGTGGTGAAGATCGGCATCATGAACGATCAGTCGGGCACCTACGCCGACCTCGCCGGCCCCGGCTCGGTCGTGGCCGCCCGCATGGCCGTCGAGGACTTCGGCGCCGCCAAGAAGGGCCTCAAGGTCGAGATCGTGGTGGCCGACCATCAGAACAAGCCCGATGTGGGCTCCGGCATCGCCCGCCAGTGGTTCGACGCCGACAAGGTCGACGTCATCGTCGACGTCCCGACCTCCTCGGTGGTCCTCGCCGTCAACCAGATCGCGCGCGAGAAGAACAAGGCCCTCATCGTCTCCACCGGCGCCACCTCGGACCTGACCGGTCCGGCGTGCTCGCCCAACGCCATCCACTGGACCTACGACACGTGGTCGCTGGCCAACGGCACGGGATCCGCGATCGTGAAGACGGGCGGGGACACCTGGTTCTTCCTCACCGCCGACTACAAGTTCGGTCACGACCTCGAGCGTGACACCGAGGCGGTGGTCGTCAAGAATGGCGGCAAGGTGGTGGGCAAGGTCCGGCATCCGTTCCCCAGCGCCGACTTCTCGTCGTTCCTGCTCCAGGCGCAGGCTTCCAAGGCGAAGATCATCGGGCTCGCCAACGCGGGGGCCGATACGACGAACGCCATCAAGCAGGGCGCCGAGTTCGGCATCGTGAAGGGCGGGCAGCAGTTCGCCGGCTTGCTCGTCTTCCTCACCGACGTCCACGCGCTCGGGCTCGACAAGGCCCAGGGCCTGCTCCTGACGGAGTCGTTCTACTGGGATCTCAACGATCAGACGCGCGCGTTCTCGAAGCGCTTCGCCGAGCGTCACCGGCAGGCCATGCCCACGATGGCCCAGGCCGGCGTCTACTCGGCCGTCCTGCACTATCTCAAGGCGGTGGAGGCACTGAAGAACGACGACGGCCCCAAGGTCATCGCGAAGATGAAGGAGCTGCCCACCGACGATCCCGTGTTCGGCAAGGGCCGCGTCCGGGCCGACGGCCGCAAGATCCACCCCGTGTACCTCTTCGAGGTCAAGAAGCCGTCGGAGTCCAAAGGCCCCTGGGACTACTACAAGGTCCGCGCGACCACGCCCGCCGACCAGGCCTTCCGTCCCCTGGACCAGGGCAACTGCTCCCTCGTTAAGAAGTGACCGCGCGCACGTTCGAGAGCGGTGGGGGGTGTCGGGCCGGGGGAGACCGAGGGGGGCGTAGCCCCCTTCGCTTGAACCATTCGGCGCTGCGCTCCCCCCGACGTTAATCATGTTCGGTCAGTTGCTCATCGGGCTGATCAACGGCGCCTTCTACGCGATGCTGAGCCTGGGGCTGGCCGTCATCTTCGGGTTGCTCAACATCATCAACTTCGCGCACGGCGCCCAGTACATGATGGGCGCCTTCGTCGCGTACTTCTTCCTGCACTGGGCCGGCCTCGGCTACTGGTGGTCGCTCCTGCTGGCGCCCGTGGCCGTCGGCCTCTTCGGCATCGTCCTGGAGCGGACGATGCTCAAGCGGCTCTACCATCTCGACCATCTCTACGGCCTGCTCCTGACGTTCGGCTTCGCGCTCATCATCCAGGGCGTGTTTCGCAACGAGTTCGGCTCGTCGGGCCTGCCCTACGCGGCGCCGTCGCAGCTCACCGGCGGCTACAACCTCGGCTTCATGTTCCTGCCCACGTACCGCGCCTGGGTCGTCGTCTTCTCGCTCGCCGTGTGCCTCGGCACGTGGTTCGTCATCGAGCGCACGCGCCTGGGCGCATACCTGCGCGCGGCCACCGAGAACCCGACGCTGGTGCGGGCGTTCGGGATCAACGTGCCGCGCATGATCACGCTCACCTATGGCTTCGGCGTCGCCCTGGCCGGTCTCGCCGGCGTGCTGGCCGCCCCGATCTATCAGGTCAACCCGCTGATGGGAGCCGACCTCATCATCGTCGTCTTCGCCGTCGTCGTGATCGGAGGCCTGGGCTCGATCATGGGCTCGATCGTGACGGGCTTCGCGCTCGGCGTGGTGGAAGGCTTCACCAAGGTCTTCTATCCCGAGGCCTCGAACACGGTCATCTTCGTCATCATGGCCCTCGTCCTTCTCGTCCGCCCCGCCGGCCTCTTCGGCCGTACGGCGTAGCGGCCGATGAAAACGGCCCATCTGCGTCGTTGGCTCAGTCGGGGTGATCTTAGAGCCTCTGAAGCGTCGGCTCGGCCTGCGGCCTCACCTCCTACTGCGGCGGCGTACAGGAGTACGCCTCAGTCGCCCCTCCTTCGATCATTTCACCGCTCGCCTCGCCGCTCGACGCGGCTCAGCTCGCACTGCGGCCGCCTAGCATCTGGACCGTTTTGATCGGCCGCGACTGTCTGTCCAAGGATCGGTAGATGGCGACGGCGACCCAATACGTCGAGGCGGCGCCCGGGCCGGTGGCCACGGCGGTTCCGCGGCATCAGGTCATCGCGTTCGGGATCATGGTCGGTCTCCTCGTCCTCGCGCCGTTCTTCGTGTACCCGATCTTTCTCATGAAGGCGCTGTGCTTCGCGCTGTTCGCCTGCGCCTTCAATCTCCTGATCGGCTACGTGGGGCTGCTCTCGTTCGGCCACGCGGCCTTCCTGGGCGCGGCCGGCTACGTCTCCGCGCACGCCGCCAAGGTCTGGGGCCTGGCGCCGGAGCTGGCCATCCTGTCGGGAACGGCGGTGGCGGGGCTGCTCGGCCTCGTGATCGGCGCCCTCACCATCCGGAGCCGCGGGATCTACTTCGCCAACATCACGCTGGCCTTCGCCCAGATGGTGTTCTTCTTCTCGATCCAGTCGAGGTTCACCGGCGGTGAGGACGGCATCCAGGCGGTGCCGCGGGGCACGATGTTCGGCGTGCTCGATCTGCGCCAGACGTACACGATGTACTTCGTGGTGCTCGCGATCTTCCTGATCGGCTTCCTCATGGTGTACCGGGCGATCCACTCACCGTTCGGTCAGGTCCTGAAAGCCGTCCGCGAGAACGAGCCGCGGGCGGTCTCCCTCGGCTACAAGCCCGAGCAGTACAAGCTCCTGGCCTTCGTGGTGTCGGCGACGTTCTCCGGGCTGGCCGGCGGCACGAAGGCGCTCGTCTTTCAGCTCGCCTCGCTCACCGACGTGCACTGGACGATGTCGGGTGAGGTCGTGCTCATGACGCTGCTGGGCGGCCTGGGGACCGTCTTCGGTCCCGTCGTGGGCGCGTTCGTCATGGTCACGCTCGAGCAGTACCTCGCCCAGCTCGGCGCCTGGGTGACGATCGTCCAGGGGATCATCTTCGTCATCTGCGTGCTGACGTTCCGCCGCGGCATCGTCGGCGAGCTGGCCCGGATCCTCCGCAAACCCCTGTGAGGGAGACCCATGACATACACGGACATCCTCTATGACAAGCGGGACGGCATCGCCTGGATCACCATCAACCGGCCCGAGGTCAGGAACGCCTTCCGGACGCGGACCGTGCACGAGCTGACGGACGCGTTCATCGACGCGCGCTGGGATCCGGCCGTCGGCGTGGTCGTGCTCACGGGGGCCGGTGACAAGGCGTTCTGCTCGGGCGGCGATCAGAAGGAGCGGGGGAGCGGCGGCTACAGCCCGGATGGCGACCGTCCGATGTATGTCGACGGGTTGCACTCGGCGATCCGCCACTGTCCCAAGCCCGTGATCGCGATGGTCAACGGCTTCGCCATCGGCGGCGGCCACGTGCTGCACGTGCTCTGTGATCTGTCCATCGCCTCCGACAACGCGATCTTCGGGCAGACGGGCCCGCGCGTCGGCAGCGTGGACGCCGGCCACGGCACGGGCTATCTGGCGCGCGTGGTCGGCGAGAAGAAGGCGCGCGAGATCTGGTATCTCTGCCGGCAGTACAGCGCGCAGGACGCCCTCGCCATGGGCCTCGTGAACAAGGTGGTCCCGCTCAAGGATCTCCGCGCCGAGGTCGAGCAGTGGTGCCGCGAGCTGCTCGACAAGAGCCCCACGGCCTTGGCCCTGGCCAAGCAATCGTTCAACATCGACTCCGAGCCGCGGGCGGGGATCGCCGAGCTCGCGTCCACCGCGCTGAACCTCTACTACCAGACGGAGGAGGCGATGGAGGGGCGGAACGCGTTCGTGGAGAAGCGGCCGGTCAACTTCAAGAAGTACCGGACATAGGCGACCGGCGTGCCGCCGTCCGCCTCGCTCCTGGACTACTTCGGGCTGCGGCAGCAAGGCACCGACGCCGGGACCGAGGTGCGCGCCGGGGTGGCCACCTTCATGGTCATGGCCTACATCATCTTCGTGAACCCGAGCATCCTGGGCTTCGCCGGCGTCAGCGGGCTGGAAGGCAAGGGCCTGCCCTTCGGGGCCACGCTCACCGTGACGTGTCTGACCGCCGGTCTGCTCTCCATCGCGATGGGGCTCTACAGCAACTATCCGCTGGCCATGGCCCCGGGCATGGGGCTGAACGCCTTCGCCGCGTTCGATCTCGTCGCCAACCGCGGCCTCACGTGGCCGGAGGCGATGACCGTGGTCTTTCTCGAGGGGCTGATCATCCTGGTCCTCGTGCTCACCCGCTTCCGCGAGGCCCTGATGAACGCCGTCCCCATGGCCCTCAAGCGGTCGATCAGCCTCGGGATCGGGCTCTTCATCGCCTTCATCGGCTTCTTCACGTCGGGCTTCGTGGTGAAGGCCTCCGGCCCGCTGCCCGTGTCGCTCGGCCCCCTGCGGGGGCTGCCCGTCACCGTCTTCGTCATCGGCCTCCTGCTCACGCTCGCGCTGCTGGCGCGCCGCGTGCGCGGAGCGCTGCTCCTGGGCATCCTGGGCACGACGGTGGTCGCCATCGTGTTGAACGGCGCGTTCGCCGCGGGCCAGGGGTTCCCGAACCCGGGCGCCGCCCAGTTGCCGCGGGCCATCGTCCAGTTCCCGGACTTCTCGACGTTCGGGCGGCTCGACTTCGGTCTCTTCGCCAAGCTCGGCCCGCTGGCCGCGCTGCTGGCCATCTTCTCGATGATGCTCAGCGATTTCTTCGACACGATGGGCACGGTCATCGGCGTGGGCGAGAAGGCCGGGTTCGTGGATCGCGACGGTCGGATGCCGCGTCTGAACCGCGTCCTCGCCGTCGATGCCGTGGGGGCCATGTTCGGCGGCTGGGCCAACGCCAGCAGCAACACCACCTACATCGAGAGCGCGGCCGGGGTCGCCGAGGGGGGCCGCACGGGCCTGACGGCGGTCGTCGTCGGCGTCCTCTTCCTGCTCGCCATGTGGCTGGCACCGCTCGCCAGCGTCATCCCCGCGCAGGCCACGGCGCCGGCGCTCATCCTGGTGGGCTTCTACATGATGACGCTGGCCCGCGAGACCTCATGCTTTATCTCGCCACGCTGGCTTTCGTCGTCTACTTCTGCGTCGGGGTCAGGCCTTGACATCAAAGCCCGACCCCAATTAGTGCGCCGTAAGTGCCTGTCATACCGGTCCAATTGCTTGACAGGGCTATGTCCCTCCGTTAGACTCTCGCCACTCGACAACCCCCTCTTGACCGAGTTCAGCGAGCAGCTTACGGCGGTGACCTGGCGCGGAGGCGATGATTGGAAGTGACGGACTCGTCCGCGGATACGTTCCCCAAGCTCGTGCGGCTCAACGCCGAGCGCTTCCCGCAGAAGATCGCCATCCGCGAGAAGGATTACGGCATCTGGCAGTCGTACACCTGGCGGGACTACTTCGAGCAGGCGCGGCTCATCGCGCTCGGGCTCGCGTCGCTCGGCTTCGCGCGCGGCGACAAGGTCGCCATCGTCGGCGACAACCGCCCGCAGCTCTACTGGGCGGTCCTGGCGACCCAGGCGCTCGGAGGCGTGCCCGTCCCGATCTATCAGGACTCGATCGAGAAGGAGCTCGCCTACATCGCCGACCATGCCGAGGTGCGCTTCGCCGTGGTCGAGGACCAGGAGCAGGTCGACAAGCTCCTGCACGTCAAGGCCCAGTGCCCGCATCTGGAGTCCGTGATTTACGACGACCCGCGCGGCCTGCGCGGCTACACGGAGACGGGTCTCCTGAGCCTGGCCACCCTGCAGGAGCGCGGGCGCGCGTTCGCCGAGGCCCATCGGGGCTACTTCGAGACGGAGCTCGACAAGGGCGACGCCGGGGACACCGCCATCATCTGCTACACCTCGGGCACGACGGGGACACCGAAGGGCGCGATGCTGTCGCACCACAACTTGATGGTCACCGCGCGCAACGCCGCCCGCTTCGAGGGGCTCGGCCCCGACGAGGAGATCCTGTCGTACCTGCCGATGGCGTGGGTCGGCGACCACGTCTTCTCGTACGCGCAGTCGATCATCGCGGGATTCGCGGCCAACTGTCCCGAGAGCGCCGCGACCGTGCTGTCCGATCTCAAGGAGATCGGCCCCACGTACTTCTTCGCCCCGCCGCGGATCTGGGAGAGCATCCTCACCACCGTCATGGTCCGCATCGAGGATTGCGCCTGGCCCAAGCGCAAGCTCGTCCAGCGCTTCCTCGCCCTCGCCCAGGAGATCGAGCGCCATCGCTTGAGCGGCCAGCCGGTTCCCCTCTGGCGTCGGCTCCTCTATCCGATCGGCCACGTGCTGGTCTACGCGCCGCTCCGTGACAACCTCGGCATGCGCCGCGTGCGCCGCGCGTACACCGCGGGCGAGGCGATCGGTCCCGAGATCTTCCTGTTCTTCCGCTCCCTCGGGATCAACGTCAAGCAGCTCTACGGCATGACGGAGGCGAGCGTGTTCGTGACGATCCAGAAGGACGGCGACGTGCGGCTCGACACCGTCGGCACGCCCGTGCCCGAGGTCGAGGTCCGCATCTCGGCAGAGGGCGAGGTGCTCTACCGGAGCCCCGGGGTCTTCCAGGGCTATTACAAGAACCCCGAGGCGACCCGGCAGACGCTCGAGGACGGGTGGCTGCACTCGGGCGACGCGGGGTTCCTCGATGGCCGCGGCCATCTCAAGATCATCGACCGCGCCAAGGACGTCACCCGGCTCGTCGACGGCACGATCTTTCCGCCCAAGTACCTCGAGAACAAGCTCAAGTTCTCGCCCTACGTCAAGGAGGCCGTCTGTGTCGGGCAGGATCGACCCTTCGTGACCGCGCTCCTGAACATCGATCTCAGCTCGGTCGGGAACTGGGCGGAGCGCCGGGGGATTGCCTATACGAGCTACACCGACCTGAGCCAGAAGCCCGAGGTGTACGGGCTGCTCCGCGGCGAGGTGGAGCGGGTCAACCGGAGTCTGGAGGAGGACGAGCTGCTGAAGTCCGCGCAGATCCGGCGGTTCCTGATCCTGCACAAGGAGCTCGATCCGGACGACGAGGAGATCACCCGGACCCGCAAGGTCCGCCGCGGCTACATCGCGCGCAAGTACGAGGCCCTCATCGAGGCCCTCTACGGCGAGAGCGACCGCGCCCAGGTCGAGGCCCTGGTGACCTACGAGGACGGCCGCACGGGCACGATCCGCGCCGACGTCCGCATCGAGATGGTAGTAGGAGGTGAGGTCGTTCACGACCGAGCCGACGCTTCAATGGCTCGAAAATGGCAGTAGGAGGTGAGCCGTGCCCGGCACGGCGAGCCGACGCTTCAATGGATCGAAGAGCGCGGTGAGACCGGCGTGGTAACGCCCGGCGCGGGCGGGCCCCTGCTCGAGGTCGACGGCATCAGCGTGCGGTTCGGAGCGCTGCTGGCCCTCAACCGCGTGAGCCTCGAGATCGGTCGCGGTGAGATCGTCGCGATCATCGGCCCCAACGGCGCGGGCAAGACCACCTTGCTGAACTCCATCAGCGGCTTCTACCATCCGTACGAGGGACGGATCGCCTTCGACGGCCGCGACCGCACCCGTCTGGCGCCGCCGGACGTGGCCGCCCTCGGCGTCGCGCGCACCTTCCAGAACGTCGCCCTGTTCAAGGGCATGAGCGTGCTCGACAACATCATGACCGGGCGCCTGCTCAAGATGCGGAGCCACTTCCTGCTCGATGCGCTCTGGTGGGGGCCCGCGCGGCGGGAGGAGCTCGCGAACCGCGCGTTCGTGGAGCGGATCATCGACTTCCTCGAGATCCAGGCGATCCGCAAGACGCCGGCGGGGCGGTTGCCCTACGGTCTGCAGAAGCGCGTGGAGCTGGCCCGGGCGCTGGCGGCCGAGCCCGCGCTGTTGCTGCTCGACGAGCCCATGGCCGGGATGAACGTCGAGGAGAAGGAAGACATGTGCCGCTTCATCCTCGACGTCAACGGCGAGTTCGGCACCACCATCGCCCTGATCGAGCACGACATGGGCGTGGTGATGGACATCTCCGACCGCGTGGCGGTGCTCGACTACGGGCGCAAGATCGCCGACGGGACGCCCGACCATGTCCGCAAGGATCAGGCCGTGCTCGACGCCTATTTGGGGGCGGTGCATGACTGAGGCGCTCCTGTCCGTGCTGCGGCCGTTCGCGGACATTGCCGGTAACCCGACGTTCTTCGTCGAGGTGCTGATCGGCGGGATCTTCGCCGGGCTGATGTACTCCCTGGTGGCGCTCGGGTTCGTCCTCATCTTCAAGGCCTCCGGCGTCTTCAACTTCGCCCAGGGCGTGATGGTGCTCTTCGCCGCCCTGACGCTGGTGGGGCTCATCGAGCGGGGGCTGCCCGTGGCCGTCGCGCTCGTGCTGACGATGGCCGTGATGGTCCTGCTCGCCTTCGCCATCGAGCGCGTCGTCCTGCGGCCGCTCGTGAACCAGCCGTACATCATCCTGTTCATGGCCACCATCGGGCTGAACTTCTTCCTGGAAGGGTTCGGGGAGATGGCGTGGGGGGCCAACGTCAAGAGGCTCGACGTCGGCATCCCCGACCGCTCGTTCCTCGTCCGGGGGGTGCAGATCAACCAGCTGGAGCTGACGGCCGCCATCACCGCCGCCGTGCTGGTGACGATCCTGGCCATGTTCTTCCAGAGGACGCGGATCGGGCGCGCGCTGCGGGCGGTGGCCGACGATCACGAGGCGGCGCTGTCGATCGGCATCCCGCTCAAGACGATCTGGGTCGTCGTGTGGTCGGTGGCGGGCCTGGTCGCCATCGTGGCCGGCATCATGTGGGGCGCCAAGAGCGGCGTGCAGTTCAGCCTTTCGCTCATCGCGCTCAAGGCGTTGCCCGTATTGATTCTCGGCGGCTTCGAGTCCGTGCCGGGAGCGATCCTCGGCGGCCTGATCATCGGCGTCGGCGAGAAGATCGGCGAGGTCTACTGGGGCCCCCTCGTGGGGGGCGCCATCGAGAACTGGTTCGCCTACGTCCTCGCCCTCGCGTTCCTCTTGGTCCGTCCGCAGGGCCTGTTCGGGGAAAAAATAATTGAGCGTGTGTAGAGCGACGAGAAGGATGCAGATGCGAGGCGCCGAACGAGGCCCGAGTGAGGCAACGAAGCAGATGCGTCCTTATCGTCGGCCCCGGGAGCGGTAAGTGATCTACCGGGAGGCGGGGCAGTTCAAGACGAGCTACGCCAGCGACCAGGCGATCTTTCCGATCCCTCAGGATCGGATCTTCATCGGGCTCGTCGTCCTGGCCGCGTTCGTCGCCGTGCCCCTGGTTGCCGACGAGTACTGGCTGCAGGCCGTGCTCATCCCGTTCCTGGTCTATGCGCTGGCCGCGCTGGGCCTGAATCTGCTGACCGGATACGCCGGCCAGCTCTCGCTGGGGACCGGCGGCTTCATGGCCGTCGGCGCCTACGCCGCGTTCAAGATCACGAGCGCGTTCCCCGCGCTGAACATCATCGTCGTCTTCCTGCTGTCGGGGCTCATCGCCGCGTGTGTCGGTCTCGTGTTCGGGGTGCCGAGTCTCCGGATCAAGGGGTTCTACCTGGCCGTGGCGACGCTGGCCTCGCAGTTCTTTCTCATCTGGCTCTTCAACAAGGTCGGCTGGTTCGTGAACTATGCCCCGTCCGGCACCATCACGGCGCCGCCGCGGACCGTCCTCGGCGTGATGGTCACCGGCCCCCAGTCGACGGCCGCCGTGCGCTATCTCGTCGCCCTCGCCTTCGTCGCCGTCTTCGCGCTGGTGGCCAAGAACCTGGTGCGGGGGCGGGTGGGCCGGTCGTGGATGGCGATTCGCGACCGTGACATCGCCGCCGAGATCATCGGGGTCAGGCCGTTCCGGACGAAGCTCCTGGCCTTCGGGATCAGCTCCTTCTACTGCGGGCTGGCGGGGGCCGAGTTCGTGTTCCTTTACCTCGGCAGCGCCGAGACCCTGGCCTTCGACATCGGCCTGTCGTTCCTCGTGCTGTTCATGGTGATCATCGGTGGGCTGGGCAGCGTGCTCGGATCGTTCCTGGGGGCGGCGTTCATCGTGCTGGTGCCGATCTTCCTCACCAACGTGCCCCACGCGATCGGCCTCAACCTGCCCGTCGCGCTCCAGAAGCAGATCGAGCTGATGGTCTTCGGCGGGCTCATCCTCTTCTTCCTGATCGTGGAGCCGCACGGGCTCGCGCGACTCTGGCAGATCGCCAAGGAAAAGCTCCGTCTGTGGCCGTTTCCACACTAACTCGAGGAGGATACGCATGAGAGCGAAGCACCTTCTGATCGCCGCGCTGGCGGTCGTCGCGACGGCCGGCCCGCTGGCCCTGGCCGCCCTCGCGCAGGACAAGTCGATCTTCTTTCCGTCGCTGGTCTATCGGACCGGCCCCTACGCGCCCAGTGGCATCCCCATCGCCAATGGCGCGAGCGACTATCTCAACCTCCTCAACGAGCGCGACGGCGGCATCAACGGCGTCAAGATCGTCTTCGAGGAGTGCGAGACCCAGTACGACACCAAGCAGGGGGTCGAGTGCTACGAGCGCCTGAAGGGCAAGGGCCCCGTCCTCGTCAACCCCTACAGCACGGGCATCACCTACCAGCTGATCCCCAAGGCGCCCGTGGACAAGGTCGTGATCCACTCGATGGGTTACGGCATGACCGCGTCCGCCGACGGCCGCTGGTTTCCGTGGGTCTTCAACTTCCCGATGACGTACTGGAGCCAGGCCTCCGCCTTCGTCAAGTACGTGGGCGCGCAGGAAGGCGGGATGGACAAGCTCAAGGGCAAGAAGATCGTCCACGTCTTCCACAACAGCCCGTACGGCAAGGAAGCCAACCCGACGCTGGAGACCCTGGCCAAGCAGCTCGGCTTCGAGCTGACGATGCTCGCCGTCGACCATCCCGGCCAGGAGCAGAAGTCGACGTGGCTGCAGGTCCGGCGCATCAACCCGAACTGGATCTACATCTCCGGCTGGGGCGTCATGAACCAGGTCGCGGTCAAGGAGGCGGCGTCCATCAACTTCCCCATGGACCACGTGGTCGGCAACTGGTGGACGGGCACCGAGGCCGACGTGATCCCGGCCGGCGACGGGGCCAAGGGGTACAAGTCGATGACGTTCCACGCGCCCGGCCACAACTTCAAGGTGCACCAGGACATCCTCAAGCTCGTCTACGACAAGGGCAGGGGCGCCGGCAAGAAGGAAGCCGTCGGCGAGGTGCTCTACAACCGCATGGTCATCAACGCCATGCTGGACACCGAGGCCATGCGCACCGCGATGGGCAAGTTCGGCAACAAGGCGCCCACCGCCGAAGAGGTCCGCTGGGGCATGGAGAATCTCAACCTCACCGACCAGCGGCTCGAGCAGCTCGGCATGAAGGGGTTGCTGCGACCGCTGAAGGTCAGCTGCGAGAACCACGAGGGCAACGGTCTGGCCGCCGTCCAGCAGTGGGACGGCAAGCAGTGGAAGATCGTCTCCGACTGGATCGAGCCGATGCGGGACGTCGTGCGCCCGAAGCTCGAGGAGGCCGCGGTGGCCGAGGCCGGCAAGCTCGGGTACACCAAGCGCGACTGCGCCAAGGAGAAGTGAGCGGGTGAGCGCCGGGAACGGGGCGTCCGGACCGCCGCTGCTGACGGTCAACAACGTCGAGGTGATCTACGACCACGTGATCCTCGTGTTGAAGGGCGTCTCCCTCACGGTTCCCGAGGGGGGCATCGTCGCCCTCCTCGGGGCCAACGGCGCCGGCAAGTCCACCACGCTCAAGGCCATCTCCGGGCTGCTGCGCACGGAGCGTGGTGATGTCACCAAGGGCAGCATCGAGTTCGAGGGCACGCCGCTGCATCGCCACGACCCCTCGGAGGTCGTGCGGCGGGGCGTGGTGCAGGTGATGGAGGGCCGCCACGTGTTCGAGCACCTGACCGTCGAGGAGAACCTCCTCACCGGCGGCTACACGCGACGCAATGGCGACTCGCTGCGGCGCGACCTCGACCTGGTCTACACGTACTTCCCGCGGCTGACCCAGCGACGCTCCGTCCGGGCCGGCTACATCTCGGGCGGTGAGCAGCAGATGCTCGCCATCGGCCGCGCGCTGATGGCGCGGCCCAAGCTCATGCTGCTGGACGAGCCGTCGATGGGGCTGGCGCCCATGCTCGTGCAGGAGATCTTCGAGATCGTGAGCCGGCTGAACCGCGAGGAGCGCGTGGCGGTGCTGCTGGCGGAGCAGAACGCCACCATCGCGCTCCGGTTCGCGCAGCACGGCTACGTGATGGAGAACGGCCGCATCGTGCTCGACGGCGACGCCAAGACCATCGCCGACAACGAGGACATCAAGGAGTTCTACCTCGGCCTCTCCGGGGTCGGCCAGCGCAAGAGCTACCGCGACGTGAAGCACTACAAAAGGCGCAAGCGATGGCTGTCGTGAGCCAGCTCGACATCCGGGAGGTCTCGCGCTCGTTCGGGGGCGTGCAGGCCGTCACGCGCGTGAGCCTGGAGGTGCCGCGGGGGGAGCTCTTGTCGGTCATCGGGCCGAACGGGGCGGGCAAGACGACCCTGCTCAACATGATCAGCGGCTTCTACCATCCCGACCGCGGGCGGATCACGCTCGACGGCCGGGACGTGACCGACCATGCTCCGAGCCGCATCGCCGCCCTCGGCGTCGCCCGCACGTTCCAGAACATCGCGCTCTTCAGCGGCATGACGGTGCTCGACAACCTGATGCTCGGTCGCCACGTCCACATGCGGTCGGGCGTGGTCGCGTCGTTCGTGTACTGGGGGCTGGCCCAGAAGGAGGAAGTGACCCATCGCCGGCGCGTCGAGGACATCATCGATTTCCTGAAGATCCAGGACCTGCGCCGACGACCCACGGGCTCGCTCGCCTATGGCCTGCGCAAGCGGGTGGAGCTCGGCCGGGCCCTCGCCCTCGATCCCAAGATCCTCCTCCTCGACGAGCCGATGGGCGGCATGAACCAGGAGGAGAAGGAGGACATGGCCCGCTTCATCCTCGACGTCAACGAGGAGTGGGGCACCACCATCATCCTGATCGAGCACGACATGGGCGTGGTCATGGACATCTCGGATCGCATCGCCGTGCTCGACATGGGTCAGAAGATCGCCGAGGGCACGCCCGACGAGGTCCGCGCGAACCCGCTCGTCATCAAGGCGTATCTGGGAGAGGCCAAGCCCGCTCCCACCGGAGGCTCCCGTGACTGACGCGCTCACGACTCCTCGCCTGCTCCAGCGCACCGCCCGCCAGCACCCCGCGCGCGCGGCCATCCGCGAGAAGGATCGCGGAATCTGGCAATCGTACACGTGGCGCGAGTACCAGGACCACGTCCGCGACTTCGCGCTCGGGCTGGCCGCGCTGGGGTTCACGCGCGGCGACCGGCTCTCCGTGATCGGCGACAACCGTCCGCGCCTGTACTGGGCCCAAATGGCCGCCCAGTGCCTCGGCGGCGCGTCCGTGCCCGTCTACCAGGACTCGATCGCCAAGGAGCTCGCGTACGTCTGGAACCACGCCGACGTGTCGGTGATCGTGGCCGAGGACCAGGAGCAGGTCGACAAGGTGCAGGCCCTCAAGGCCGAGCTCCCGACCGTCCGCCACGTCATCTACGACGACCCGCGCGGGCTCACGCAGTATCGCGTCGACTGGCTCCGCTCCTTCGCCGAGGTGGAAGAGCTCGGGCGCGAGTTCGGCCGGACGCATCCCGGGTTCTTCGAGGCCGAGATCGACAAGGGCGTGCCCGACGACCTCGCCTTCGTCTGCTACACGTCGGGCACGACGGGTAGCCCCAAGGGCGCGATGATCACGCACGCCAACGCCATCGAGACGGCGGCCATGGCGGCGCGCAGCGAGGATTTCCGGGTCGACGACGACTATCTGGCCTACCTGCCGATGGCGTGGGTGGGCGACGCCTTCTACACGCTGATCATGAGCCTCTACGTCGGGTTCGCCTGCAACTGTCCGGAGAGTCCGGAGACGGTGCAGCGCGATCTGCGCGAGCTCGGGCCGACGCTGCTGCTGGCCCCGCCGCGGATCTGGGAGAACATGCTCACCGGCGTCCTCGTCCGCGCGGCCGATGCGACGCCACTGAAGCGTCGCGTGTTCGAGCGGTCCCGCCGGGTGGCCGAGCAGGTGGAGATCCTGCGCGCCGACGGCAAGCCGGTGCCCGCGGGACTGCGCCTGGCGTATGCCCTCGGCGAGTTCTTCGTCTACGGCCCGGTGCGCGATCAGCTCGGACTCCTGCGGACGCGCTGGGCGCTCACGGGGGGCTCGCCGCTCGGCCCCGACACTTTCCGCTTCTTCCGGGCCATCGGCGTGAACTTGAAGCAGGTCTACGG
>WNGA01001886.1_pt1 | contig 41074 bp, 35 predicted proteins | sample 5400061 | NCBI WGS metagenome assembly WNGA01 (sample SAMN13153366, study PRJNA577476) | soil metagenome | isolation source: 100 cm soil or saprolite under grassland replicate 2 | place: USA:California | collected 2016-06-15 | reverse complement strand
CGAGGCTTTTCGGCCCGCCCATCTTCTGCTTCGGCGCCGAGTAATAGACGATGCCCTGATAATCAATCGGCGCATGATGCACCTTTGGCCACGTCGGTTCCTTCATTGTGAGCCAATGCCGATACGCCTTGAGCCGCCAGTCGGTCAGCCACTCCGGTTCGTTCTTTTTGAGCGAGATGAGCCGGATGATCTCCTCATTCAATCCAGGCGGCGCCGCATCGGCTTCGACGTCTGTGTAGAACCCGTATTTGTATTCCTGTTTAACCAGGCCTTCAATGGTTTCAGTTGCCGTGCTCATGTGAGTTCGCAAACCGTCAAAACGTTCGTTCGTTAAAGCGTTGAACCGTTGAATCGCTAAACCGGACTCGCCCGGTTACTTGTTCCGGGAAGCGCAAACCGGACAAAGGCCGCGGATGGACAGCTCCCAATGGATCGCCTTGAATCCCCGCGGCATCGGAACTTCCGGCCCGGTGCGCGTCAGATCGATATCGTAAACACCGCCGCAGCTTTCGCAGTAAAAGTGGCAATGCTCGTGCATGTTCGGGCAAAAACGCATGGCGCCCCGATCCAGATTCACCTGCTTGACCAGCCCGCACTTGACCAGCGCGGTCAGGCAATTATACACCGTCGCCATCGAGATGTCGGGCATCACCTTCTTGGCGCGCATGAAAACCTGTTCGGCGGTCGGGTGGTCGCGCTCCCGGAGCAATACGTTATATACCTGCTCCCGCTGCGGCGTGAAACGAAAACCGCTCGTCGCCAGCCGCTCGTTGATCCGCGGCATTTTCTTCTCGACCGAAGTCATGACCTGGGCAATCTACCCAAGGGTTCGGTGGTGTCAATAGTTAGAATAATTCTAAATCTCAACCCATCGAACCCACGCCTTGAAACAACACGTTCACCAGCCAATTGTTATGACTGGTCCCCTGTTGATCGGCAAGGCCTTTGAACGCGTGGCTCGAATGGGCACCCGTAAGGCAACCCCACCGCAACACCGGGACAGATACCCGTTCCAACCCGCACTCCGGCCATAACGTCTCGACTGAACGAGAACACAGCGCTCCATGCAAAAGCCCAGTGTCACACCCTTCCGTATCCTCGGCGTGGTGCACGTCATTGTCGGCCTCCTGCTGCGGCCGCTCATCATGATCTTTAAGGCGACGATGGGCGTGCGGCCATCGGTGTAGAGCGACGCCGCGCTTGCACATCGGGCGGGAGCCGCTAGACTTCGCCGCCGTGTCCTGGAAGGTCCTCATAACGGCTCGAACCATGAATGACGTCGGCGCGGCCGCCTTGCAATTGCTGCGCGACGCCGGTTGCGAACTGAGGCTTCCCCCAAAGCCCGGCCCCTGCCCCGCCGAGGAATTGCTGACACTGCTGCCGGACATGGACGCCGTGCTGGCCAGCCCGGACAAGTTCACCGAAGGTGTGCTCTCTTCGGTTGCTGCCGCTGGACTGAAAATCATCTCCCGCTGGGGCGTAGGCTACGATGCCATTGACGTTCCCGCGGCGACCCGGGCGGGCATCGTGGTCGCCTACACCCCCGGGTTGCTCGACGAAACCGTCGCGGATTTTGCCTTCGCCCTGCTGCTCGCGCTCGCCCGCCGCGTGCACATCGGCCATCTGGACATGACCCACGCGGTCTGGCGCGGCGTTTGGGGTAATGATGTGTTCGGTAAAACACTCGGCATTCTCGGTTGCGGACGAATCGGCCGGGCTGTCGCGCGCCGCGCGACGGGCTTCAACATGCGCCTGAAGGCGCACGATATACAACCCAACGCCGAAGCCGAAAAGCTCGGCGTGCAGTTCGTCCCGCTGGACGAACTCCTGGCCGAGAGCGATTTCCTTTCGCTGCATGCGGCCTTGACGCCCAAAAATCGCGGTCTGATTGGAGAAACACAGTTACGCAGGATGAAGAAAACTGCCTTCCTCATCAACACCGCGCGAGGCGCGCTTGTCGATGAGGACGCACTGGCGCGGGCGCTGCAGGAAGGCTGGATCGCCGGCGCGGCGCTGGACGCCTTCGTCGTTGAGCCGCTGCCTGCCGACCATACCCTGCGCAAGGCGCCGAACGTATTGCTGACGCCGCATCTGGCCTCGTTCGCCCGCGAGACCGGAGAACGCGTCAGCCTGGCAGCTACCCAGGCCATTATCGATCTGATGCGCGGCCGGCGACCGCGGTTTGCGGTGAACCCGGAAGTTTACGAGTCTCCCGCCCTGCGAGTGAAACTCAAATGAAACGGTCGTGAATGGAGTGATGAAGTGACGGAGTGATGGCGAAATGAAACCTGGACCCCGGCACTCCCCTGCTCCAACACTCCAATCCTCAAATTCGCTTATATGAAACAAAATCTTGCCCGCGCCAAACTGAAGCGCGGCGAGCCGAGCGTGGGCACATGGCTGACGCTGCCCGATCCGGTATCGGCCCGCCTGATGGCACGCGTTGGTTTCGACTGGCTCACCGTCGAACTGGAACACACGCCGGTGAACTTTGAGACCGCCGCGCAAAGTTTCGCCGTCATTGCCGGAAGCGGGTGTGTGCCCCTGGCGCGCGTGCCGTGGAACACGGGCGAAAACATCAAACGCGTCCTCGACACCGGCGCCTGGGGCATCGTCGTGCCCATGGTCAATTCACCGGCGGAAGCCGAGGCGGCCGTCCGCGCCGCCCGTTACCAGCCCCTCGGCGAGCGTTCGATCGGCGGTCAATTGCACGCGGCCAGTTTCGACACCGATTCCGCGACCTATTATGCCCGCGCCAACGATGAAATCCTCGTGGTGCTCATGGCCGAGCACATCAAAGCCATTGAAGCCGCTGAGGAGATTATCCGTGTGCCGGGCATCGACGTGATTTTTGTCGGGCCGAACGACCTGCACAATTCGATGGGGAGAAAGCCAATGTTCGACAGCGACGACAAAGGGTTCACCGACGCCGTCGCGCACATTTTAAAGACGGCAAAAAGGCACGGTGTGGCGCCAGGGATTCATGTCCTCGATGCCGCAGCGGCCCAACGACGGATCGCCGAAGGTTTCCAGTTCATCGCCATCACCAGCGAGGCCGGCATGATGCTGGCGAAGGCCCAGGAGATTGCCGCCAGGCTCAGCCTCGGCCCCGGGAAGACCGTGGCGAAATATTGATTCGTCCTGCTCGGAATCGGCGAAGGCCTCCATTAAAGCGCTAATCTTTACTGAGGAGTCGTTTGGATATGCTACACTGCGCGTCCTTCGAATGCGTGCTTCCCCCTCACCCTGACCCTCTCCCTCAGGGAGAGGGAACAACATCCGAAGATTCGTTTTGCTCAACGACAGCGCCACACACCCTGCGCTCGGATATCCCAGCAACCAGAGGACGATTCTCCCTCTCCCCTGGGGAGAGGGCCGGGGTGAGGGGAAACAGAACGTAGCCTACCCTACGGACCTATCTGTAAATAATGACCATGAAAATTGTCGTGCTTGATGGATATACCCTCAACCCCGGCGATTTGAGCTGGAACGAACTCAAGTCCCTCGGCGAGTGTGGAATCTACGATCGATCGCCACCGGACGACGTCGTTCCGCGGGCGGGTGACGCCGAGATTGTGCTCACCAACAAAACTGTTCTCACCCGGGATCAAATCCAAAACCTGCCGAGACTGAAATATATCGGTGTGCTCGCGACCGGTTACAACATCGTGGACGTGGCGGCCGCGCGCGAACGGAATGTTCCGGTCACGAACGTTCCGAGCTATGGCACCCGGTCCGTTGCCCAGCATACGTTTGCCCTTTTGCTCGAATTGACCCAGCACGTCGGCCACCACGCGCGGACGGTTCGAGACGGGTGTTGGACGAAATCTCCGGACTTCTGTTACTGGGACCATCCGCTCGTCGAGCTCCACAACCTGACCCTTGGCATCGTCGGCTTCGGGCGCATCGGGACGGCGGTCGGCGAAATCGCGAGCGCTTTTGGCATGAAAGTGCTGGCCTCGAGGGCCACGCGGCATTCATCACCGTCGGCCATTCATTTCGTTGATCTCGAAACCCTGTTCCGCCAAAGCGACGTCGTCAGCCTCCACTGCCCGCTCACGCCACAGACGAGGAACCTGGTCAACCCGGAGCGCCTGGCAACGATGAAGCCGACGGCGTTTCTGCTCAACACCAGCCGCGGGCCATTGATCGATGAACCGGCTCTGGCTGAGGCGTTGAATTCCGGGCGAATCGCGGGCGCCGCAGTCGATGTTCTCTCGGTCGAACCGCCAACTGCGGACAATCCGCTGTTACGTGCGAAGAATTGCCTCATCACACCGCACATCGCCTGGGCCACGCGCGCGGCCCGTTCGCGCCTCATGCAAATCGCCGTTGCCAACGTCCGGGAATTCTTGAATGGCAGACTTCAGAACGTCGTGAATTGAAGTTCATTTGTGGTTCACCCGTCGCTTCCAGGTTCAATGCGGTTTGAACGGTAAAACAATAGATAGAAGAAGGCAGGTCAACAATCCCACGACACTGTTCACCGTCACCACCACGGTCCAGCTTTTAAGCGTCTCTTTCTCGGTAAATCCGCTGAGCCGTCCGACGACCCAAAAGCCGCTGTCGTTCATCCACGAAAGAAGCATCGCACCAAAGCCGATGGCCATGAAAATGTAAACCGGATGATACGGCAGCGGCGCATTGCTCATCATCGGGTAAATCATGGCCGCGGTGGTCAACATGGCCACCGTGGCTGAACCTTGCGCGACACGAATGACCGCGGCGACGAGCCACGAAAGGAATATCAGGTTGATCCCGCGCCCGGCGACCGCTGCCTGGATGGCATCCCCGACCCCGGCGTTTTTCAACATCAAACCGAACGCGCCGCCCGCGCTGGTGATGAGAATGATCACACCGGCGGTCTCGAACGGCGGTCCGATCAGCTCGTTCACCCTCGTGAGCGACAAGCCCTTCTGCCGCACGAGCAGCCCCATGGCGATGAGCGCCCCAATCAACAGCGCGATGTTCCGATTGCCGATGAAGCCCACCCAATGATACAGCGCCGGATAATTCTCCTTCACTCCTTTGATCGCGGCCAAGGCCGACGCCAGCGAAATCAGGAAGATCGGCAGGATGACGGGTGTGATCGACGCGAGAAACGACGGCAACTCCGCTTCCGGCTTGTTCACGATGCTCTTCAAATCTTCAAGCGGCGCGCCGGGCGTCTCCCGCAAGGGCACGTCGAAGCTGCGATTCAGCCATTTCACCGCGAACCAGGAGGCGATGGTGGGTACCATGCCCACAATAATGCCGGCGATGATCGTAAGGCCCAGATCGATCCTGAGTGTTTCCGCCATCGCCAGCGGTCCCGGGTGCGGCGCGATCAGCGAATGCGTCACCGTGCCGCCGCAGCAAATGGCCATCACATAAAGCAGGTAATCCTTGCCCGTGCGAACGCGCATCGCCCGCGCCAGGGGCAGCAGCAGCATGAAAAAAGTGTCAAAAAAAATCGGGATGGAGAGGAAGTAACTGCTTGCGGCGATGGCGGCCCCGGCCCGCTTTTCGCCAAAGGCGGCAATGAATCGACGAACGACCTTGTCCGCCGCGCCGCTTTCCATCAGGCACATGCCAATGACTGAGGCCAACGCGATCACGACGCCGATCTTGCCCGCCGTGGAACCGAATTCGGCGGTGGTCAATTCCACGGCCTGAATCCAATGGCTGCGTTCCTTGTCCGGATCGTTGGGCATCGTTCCGTATTCGCCCGGGAGTTTTTCCGCGAGCAGGCCGGCCAGAATCGCAGCCAGAATCAAGGCCAGAAACGCGTGCACGCGCAGGGTTGTAATCAGGATGATGATCGCCGCCAGACTGATGATCAAAACGGCAAATGGCCAAAAAACGGAAGTGGCTCCGGCCATCAATGCCAAAACATGCGCGTCCATTGGATTGGTGAGAATTGACTGGCGTTAAGTCCTACAAAAAAGGGCAGCCGGGTCAAGGTTTGTCCGAATTTGCGAGAGGTCACCGGCGCCGGCCGCCAGAAGGCTCGCTCCCTGGCGCTTGAACAGTCTGTCAATTTCGCACAGCGCGGCTCTCTGAGCCGCAGCAGCGCCGCAGGCATAACAGGTCTCGGGTCGCACGATACCCTGTTCGCAGGCGAACATGCTGCGGGTCACAGACGTAGGAGAACGGCGCGCCACCCCGCGTAGTGGCACGGGCGTGACGCCCGTGCCACTAACCCCGGCAATGCGCCAGGCCACCGCGTGGCGAAATCACCGGCAAGCTACGTACAATAAAACAGGAGGAACCAGGTTCCTCCTGATCTTTGACCGCCGCACTGATCGAATAATTATTTCCGCGCGCCCTCCGCCGCCTTCTCGGACCGCGCCATTTCCGCCGACCCTTCAGCCGGCGCGATGCGGGTGACCACATTTACGCCATCGACCTCGTCGTAGCTGAAGGCGAGCTTTTGTCCCAGCCGCAGATCGCTCAGCGAAGCGTTTTGTTTGCCGTTGACCACAATCCTGCAGTTGTCCGCCAGATTGAACTTCTTGTCACCGACGAAGCGCTTGGCCTTCACCGTTCGCGCCGAGGCGTCAATGGCGTCCAGCGTGCCGACAAACGCGGCGCTGGTCTGTTCAATTTGCCGGGCCACGGACGAATCGTTCGGCGTTTCATAAATCACGGTGACGGCATGGCCCGCTTTCACATCACCCAACGATCCTGTTTTGTCGTCTTTGAGAACGACCTGGCAATCGCCAGGGATGGTGAATGACCTGCTGAACACTCCCCGGCTGACGCGCAGGATGTGCCTGGCCGCATCGACAGATTGGACCGAACCGGTGTAGAGCAATTTCTCCTGGGCGATCCGGTTGGCTACCAGCACGCCGCTGGCGTCTTTGTACGCCACGTTCACCTTCTGCCCGGGACGCAAGTCGCTCAGCGCGGCCTCCTTTTTGTCACCCGCAATGACGGCGCAATTATCGGCAATGTTGAAGGTTTTGTTGAACAGAAGCCCCTTCACGGTCACCGTCTTCTCCTTCGCGTCCATCGAGGCGATCACTCCCGAGTAGCTTTTCTGGTTTGCGGCCGGGTAACTTTTTTCGTTTCCTTTCGCGCCCGGTTGCTCATCGGCGAACGCGGAGAGCGTGCCGGCCGACAGCAGAACCGGGACACAAAAGATACAGATAGTATGCAAGGTTGTCGTTTTCATACAAACCTTTAGATAGCGGGACGGGATGAACGTTCAATCAGAAGTCCACTTCGAACGTCTGGCGGGTGAGGTATGCTCGGAGGAAAGCGTGACGTTGTTGGAGCTGTCGGGATCCGGCAACGCACGGGCGGCCAGCGCGACCGCGGCGCGTTCAAACAGCGCCGCCAGCGATTGCTTCGGGCAGGGCACCGACCCTCAGCGTTGCACGCGCGCGCCGCCGCCTTTCATCAATTTTTCGACTTCGTCCTTCGACGCCATCGAGGTGTCCCCCGGCGTGGTCATGGCCAACGCGCCGTGCGCTGCGCCGTAATCGACCGCCTTCTGCGGGTCGCCCGTGGTCACGAGGCCGTAGATGAAGCCCGAGGCGAAACTATCGCCGCCGCCGACGCGATCGAGAATTTCGAGGTCGGGATATTTCCGGCTCTGGTAAAACTTGCCGCCCATCCACGCGATGGCCGCCCAATCGTTGATCGTCGCCGTCCTGGCGGCGCGCAGGGTCGTGGCCGTGGCCTTGAAGTTCGGGTACTCCTTGACCGCCGTCTCGATCATCTTTTGGAACGCCGTCACGTCAATGTGGAGCAGGTGTTCATCGGCGCCCTCGACCTTGAAACCAAGACAGGCCGTGAAGTCCTCCTCGTTGCCGATCATCACGTCCACGTACTTGGCGATCTCCCGATTGACCTCTTGCGCGCGCTTGTGACCGCCAATGCTCTTCCAGAGCGAGGGGCGGTAGTTGAGATCGTAGGAAACGATGGTGCCGTACTGCTGCGCCTTCTTCACGCACTCGACTACGAGCTGCGGCGCGGTATCGCTGAGCGCCGCGAAGATGCCGCCGGTGTGCAGCCAACGCGCGCCGAGTTTGCCGAAGATGTGGTCCCAATCAAAGTCACCGGGCTTGAGCTGGCTCGCCGCCGTGTGACCGCGGTCCGGAATGCCCACCGCGCCGCGCACGCCGTAGCCGCGCTCGGTGAAATTGAGGCCGTTTCGAACCACACGACCGACGCCGTCAAACGGCACCCATTTGACAAACTCCGTATCCACACCGCCCTGTAAAATGAAATCTTCGATGAGCCGGCCGACGTCGTTGTCGGCGAATGCGGTGGCGACGCCCGTCTTGAACCCGAAACAACGACGCAGCCCGCGGGCGACATTGTATTCGCCGCCGCCTTCCCAGACTTTGAATTCGCGGGCGCAGCGGACACGGCCTTCGCCGGGGTCGAGCCGAAGCATGATTTCTCCCAGCGCGATCATGTCGTATTTGCAGGAGCTGGCGGGTTTCACGTTCAAAGCAGTCATGTTCAGTTGTTCCGTTAAATGGTTGAAACGTTGCACGGTTACTCCGGTCGAAGCAGATTTCGCGTCGCACCGCCGCGCCGAATCCTGCCCGGCCTCAGGCGGTTCAACCGGCGTGAAGGAAAAATCCGGCCTTCAACGGGCGGCCAGATTGTTAAAACCGTCTCCGAAACTCAACACATTTTCCCACCGCCTTGGCAACCGAAAGAGTCGTGAACCTCCGCTCTCCATGAACCGGCAGGTAGTGGCGGGGCGTCCCGCCCGTGAGCTCGGCAATGCGGGCGAGACGCCCGCGCCACTATTTCGCCGCACCGGTTCATGGTCCCAATGCAGGCGAAAAAGGGGGCTACCCATGAACCGTACAAAGCGCTCGGACAGATTCGTGTCGCATATGCGACACGAAACTGTCCAATCGGGTTCGTGGTCCCAATGCGCGACGAAAAAGTCGTGAGGGCTCTCCATGAACCGTACGATGCCTTGCTTGTAAATGAACAAGTTACGTATCCTGGGTTCATGGCCTCAACTTCCCAATGCGCGACGAAAAAGTCGTGAGGGCTCTCCATGAACCGTACGATGCCTTGCTTGTAAATGAACAAGTTACGTATCCTGGGTTCATGGCCTCAACTCACGTCAAAATTTTGGAGGTGTTCCCTTTCCATGAACCTCCCCTCTCCCGTCCTGCCGCCTTCGCCAGGGCTACGGTGGATAAGTCGGGCATTCTCTTCCCGCAGTCCGGCGAAGACGAAACCAACTGGAAGCGAACGTTGAACTCGAACGTCGAACATTGAACATTGAACGAACAGGGGGAGAGGGATGGGTAAGGGAGCCCCTCGCAGGTTTAAGGGGCAATACGTGCACAAAGCTCTGCCACCGCTCCTTCGACGCCCGGCCGTTTCCTCGCCGGTCCAGGCCTGCCCGCCATCAGCCCTTGAGTCCAACGAAGAGCAGGACCAGATCAATCACGAAAAGCAACACGATCGTCGCTTCGAGCATCAGCATCCAGCGGTTGGTCTGGTCGTGCTGAAGCAGTTGGTAAAGGTTGTCCAGTGTCTTGAGTTTTTCGTCAATGGTCCGGTGCCAGTCCGCCAGGTGGAACCGGGCGGAAATATTCTCGTAGATCCGTGCCAGGTGCCAATCGCCGAAAAACTTGGTGATATTGGACAGTTCATCACTTAAGCGCGCCAGGTCCACGCGGATTTCCCGAAGCTCGCGCAACACGTCGCCCCGACGCCGCAATGGTTGCTCGCCCAGATCGCGATACGAGCGCTCCAACGCGTCATCCAGGATGCGGTCGTAAGCCTCCAACTCCGCCAACTGGAGATTGGCCAACTCCATGACATAGAGTGTTTCGGCGAAATTCTGCGGTTCGTCGATAATCAACGCGGCGTCCCAGTCGATGACAACCAGATCGTGTTCGTAATAGCTGAGGTAGCGTCCGGTCGATTCATCGGCCTCCTGTCTGGAAAGATGGCCGATATCCGGCTCCTGCGTCAACAGCGAAGCGACCTCGCGGCGGTGCATGGTGAGCCAATCCTCGGCGCTCAGCGACGCCCCCTCTCTGGTGTGTAACGGTGATTCGATGCAGAAGATCGTGTAGGCCTCCTCCTCGGCCAACTGCGCGATAGGCCGCACCAGGTAAGGCGACAATTCGCGACACACTTCCTCGGCCAGGTGGCGTACTTCGTGGTGCAACGCGCCATTGCTGAACTGCAGATCATGATAGACAACCAGGTCCTCGATCCGCGCGACATCGAACGGCACGCGCACCGTGATGCTGAGGGCGCCCACCGGCAACAGTTTGACGACCCGTTCCAGGCGCAGGGGACCGCCCGGACCGATGCGTTCCAGCGGCGGCAGACGGACCATCTGGGGCCGATAAAAGAAAAGCTGCTTGGGACTGCGCTTGCTGGCGTCCACGGAAAACTGCGCCAGCGGATGGCCCAGCAGTTCCCTGACCGGCAACCGCGCCATTTCGTAGGCCACGTCGAAGGCGTAAAGGTAAACCACTTCACCGGTGTACCGCTTCACGGAATCCGACACCTCTATGCGGGCTGATTTCTCCGGATATCGAACGAGCGAGACCATAAGAATGATCCAAATTACGCCATGACCCGAAAAGTGTCCATCCGGCGAGGCAAATCGTTGCGGTCGCACCGGTTGAAACGCTGCTCAATCGGGAGTCCCGCGCCGGGTTTTCGGCTTGCAACCGGCCGCGGGCGGCAGACCATCTCACCGGGGCGGAAGCGCGTCATACGATTCACAGAACGGTCCTGCGAACCGGCACGACTGTTTATGCAACGTCCATTCAAACCTTGATCGCCTCCGCCAAAACGCGGCTGAAACACCGAACCAAAGGCCTGTTATGCCAGCCCAAGCCTCCCAGGTCGTCGATTGCATCGAAAGATTGCTCGACGAAAAGATCCGACTGGAAGCGATCAATGCAAAACGCGACGAGTTGTTGAAGAGAAATGTCAGCAAAGACCTGATCAACTCAGGAATCGAGGACTCCAGACGCAAAATCGCCAAGGTGAAGGCAGAGTTGACCAGCCTGATTCAGCAGATGGACCAGAAATAGAGTCGTGCTCGACTACCGGGGACAATTGTCCCACGCGGTGACATGACTCCGCCTTCGGGCCACCGGCGGATTGCCTGGGCAGGCCACCGTGCTTCCATGGCAGGCGATTTGCTTGATACAAAACAGGCTGCACGAATACGTGGCGTTCGTATCAAAACAGGACATTGCGGCCGGTCGCCTGTTCTGTTTCAGCCACACCGGGCCGAATCAGGGACAACCCAAAAGGGTCTCGGTTCAGCGCGGGAAAAAGCCCGAAGACGCAAGTTATTTTATGACGTTACAACAATCCGAACAGATCATTCGCGAATATCAACAAGTCTTGTCGGACGACACAAAGCGAGGAAGCCGACGCGATCCTTCTTTGTTGCCTGCTTCCAAAGAACGGATAATGAAGGCCATTAAACTGGCGATCGCGCAGCTTTTCTTGCTCAATTCCCACACGAACGAAGATCTGATCAAGCCGCTGACCAACGCGGCCATGTTCCTCGACAGTTTTAACGAGCTGCCGCTCGAGACCTCGGAGTATATCGAATCGATGCATCGCCGGCGCCGGGAAATAGACTCCTATTATGTCGAATTAATCCGGATAGACCGTACCGATTCTTTCTACTGGCAGCGCGTTTTCAACATGATCGGCATCGGTTCGGAGACCAGAAAAACCTCTTTCCTGGACGGAATGAGGCAGCGGTTGGGGATCGGCTCCCGGGGCGGATTGGCCGAAGTTGAAGCGCTTAATGGCCGACGCCCGGTCGGCCGCCTGACGATCGATTAACTTTCGCACCTGCCAGGCGACTCGCTACTTCCCGGCAAACCTCCGGAGCCGCGTTCGGGTGGCCAAGTCCTCTGGCCGCGCGGGCCATTTCCTTGAGCTTCTGCGAGCCGATCAATTGCTCGATCCGGAACGGCATGTCTTCGATTCGATTTACCTTCGCCGCCGCGCCGCGTTCGAGCAGAAAGTCGCTGTTGGCCGCTTCCTGTCCGGGAATGGGATTGAGGATGAACAAGGGCTTGCCGGTCGCCAGCGCCTCCGAGGTCGTCAATCCTCCCGGCTTCGTAACAATCAAATCAGCCACCGCCATCAGTTCGTGCATGTTCGTGACGAATCCAAGCACGCGCGTCGGATGCCGATAATCCACGCAAGCCAGTTCGCGACGCAATTTCTCATTCCGCCCGGCAACAACAATCGTTTGAAAATCGCGCCCGACCCGGTCGAGCGCTGAAAGAATTCCGGCCACCGGACCCATTCCGAATCCGCCGCCCAGCACGAGCAATACCGGCAAGTCATCGCGCAATCCGTAATTTTTCCGCACCGCACGCACCTCCGGGCCGCTCGAGAATTTCGCCGCTATGGGAATGCCGGTCACCACCACGTCTTCCGCCCTGGCCCCGCGCGCGACCAGGCTCGCTTTGGTTTCATCCGCCGCCACGCAATACAAGTCCACCGCCTGTTCCATCCAGAGCGCGTGCGCCTCGAAGTCCGTGACCACGCAGACGGTCAACGGATTGAAGCCTTTCCTCTCCAGATGGGCCATGATCTCGACCGGCAGGTAATGCGTGCAGATCACGGCGTCCGGCCGGAACGCCTGCAAATGCTTCACAAATTTCTTGTTGGTCCGCTCGGCGAACCCGCGCCGGAAACGCGCCACTTTTCGCAGCAACTTAGGGTTGTCCGTCTTCTTGAACACCATGCCCCATAATTCCGGGGCGTGTTCCACCAGTCGCACGTAGCCCTGGACATAGACCTTCCGCTGCAACCGCGAAACGAAATCGAGCAAATCCACCTTTTCAACCACATCGTCCGGCCGCGCCGCCCGCCACGCCTCCTCCAATGCGGCCGCCGCCTGCAAATGCCCCGCCCCCGCCGTCACCGTCGCGATCAAAATGCGCATGTTGAATGGATGGCCGCAGGTGTAGCCGACGGCCGCCGATGAGAACAGAAAATTCGTCCGCGACGCGTCCCCTGCCCCGCCTTGAGTGCTTCCCGTGATTTCCGACGCGCTCCCGGCCGCAAGTCTTCGGCCGACCGCCTCCGCTCATTCGGCCCGGGCCAACTCCACCTGCACCGCGTCGTCCGTGAGCGGTTTCGTATTCACTTTTACCGGCAAAAACTGCCTCAGGACGTCGACGTTCGTCAACGCATGCGGCGACAGCGGAAACGTCACCATCGAACCGCCGCCCGCCAACGCCATCGGCAGCAAAAGTTGATCGGCCAGGTGCTCTCCCACCGGCACTTCCGCCTCGACGTAACGCCGCGCTTCTTTGGCCAGCCGGCCGGCGACGACTTCCGCCTTCACGCCCAGTTCGCCGAAGCCCGCGAGCACTTCTGCCACGTTCGCACATTCGACCTCGACAAACACCACGTTCCCGGGTCCGGGCGATTTAACTTCTTCGATCCGCAGATCGCTCGCATCCAACCGCAAGTCCCGCTTCAACACTTTCAATTCCCGCTCCGCCACGTGGCGGGGCAGCCTGGCAACCAGGGCAACGGCGCGCAGGCGCAACACCGCGCCCCGTTCCGCGATGTCCAGACGATTCAAGCCGGCCGCCGGCTCGATCGTCACACGCATCTTGCCGCCGCCCGCCGGGTAAAAGCCGTGTCGATCCAGCTTCGCGCGGACTTTTGGTCCCATGCGATGGATCAGCGGCAGAAACGTATTCGCGATAAACTCAAATGGCGGCGCGAGCGGATTGTGCGTTCCTCCTTCCAGAATAAGCGCTGAAGATCCGGGCGCGATCATCAGCGCCGGCAGCACCGTCTGCAGCACCAGTGTGACACTCCCCGCGCTTCCAACGGAAAACGAGTAATCGCCCGGGGTCACAATCGTCGGGCGAAAACACAGTTCCGCCGAGTTGGCCGTTGCGCCCTCGACTTCCGCCTGACCGATGGTCCTCGCCGCATTGACCGCCGCCAGATGCTGGCGTTGCAGTCCCGGCTTGCTGCGATTGGCCCGAATCTTTTCGATGCGAAACGCCTGCCCTGTCGCCAGGGAAAGGCCGAGGGCCGTACGCAGAATCTGTCCGCCGCCTTCGCCAAACGAACCGTCAATTGTGATCATGGCCTGACAACGACCGTACGAATGACGTTCCGGTCGGTCCCCAAACCGGAAATCTGCACTTTGGATCCCCCTTCAGTGGTTATTAATTGGGCCTCGCCCCGCCGAGGCTCCACAGATGTTGCTCGGTGCGGATGAACATGCGGCCCAATGCCACCGCGGGTGTGGAATGACAAAGTTCATTGAGTGGATAGCGATGCAGCACGTTGAACGTGTCGCTCGCCTCCACAACGGCGAGTTCGCCGGAAGTCGAAACGCAGAACAACCGGCCGTCCACCCACACCGGCGAACCGAAATAGTTGCCGCCCACGCGTTCCTGATAGCGGGTGGCGCCGCTGGGCGCATCCAGACACGTCACGATACCGCCGTCGCTCCAGAGCCAGATCAGGTCGCCTGCCACCACGCCCGTGGGAACGTAAGGCGCGGACTTTTTCATCTGATACGTCAACTCGGTTTGCCGGCCCGCGGCGTTGCCGGCCCTTACGGCGGTGACGAAATTACCGCCGCCCCCGCTGCCGCACGTGCCGAGGATAATGTCGCCGGCAATGATCGGTGAACTGACGCAACGTTTGTCGAACGCCTGCTCATAGTCCCAGAGAATCTTCCCGGTACCCGGATCGACCGCGTAGAGGCCCTGACCCTGGCTGCTGAAGATGAGAGCAGGCTTGTCGTTCTTCGGTTCGTAAACGCAGGGCGTCGAGTAAGCCACCACCGCGCTGCGACGCGGCGTTTGCCAGAGCGTCTTCCCGGTCTTCGCGTCCACGGCCACAACAAAACTTTTGCCGCTGCGCGGACTGTCCTTCACGAATTTCGCGTCGTCCTGCTCGTTCCCGAGAATGATTCTGTCCCGGTAAACAATCGGCGAAGTGCCGCAACCATGCTGGCTGACGAAGGGACCAAAGTCACGCTGCCAGGCCCGTTTACCGTTATGATCGAGCGCGGTGAGCAGGTAGTGCTCCGGCTCGTTCCAGACCACGTAAACGCGCTCGGCATCCGCTGCGGGCGTGGACGAAGCGTAACTGTTGAACGGGTGGCGCGGGAATGGCGTCAGGGAAAAATCCCGGCGCCAGAGCAAGTGTCCGTCCTTCGCGCTCAGGCAGAGCACAGAAATGCCGCCGGATTTATCACCGTTGCTGGTGAGAAAAACCTTCTCTCCCCACAGGACCGGCGACGAGTGGCCGATGCCGGGCAGTTCGACCTTCCAGTTGATATCCGCGTCGCCGATTTTTGTGGGAATGGTTTTGGCGCGGCTGATCCCGGTGCCGTTTGGGCCGCGGAATCGGGGCCATTCCTGCGCCCGGGCCGCAGAGTGGAGCGCCCAACAAGCCAGTGCGGCGACGATGGGCATTGTGGCTGGCAACAATTTGATGCGTTTCATGTAAAAAGCGTTGAGTGACAAGGCGGCATTCTACCCATGTGCGGAATAAAGGAAAGAAACAGATGAGGGAGGCCAGCTCCGGCGCGGCTTCGCCGGCAGGACACTTGCTCTTTCGTTGCCCGGGTCACTTCCAGACGCCCAGCGATTTCAATTGCTCAACGGCTTGCCGCGTCCAATCCCGGTTCGCCGCCGGACTGGCCGGACTGGGGTGAAGGATTTTTCCGATCTTCAACGTCGTCCCGCCGAAGACGGCTTGTGCGCGTCTCCCGGCAAAATCGCCGATGCCAATCAACCATTCCGGCTCAAGGATCTCTGCGATACGTCGAAGCTGGAGATCGCAGGCGCAAAAAAGCGGCGCCGATTGCGCGATCGGCAGCTTGTCCGGCGTGAGATTGCGGCCGTCTGCGTCAAAAAACGCCAAGGGGCAGTAGTTGACCACGAAATGGTCCGCGAAAAAGTTCTCAGCGGAACCAAATCTTCCGGCAAACAGTCCCCACAACCGCCTGCCGCTGACTTCAGACCTTGGGCAGGCAAAACCCTGGACCGGTCGCTTGGGATGTTCGTGGCGCGGTTTGCCGATCGGCGCGTCGATCTTCATCCAGCCGCGCACGGCGTTAACCTCTCCGAACGGCACGCCCGTCTGCACCATGCCGAAGGGACCCGGATTCATGCCCAGAAACACGACTCGCTTGCAACCGTTGGCAAATTTGCTGAGGTAATCCTCGTGCGCGCGCCGAGCGTAACCGAGTGGATTATAGACGTGCGTTACCGGCAGCGTGAAGTTCAAACGGTCCACCACAGCACAAAGCTCACGCGCCGCGTTGACGAGTTGGTCGCCAACCGGGTGGCCGGGCTTGGGTTGTCGGTGGCCGGTCAATCCTCTTCTCAAGCGATGCATGCGGGCGTCTGGTCGCAGCGTGGCGCAACCACAACCAACTGGAAGCGAACATCGAACATCGAACTTTGAACTAAGTTAATGGAAGCGTCCGGCGCCGAACCGAGCGTTTCATAGAGCCTTTTGCTGCCAGCCTTATCCCCGGCTACTTCGCCATCACAACCTCGAGCGTCTCTTCGCGGGTGTGCGGCTGGTCTTCCTCATCGTCCAGCGGCGCGGACGGCGGCGGGACCAGCGGGGAGGCGGGCCGGTCCGCGACCGCCTCCTCCGATTTGTGGAATTTGACGCTGACAATCTTGCTGATGCCCTGCTCTTCCATGGTCACGCCATAGAGCACGTCGGCCATGCCGATGGTGCGCTTGTTGTGGGTGATGATCACGAACTGGGAGTGGACGAGGAAACGTTGCAGGATCCGGATAAATCGGTTGATGTTCGACTCGTCCAGCGGCGCGTCCAACTCGTCGAGCACGCAGAAGGGACTCGGTTTGACCTGATAAATCGCAAACAACAATGACACGGCGGTCATGGTTTGCTCGCCTCCCGAGAGCAGTGAAATCGTCTGCAACTGTTTGCCCGGCGGACGGGCCACGATGTCGATGCCGCTTTCCAGCACGTCGCCTTCGTCCACCAACAGCAGGTCCGCCTTTCCGCCGCCGAACACTTCGACGAACATCAACCGGAAATTCTCCCGGATTTTGTTGAAGGTGTCGGCAAACATTTCCTTCGTCTGCGTATTGATGCGATTGATCACGTCCAGCAACTGCTGCCGGGCCTGAATCAGGTCGTCATTTTGCCTGCTCAGGAACTGGTAGCGCTGTTCGGTCTCCTCGTATTCCTCTATCGCCACGAGGTTGACCGGCCCCATTTCGTCGATCCGCTTTTGCAATGCGCCCACCTGCTCCCCCACGGCGCTCCAATCGGTGGAGGCGCCGCTGGCGGCCATCTCTTCCGGTGTCAGTGTTCTGACCTTTGCCGGGCCTTCGTCGGCGAAGGTGATGGTGATGCACTCGCTGCGAACGTCGTCGAGGTTGACCTGATATTTCTGTTGGATCCGCTCGCGCAGATTCTGCACGGCCATGTTCTTTTGCGCCAATTCCACGTCCAGCCCACCGCGTTGGTTCTGCAAGTCGGTCAATCGGCGCCGTTGCTCGCGCAGGCTTTCCTCGCGGCCGCCAATGTCGTTTTCCACCGAACTGCGCCGGGCGGTCAATTCGGCCGTTTGCACGCTCACCTGCTCGCGCTCCTGCTGCAGGCGGCCCATCGAGCGGCGCGATTCTTCAATCTCGGCCTCGGCCTGCGACTGGCGAGTGGCAAACGAGGACATTTCGCCGCGCCGCTGCTCGAGCAGTTGGGTCAATTCGCCAATCCGTTGTTCGAGCGGCTGCTGTTGTTTGCGGAACGAATCGGCCAACTGTTCCTCGGCTGCCAGGGCAATCCGGGTCTCGGTCAACGCGGCGTTCGCCGTGTCGCGCTGCCGACGGAGCGATTCAAGTCCGGTGTTCCAATCGTTCAACTGCTGTTGCAACTCCCGTTCACGGTCCTCGAACTCGGTCACCTGCGCCGCCAGATCTCCGCGCTGCTGTCGCCCCGCCTGTTCCTGCGCCGCAAGGCCCTGAATTTCGTAAAGCACCGTGTCAATTTTTTGATGCAGCATGCGCCGGGAATTGTGCAGAGCGTTGAACTCGCCTTCCTGCGTGGCGACAGCGACCTCTTGCGCGCGCAACTCGGTCTGCGCCCGCTGCAGGCCAGCCTGCAGCGCGGTCTGTTCGCTCGCCAGCGCGCCTTTTTGCCGGCTCGTCTCGCTGATCCGGTCCTGCAACTCCGCCAGGCAAGTCTGCAACCCGGCGATCTGGTTCTTCCGGCCGAGAATGGACGATGGCGCTTTGCCGTTGCCGTTCATGTATCCGCCGGTGTAAACGCCGTGCCGACTCAACAGTTCTCCCGCCAGCGTCACCAGGTCCGCGGCGCCTCCGGTCTCCTGCCAGGCCGCCGTGGCGGCCGTCAGGTCCGCCACAATGAACGTCCGCCCGAGCAATCCGTTGAGAAGCGGCTGGACCGCGGTGTCGGCTTCGACGATCGTCGGGGCGTGAACGGCATTGGGGACCGGCACGGTCCCCTCGAGGCGGGCAGGTTGCCGACCCTCGAGGTGCTCCCCGACCGGCGAAGGGTCAAAAGTTTTCTTGAGCGCGAGCGCGGCCACGCTGGCCCGCCCCTCTTTGTTCGCGTTCAAGTCAGCGAGGATCTGCTGCGCGGAATCGGGTTGTTCGGTCAGGACGAGTTGCAAGTGATGGCCGAGCGCGGTTTCAACCGCCGCCACGTAACGGTCGGGCACGCGGATTTTGTCCGCCAGCAGGCCGAGCGCCTGCTCCGTCTGTTTCAGCGCCGCCAGGGTGCCGGCGCCGAAACCTTCGTGTTCGGCCTGCAGTTGCTCGAGCACGTCAAGGCGCGACTTCTTCTCCGCCTGCTCTTGCAACAGGCCGTCCAGCGCACTCGACGATTGTTCGATTTGCTGTTGAATCTCCTGCAGCCGCTTTTGCCGTTCTTCGACCGAGCCGCGGCGGGATTGGACATTCAGCTTTTCAGCCTCGACGTCCGCGGCAAATTCGGCGAGCCGCTGCTCGAGTCGCACCCGTTCCTCTTCAAGCTGCATTTTCTCGGCGGAAAGCTTTTCCAGGCGGACGACATTTCCCTGCTTCTGTAAATCGAGCGCATTGATTTCGTTGCGGACGCGCGTGAGCTGTTGCGCGGCGGCGAAAACGTCCGACTGGGCGTTTCGCAATGCCTCCTGCTGCCGGCTCGAATCGTTTTCGACCCTTCGCAACGCCTCCTCTCTGCCCTGCAACGCTTGCCGATGCTGGTCCAACAAACGCAGGGACGCAGCCAATCGGTCGGACACGGCGGCCAGTTCCTGCTCGGCTGCCTGCCGCCGTTCCTCCGCTTGTGAAATGTCGTTCAGCGCCTGGCCATGCTGTTTCTGGATCTCCCGCAATCGCTCTTGGTTAAAATGAATCCGGCTTTCGTGCCGATCCGCCTGGCTCTTCAGCTCCAGGCCGCGCTGCTGCGATCCGCTGATCTGGTGTTCCAGCTCCGTCCAGCGCTCGCGGAGTTGCCCGATTTCGTTTTCTCCGCGCATCACATTTTCGGCACAGGCATCAATCTCTCCGCGGAGCTTTTCGAGGGCGGTCCGGCGACCGCCGATCTCCGCCTGCAACACATCAAACTGATGGCGGCCGAGCTGCGTGTCGAGATGCTGCAACTCGATCATGAGTTGTTTGAAGCGGCGCGCCTTGCCCGCCTGGCGCTGGAGCGAACCGATCTGCCGTTTCACTTCGCGAATCAGATCGCCGACGCGCAAGAGATTTTGCTCGGTGTATTCCAGCTTGCGAAGTGCCTCGCGCTTCTGCGCTTTGAACCGGGTAATGCCGGCGGCCTCCTCGAAGACCATCCGGCGGTCCTCCGGTTTGCTGGAGAGAATCTGCGTGATGTTCCCCTGCGCCATGATGCTGTAGCTGGTGCGCCCCACGCCGGTGCCCATAAAAAGTTGTTGGATGTCCTTCAAGCGGCACGGGGTCCGGTTGATGAAATATTCGCTGCCGCCATCGCGGAAAACCCGCCGGGTGATGGTCAGCTCGTTGTAGGCCAGTTCGACTCCGGCCGCCTTCAGATGCGCCGCGTCCACGTCGCCGATGCTCAACGACACTTCAGCCATGCTCAGCGGCTTGCGACCATCGGTGCCGTTGAATATCACGTCGGCCATTTCACCGCCGCGCAACGCCTTGGCCGATTGCTCCCCCAGCACCCAGCGAATGGCGTCGGCGACGTTGGACTTTCCGCAGCCATTCGGCCCCACAATGGCCGTAATTCCAGGTTGGAAATTCAGCGAGGTCTTGTCGGCAAACGACTTAAAACCCAGCATCGTCAGGTTTTTCAGATACATATTTTTGGCAAAGTAACACCAAATGGGCTTGTAAAGTAAAGCCTAAAAACCACAACATATCGGGTAAGGCCTGGGCGAGGACCCAACTAATGGAGGCTGCCAAGTTTTTTCGGCTAAAGCCGAGTCGCCGCAACGGGGCGGCAACAGTTTCTTGGACAACTTATGATTGAACAAGTTAGATGAAAACCGATCGCAAGTCGAGCAACTTTTTGCCAATCCTGAAAATTGAGCCGGTCACGGCGCTGCCATTGGTCGAAGCGGTTGGCGCTCTGCCTTGAGCCGGTTGGCGCGGCGACCAATAATATCAGCCCGTGTGAAAAGTGGGGATCAACGACATCCGGTGATCTCGGGAGAGCCCTTATCCTTCACGAGCTGGCGGTAGTCCTCCTCGAGCGTGGCGGCGACTTGCTCGATCCACTGATTCTGGCCTTCGTCAAGTTGGCACAGGAGCGCCTTCAATCGTTCTCTGTCGGGCGATGCTGGCGGTTTATCAACCGAAACATCAGCGGACGGGTCACCTTCTGCCGGTTCAGAATCCTCCCGCCGGGGCGCCGGGCCGCTCGATTTCGTTGTTATAGACATATCGATTACGACTTCCTTGCGGCGGACTGCGGAGCTGGCACCCCTTCAATCCTGGAAGAACCGCGTCGCGATCAGGAAGTTCAGGAAATACTCTCGTGTTTCATTTCCTGCTTCGCGTCACGCCGGCCCTTTCTTTCAATGAAGAGGCCTCTCTTCTATACGCGAGGCGCTGCGGCCCCGCAACGCGAAGATATTCAAACGTTATCACCACGTTGTTCACCGGTGCGGTGAGCGGCGCTTGCTGTTCGGGAAGGCCGATTGAAGCAGTGAGGCGAGTCAACCCGCTGAGGAGGGACCCCCGCCCTCACCGTGAGCCGCCGGCGCGAGCGGAACGGGTTCGAGCCGGCCAGGCAGAATTGTTCCTTCTTTCTCGCCCAGGTTCCAATCGTACATGATCTCCAGCGCCGATTCAAAATCCCTCCGGGCAACCTCAATATGGACCCCAGCGCCCATTCGCGCGAAGTCCAGCGTCTCGTCGAGTTTTGGTTCGCTATGAATTTCCGCGGGGATACCGGCCGCGACCAGGCGCTTTTTCAGCAATTCCGCCTCGGCGAGCGAGTTGAATGCGGCCACGGTGACCGTTTTCATGGGGGGAAACTACGCGCGTTTCGATCAAATGCAACGCTTAAAAAAGTGTCCTCCCGACAAAGATTTGTTGGCCATCTTGAGCCGGTCTGATAATAAGGGGCCGTTCCAAAAGCGACAACCTCACGATCAGTCAACGCGGCTCATGCAAACATATCTACCAGGTGACATTCGAAACTTCGCCATCGTCGGCCACGCGTCGTCCGGCAAAACCGTGTTGAGCGAGGCCATGCTGGTTTGCGGCGGTGTGATCCACCGGATGGGCAGTATCGCCAACGGCACGACCGTCTCCGATTATCATGTGAGCGAACAGCAGCGCCAGATTTCCGTGCACGCCTCGCTGCTCCACACCGAATGGCTGGGGAAAAAATTCAACCTGATCGACACCCCGGGCTATCTCGATTTCATCAGCGAAGGCCTGGGCGCGCTGCGGGTCGGTGATTTCGCTTTGGTCGTTGTTCACGCCAACCACGGCGTCGGCGTGGGCACCGATCAGGTCTGGAGTTACGCCACCCAATACGGCATCCCGAAGGTGATTGTGGTCAACGCCATGGACAAGGACCAGGCGAATTTCCAGAAGGTCTTCGCTCAATGCCGCGAACATTTCGGCGAACGCGTTTTCCCGATGAACTGGCCGATCAATCCCGGCCCCGGGTTCAACACCGTCCTGGATGTCATGCGCAACGAGATCGTCACCTATCAGAAGGACACCAGCGGCAAATTCCAGGAAGCGCCAGCGACCGGCGATTGGGCGGAAAAAGTCAGCCAACTGCACAAACAATTGATTGAATACATCGCCGAATCCGACGACTCGCTGCTCGAGAAGTTCTTCGACAAAGGCAGCCTGAGCGAGGACGAACTGCGCGCCGGCGTTCACGCGGCGGTGCAAAAGCAGTCATTCATCCCGTTGTTCTGCACGTCCGCCGAAACCAACGTCGGCGTCGCGCGCCTCATGGATTTCATCGCCAAGTATGGCTCCTCGCCGGTTGACCGCGAAAAGGTGAAGGCGGTTGACGCCAATGGCAACGAAACACAGATCGCCCTCGGCGGAGCGGAACCGGTCCTCTACGTCTTCAAGACGATGAGCGAAGCGCAGTTCGGCGAACTCTCCTTCTTCCGGCTCTACTCCGGCTCGGTGAAGGTCGGGACCGAACTGTTCAACAGCGACCGGCGAATGACGGAAAAGGTGGGCCAGATTTACATTCTCAATGGAAAGAACCGAACGCCGGTCAACAGCCTGAACGCCGGCGATATCGGCGCGGTCGTCAAATTGAAAGACACGCACACCGGCAACACCCTGTGCAGTGCGCGCCTGATCGTCACGCTGCCCAAAGTCGTCTATCCCAAACCCAACGTTCACGCCGCGCTGAAACTGAACTCCAAGGGTGACGAAGACAAAATCGCGACCGGCCTTGCCGCGCTGCACGAAGAGGACCCGACTTTTCTCTACCACGTGGATTCGGAGTTGCATCAGACTGTGATGTCGGCCCAGGGCGACCTGCACCTCGCCGTGCTCACCGACCGCCTGAAACGCCGTTACAAGGTCGAGATTGAACTTGTCCCGCCGAGGATTCCGTTCCGCGAAACCATCAAAGGCCGGGCCGAGTCCAAATACCGGCACAAAAAGCAGACGGGCGGCGCCGGCCAGTTTGCCGAAGTCTGGATGCGCATTGAACCCCGGGCCCGCAACACCGGCGTCGAATTCACCCAAACCCTCTCCGGCCAGAACGTGGACCGCGTTTATGTGCCCTCCGTCGAAAAGGGAGTCCTGTCGGCCTGCGCCGAGGGCGTTCTCGCCTCCTACCGGATTGTGGATGTGAAGATCGATTTTTATGACGGCAAAATGCATCCGGTGGACTCAAACGACATCTCGTTTCAGATTGCCGGCAAAGAGGCGTTCAAGGAGGCGTTCACCAACGCCCGGCCGTGTTTGCTCGAACCGATCTTCAACCTCGAAATCAAAATCCCGGAAGACGCCCTGGGCAAGGTCATCGGCGACCTCTCCAGCCGGCGCGGAAAAATTCTGGGAATGGACTCCGACGGCTCGTTTCAGGTCGTCAAAGCCCAGGTGCCGGCGATGGAGCTTTACCACTACGCCACCACTGTTCGCTCACTGACCGGCGGCCGGGGCATCCACACCGAGGATTTCAGTCACTACGAAGAAATGCCGCGCGAACTCGAACAAAAAGTCATCGCTGAAAGCAAGAATCGAAAATTGACGGAGCATTGAAGACGATTCATTTCCGGTCGGACCTTGCGGATTCCCCCGTTCGTCAGGCGCCGGTCACATCAGGCTTTCCTTTCGGGATGGTCAATGCCGGACTTTTTCCCACTTCATCAGCTTTCCGTCCGCGCCAAACGTCAAGCGCAGATACTGGCCCGAAGGCGAACTCCCGACCGTCTGGCCCACGCCCACAGCGGTGCCCCCGCTGTAAAAGCCGCTTCCGACTCCGAAAGAAACGCTGGAATTGTGCTTGAGGAACCATTCCGCCACGGTTGAGCCGTCGCTCAATTTGGTCGATTTATCCGGCGGACCCATCTCCGCCACGGCTTGATCGTAGGTGAAATTGCCGATCCGGCTGTTCCAATCCACCTTGGGCGTCGAAGCACAGCCGGCAAGCAGGCCGCCCGCCAGCAAGGAGATCAGCAAATGCCAGCCGAATTTCTCGAAACGAAGGCACGCGTTCATGCCGCCAGACTACCTCAATCTTTGGCGAAAGCAATCCGGGGAAGCGGCCCCATTCACACGCGACGCAGAATCCAGACACCGGTTTCCAGCTCAAACGAAATTGCGCCGCTATTCATTGATTCCCCACCGCGAAGCGATTGGGGGCCGATGAAGAATACTATCCAGCAGGGAAGTTACCTTTTCCGCCCGATGGGTGATGGTTTCGATCGTGGTATCCAGGTCGCCCAGCGGGGCAACCATCACTTGAGGCAGATAATCGATGTTGACGCGCTGGGCCACCTCGCGCAGATAAACGTGAATGGGGGTAAGACCTTTGAGCTGATCCTCCCCGGTTCCAATCATAGCCACGAGGACGGCGTTCCCCGGCTGCCGGCGCGGAAGCCAAGTCTCGAGCCACCGCTGAACGGGGAGCGGAAGTTCTCGACCCGGGTGGGCGGAAATGAGTATTAAATCGGATTGCGTTGCCGCATTGGCCGCCGCTATGGCGATCTCGCCGTCCCGCAAAAAATCGAAACGCCACCAGGTAAAATCAAATTCGACGTCCCGCCAAAACTTTTGCACGAGCCGATCACAAACCTGAAGCGCGCGATCGCGGGTTGTGGAATCTTCATAAGCGACGAGAGCCGAAACCACCTCTCCTTTTTCCGAGAGATTGTCAGCTTGGGGTTGAGTGAGCAAGTTATTCATAATGTCGAACGCTGCATTTTGTGAACTCCACACGAAGAATAGCCGAAGACGTGCAACGGCATCAAGCAAAATAACTTCGTTTAGGTTACCGGTTGTGCAAGGGAATCTTATTCACCTTTTGTTCACCGCGTTCTCTCCAAGCTGCTCACTGCGTGGAAGACGAGGTTCCGCCTGCGGGCCAGACGATCGACGACCGCCTATTCCCGTTGCCCACCGTCTTTGCACCATGATAGATTCCGATACAGCGATGGCCGATATCGTCCTTAGCACGCTCAACGCGAAGTACATTCACGCGGCCTTTGGCCTGCGTTACCTGATGGCCAACCTGGGCCAACTGCAGTCCCGCGCCTGCCTGGTCGAGTTTGACATCAACCACCGTCCGCTGGATGTCGTGGAGGTCCTGCTCGCCCGCCAACCCCGAATCGTCGGGTTGGGGGTTTACATCTGGAACGTCGCTCAAACGACGGAAGTAATTCGCACACTCAAACGGGTCCGGCCCGACATCACCGTTGTGATCGGGGGGCCGGAGGTCAGCTTTGAAGTCGATGACCAGGACATTGTGCGCCTGGCCGATTACCTGATCACCGGCGAGGCCGACCTCCAATTTGCCGAGTTGTGCGGAGAATTGCTGGCCGGCCGGCCGCCAGGGCAAAAGATCATCGCAGCCGATCTGCCCGACCTCAACGAGTTGACCCTTCCTTACGGGTTTTATACCGACGAAGACGTCGCGCATCGGGTGGTTTACGTCGAAGCCTCGCGCGGCTGTCCCTTTTCCTGCGAATTCTGCCTCTCGTCACTCGACATTCCGGTGCGCCAGTTCCCGCTGACCGCACTGCTCGAGGCGTTCCAACGGTTGCTCGACCGCGGCGTGCGCCATTTCAAATTCGTGGACCGCACGTTCAATCTGAACCTTCAGACCGGCAAAACGATTTTGCAATTCTTCCACGAACGGCACCGGCCCGGTTTGTTCCTCCATTTTGAAATGATTCCCGACCGGCTGCCGGACGCCTTGCGCGAAATCATCGCCCGCTTTCCGCCGGCCGCGTTGCAATTCGAAGTGGGCATTCAGACGTTCAATCCGGAGGTCACCCGGTTGATCAGCCGCCGGCAGGACTACGACAGGCTGGCCGACAATCTCCGTTTTCTTCGCTCCCGGACCGGCGTTCATGTTCATGCCGACCTCATCGTGGGGCTGCCCGGGGAAACGGTGGAAAGCTTCGCGAAGGGTTTCGACCGGTTGGTGGCGCTCCGTCCCCAGGAGATCCAGGTCGGAATATTGAAACGGCTGCGTGGCACGCCGATTTTCCGCCATGACGTGGAATGGCAGATGGTCTATGATCCGAATCCGCCCTACGAAATCCTCCAAAACAAACTCATCGACTTCGCCACCGTGCAACGCCTGCGCCGGTTCGCCCGTTACTGGGACCTGGTCGGCAACAGCGGCAATTTCGTTGAAACCACCCCGTTGATTTGGAGCACAACCCATTCCCCATTCGCCGCCTTCCTGCGCTGGAGCGACTGGCTCTACGCCCGGATTGGACGTCGATCCGGCATCGCGCTGCCGCGTCTGGTGGTGTTATTGTTTGAATTTCTGACCAAAGAATTGGGCCTCGATCCGCCAGCGGTCGCCAAAACTCTGTGGCGCGATTACCAGTCCGGCGGACGATCCGACCCGCCTCCCATTCTGCGGAATTACCTCGAGAACGTTGAACGGCTTTCCTCGCGCCGGTCCGCGGCGGGTGGCCTGAAGCGGCAGGCGCGACACCTGGCCAACGTCCCGCCCGGGTAGCGTTCCCTTCGGTCAAAGCAAGACCTCGCCCGGGCTAAATCAGGTTAAGCTGCCGCGCCCAGGAATCGGCCTCTTCGGGCGAGGAATCGAAAGGATTCAGCAGGTTCAGCGAGTTCACCCCTTCCGCATCGATCACTTCCCAGTCCACAAAATAACGGATGTGCTGGTTTTTGAGCATCTTCATGATCCGCGAACGGGCCTGGGCGCGAGTGTTGCCCGGAGCCGCGCGCATGGCATCGGCAATATCGGAGGGAGGGATGTCCCAGGCGAAGGGCGTCTGGGCCAGGGCCATACCGAGATTCCGACCCGGATCAACGTGATGAAACTCCAGGTCCTGCGCCTTCAGCCAGGGGTCGTTCCAACTGATATTCTCGCGTTCCATGAACTGCCGGAACAGCCAGCGCTTGGTGATCCAATCCACTTTGCCCACCAGAATCTCCGGTCGTGTGGCCAGCGCCGAAAGCGCTTCGTCCCAGACGCGCAGGACAATATCGGTCTCGTTGTCGCGGCCGAAGAACTCGTTCCGGCCTGCTTCCAAAAACTTGAACAGCAATTCAACCGCGTTCGCGCAACGCCCGTCCACCAGCGGCACCAGCCACGGCCCGTCCGGTTGATGGGACAAATTGCGAAAGGTCATCACCGCATCGGCCAAAACGATCTTGGGCAGTCGATCCATCTCCAGCAGATCGAGCACCAGCGCCGTCGTTCCCACCTTCAACAGCAGAGACGTGGGCAACACGTTCGTGTCGCCGTGCAACAGATGGAGCCGACGGTATTTCCGCGCATCGGCCAGCGGTTCGTCGCGCGTGTTGATAATCGCGCGGTTGAACTGCACCCACTCAAAGAGGTCGTTGTTGATGTAGTCCGCCCGCTGGCTGATTTGAAAATGGCTGTCCGTGCCGTGCCGCAACAAATCGCCGCGCAACTCCGCGCCGGGGGTTGAACCGACGCGGCCCGACCCCGCGAAGAGCAACCGCAGCGTCAAAAACGCCAGCAGGGCGAGGACGTTGTTCTCGGACAACGGGGCGGAGCGGCGCACCAGATAGTTTTCGTGGCAGCCGAAGGTCGCGCCGGAGTAATGGTCCACATTATTGCGAATAAAGCTGACCTGCTCGGACAGGTGCATTTCCTTGAGCGCCTGCAACAGGATCGCGTCTCCGGCCCGATCGTAGCGCAGCAAATCAATCAACGAGAGACACTCGGGCGTGCAATACTCCAGATGGCCCATGTCCACGTAAGCGCGTCCGCCGTTGAACAAAAAACCGCCGTTGCCCGCCGGCTCGTCCCAGTCGCGCTGGTGCATGTCCGCCAGACCGAACCGGTTTTTTTCAAAAATCCAGTTGCGCACCCGGCCCACGGCGCTGGGCGGACCGGACGGGTCGTTGGTCAAACAACCAAACTCCGTTTCCAGGCCAACGATGCGGTTCATAAGCCTAACTGCGCGGGCGTCAGTTCTTCGTAGCGGGCGCGGCGCTCGCCCTTGCGCGCCAGCCAGCCGGCTTCCACCGTTCGGCCATTGACTGCCTTTCGCCAGCCGTCGCGGCGTTCGGCTTCCGACGGCAAGCCGTCAACGAAAGGCTTGTTTTCCGTGAGACACCACCACGCCTGCAACAGAACTTCGACCATTTCATTGCGGTTGAGCTTGTCGCCGAGCGTTTGATTCAGCCAGGTCCGCGCCGCCGCTTCCGGCTCAGGCTGACTGGCGGCGACCACGACCCCCTTCGTATGCAGTTGGAAGGCGCCGTCAAAATGAAGCCGGGCGATCAAATCCTGACCCGGTTCGCCGCCGACCTCCGCCAGCAACAATTCGACCAGAAACGGCGCGCTGAAAATCTGCTCGAAATTCGTTTTCAATTGCGGGCTCAAGCCAAAACCGATCAGTCGCCGCAGGCTCACATCTTCCGGCGCGCGATTGAAGGCTTCCAGATGCGCCGCGTCAATCGCCGCCTGGCGGATTTTTTCGATGTCCGCCGGGTGGCCCAGCCCGGCCAGCGCGTGGCGGTCGAACAGCTCGAACACCTTCGAATGGCCGGTGCCCACGCCGAGCAGCAGGATACCCTCGGCTGAAGACGCGGCAAAAACAGGCGAGCCGCCTTTGAGCTGCTCGCGCACGTATTCGCGGCGATTCCCGATGGCTTCCAGCCAGCGATAGGGTTCTTCGGTCATGTCTTCAACAATTGGGCCTGTTGTTCGGCCGTGATGCTTTCCACCCCGGAGCCGCGCAGCACTTTTACCGTGGCGAACGTATGCGCGTCCGGATTCACGCCACCGGTGGCCGAATCAAATTCGGCCGCCACCATCAGCAGCCGCAAAGCGAACTGCACCGCCTGTTGCAGATTCATCCGGCTCGGGCGCGGCTGACCGTAGCGGTCCTGAAAACTCAAGATGCTGCGGATGGTCGTCGCGCCCGAGCCGGACGCCGCGTAGCCGACCGCGTGAAATTGCGCGCCGAGCGGATCATAGAAATAGATCTGCGGCTCCGGCGGTGAGACGGTCCGGTCCACGCCGGCGAACAGAGGCATCACCACCCCGACGCCTTGCATCGTCATCGGCAGGTTTTCCCGCAACAGCCGGGCCAGGGCCCGGACCTTGGCCGGCAGGCTGAGCGCCTGCAATTGGCTGCGCCGATAATATTCGAACGAGGTCTCCAGCACGCGGGCCATCTCAAACGCGGTGGCCGGCACACCGGCGATCGCCAGCAACGACGTGGCATCCAGTTCCAGGACCTTATCAACCCGATCGGTGACGATGACATTGCCGGCAGTGGCCCGGCGGTCGCCGCCCATCAACACGCCGTCCGCAAAATGAAAGGCAAAAACGGTGGTGGCCTGCGTTTGAGCGGGCGCCTCCGGGGAGGGGGCGGCGCGTGTCGACGAAACAGGATGACGGGCGAGCAAAGAAAGAAAGTCGCCCGCGATCGGAGAATGATCGCTCATTGGCCGGTGCGTTGGCGGTAGCGACGCGCCTGGTCGGGATCGACCTTGCGCATCCGCTTGAGCAATTCATCCACGTTGGGTTTGTCCACTTTCGGCGCGCTGGGGCCCTCACCGCTTCCCCCCGGCCCCGAGGGCGCCGTTGGACGAGTTTTCTGCGATTGGTCAGGCATATCTTGGGGTTACAATGGCACGTTACGAAAGAATTCGCAAATCCTCCGGCGACCGGGCCGCGTCAATGACGCGGCTGCAACGCAGCACGTCCTCCGGAGCGAACAAATCGAGCAGCGAAATCTTAATCGGTCCCTCGCGGCCTTGCAAGGTTATGTGGTCCCATTGCGCGGCCGTCACTGCCGAAGCGAATTTCTGAATGCACTTGCCGCGCACGGTCGCGCGAGTCGTGGGCGGCAGGGTCACCGCGCGACGCACCGTCGCTTCATCCGGCACACCACGGATCGCGCCCGATTGTTCCAGGCCGTAGTACAAACCTTCCGACATGTCGAGCCGGTGATATTCCAGGTCCAGACTTTGCAGCCACGGGTCGCCGTCCGCCAACTTTTGCGTCCTTTGAAAATCGCGAACCAGTCCGAGCTTGGCCACCCAGTCGAGCCGGTTACGGCAACGCATCACGTCCGTCTCCAGGTCGTTCAGCACCGTTTCCCAGTCCGCGACCAGCGTCGCCTTGGCCGGCAGCGACAGATCGCAGACCTCGCGGACGGCCGACAGGTAGGCCCGCTGCGCCGCCAGCGCCGTCCCGGTCTGGCCGCCTTCCAGCGCGATTTCCCAACGAAACCGCGGATCGCGTGAAATGGCCGTCAAAGCCGACAGCGGGTCCGCCAGCACCGGATAGATTCGCTTCGGGTCCAGCACCAGCGCCTCCAGGACCAGCGCGGTGGCACCGACTTTGAGCCGCGTGGTAAACGGAGACATGTTCGCGTCTCCCAAAATGACGTGGAACCGGCGAAAGCGTTTGGGGTTGGCGTGCGGTTCGTCGCGAGTGTTGATGATGGGCCGGCGCTGCATTGTATCGACGCTCTGCAGTTCGCAGAAAAAATCGCTGCGCTGCGAAATCTGGAAACCCGGCGAAACAAATTTGTCCTCGGTTTCGATGCCGAACTTTCCCGAACCGGCAAAAATCTGGCGCGTGACCAGGAACGCCTGGATCCCTTGCGCCAGCGTCTCCCAGGGCAGGGAACGCGGCAGCAGGTAATTCTCGTGGCAGCCGTAGCTGTGGCCGCAGAAGTCGGTATTGTTTTTGTAGAGACGCACGGCCACGCCGCGTTGCTCGGAGAGGTGCCGGGCGCAGGCCATCAAGATGCGTTCGCCCGCGCGATCATGCGCGACCAGTTCCTCGAACGTGCGGCATTCCGGCGTGCAATATTCCGGGTGCGCGTGGTCGTTGTAAAAGCGCGCGCCGTTGCCGAGAACCAGGTCGCTTTTGATTTCGACAAAACTCAACTCGCGGGCGGCATCCTGGGCGTAGTAGTTCGCTTCGTCCGTGTCCTGGCGCAGCTCATGAACCCGAAAACCGCGCATGTCCACGTGCGGGTCTTCGCACTCATAATCCCAGCACATCCAGACGCCCGGTTCGGTGGCGCTGCGCACCAGCGCGATCGAATCGGCGACGACATCCACTTCGCCTTTGACATCGCTGGAAATGCCGATTTCGGTCTCCAGGCCAAATTGAATGGTAGGCGCGATCATGTTGAGCTACTGAAAAGAGATGGACGCAGGCAGGGAATGGTTACTCTAAAAATTGTCATCACGAAATCAGAACTGCCGTGAAGGTACAACCGTTTCTCAAAGCAGTTCACGTTTTGCTTCTCCTTTGAACTCCCTGGATGGTCGGCGATTCAGGTCTCTCCATGTCCCTAAACGATGGCGTTCCCGACATTGTCCGCTTTACGCGGCCGGATCGGACCCAGTTTGATCACGTTGTCCGGATCAAAATCGGTCAGCTTCAGCCAGTCTTCCGTAATGTCCGTCGCAGGGAACAGATCGTTCTCCAAATATTCGCGCTGCAAGGCCATCAGCAGGTCGTCGCGGGTCAAATGCGTTTCCTGTTTCGTTTCAATCGAGCGTTTGATGGCCAGACTCTTGGCGCGCTCGACCACCGCGGCGATGATCGCGCCGCTGGCCAGATCGCCCCGATACAAAATGTCCCGTTTGCCGCTGCGATAGACGATTTCCAGAAACTGGTTCTCTTCCGCTTTCGCGTAATGGACCTGGACCACGGCCCTGGCCAGATCGGTTTTCGGCTCGGCCAGCGGCAGGGAGTCGCGCAAATAGATTTCGTAGATGCTCTGCGCCCCGACGAGGTCCGGGCGTTTGACCTTGATCTTCCGGTCGATGCGGCCCGGCCGCAGGATGGCCGGATCAATCAGATCAGCGCGGTTGGAGGCCAGAATCACGACGACGTTTTGCAGGGGCTCCAGCCCGTCCATCTCCGTGCAGAACATCGGCACCAGCGTGCTGGCCATCGAGTGGTAGCGTCCGCCGTGACGCGTGCCCAGGATGGATTCCGCCTCATCAATGAACAGAAAGGCCAGCGCGCCCTCGTTGGCCCGTTCGCGGCATTGGGCGAAAAGGTCCCGCACCTGCCGCTCGGATTCGCCGACCCACATGTTCAAAATCTCCGGACCTTTCACGTGCAGGAAGAATTCCGGACGATCCACGCCGCTCTGCGCCTTGACCTGCTGGCGCAGATTGTACGCGGTCGCTTTGCCCAGCAACGTCTTGCCGCAACCCGGCGGCCCGTAGAGCAGAAAACCTTTGGGCACCGTGTGCTCGAAGCGTTTGAACAGGTCGCGATGCAGGAAGGGAAGCTCGATGGTGTCGCGGATGGCTTGCACGGCCTCTTCCTGGCCGCCGATGGAGGACCAGGGCAGTTCGGTCACCGTTTCCAGCGAACGCTCCACGCGTTTGCCGACGCCGACGACCTCGAGGGCCACCCGCTGGTTCACGTCCAAACGGATGTCCATGCCCGGTTTGAGTTTTTCCTTGCTCAACAGCGCGGAGCGCTGCAACACCAGCGGCATGAGCCCGGATTCCTGGCCGATCCGCAGCCGGCCGTCGGAAAGCAATTCATCGATGCGGACGATCGGCCCGTTGCGGTCGAAACCCAGCCCCTGCACCACCGCGAACGCTTCGTTGAGCAGGACGCGCTGTCCGACTTGAAGGCTGGCCAGCGGAATCTGCGGATCAATGCGGCAGACATAATCGGTGCCGCCGGCGCAGACGTGCGCCTGGTCGGGTTGAATGGGCATGAGCAGCGTGCCGATGCGGAAGGCGGGCGAGCGGAGTTTCTCGATGATCGCGTCCATCTTTTCGATGGCCTGGCGCGCCTCGTCGTTCATCTCCTCCACCGAGGCGATGCGCTCGCGCAGATAAACCATGTCCAGGATCGCCGGATGACGCGGCGGCAATTTACTGACGATCAAATCGATTAATTGCAGTGTGGAAAGCCTGTCCAACTCCTCACGCGGAAGCAAACCACCTAGTGTCGAAGAAACCTCCGGGCCATCAGCCGGGGATTTGCTGGCTGGAGATGGCGGCACCGACTTCTTCTTTGGCTCAGCCATGCCATGACATTACCCTGCTTCGTTCGATTTGCAAACGCGGAGATGCGTTTTTCTCGAGAATTTCGGCGCCGCTGGAAAGCGAGCAAAGCGGCGCCGATGCGAGACCAAATCAGCTCCGGCCGGTGCGCCCCAGAATCGTCCGCGCGGCCGCTTTGACGGATTCGACCAGCTCGGCCGGAGCCAGCGCAACCGCGCGGCCGCCCCAACCCAGAATCCAGCGCTGAACCTCCACCAGGCTCGAAAGCCTCAGGCGCAACTCGACGACGCCGTCCGCCAGCTCGATCAACTGCTGCGACGGATGCCACCGCTTTTCCCGTATGTAATCGGCGGCCAGTTCATCGAACCGGATCGCCACCTCGAACTCGCCCTGCCCCGCGATGACGCCGAAGCTGTCGCGCAGCCGCTTTGCCAGGGAGAATTTTTGCGGGCGAACGAACGTTTTGCCGGTGGCCTGCGCTTCCAGGATTCGCGCGGGGACGAACGTGCGAATGTCTTTTCGCAGATGGCAATAGGCAAAGAGAAACCACTCGCCGTTGATGTTGGCGAAGTGATAGGGGTCAACCACACGCGGCTCGGTCTCCGGGCAGCCGGGTTTGCGATAAGTCAGAAGCAATTGCCGATGCTGCGCCGTGGCTTTGGCGAGGGCGTCGAAAATTTCCAGATCGAGTATCGGCTCCGCGCTCGTGCGGAACGAGATCGTCTCTTCCCAGTCGGCGAGATTGAGCGACACGGTGTCGGGCAGGGAGGCGGCCATTTTCCGGAATGCGCTGAGCAGCGGTTTCTCGAACGTCGTGCCGTGATACTGCTGCAGCGCCTTTTCAGCGACGAGCAAAGCGAACAACTCGCCTTCGGTGATTTGCAACGTGGGAAACGAGCTGACCTCCTGCGTGTAACGGTAACCGTTGCGTTTCGCGTCGTATTCGATCGGCAGCTCCAAACGGTCGCGCATAAACTCAATGTCGCGATGGATGGACTTGGTGCTGACCTCCAGTTCGACGGCGAGCGTGGTCGCGTTGGGATATCTGGCGGACTGGACGGCCTGATGGATCCGCAACATTCGCTCGAGCGGCGGTCGCGAGAGCGGCAAGGGACGCTTCGAATCGCTGCGTTTCATGCGTGGCGCGTAATGCGTGTTTCGACGCGGCACGGGACAGGCACCGGTGTTGGACCGTTAGAGCGTTGAACCCGTTGAACCGTTGAACCGTTGAAAAGTTTCCGCAGAGCGGCCGGCCTTCATCGCTTTAACGCTTCATCGCTTTAACGCTTCAACGCGTTAAAGGTCCAACGCCGCTACACCAGCTTCAAGAGCAATTCCTCGTTCGTCTTGTGCTTTTTGAGCGCGGCGATGAGCGTTTCCATCGCTTCGACCGGATTCAAGTCCACCATCGTGCGGCGCAACTTGCGGATGGCCTCGATATGTTTCGGCGGAAAGAGCTTTTCCTCCTTGCGCGTGCCGCTTTTGGGGATGTCGATGGACGGAAACAAACGGCGGTCGGAAAGTTTGCGGTCGAGAATCAATTCCATGTTGCCGGTGCCCTTGAACTCCTGGAAAATCAGTTCATCCATGCGCGAACCGGTGTCCACCAGGGCCGTGGCCAGGATCGTGAGCGAGCCGCCGCCTTCAATTTTGCGCGCCGACGCGAACATTTTGCGCGGGATTTCCAGCGCGCGGGCATCCACGCCGCCGGTCATGGTGCGGCCGCTGCCGCCGTGCACGCTGTTGTAGGCGCGGGCGACGCGGGTGAGCGAGTCGAGCAGCACGAACACGTCCTTGCCCGACTCCACCATGCGCCGGCAGCGTTCGATCATGAACCGTGAGAGGCGGACGTGCGTTTCCAGATCCTGGTCGTTGGACGACGCCACGACCTCGGCTTTGACCGAGCGTTGAAAGTCGGTGACTTCCTCCGGCCGTTCGTCGATGAGCAGGACCAGGGCGTGCACCTCCGGATGGTTCGCCGTGACCGCGTTGGCGATTTGCTTGAGAATGGTCGTTTTGCCGGTGCGGGGCGGGGCGACAATCAATCCGCGCGTCCCTTTTCCGAGCGGGGTGACCAAATCGATGATGCGCGTTTCGATCAGGTCGGGCGTGGTTTCAAGCTGGAACTTTTCCGTCGGGTCAATGGTGGTCAGGTTTTCGAAACGCACCGCCTTGGTGTATTCGGCGAAGGGCATGCCGTTGACTTTTTCCACTTCGCGCAGTTGCGGGCTGGTGCCGCGGTGGGGCGGCTGCAGCGGACCGGCGACCAGGGAGCCTTCGCGCAGGTAATTTTTCTTGATGGTGTCCGGCGTGACGAAGATATCGGTGGGCTTGGGTTGAAAGTGGTTATCCGCCGAGCGCAGAAAACCGAAACCCTTTTCAGAAATCTCCAGATAACCCGAACCGTAGTCCGGCGTGCCATTAGCCTTTGTGCTCATAGTTCAAATGTGTTCGTCCGAAGGACCTGTCCCAAAGCGCGGCATGAAAGCCACATGAATATTGAATTTAGGAAGAACCGCCGCTCCGAACCATTCGAAAGCCCGGCTCTTAACGGGAGCGACCGGTTTGGACCTGTGACAAGAGACTAATACGTGCAATTGCCCGCCAAAGCAACAACAATTTTTCGGCAAAACCGCCCCAACCGCCCCTGATTTCAGCCGCCGACCTCGGCCTTTGCCTCCGCCGCCAGCGGCGTGCTCAAATAACGTTCGCCGGTCGAGCAGGCCACGGTCACGATCATCTTCCCCTTGTTCTCGGGGCGTTTGGCAACTTCGATCGCCGCCCACACGTTGGCACCGGAGGAAATTCCCGCCAGAATGCCTTCTTCCCGTGCCAGGCGGCGGGCCATGGCAAAGGAATCCTCGTTCGTAACTTGCATGCACTCAGTAATTTGCGGATGGCCCTTTTCGTCTTTCAGGTGCAGGTTCTTGGGGATGAAGCCGGCGCCGGTGCCCTGAATCTTGTGCGGGCCAGGTTTGAGCGGTTGACCGGCCAGACACTGCGAAATGACGGCCGAGTCTTTCGGTTCGACTGCGATGGCTTGAAAAGTCGGCTTGCGCGGTTTGATGACTTCGTAACAACCCGTGATGGTCCCGCCCGTGCCGACCGCGGCCACCAGAATGTCCACTTTGCCATCGGTATCGGCCCAGATTTCTTCAGCGGTCGTTTCGCGGTGGATATCCGGATTGGCCGGGTTTTCAAATTGCTGGGGAATCCAGGAATTGGGAGTTTCCTTGGCCAACTGCTCGGCTTTGGCGATGGCGCCTTTCATGCCTTCGGCTCCGGGTGTGAGCACCAGTTTTGCGCCCAACATCGCCAGCAAGGTGCGCCGTTCCAGCGACATGGTTTCGGGCATCGTGAGTATGAGCTTGTAGCCCTTGGCCGCCGCGACAAACGCCAGCGCGATGCCCGTGTTGCCGCTGGTCGGTTCGATAATGGTCGTTTCTTTGCCGATGATTCCTCGCTTTTCGGCCGCGGCAATCATCGACATTCCGATGCGGTCTTTGACGCTGCCCAGCGGATTGAAAAATTCGCACTTCAACAAAATGGTCGCGGGCACACCGGCGGTGACTTTGTTAAGTCTGACCAGCGGAGTGCGCCCGACTGTTTCGACGATGTCGTTGTAAATTCGTCCCATAAATGCTCGATTGCGGTGAAATCGGATGATTGTGTGCGGGGATAGTGGCGGATTATTGCCGCCCGGCAAGTCTTTTCTCCGACGTTTCCCGGATACGAGCGCAAGAGAAAAATTCTTCCCCGACCAAACCCCATAGAACAGAGTGACTCCTGTGGACGCTTCGAATCTTGTGGGAAGATGTCGGCGCCCAGGACTCACAGCGGGGGTTTCCCAACGGATTCAAAGCGACAAGGATCACAGCTCGGTAGAGCAGCGACCGGTTGAATTCCGGGTTCGGGCGATCAGCAGACCTCCGGCAAGTGCCAACGCGGTTCGCGCAGCAAGCGTCACCTTCCCCCTCACCCCAGCCCTCTCGGCCCATTCCCAAATTGTCAAACTTCGCAAGTCCTCCGGCATAGCCGGAGGTTTGCCCTGACAATCAGTGTCGCCTCCTGGACAGCTTCGATTGGGGTGACAAGCCTGGAGAAATCAATTGTCGTCGCAGCGTGGTCGGGACGTTCGGCGGGCGGATTGGCGTCTGTTGGCCGGGGGAAAACAAATGTCCCCGCCGGACCTTTCGGTCGAGCGGGGACGAAACTGGGAGTGGGAGTGCGCCACGCTCTCTTTCCCATGCTGGCATTAGGCGCGCATTGGCTGCCAGCTTCCCGACGCTATTCTCCACGGCAAGCGGAGTCCTCGGCCTCGTAGCAGGGCCGTTCTGCGCCTTGCGGTCACAGAATTATCGAGTGAGGCTTTTCAGCTTGCTTGAGCTGGTGGTTGCGCCACCGGCTTGCAAACCAGGTCAAGACACGTCTGTAACTGCGACTCCGCGTCTTGACCGCTTTGCGCTGGGTCGGCCATCGCTTTTGGCAATGCGTTGGCCCAACGCCACGGGTCTCGCCTCTTAACTCTCAGGTTGCTTTTCGCTCACAGGCCAGCGGTGTCGTTTGTAACATCGCCGGCGTTTTGGAAGGTTTTCACGGGTCCTGCCCAGACCTTGTGTCCTCCCCGGCGCGCGTGCTCCTCTTGTCCACCTTTCGATGGTTTTCGCTGGCCGGGTTTCCGATCGTTGTCGGAATCCGCCAGAGTCACTCGCACCGTGCTGGTGCATGGTCGCAACCGCCTACCCTCTGGGGTAACCACGATTCTCTCAGGCTCGAAACTCCCCTGAGTTACTTGACTCGGCTCGGAGCGGTTTCTCATCGCCCCTCGCCGCTCAGTCCCTGATTCGCGGTACTGACGGCGCGCGAACGCCGCCAGAGGAACTGGTGAATACTGCCTCCGGTCTCAGTGTCTTGCGACCCGGACTTGAAGGGGCCGAGCCAACCAGCCTGGCCCAGCCTTTGCCCAGTCACCTGGGTTTATCCTCGAGACGTCCGGTGTCATTCTTTCGTTTGTCACCGGGCATCCCGGTTCTTTCAATGAACTGCGAACACCTTATCAAATTCTGCCTGACCTACAATGATTTCTTATGCACAGTTTATTAACCAATCAGCGCGCGGGAAGAACTTCCTGGAAGTGAAAATCGCCCGCTAAAATCAGCCCCTCCACGCTGCCGACCGATCACTATTCACATCGGCGGTGGGCGCAAAATCAGGCGCGGTGAATAATTTCTCTTCGCGCATCGCGCCGGCGCTGAATTGGAAATTTGCCTTCTGACTTTTTTCGCCGCAGCGAGTCGCCGCAAAGGGCATGGACCGTCCCCGGAAGCGGGCCGATGGCGCCGTCTGCCCGCAGTTCACCGTGACCCTGCCAGATCATATCGCAGACACCATCGGTTCACGCGGACCGCAAGGAGCAGTGCCGACAGGAGTATCAAGAGGCCGTTTTCCACAAGTTTGTGGCAGATGACCACTTCCCCGCTGCCGCATCCACAATCAAAGCGGATGGCACAAAACGCGCCGGCAGTGCTCTGGTGGATGGCCAGAGCGCGATGCAGCACGACCAGGGAAAAGGGGATCAGCATCACCAGCGACAGGAGGGCCGAGCCCCGAACCGCTATGCCGCCCACCAGCAACGATCCACAGAGGACTTCAAACCACGGCAGCGCGGCGGCGAGGAAGTTCAACACAAGATGACTTTCGACCATCTCGTATTGCCGCAGTATTTTGAGGAAATCCACCGGATGCAGGGCCTTGTTCAATCCCAGATAGACCAAAACACCTCCCAATACCCAACGCGCGACGAGCGCGACGACTTCGCGGCCGGCCAACCGGGAAACCGACGTGGACCCCGGCGCCTTCTCAAATTTTCCGGTTGCATTGGCGGCATCCGGGTTCATGGCCTCGTCTCTCGCACGTTTCCGCTCTTGCGGTCCCCGACCTCGATGGTCAGACCGTTTGCGGACCATTCTGTCATGCCTCCGGCAAACACAAAGAGACGTTCTTGCGGCACGCCCGCCTCCTTCAGCGCCACAGCGGCAAACTCACTGTCTTCGCAGTTTTCTCCCGTGCAATAAACCACGACTTTCGCGGCGTTCAGACAGGCGGGGAGCACGGCCGGCAGATACTTCTCCGGATAATAACGATCGAACTGATACGCTCCGGGGATGTGACCCTCCAAATAGTGCCGCTCATCACGGGCGTCAACAAACACGATCAATTCCTGTTCATATTGGGGGTCGCGAAACAGTTGTACCGCTTGCTTGCCGTCGATCGGTTGCAGCCCGTGCTCTTTGAGGCGTGCGATCACGATTTCCCCGGTCGCTTGACCGGCCCGATTCGTGCCCTGCGTTGCGATCGGGCCGTTGGAATTGCCACCTGCCAATCCCGGACCGTTCCCGGGCGAGGAATCGGACGGGGCCGCTCCCATTTTGTTCGCCTCCGCCGGAGCGGTCGAGGGTGGATGGGCGGGTTTGCTCCCGGTTCCGGGAAAATAGTTTCGTGTGAGCGACAAGCCGCGAGGAGAGACCAGATTCGCCGTCAATGAGATCGCCAGCCCCAACGTTGAGACGATCAACGCCTCAACCAGAACACGTTTGAGTTCGGCTGCCATGATCCGCAATCGCGCGGTGGAAGAAGCAAGACGCCATTGGGCCAGACTGCCAACGGGCGATCGCCATCCTCATTTTCCCGCGACCGGCGCCGCGGTTCCGCTCGGCGTGCCCTTAAGCGGAGACGACAAATTCTGAACGACGGCGGGACGCTGTCGTTGGGAGACGGGCACCTGAATACGGGGAAACCGCGGGTGATTGGATTTTACGGTCACTTCGACCTTCTGATCCGGCCGGATCTGCAATCCCGCGGGAAAGTCAACGACGAGGTTGAAGAACCGACCCGGCTGAGTTTCCTGCACGCGAACCTCCGCGCCCGGCAGGTTGACGCCGACTTCCGACAAAACCAGCGCGTTCGTGCCGCTGTTTCGAATTGTAACGACGCTATGAGTGCCATTCGTCAACGGGCCGGGCGGCAGCACGATCTGGTTGGGCATCACCGTTATTGGCTGCTGCACCACCAAGTAGGCGCTCACAGTGATGAGCGGCATCTTTGACGACGAAGTCTTCAAAGTCACCGGAGCGATAACGGAGGACAACCCGAAAGGCGGCACCGCCGTGATGTGCAGTTCGAATTCCTTGCCGGGCCGCACCGTTTTCAATTCCGTCTCGAACGCGCGATTGGTGCATTGCAGATCGGACAGCGTAAGCGGTTCGTCCAGATGACTCACAATGCGCACGACCTTGGTTTCCCTGGACTGCTGTTCGGAGGGAATATTGATCACCGCCATTGCCGGCGTGACCTCGATGGCTTTCCAAACCGTGCCCTTGATTTGAAGCGTTACGTTGGACTGCCCGGGATCATTGCACGTCACGGTCGCCTGTTTCGCGACCACTCCATCGAATTTGGACGAGTCGAATTGCAGGGGAATGACGCCGGTCTTTCCCGCCTCGACGCGCCGGTCCCAGGTCCCCGCCGTGGTGCAACCGCACCCGGGCCGGACATCCTTGATTTCCAAAGTGGCGGTGCCGATGTTGGTGAAGACAAACTCGTGCTTGACCAGCTCGCCGGCGCCGATTTTGCCAAAATCGTAAACCGCCTCGGCAAATTGAATTTTCGGACCGGCGCTTTCGGGCGCGGCGACGTTCTTTTCCGGAGGCGTCACGGCATCTTCGGTCTGCGCCAGGCCAACAGCCGTGCCGCCAAGCGTGCCGGCCACAATCAACAGCGCGGCAAGAGTCGTTTTCATAAAATGCAGCATCATTCAACTCCCCAAATGCGCTCAACTGAACACAGAGTAGAACAGTTTGATTGGCAGCACCGCTGTTTTCGGACACCCGGGAGTAGTCTGTCGAACGAAAGCCCGGGAGGAGACCCAGGCCATCTGCGATTGCCAGCCGATTCGATACGGATAA